>Ga0209575_10000037_pt1 | contig 173256 bp, 155 predicted proteins | sample Medcelwee11metaG_FD_187172 | JGI IMG/M metagenome (GOLD analysis project Ga0209575, IMG submission 187172) | Freshwater pond sediment microbial communities from the University of Edinburgh, under environmental carbon perturbations - Medium... | ecosystem: Environmental > Aquatic > Freshwater... | reverse complement strand
CCGTCGCAGAGCCGCCCGTGCCGCCCGTCGCAGAACCGCCCGTGCCGCCCGTCGCAGAACCGCCCGAGCCGCCTGTCGCAGAGCCACCCGTGCCGCCTGTGCCGCCCGTCGCAGAGCCGCCGGCACCCGCTGTGCCTGCAGCGCCCGCTTCGCCAGCCGCTCCCGCGGTGCCGCCCGTCGCAGAGCCACCCGTGCCTCCGGTTCCGCTCGTGCCTCCGGTTCCGCTCGTGCCGCCGGTGCCGCCTGTTCCGCCTGTACCGCCTGTGCCGGAGTCGACCCCTGCATCCACAGCAGTGCAATCAACCGCAGGCGTCAGGCTGTTGTGCGGCATGGGAATCGGCGTGGTGAAGTCCGCGGCGTTGTCATCGGTGTCGATGCACCCGCCACCGTTTCGCTGCGCGGACTTCGTGGCGCTGGTGTTCGGGGTCGGCCCCGTCCCTTCGAACTGCGTGGCGTTCGTCCCGTATCCCACGAAGTCGATCACGTCCGTCATCGAGCACAGCGCCCCGGCAGCGCCGCAGCCACTGAGCAACGCCCACGACCGGACGAGCGCTACCTTGCCGTTGGAAGCGGACATCGCGATCGTCCCCACGAGGTCGGGCGTGGGCAGCGGTTCTCCGTCACCCGAGCCAACGGCGAGCTGGACCAGGAAGTACTTGCCCGGGTCGAGCGTGAAGTCCGGCAGCAACACGGTGCTGCTGGTGGCTGAGAAACTCCCCGTCACACTTGCGTATTGCACGGCCAGGCCGAACAGGTCCGCGGGCTCCGTCCCTCGGTTGAACAGCAGCACGAAGTCGTGCGTGTAGGTCGCACCCGAGTTGCCCCCTCCGCCGTAAACTTCCGCGATCACGACGCCGTCGTGCGCCAATCCGGCATCCGAAACGACATCCGGCGTGACATCCGGGGTCGCGTCCGTGGCAGCATCGGTGCCGGCATCGGGAACGGTGGAGCAGCCGTACGCAGCCATTGTCGTGTTGCGAGGATTGGGCGCGGCCACCTCGAAGTCGCTCGCGTTGTCGTTGGTGTCGATGCAGCCGCCGTTCTTGCGGTGCATGGAGCTCGCGGCGGAGCTTGGCGCGGCAGTGCCTCCCGCGCCTTCGTACTGGGTGACGCCAGCCCCGTAGCCCACGAGGTCGATGATGCTCTGCGTAGCGCATGGGGTCGCAGTCGACCCACAACCGGAGAGGGGAGCACTCGCCAACGCAAGGGCGACCTTCCCTCCCGACGCGCCAAGGCCGATCGTTCCGGTGGCATCCGCGGCCGGGAGCGCCGAACCGACCGTTCCGCCGGCGAGTTGGACGAGGAAGTACCTTCCCGGCTGGAGAAGCTGACCGGGCAAGGCCAAGAGCGCCGTGTTGAACGTGCCTGTCGCGCTCGCGTACTGAAGCACGACGGCTCCGAGGGTGACCGGTTCGGCGCCGCGGTTGAACAGGACGACGTAATCGTGGGTGTAGACGGCGCCGGTGTTGCCGCCCGCCGGGTAGACCTCGGCGACCACGAGGCCGTCGGTGACGGGGGTGCCAGCGTCGGCACCCCCCGTTCCTGCGGAGCCTGCGGAGCCTGATGAGCCTGCCGAACCGGAGGAGCCACCTGCCCCGCCCGCGCCGCTGGCGCCCGCGGAACCGTCGGGCCCGGCATCGGGCAACGCGCTGCAATCGACGGCCGTGGTTGCCGTGTTGCGCGGGGTAGGTGCGGCCGATTCGAAGTCGGCGCCGTTGTCGTCGGTTTCCTGGCACCCACCAAGCTTGCGTTGCACCGAGGTGGTGTCGCTAGGCGCGGGAGCGCGCGCGGCGCCCTCGTACTGGGTGGCCGTGGCGCCATACCCGACCAGGTCGATGATGTCCGCGGCTGCGCACGGGACGGCTTCGCTGCCGCACTCATCGAGCATCTGGCTCGCGTTCGCGAGCGCAAGCTTGCCCGCCGAGCCACTCATGTTGATGAGCGTCGAGGAGGCGTCGGCGGTGGGCAGGGGCGTACCCGTGCTGTTGTTGCTGTTTCCCAACTGCAGCAAGAAGTACTGTCCGGCCCCGAGGGACACGTCGGGCAAGAGCACCCTGCTCGAATCGTTGTAGAAGAGCCCCGTCGCACTCGCGTACTGGACCGCGAGCGTTCCTAGCGCCACGGGGGCCGTACCGCGGTTGAACAGGAGGACGTAATCGTGGGTGTAGGCGGCGTTGCTCGCCGCGGCGTACACCTCCGCAATCACGAGGTTCGAGGACAAGGCGCTGACGCGTTGGCCGAGCGGTTCCTCGGAAGGACCGCTGCAGGCGGCCAAGACGGCGGTAGCGACGAGGGCGGCTTTCGCCTTCCAGCGAAGGGAGAGCTTGTCAACGAGGGGCATGGTGACCTCCTGGGATGCGAACGAAAGGAAAGCCTGACACCGAAACAGGTGGGGAGTCCAGCGGGACCGGCAGGCGAACAACCACGGTGAGGGGGAGAGAAGGGAGCGTCAGGGCGTCACGGTGAGCGTGCCGAACTGGGCCGTGTCGAAGGTCAAACCGGCATTGGACCCTGCCCCGTCGAGGTCGCAGTAGGTCCAGTGCGCGCCTCCGTCGAGACTGAAGCGGTAGACGTAGGAGTAGGTTCCGGCCGCCGGGGCCGTGAAGCTCGCCTGGAACTCGTCGTCATTGCCGACCTGCACGTTGTAGGTCGCATTGACATAGTGGAAGCCGCTCTGGACGCTCGGGTTGATGGTGGTGGCTCCCCAGCCGACCTGAGCGAGGACACCGGAAGGCGCGCCCGCCGCTGCCGTGAGACCGGCCTCGAAGATGCGGCCGTAGATCAATCCTGTGGTCGCGTTCGCGGCCACGCTCATGGTCGCCGGGGACTGCAGGACGCAGTAGTCGGCTTCGTAGGCCTGGTCGCTCTCGTTGGCGCTGCACGAGCACCCGACGATCGGGGAGGCGGAGTTACGCGGGACCGGCGTTCCGACCGTGAAGTCGGTGGAGTTGTTGTTGGTTTCCTCGCAACCCGCGTCGTCTCGGATGGCGGCGGTGGCGAGCGCAGGCGTGGCTGCCGTTTCCGAGCAGTTGGCACTGCCAAACCCGACGAAGTCCGCGATGTTCGCCCCGGTCGGGCACGTCCCGGTCAGCAGAACTTGGTTACGCACAAGTGCTACCTTGCCATCAGACGCGCTCATTGAAATGGAACCGGAGACTTCAGGAGTGGGAAGGGGAGAGCCAACGGTTCCCCCTCCTTGCTGGATTAGGAAGTAGCCGCCAGCCGGAATCGTGCCCGTCAGGTTGGTACGGCTCCACGAACTTCCACTGGCAGAAGCGTACTGCACCGACCAGCCTGCCAAGTTCACCGCAACCGCACCCCGGTTGTGCAACTCGATGAAGTCGTGCGTGTAGGTCGCGCTGGTGTTGCCACCAGCCCCATACACCTGACTGATCACCACCGCCTGCCCCAGACAGTTGATGCCCGCGGTGAACCCATACGTCATGGTGTAGGCCGATAGCGCGTTTCCATTCGCATCCGCTGCCGCCGTCGTGACCCGAACCTTGTACACGCCGGCTGCCGTGAGGTTCGACCCGAGGGCAAGCGTCGCCACCGTGTCCCCCACCGTCATCACCGGGGCCGCCGTCGTGAACGCCACGCACGTCGCGAAGTTGTCCGAAGAGACCTGAATCGACCCCGAGCAGGTCCCCGCCGCCGTCTGCGCCGTCAACGTCGTGGGGTTCATCGCCGCCGAAAACGTGATCGCAACGCCCGTGTCCACCGGTACGCTGCTCGCCCCATCCGCCGGAACCGTCGACAGCACCTGCGGGAACTGACACACGTTGCCCGTGCACACCCCAGACTCGCAGTCCGCCGCCACAAGACACGACTCGGTGACCTCGCACGGGTCGCACGTGCCGCCGCCGCAGTCCACGTCCGTCTCGTTGCCGTTCTCGACACTGTCACCGCACGTCGCCGCCTGGCACTCATTGCTCGTGCACACCCCGCTCGTGCAGTCCGTCCCGTCGATGCACTCCACGCAGTTGCCGTTGCCGTCGCAGAGCGTGCCACCCGAATCGCTGCACACCGCTCGCGGCGCCGCGTTGCTCACTCCCGCCGTGCCGCTCGTGCAGGTATTGATCGTACACAGCGTCGCATCATCGAGGATGTCCGTGTCGTCCACCGTCGACTGGGTCCCACCATTGCCGTTGCACTCCGTCACGTGGCAATCCCCAGGCGTCTGCTGCGGCGTGTCCGTACCCACGGCCGTATAGTTGAAGCCGCAAGTGTCGTTTGCACACGTGCGGGTCGCGCAGAACGTGTCCGTGCCGTCGCAATCCGCAGGCACGTTGCAGCCCACGCACTGCCCCTGATCGTCGCACACGCCAGCGGAGCAGGCGGTCCCCAGGGTGAGATCCGGGTTGCTGGGCGCACCGCTCGTGCACAGGTCGCCGGTGCAGTCGTTGTTGTCGACAGGCAGATCGAGGTCGTTGGCAACCTCCTCCTCGTTTCCTGCCCCGTCGCACTGCCAGACCTGGCAATCGCCCGCGACCTGGCCCGAGGTCAGCGGCGTCCCGTCCGCCGTGTACGTGAACCCGCACTCGCCATCCGCACACGCGCGAGTGGCGCAGAAGCTATCCGTCCCGGGACACTGGATCGGCTGCAGACACTCGACACATTCGCCGTTCATGTCGCAGTAGGTGCCGCCGCCCTCCGTACAGTCCGCGCCGGTCGTCTTCGGCGGGTTGCTCGCCACGCCGTCCGTGCACAAGTCGTTCGTGCACTCCTTGCCGTCCACCGGCAGGTCCGTGTCCAAGGTCACGGTCTTGGTGTTGCCCGCCCCGTCGCACTGCACCTGCTTGCAGTCCCCGTCCGCCTGGACGTCGAACGGTGTCCCATCGTCCTGGAAGTCGAATCCGCACACCCCAACCGTACAGGTCTTGGTCCGGCAAAACGTGTTTGTTCCCTGGCAGTCATCCGCCGTCACGCAACCGACGCAGGCCCCGTCCCCGTCGCAGAACATGTTCGTCCCGCACGAGACTCCCTCGCCGATGTTCGGGTGCGACGGCACACCGTCCGTGCAGACGTTCTCGGTGCACGGGTTGTCGTCGTCCGGCAGGTCGGTGTCGTCCACCGCGCCCTCGACGTTGCCAGCACCATCGCACTGAGCCTGCCTGCAGTCCCCCGTGGTCTGGGACGTGAGGACGAAGCCGTCGTCGGCGTAGGTCACGTCGCACAGGTTGTTGTCGCACGCAAACTGCTGGCACTCGGTGTCCGCCCCACAATGCGAGTCGATCATGCACTCGACACACGCCCCGCCGCCATTGCACACGCCCGCTGAGCACACCACGCCCGAAGCCGAATCGGGGTTCGAGGCCACGCCGGCCTGGCATACGTCATCGGTGCAGTCGTTGCCGTCGACGGGCAGATCCGTGTTGTCGGCTACCTCGGTCGTACCACCCTCGCCATCACACTGGACGACCTGACAGTCCCCGTCGGTCTGCGTCGTGACTACCGTACCCGAGGCCGCGTAGGTGAAGCCACAGACGTTGTCCTCGCACGAGCGGGTCTGGCAGTCGGTGTCCTCTCCGGGACAATCCGCCGCGTCCACGCAGCCGACGCAAGCGCCGTTGCCATCGCATACGAGGTCCGTGCCGCACGCCGTGCCTTCGGCCGCGTTGGAGTACGACGGAGTGCCTGCATCACACGCATCGACAGTGCAGTCATTGCCGTCGTCGGGCAGGTCCATGTCGTCAGCCACGGTTTCGACGGCGCCGCTGCCATCGCACTGGCTGACCTGGCAGTCCCCTTCGGTCTGCTGGCCGAGGGCGGTTCCCGCGGAGACGGGCTGGGTGCCGCAGGTCTCGTTGGTGCATGTGCGCACGAGGCATTCGTTGCCCGTGGCCGGGCAGTCTTCCGCGTTGGTGCACTCGGGGTTCACACCGCCGGTGCCGCCGGTGCCGCCGGTGCCGCCGGTGCCGCCGGTGCCGCCCGTGCCGCCAGTCCCACCCGTGCCGCCAGTCCCACCATCCGTCGTGGGCCCCTGACCGGGGATCTTGTCGCGGTCGACGGAGGCGATCAGCTCACACCCCATGGCGGACAGGGCGAACCCACCGAGCAGGAGGGCGTGAACCAGGACCTGCGATTTGGCTCTCATACTACTTCTCCCTCGAGATTTGGGTGCCTGGCCGCCAAGGGCCGGCCCCGGGTGGTTCATCGGCCCACAGGGCGCGCGGGCCGCTGCACACGAATTGTCCAGAAGAGTGCCAAGGATATACGCCCAGTGCTCCCCCGTCCACCGCGATGGGCCATCGCAGGAGCCACGGAAACCGAGGTCCATCTCGCTAGGGGCTTGCGTGCGCCGAAACCGGACACAGATCTGCGCACACCCCAAAGGGTGACGGATTCCCCACTTTCGACAGAAAGCAGAAGCTTCATGGATCGATTCGACCTGATCGTCATGGGAGGGGGCAGCGGTGGACTCGCCGCAGCCCGACGCGCAGCATCCCACGGAAAGCGCGTCGCCCTCGTCGAGCACGATCGCTTGGGCGGAACATGCGTCAATCGCGGCTGCGTACCGAAGAAGCTGCTGCACGACACCGCCGCGCTCGTCGAGGCCATGCACGACGCCCAGCGCATGGGGTTCGAAGGTCCCGTCCCCAAGCCCAGCTGGGCCCGCCTGCGCGATCGGATCCAGGAGTACATCACCAACCTCAACGGCATCTATGCCCGGAACCTCGACAAGGACAACGTCACCTACGTCGTCGGCCAGGCACGCTTCGTCGACTCGCATACCGTACGCGTCGGAAGCGAGGACCTACACGCCGAACGGTTCGTCATCGCCACCGGCGCACGGCCAAAGCCCCCGCCGATCGAAGGCGGCCACCTCGCCCTCGTCAGTGACGACTTTTTCCATCTTCCTGACGTCCCCGAACGCGTCCTCGTGCTGGGAGGCGGCTACATCGGGATGGAGTTCGCCGGCATCCTCTCCACGTTCGGAAGCAAGGTCACCATCGTCGAGTTCCTCGACCGCGTCCTCGCCCCCTTCGACGAGGACGTCTCGAAGCACATGCACGAGCTGTACGAGCGGCTCGGTATCGAGGTGCACGTACGGGCGGCCGTCACACGCATCGAAGCAGCCGGGGCAGGTCGCAAGGTCACCGTTCGGCCTCGCGACGGAGCAGAGAGTTTCGAAGGGACCTACGACGCGGTCATCTCCGCCGTGGGGCGCGTTCCCAACGTGGAGGACCTCGGGCTCGATGCGGCGGGCGTGAAGCTCGACGCCCGGGGGTTCATCGAGGTGAACGAGGACGAGCAAACCTCGGTGCCGCACATTTTCGCGGTGGGTGACGTGGCGGGGCGCCCGGCCCTCACCCCCGTGGCCATCAAGGCGGGAAGGCGGCTGGCCGATCGCCTCTACGCCGGCGGCACGGAGCGGATGCGTTACGACGTGATCCCGACCGCCGTGTTCACGCCCGTGGAAATCGGCGTGGTGGGCCTCACCGAACAACAGGCGCGAGACCGCTACGGCGAAGCGTCCGTCAAGACGTACCGATCCGAGTTCAAGCCCATGCGCAAGGCGCTGGTGCCGGGAACCGCGGTGCGCGCGCTGGTCAAGATGGTCGTGGCGGGCGACGACGAGACGGTCGTGGGATTGCACCTGGTGGGCCCGGAGGCGGGGGAGATCATCCAGGGCTTCGCGGTCGCAGTGACCGCAGGACTCACCAAAAAGCAGTTCGACGACACCATCGCGATCCACCCGAGCCTGGCGGAAGAAGCCGTCACGCTGCGGTAGGCCTCGCAGCGGCCCCGATCGTATTGGCCGCTCACGGTGGTACCGTCTCAGCGCATCTGTTCGTTCTCACAGGAATCATTCTTCGTCCAGCGGCCGGGATGTGGATTTGCCGTCGTTTGTGGGTGTAGGGTCCGGCGGCCTGGCGTGGCGTGCTCGCAAGCCAGGAGTCATTCGACGGAAGGGACGCGGGCGAAACGAATGTGCTGGAGTGGTGAAGCGAGTGCGGCGATTGCGCTGGGGGGGCTTACGAGCGCGTACCTGCTGAAGCGCAAGGGAGAGCCCAAGGAGGTGTACCTACCGACGGCGTACTTCGTGCTGATGGAGGGCCTTCAGGCGGTGACGTACCTCGTGGTGGGGGAATGCGGGACGCGCTTCAACACGCTGTTCACGCACCTGGCCATCGCGCACATCTCGTTTCAACCGATCTTCATCAACATGCTGGGCATGGAGTTCATCGACCCCGCGGTGAAGCACCGGATCAAAAAGTACGTGTACGCGTTCTGCGGGCTGGTGGCGATCTTCTGCCTCATGCGCTTGCTCCCCGCGTACGACTTGCTGGGTCGATGCGAGCCGGGGACGGCTCTGTGCAGCCACGTTCAAACCTGCGCCTACCGCGGGCAGTGGCACATTGGCTGGGACGTTCTGCTCAACGGGTTCAACGAGCACTGGCGCTGGTACGTGGTCTCCGCCTTCGCCCTGCCAATTCTGTACGGGTCGTGGAAGTGGTCCCTCTACCACTACCTCGTGGGCCCCTTGGCGGCTTCCCTGACCACGGTCGACGTCAACGAGCGCCCCGCGGTGTGGTGCCTGTTCAGCACCTGCATCATCGCGCTGCTCGTCAACACGCGCCTGCGTGGATACATCCACGTTCGCAAGTGGTTCACCTGGAAGTTCTTGCTGGCGCGGGGACCGTCGCGCGTCGTGAACGCGGAGTGAGGTTCACCCACCCGTCGGCAAACACGCGTACCGCTGGATCGTCCCGCTCGCCTGCAGCGGATAGAGCATCGTCCCGTCCGGGCACGACGCTCCCTCCAGGGCCACCGCGCCGCATACCTTGGCGTCGGCGTTGACCGGGACCACGCAGACGTTGCCATCCGAATCGCCACAATCCGCGACCGACTCGCAACGCTGACCGAGCTTGTCCTGCGCCGCGAAGGGATGGACCTGCGGGTTGCCGTCGATGCCGTGCACGCCGTAGAAGACCTCCTTCATGTCGTTCCAGTACTCGGCGTTCAGGTCCTGGACCATCTTCCCGAAGGTGACCACGCTCAGTCTCCCGCCCGCGTCGACGACGAGCAAGTTGCGCAGCAGCTGCATCGTGCCCACGCCATAGGAGAAGTTCACGGTGGTGAACACGTCGAGGTTCGCTTCGCTCTTGGCAGGGTTCGCGTACAGCATGTCCGCGTACTGGGAGTACGTCTGGCACCCCTGCGCGACGAAGATCTGCTGCTTGGCCGGCAGGCCGATCGTGGCGAACTCGGTGTACGTCACGTCGTTGGGTTTGTCGTCGGACAGGTAGAAGCCGTAGAACGGGCCTGCGTGGCCGTTGTAGAAGAAGACGTCACGCGCAACGATCTCCGCGAGCGCGGTGTCATGTCCGAGCTTTCGGTCGTTGACGAACATGTCGCTGTGGAAAACGCGGACCTCGACGCGCAGGTCCTTGCCGTTGGCCTGGACGGTCCGCACGAACGGGCCGGAGTCATGCTTGAGGTCCGCGAAGCTGGACACGGGCGCCGTGAACCCCATGGAGGAACCCAGGGTGTAGAACGCCTCGTCCGCCTCCTGCAGATCGGAACGGGGATCGTTGTAGTCGTGGCCGAAGAAGAGGGTCACGTCGAGCACGCCGTCCTCGATCATGGGGGCGATCTGAGGGTAGGCATCCTGGGGCATCTTCTCACGCGCGATGGTGCAGCGAACATGCTCGAGGTCGCCCACGTGGGTGGCTGGGTCGAAGTTGCGAATCTGCCCACGGGGAACCTCGTTGGGGCTCGACTCGAACCCCGCCGGCATCGCAAGGTCGAACTGCACCACGCCCGCAGGCGCATCCTCGAGAAGCGGCAGAGCGCTCAGCATGTTGCGCGGACCCGCCACGTCGATGCTGAACGCAACACGCAAGTGCCCAGGCTCGACCTCCTCCACGTCCTCCGGAGCCACCGTGTAGTTGCGCGCCATCGCGCCGTACCCGCCGTAGCTCAGGTTCGTGAAGAACCGCTCGAGCTTGTTCGTCATGAACGTCGTCAAGAACAGCGATACCGCCGTCAACCGACGGTCGATCTTGTCCTTTCGCAAGTCCGCGTCCAACGCGTCGTCCGCGTTCTCGAACCGGACGTCGACCACACCCGTGACCTCGAACTCGGCGGAGACGTTCGAGTAGTAGTTGTCCGCCTTTCCCAGGGGGACGACGGAGAGCTCATCGTCAGCGGGGGCGGCAGCGGGGTCGGAGGGTGCGCTGGAGCATCCGAAAGCAAGGGAGGCAAGGAAGGTCGAACCAAGGAAGGTACAAGCGGACTTGAAGTGCATGGCTGGCTCCAGGAGGGTGACGGACTTGCCATGTGCCAAGCAATTGGTGCGCCAATGTCCCACATGTCATTCTATGAGAATTTCCTGGGATTTTCGATGGCACCAGCTCGCGCCGTGGGATCAGGGTGTTCTCACTGCGCCACAAAACATCTCACATGGTGGGAACACTTCGTACCCAAAGGTCCGTCCAAGGGCCTGCTTGTCAAGGCTGGGCGGCCAGCCCACAATGCCGGGATGAGACGACCACGGGTCCGTTCGACGCTGCGCATCGCGGCGTTCACGACACTCTGGGCCGTTTCGTCGGGCTGCACGTACGACTTCGACGGAGCCTTTTCCGCCGCCCCCCTCTTTCCCTCCAAGGACGGCGGCACCGATGGCCCGGTCGCGGACGTAGGGGAGGCGGGATGGGACGGTGAGCCGGTGGACGGTTGCTGGCCGTCGTGTGCGGGAAAGTGCTCGGGGGCAGACAACGGGTGCGGGCAACCGTGCGTGACGGACGGCTGTGACGGCGCGTGCTGCGGAGTCACCTGCTGCCGTGCCGATCAGGTGTGCGACGAGTCGAACCAGTGCTGCACCCCGAACACCTGCCAGGCGATCGGGGCGGAGTGCGGGATCCACTCGGATGGGTGCGGCGGAACGTTGAGCTGTGGCGAGTGCTCGTCCGGGTCGTGCAGCAGCCAGGGCACGTGCACCGGATGCCCGTACGACGAGTGCGGGGGAGCCTGCTGTGACGCCGGCCAGGTTTGCGATTTCCTCGGACAGTGCTGCACGCCGCTCGATTGCGGGTCGGTTGGGGCCTCGTGCGGCGTTCACGACGACGGGTGCGGCAATCCACTGACCTGCGGCGACTGCGGGCCGAACCAGTATTGTCTCGACGGGATGACATGCTCGGCGCTCGCCTTCACGATGGTCGAGATACCGTCTGGGACCTTTCAGATGGGAAGCCCTCCCACCGAGCCGGGCAGGTCGGACTACGAGGGCTACTCGGCCGTGATGGACGAGACGCTGCACTCGGTGAGCCTCCTTTGGTCGTTCGAGATCGCGAACGTCGAGGTCAACCAGCACGACTTCGATCGGCTCATGGGCTACAACCCCTCGTACTTCGCGGAGTGCGGCCCCGACTGCCCGGTGGAGCGCGTGACCTGGGACGAGGCGCTCGCCTTCTGCAACGTTCTTTCGGGAATGAAGGGCTTTGCTCCCTGCTTCGAGTGCACGGGTTCCGGAGAGTCGGTCTCCTGCTCGCTCTCGAGCAACTACTCCACACCTTACGAGTGTGCGGGCTTTCGATTGCCGTCGGAGGCGGAGTGGGAGTACGCGGCGAGAGCGGGCTCGCAGACGGCTTTCTCTTCTGGAAGCCTGCAGAAGGAGAAGTGCAACGAGGTCGACGCGAACCTGAACGCGATCGGCTGGTACATCGCGAACGGCAACGTGACCTACGGAGGGTCGGTGCCGGTGCCGTGCGAGGGCAGCGAGGTACCGATCGGAACGCATTCCGTGGGCATGCGATCGGCCAACGGGTTCGGCCTCCAGGACATGGCGGGCAACGTCTGGGAGTGGGTGCTCGACTGTCCGGCGGCCTATCCCACGACCAGCCAGGTCAATCCCCTGGGGCCGATGAACTGCAACCACCGGTACAAGATCTATCGAGGAGGGGGAGCGGGAAACTTGGCTTCCTACTGTCGCCACGGGGAGCGAGCGGACTACACGCCGGAGGACGGGAAGAACGTCGACATCGGTTTTAGGCCGGTCCGAACTCTGTATTGAGCCAAGGCCTCACGGCTTGGTCTTGAGCAGCCCTTCGGCCAGACGGACCGTGGCCTCGAACCCGAGCAAGGTCTTGGCATCGGAGACGTCGGCCTGGGAGAACGGGACGTCGCCCGCGCGGGGAGGCTCGTACTTGGGCTTCACCTTGGCGCCGGTGACCTCGATGATCGTGTTGGCGAGGTCGTTGACGCTGGTGGTGCCTCCAGCGCCCACGTTGTAGCCACGGCCGCAAGCAGCGGGCGGGGCAGAGGCGGCAAGGAGGTTGGCCCGCACCACGTCCGCCACGAACGTGAAGTCGCGGCTCTGCTTGCCATCTCCGAAAATGATGGGCGCCTCCCCCCGCATGCAGGCGGCGAAGAAGCGCGGGACGACGGCCGCATAGGCGCCGTTCGGGTCTTGCCGGGGACCGTAGACGTTGAAGTAGCGCAAGCCGACCGCTTCCATGGCGAAGCATCGGGCGAAGGTGTCGGCGATCTGCTCGTCCACCTTCTTCGACAGGGCGTAGGGAGACAGGGGCTTGCCCTCCTCCCCTTCCTTCTTGGGAAGGCGGGTGCTGTCGCCGTACACGGAGGAGGACGAGGCGTACACGACCCTGCGAACCTTGGCGTCCCTCGCGGCCATGAAGATGTTCGCGGTTCCACCGATGTTGACGTCGATGCTCGTGGCCGGGTCGTTCATGGAGCGCGGGACGGAACCGAGGGCTGCCTGGTGGAAGACGTAGGCGATACCCTCCATGGCACGGTGGCACGTGGGCAGGTCCCGGATGTCCCCCTCGAGCAGGTCGATGCGGTCCATGCATTGGGCCAGGTTCTCACGATGCCCGCTGACGAAGTTGTCGAGCACCCGAACGCGCGCACCGCGTTCCAGAAGCTCATCCACGAGGTGAGAACCGATGAAGCCGGCTCCGCCGGTCACCAGAGCCCCGAGTCCCTTGAAGTCCACGATGTCCATGCGTCTGATCCCCTCCGGGTGCGGATGTTCCAGCCTCAAGCCTTCACGACGTTCGGCAGCGTCTTGCGGTAGACGCCACGGGTATCGACCACGAGCTTGGCATGCTCGAGCACCGCGTCGTAGTCGACGGCAGAGTGGTCGGTGGCGATGAGGACGACGTCGGCGGCGGCAAGGGTCTTCACGTCGAGTGGGACCGATTCCATGGCGGGCAGGTTGGGCCAGGACCGCATCTGCGGTGCCGACGGGATGTGGGGGTCATGATAGGAGACGACGGCGCCTCTGCGGAGCAGGATGTCGATGAGCTCGAAGGAAGGGCTCTCGCGGGGGTCGTCGATGTCCTTCTTGTAGGCGAGGCCGAGAACGAGCACCTTGGCGTTCTTGAGGGCGACACCGCGGTCGTTGAGGGCGAGTTGGAGCTTGTCGATGACGTAGCGAGGCATGGCGACGTTGACCTCGCCGGACAGCTCGATGAACCGGGTGGACACACCGAACTCGCGAGCCTTCCAGGTCAGGTAGAACGGGTCGAGGGGGATACAATGCCCTCCGAGGCCGGGACCCGGGCTGAACTTCATGAAGCCGAAAGGCTTGGTAGCCGCGGCGTCCAGCACCTCCCACACGTCGATCCCCATCCGGTCGTAAACGACCTTGAGCTCGTTTACGAGGGCGATGTTGACCGCACGGAAGATGTTCTCCGTCAGCTTGGTGGCCTCGGCCGCGCGTGCCGAGGAGACGCGCACCACCGCGTCGATCGCTGCCTCGTAAAGGCGCACCGCGATCTCCCCGGAGTCTTCGTCCACCCCCCCCACGATCTTGGGGATGGTCTTCGTGTTGTAGTGCTTGTTGCCCGGGTCCTCGCGCTCGGGGGAGAAGGCCAAAAAGAAGTCCCTCCCGCTCACCAACCCGGTCTCCTCGAGGATGCCTCGCACCAGCTCGTCCGTCGTACCCGGATACGTCGTCGACTCCAGCACCACGAGTTGACCGGGACGAAGGCGCTCCTTGATCTGCTGCGACGTCATCACGACGTACTTCATGTCCGGCTCGCGCTGCGGCGTCAGCGGTGTAGGCACCGCGATGAGCAAGGCATCCGGCTCACGAAGACGATCGAAGTCCGACGTGGCCTCCAGCATCTTGTCCTTGACGGCGCTGGCTACCCGCTTCGGATCCATGTGCATGATGTAGGTCTCGCCCTTCATCAGGGTCTCGACCTTGCGCGGATCAACGTCGAATCCGGTGACGCGAATGCCCTTCTCGATGAAGGACAGAGCCAGGGGGAGCCCGACGTAACCGAGCCCGATGACCCCGACGTGAACCTTACGGTTCTTGATCTTCGCGAGCAACTCACTCTTGTGTGCGGTAGTCACGATGCATCCTCGATTTCCGGGGAGGCGGGTTCAACCGCCGTCGCCCCCATGGCTCACGCGGCGGTTTTGGTTCCCACGAACGCAACGATGTTCTGAATGGAGTCGAGATTCTCGGGTAGCATCTCCGCATCGTCGACGGAGATCCCGAACTCGTCCTCGAGGAAGGCAACGACCTCGAGGATCCCTGTGGAGTCGACGATACCGAGGTCGAGCAGCGAGGCATCGTCGGTGAGGTCGCTCGCACTGGCGGCGTAGAAGTTGTCCTTGATGAACTGGCGCACCTTGTCTGCGGTATCCATTCCTTACTCGCCCTTCTTGCGGGTGAAAGCCGCACGCGGGTTGCCGTCGGCGTCACTGTCGAACTCGACGCCGTCGTACTGCTTGGCGCGGCGGAAAAGCAGCTCGATCTGCCGTTCCTGCCCGGCTCCGAACTCGAAGCTGAGCAGGCCTCCGGGTCGGAGGAATGGCAGGCCTTCCTTGATGACACGCTGGTGGATGGTCAAGCCGTAGGGACCGCCATCGAAAGCCTCCACCGGCTCGTGGTTCAACAGGTGGGCCCGATCCTTGTCGAGGCGACCTGTGGAGATGTACGGCGGATTGCACACGAGACCGTGGATCGTTCCCTCGAGCCCGAGCCCGTCGAACCCCGCGAACAAGTCTCCCTGGTACACGCTCACCCGGTCCGCGAGACCGAGGAACGCGACGTTCTTGCGCGCCACGTTCACGCACCCGTCCGTGAGGTCCGAAGCCCAAACACGGGCCTGGGGGAACGCGAGCGCGAGCGCACAGGCGAGGTTGCCCGCCCCACAGCACATGTCGATGATGCGAAGCTCACCCTCGACGTCGAACGCGCGGATGCGACTCTCGGACCCTCGCCCCAAGATCTCGGTTTCCGCCCGGGGGACGAGCGCACCCTCCTCGGCCAGCATGTCGGTTCCCATGAACCGGACCCGACCCACCGCGTACTCCAGCGGAACACCGCGCAGCCGTCGCTCCACCATGGCGCGCGCGAGCTCCGCGGGGTGCTCCCCTTGGGCAGCGACCTCCACGATGCGAGCTGCCTCCCGGTCCGGCCCCTCGATCCCCGCGGCCTCGAGACCCGCACGAACTTCTTCTTTCCAGTCGCTCATCGCAGATCCGTCTTCTTGATCTTGCCCGTGGTGGTCTTCGGCAGGTCGTCGACGATCTCCACGTACTTGGGCACCATGAAGTTCTCCAACCGCTGCTGCGCCTCTCCGATGATTTGACGGGGCGTGAGGGTTGCTCCCTGCTCCGGCACCACGAACGCCTTGACCGCCTGGCCGAGGATCTCGTCCGGCACGCCGATGACCGCAACCTCCTTCACCCCAGGGATGTGAACGATCGCGTTCTCGACCTCCTTGGGCGCCACCTTCTCACCCCGGCTCTTGATCACGTCGTCCATCCGCCCGACGAAGTACAGATACCCTTCCTCGTCCATCTTGCAGTAGTCGCCCGTGTACAGCACGAGCTCCCCGGGCAACGGGCCGGGCTTCAGCTTCTTCGCGGTCTGCTCGGGCTTCTCCCAGTAGCCCCGCATCACCGTGGCGCCTCGGATCACGAGCTGCCCCACCTCGTTGGGCCCCACCCGCTCGTCCTTTTCGTTGACGATCCACATCTCCGTGTTCGGAATCGCAATGCCCACGCTGGTGGGCTTTCGCTCGATGTCCTCGGGCGGCAGGTACGTGCAGCGCTTGCACTCGGTCAGCCCGTACATCGAGTACACACGCGCCTTGGGGAAGATCTTCCGGAGCAGGTCGATGTGCTTGACCGGCAGGGCCGCCGCCGTGTTCGTCACGAACCGGATGCGGCTGAAGTCGTAGTCCGCCAGGTTCTTGAGCTCCCCCAGGATGGCGAAGATCGTGGGAACACCAGGGAACGACGTGACCTGCTCGTCCACCACGACCTTGAGGACCTGCGCAGGGAACGTGAACGATCGCTCCACGACCAGCCGCGCTCCCAGCCGGTACGACATCAGCATCTGGTACAGCCCGTAGTCGAAGGACAGGGGCAGCACGCAGAGCACGACGTCGTCCTCGGCCATGCGCAAGTACGTGGACACGCTGGTGGCCGCGGTGATCATGTTGCGGTGGGTGAGCATGACCCCCTTGGGGTCCCCGGTGCTCCCCGACGTGTAAATGATCGCCGCGAGGTCGATGTCGATGCAGGTGCGACGGGGCGCCTTTTGGGCGTCACCTCGTGCGATGGCGTCGTCCCACGGCGTCACGGGAGGCGCGCCTTCCAGGAGCTTCGGGTCGACCGCGCCCGACACGATGAGGGTCCGAAGGTGGCGAGCTTCCTTGACGACGTCGGCGAACACCCGGGTGAGGTGAGCGTCCGTGATCATGGCGACGGCCCTGCAATCGTCGAGCAGGTAGATGAGCTTGTCGGCCTTGGTCAGGGGGTTGACGACGGAGACGACGGCGTTGGCCTTGAGCACGGCCCAGAAGGCGACGACGGTCTCCACGGTGTTGTCGGCGAAGATGACGACGCGATCGCCGCGCCGTACGCCGCTGGCGACGAGGGAGTTGGCGAGGGCGTTGGACTGGGCGTCGAGCTCGGCAAAGGTGAGCCGCCGCTTCTGGCAAACGAGGGCGACCTTGTCCGGCAATCGTCGCGCCGACAGGTGGAGGAAGTCGTGAAGGAGCGGGATCGCTTCGATCATCGGTGGGCGTTCCTAGGGATTGGGTTGCAGACGGTCGACGAGGGTCTTGAGCTCGACCCGGTTGCCCGGGTCGGGGTACGCACGGACGAACATGTCGTGCAGGAGTTGCGTGGACAGGACGCCGACCACGGCCATGTTGTCCGTGTTGGAGAACTGCCCGGCCTGCGCGCGGGCCTTGCACTTGCGCCAGAGGGCGGAGATCGCGACGGGGGAGAACACGCCAGCATCGCGGACAGAGGCCTCGGACATCATTTCTTCTACCCACGCGGGGACGTGGGGCCCCACGAAGGACAGCGCATCGGGCGCTCGATAGGGCTGCTTTTTCCTGCGCAAGATGGAGTCCGGAACCACGCCGGAGGCCACGCGCTTGAGCACGTGTTTCTCGTCGAGCACGCGGAGCTTGAAGTCCGCCGGCAAGGAGTTGGCGAGGCGAACGACGTTGATGTCGAGGAACGGGAAGCGCCCTTCGACGGAGTTGGCCATGAGCATGCGGTCGCCCTGGGAGGACAGCAGGTAGCCTGCGAGCAGGGTACGGATCTCGAGGTACTGGTCCTGGGCAAGGGTCGCCCAGCGTGAGAAGTCCTCGGGCAGTGAGGACAGAAGCCGCGCGGTGACGTCGACCGGGGGGGATGCGGAGAACTCGCTGGAGAGCAGGCGCTTGAGGGCGGACGTGCCTTCCCAGCGCATGTCGTGGGAGAAGCCCGGGAGGTGGGCGTTGGCGAGGTTGCGACCGAAGAAGCGTCGCGACATGGCCTGCTGCGCCACGGGAGAGCGGGCAAGATAGGGGTAAAGCCGCTCCAGCAAGCGAGGGCGACACTCGGATTGCGGGCTCTTGGCCCAGTACCTCCGCACCTTCGCCTCGCGGAACAGGTCGTAGCCCGCAAACACTTCATCGGCGCCCTCACCCGTCAGGACCACCTTCATCCCTGCGTCGCGAACCAGACGGGAGAGCAGGAAGAGAGGCACGGGGGCCGTGCGCAAAATGGGCCGCTCGGTGTGCAGCACCACATCGCGAAACGTGTTGGCGATGTCTTCGCGAGACACGACGACCTCGCTGTGGTCGCTCCGAATGAAGTCGACCATCTCGCGCTGGAACGGGGTCTCGTCGTACTCGGCGTCGCGAAATCGCAGGGAAAACGTGCGGAAATTCTCCCCCTTGTCCTTGAGCCCCATGGCCGCCACGAGGGAGCTGTCGAGGCCGCCGGAAAGGTAGCTTCCCACCGCGACGTCGGCGCGGACCATGCGCAGACGGGTCGCCTCCTCGAGCGCCTCACGAACGGCCTGCACCGCGTCGTCGAGCGAGCCGCGGAACCCGTCCTCGGGTCCCGTGCGATACGACGGACGGATGAACGCGCGGTCTCGCACCGTGCCGCGGTGATAGGTGCGGACATGTCCGGGCTCGATCTCCTCGACGCCGCGAAACACGGATTGGGGCGGGACGATGGACCAGAAGGTGAAAGTCTCCTCGAGCCCCACGGGGTCGAAGGCGCGCGGGACGGAGGGGTCTGCCGCGAAGATCGCCTTGAGCTCCGAAGCGAACAGGATTCGGCCGTCGTGCTCGCACACGTACAGCGGACGGATGCCGGCCCAGTCCCTGGCGAAGACGAGCTTCTGTTGCGTCGCGTCCCACAGGGCGATGGCGAACTGCCCGTTGAAGCGGGCGAAGGCGTCTTCGCCCCAGGACTCGAAGGCGTGGACGATGACCTCGGTGTCGCTGCGTGTGCGAAACACGTGGCCGAGGGTCTCGAGCTCTTGGCGCAGCTCGACATAGTTGAAGATCTCGCCGTTGAAGACGACCCACAGCGAGCCGTCCTCGTTGCACAGTGGCTGCTGGCCCGTGGAAAGGTCGATGATGGACAGGCGAGCGTGAGCGAGCCCCGCGAGCCGGTCCCGGAAGACCCCGAACTCGTCGGGCCCGCGATGGCGCAAGGACGCCGCCATGCGCTCGAGCTGCTCGAGGGTGGGCGGTGGCCCCCCATCAGACCGCAAATGAACGATTCCCGCAATGCCGCACACGGTCAGACCTCGTCGACAGGCTCCACGAGCAGAGGGCGCGTGTGGAGGTACTTGGTGGCGCGACGCTTCGACTCGATGTCCTTGTACACGCGCTCGACCTGCTCGGGTTGGAGGTCGACGGCGGGAGCGACTTCCGCGGCGGGAACGCCGTGGTTGTGGCCGTAGAGGCACAGGTCCATGCGGTCATAGGGGAGGGCGAAGTAGAACTCCTCCTGGGTCTGGGCCATGGAGTACGTGTCGGTGGTGGGGGGCCGGCGCCGGATCTCTTCAGGGATTCCGAGGTATTCGGCGATGGCGTAGACCTGGGTCTTGTACAGGTGGGCGATGGGCTTGAAGTCCGCAGCACCGTCGCCTTGCTTGACGAAGAAGCCCTGATCGTACTCGAGGCGGTTTGGCGTGCCCGACACGGCGTAGTTCAGACGGTCCGCGTGGTAGTACTCCATCATCTTGCGCAGCCGCTGCTTGAAGTTCGTGGCCGCGACCAGCTGCAGGTACGCGGCAGGCTTCATGCGCGAGGACTTGATCTCCCCCTCGGGCGTTTGGATCGTGAGTTGGAAGACGTTGAAGCGGCTTCCGTCGAGGATCGACGGCAGGGTGATCTTGCTCTTGTAGCCCGGGCCGTACTCGGGAAAGACGGTCCGGATGGCTTCGTCCTGCCGGGAGTAACAGCCCGCGGCGGCGAGGGTCGGCCCGATGTCTTCCACCCGCGCCTCGATGCCGATGGACTCGGCCAGCATCCTCCCGAGCATGAGGGAATCGTCGGAGGAGTGGTGCTCCGGCATGAAGAGCCCGAAAACGCGCTCCTCGCCGAGGGCGCGGGTGCACAGCGCGGCCACGACGGAGCTGTCGATTCCGCCGGACAGGCCAACGACAGCGCCTTTTCGGCGCAAGGTACCCAGAACTTGCTCTCGAAGGTGGCCCTGGATCGTATCCACCACGGTCGCGGCATCGATCTTCAGTACGTCGCGGGAGAACATGCTCACCCCTTGCTGGCTGGAAGGTAGGTCCGGAGCCCGTGTCTTCATCGAGGCAAGGCCTCGACCCCATCATGAAAGGTCGACCCGCCGTAGCACGTCCGAACCGCCGACGAAAGGTCGCTCCATGGGCGTCCGTGCGGTGCTTTCCAGCCTGTCAGGTCCCCCAAGTCAGCGAGGGTGCCGAGCCAGACGAGGCGCCAGCGGACCGGAACTGCGGCGCCGGGCACGGGGAACCGGGAAGTGAAACCGAAGCGCTTGTCCATTCCCTGTTCCCGGGTCCGCATCCACCCGTTTGGCCTCAGCTCCGGGTGATCCTGTTTGGCTCACCGGGGGCCGTCCCCGACCGCCGCCCCGCCCGGGAAGTCCGTCCCCGCTGACCCGTGAGGAATCGCAAGATTTTTGCGACGGAATCGTCTAGTAGGTCGGGCTAGGAATGTCGACGCGCGATAGCCAGCCCATCTCCGACGTGAAGGGGTATCTCGAGATCACCCGCGTCGGTACCACCGGTGTTCAGCGCCAGCCCCTGGCTGGCAGTCACCTCATCCTGGGCCGCAACCCGCAAGCCCAGATCGTGCTCGACCACACGACCGTGTCCCGGTCCCATGCGGAGCTCGTGTTTGACCCCTTCGGACGTTGGTGGGTGCACGACCTTCGGAGCACCAACGGGACCTATGTGAACGGCACGCCGGTCGAAGAGCGCATGCTCAACCCCGGTGACTCGATCGGCATCGGGGACTTCACGCTGCGCCTGCACATCCAGGGCGCGCGGGAGACACGGGAACGCGCGGATTCCTACCATCCTCTCGCCGACGCCCCCCCTCAGATCACCGCCGACGAGGACGCAACCCTCATCACCGTCTTGCCCAAGGTCGCGGACTCGCCCCAGATCAGCGCCAGCCACCTCACCACCGTCATGGCCTTGGGCCGCCAACTCATGAGCGTCGAGGACCCGGCCAAACGCTTGCGCACCCTCTGCGAGTTCGTCGTCGGCTCCGACTTCCCCGCGGATTCTGCGGTCACCATCCGCATGCGCGACGGCAAACCGATCAAGGTCGTCAGCGGTCCGTTCCTGCGCGACCCGTCCACCCCATCACCCGGACGGCAAGTGTCCGTGGGCGTACTCAAGACGCTCTGGGACACCCGCGAACCCGTGCTCGGCAGCAACGGCATGTACTCCGGACAGGGCATCCGCCGCCTGTCCATGCCCAACGCCGTTCGCCAGCTCGCCGTCGTTGCCTGTCCTCTCGACATGGAAGACAACAAGCTCGACGCGCTCTACGTCGAGTTCCCCCCCTCCTACGGGACCGCCGAGTGGCTGACACTCGTGGCCCTCGTTGCGGAAGCCTACCAGCAGGCCGAGCTCGTCTGGGACATGCGAAGGCACGTGCGTCAGTCCGCCTTCGTCGAGCGCGAGCTGCAGATGGCCCGGCAGATCCAGGACGGCTTGGTGCCGCGGACCCTTCACATCGAAGGGCTCGATGTGGCCATCGGCTACGAGCCATGCCGGTGGGTGGGAGGCGACTACGTGGACGCCGTTCCCATGCCCGACGGACGCATTCTTCTGGCGATCGCGGACGTGTGCGGCAAGGGCCTGCAGGCCGCCCTGGTCGCGTCCAGCCTGCACACCATGGTGCACGCCACCGTGGACGCAGGCGGTAACCTGACCCAGCTCATCCACAGCTGCAACACCTACCTGTGCAGCTACCTGCCCGAGCACTCCTTCGTCACGATGATGCTCATCGCCATCGACACGACCACGGGCGAGCTCGAAGTGGTCAATGCGGGGCATCCTCCCGCCTTCGCCGTCGGCTCCGACGGCCGCATTCGCCAGCTCCAGTCCGAGCGAAATGTCGCCCTGGGCATGATGGAGACCCGCATGGAAATCGAGCGCTCGATGCTCATCGGCGACGAGTTGCTGGTCCTGTACTCCGACGGCCTGACGGAGCTGGTGGACGAAAATCAGGTGGCGCTGGGCGAGGACCGACTGAGCGCCGAGCTGGCCGACATCGTCCGACGCGAGCCCTACGCCACGATCGAGGAGTATCGAGAGCGCGTGATTCAGCGGCTCACCAGCTACCGAGGGTCCCAGCTGGCGGCCGACGACAGCACGTTCCTCGTGGCACGGCGTCCGCAATCCACGCGGCGCGGCGGTCGCATGTACGAGATCGGCTGAATCCTCACGTCCTGTGCCACGGGGTGAAATAAACCGCTCGCCTCCGCCGAAGGGATCGGCTGAGGATGCTGCAGGTCCACATGTCCCCCCCCGTCTCCAGCCGCGCCATGCCTCCTGTCGCGGTCACCGACTCCTTCGGTGAGGAGACGTCCACTCTCTTGCCGGTCGTCCGGGCCGTCGTCGCGTCGATCCTTCACGAACGACGCGACCACGCCGACGTAGAGGATTGCGCCCACGAGGTGCTGCGTCGCGCCCTGGAGGGACAAGCCCGGCTTCGGCCTGGCGAGGCGTTGCGCCCGTGGATGCTTGGGATCGCGCGCCACGTGGCCCTGGACCATCTTCGGACGCGGCGCAACACCTTGCGCCGGACCGAGTTCGACCCGCCCGACGGGCAGGAGGGGGTCACACCGGCGCTGGACAGGATCGCGGACCCATCCCCTCATCTGGACGACCAAGTCGACCAGAAGCGTCGAGAACGGAAGCTGCGCGCGGCCATGGACGGACTGACCGAAGGACAGCGCAAGGCGATGATGATGTTTCACCTCGAGGGGCTCGGCTACCAGGAGGTAGCCGATCGTCTCGGGGTCCCCCTCGGCACCGTGGCCACGTGGATATCGCGAGGGCGACGTGCCATCGCTGCCGAGTTGAGCTCCGAATCGAGGAAGCCATGAGCGATCAAGAAATGATGCCGATCGACATTCTCTGGCAAGACGACGGACACGTGTCGGATGTCGCGGTCGATGCGCTGGCGGACGGACAGGAAGCGATCGTTCCGCTGCCAGTTCGAGATCATGTGAACGAGTGCGAGCTTTGCGCGGGTCGATTCGGCGAGGCGGTCTTGCTTGCGATGCAAGTGGGGCAGGTCATGCAGCAGTCCCTGCAGGCGGCCAAGGTCCAACCCTGGCCTCTCCCCATACCCGCACTGCTCGCGGCGTTGTTGGTCGCCGCGCTCGGGGCCTTCCCCGCCGCGGGGGACTTGCTCGCTCGTGCGATGGACCTGTTCCGCGGCGTCGGGGCGATCTTGCCGAATCTCACACGGGCCGCCCTGGTGCTTTCGCGTTCCGGAGAGACGGGCCCCCTTCTCGCATACCTCTCGCTCGCCGCCGTCGCCGTCTTGCTCGCAGGGGGACTGCTGGTGGCCCGCGCACTGCCGCGGGAAGCACCCTCGCAGGGAGGTGCACGATGAGGCCGAGGCCGCAACCCGCAACCAGGCGCATGGTGCTCGTCGCCCTGCTCGTCGGCGCGCTCGTGCTGCTCGCAACCCCATCGATCGCATCCGTTCGACTCGAAGGAATCTGGCCCGACGCAGATACTCCCGTGTCTCTCGATGCCAAGGGGCTGCCGCGCTCCGAAGCGGTCCGCCGCTTGGCAGACGCCCTGGGATGGAGCGTGGTGCTTCACGTCCCGAGCGCCGACGTGGTGGACTTGCACGTGAAGGATCAACCCGCGGCCAAGGTCCTGTCGATGATCCTGGCCGACGGCAGCTACGTGGCGAAGCGCGACGGAGACCTGATCGCCATTGAGAGGGACAAGGCAGCACCGGAATCTGCGACGTCGACGAGGGAGCCCGTTGCCGCAACCTCCACGACACCTCCCGCACCTCCCGCACCTCCCGCGCCTCCCGCACCCGCGACCACGGGCAGCCCGCCGGACCGCGTGGTGTCCGGAGGGCGCGTCCGCGTCGAGAAGGGCGAGGTGGTCCGTGACGTCGTCGTCTTCGGCGGTTCGGCAGACATCCTGGGAACCGCCACGGGAGACGTGACCGTGGTCGGCGGCTCTGCGAGGGTCCACAAGGACGCTCACGTGATGGGCGATGCCACGGCGGTGGGCGGCTCGCTCGACGTGGAAGACGGGGCCCGAGTCGACGGAGACGTGGGAGTGGTGGGCGGCGTGCTGAGGAGGGGTGAGCAGGCGCAGATCGGAGGCGCGTCGACGACGGACGTTTCGAATGACGCTCCCGTGAGCGAGACCGAAGAGGACGACTCCGGGTCGTGGTTCACACGACTTGTCGCGAGCATCGGAAGAGCGATCGCCAGCGCGGCGCTTCTCTTCGTGATCGGCTCGGTGCTTCTTGCGTTGGCTGCGCGAAGGATGGATGCGCTTCAGGCCGAGTTGGCCGCTCGCCCCATGCGCTCCTTCGCCCTCGGAGTCGTCGGGTCCATCGCCTTTGCCGCCTTGCTGGTCGCTCTGCTCGTGAGCCTCGTGGGAATTCCGGTGGCGTTCGTCGGCGGTCTGCTGGCCGTCATCGCGGGCTACGCGGGCGTCTGCGCCGTGCTCGTGGTGGCCGGCGGTGCACTGCTACGGCACCGGACGCGCAACCCCTACGTCCACCTCGCCCTGGGCTGCGCTCTGTTTCTTGTCGCCAAAGCGCTGCCTCTCATCGGCCACATCGTCTTCTTCGTGGTCCTGCTGCTCGGCCTCGGCGCCATCGTCGGCACGAGGGCAGCCGGCCTGATTCCCGGGCGCACGAAGGGCACGTGACCCGGTCGTGATTCCAAGAGTCAGCGACGTTTCCCCCTAGCCGCAAAATCAAGCACTGTTCGAAGAACGTGCTTGGGTTTGGGGCTATCCGAGCCGAAGGCGAGGCGTTTTGGGGTGAGCCGCGGTGAGCGCGGCGAGGGGGCTTTTCGAAAGCCCCCTTAGAAAGACCTAGCCCCAAAGCAGCGCGGAGCGCTTGATTTGGGCCTAGCCGCACAATGACGAAGCAGGGCTTGCCACACCGTCCCGTGTGCACAAGAGCCTGGTGAGAGGGAACCTTCCTTCACGCAACGACGGCAAATCGCCTCTTGATCCCTCGCTCCCCAACGCTGTCCAGGAGGGTGCCATGCGCAAGCCAAGCTCATCGGTGGATCGTCGACACGCCTATCGCGTTCAGCCTCGCGACGCGGTCGCACAGTGCACCACGAAGCGAACGACGGATCTGTACGCGGTGCACGATCTGTCGCGCGGGGGAGTGGCTCTCACCGGCCGCACGCCGATGCCTTCGGGGTCGAAGGCAAACCTGCGGTTGATGATCCCGGGGTACCGAACGATGAGCTTGCGTGGAACGGTGCTTCGGACCCTCCCGCAGCCCGGTCGCGAGAGCAGGGTTGCCATCGAGTTCGGGCAGCTCGCGCCGGATGACGAGGACAGCATCAGCAGCCTCATCGTGACGGAGCTTGCCCTCGGAAGCCTGCCGCGATGCCTGGTGGCATCCTCGTCGGAACGCGAGGTCAGGGTGTTGTCCGCACGCCTGGAAGCGATCGGTGTCCACGTGCTGCAAGCCCGGACGCCCATGGAAGTGATTCACCGCCTGGAAACTTCGCCCCGGCGTGTCGATGCCATCGTCATCGGCGGGCAGGTGGGAGACTGCGACGGCGTGGAGTTCGCCTCGTTCGTGGCAGGCGCTTACCCGGGGCTGAGACGAGTGCTGACGGGTCGCTCGATCGGTCGACGCGCACAGCTGGCACGCCACGTCGCACATACCAGCCTGGAAGGTCGCTGGGGTGCGGACGACCTTCGCATGGCGCTGCTGCGCCGTCCCAGTAGTTGAGAAGGCGCAACGCCGAACGGGTGCTTACTGGCCTTTCAGGCAGCTAGCCCCAAATCAAGCGCTCCACCTCGCCTTCGGCTCGGATAGCCCCAAACCCAAGCACGTTCTTCGAACAGTGCTTGATTTGGGGCTAGCGAACGGCGCCGGTTCGGACGAACGTGCTGTTGCGCCAGGTGTACTTGCCACGACCGCGACAGAGCGACGCCGCCACGCGCTCGACGTTGCCGATAGCGGCCTTCTCTTCGGGCTCCGCATCCGCACGGGCCGTCGCCGCACGCGCGCGCACCCCGTCGCACGCGAACCCCTCGGCATCCTGAACGAAGAGCGCCAAGCCGTCGTCTTGCAGGGAGACGTCGAGCTGCACGAGGGGGTGCTCGGAGTTGTCGTTGGGATGGATCATGCTGGCAGCCGTGCTCGCCTGCCACAGGGTCTTGAGCTTGCCGCCCTCGGGAACGAGCAGCAGGAAGAAGGTCTCGAGCTCGAAGATGCCGTGCTGCACCTGACGTCGGCACAGGGCAGCCTTCTCGAAGGGTTTTCCGACGGGAACGAGGCTGTCGCACTCGAGGTTCGACGACGCGGGCAGGCCTGCCAGGGCGCTCAGGCTCACAGGGGATGCGTCTGGGAAGCCGTTTGCCTTGAGCCATCCGGCGACGGAGTCGTCGCGCTCGCTGAAGTCGACGGCGGGCATCTCGTAATCGCGTTTGGTTTCGGGCTTCGGGGCTTCGGCCGAAGGCGTGGGTTCGGGCGGCGCGGTGTCCGCGGGGTCGGGCTCCGGGGCTGACGGGGCGGCAGCGGGTTCGGACGTCCCCGAAGCGCATGCGGGAATCGGGGCGAGGTAGAGAAGTGCCAAAGCGGCGGCGGTCCTTCGGAACACGGCAGTCCCCCTGTGGTTCGCGGTGGTCTCGCGTGCTTGTTGCGCGAATGCGACACGGAAGCAAGGGAGACCGAATGGGCCGCCAGGGGTAGCGGGGAACCCTTTGGGGCACGCAGGGCTCCAACGGGTACTTTCCTCCCTCAGCTGCCGACGACCCCATGGAACACAGTCTTCTTTCGATCTTCGGCGCCGGGCTTCTGACCCTGGTCACGCCCTGCATCCTCCCGATGCTCCCCGTGTACCTGTCCCTGCTGCTCGGGGCCAGCCTGGACTCGGCCAAGACCCCTGAAGCCAGGTTCCGCCTTCTGGGCTCCGCGACCCTGTTCGTGGCGGGCTTCAGTCTCGTCTTCACCTTGCTCGGCCTCGGCGCCTCCAGCGTGGGCTCGGTGCTCCGCGACCACCGCGACATCATGCTCATCATCGGCGGCCTTCTCATCGCGTTCTTCGGACTCAAGTACCTGGGCTTGGTTCGCATCCACTTCCTGGAGCGGACCGTGCAAATGAAGGAGCTCAAGACGGGGTCCCGCGCCCTCGACGCGTTCCTGTTCGGCGTGGTGTTCGCCTTGGGCTGGACCCCCTGCGTGGGTCCGATCCTCGGTTCGGTGCTCACCTATACGGCCGCCACGACCGATAGCGCCCTCGCCGGGGCCGGCCACCTCTTCGTCTACAGCATGGGCGTGGGGTTGCCGCTGCTCGTCGTGAGCGTACTGGCCGATCGGATGGTTCCCCTGCTTCGCAAGCTGAACCGCCACCTGCCGAAGTTCGAAAAGGCGACGGGTCTGATCATGGTCGCCGTGGGAATTGCCTTGGTCGTCCCCGCCGTGGTTGCCAGGGCGGCCGAGGACACGTCGTCAGCGACACTGGTCACGACGGCCGACGATGGCGCGAGGGTGGAGCCGGCGCTGGGGTCGCCCACGGAAAGGCCGCGCCTGGTCGAGTTCTACGACGAGAACTGCCCTGTCTGTGAGCGCATGAAGCCTCGGTTCGATCAGCTCAAGCAGGACTGCGTGCGTCGAGGCGTCGAGATCCTGACGGTCAACCTATCGGACCCGCAGAACGCGCATCTAGGCAGGCAGCTTGGGATCCGCGCAGTGCCCACCATCAAGATGTACGGCTCGGACGGCGTGGAGAGGGGGCAGATCTACGGTGAGCGTGAACTCGCAGACCTTCGAGCTGCCGCAGCCGCGCTCATGGACGCCGTGTGCGTGGGGGAAAAGGGACGAACAGACTTCGAGGACGGGCAGCCGTCCTGTGACAGAGCCTCGCTGGCGGACATGGAAGGGGGTTCTACCCCCACCGCCGTGGAGTGCTCTCAGCCCGAATGAAGCCAGGGCTCGAGGAGGCCCCAGCCATGCCGATGTACGAATTCACCTGTAAGGATTGCGAAGTGAAGTTCGAGGAGCTCGTGTTCACGACCGCAGACGAAGTGGCCTGCCCGCGGTGCAAGTCCACGAGGGTAGCAAAGCACCTCTCGACGTTCGCCGTGGGGGCGTCCGGCGCATCGAGCGGTGGCGCGCAATACGACGGCTGCGCCTCCGGGTCGTGCTGCTCGGGCGGGTCGTGCGGATTCTGAGCAGAAATTAGCGCCGGCGTCGGCGAAGCGCGGTCAGGCCGAGACCGACCAGCACAAGGCCCGCCAAGCCCCCCTTGGCGGAACCTCGAGGAGACACCACACCGCAAGACCCGTCGGAGCTAGCCCCCGAATCGGCATTGGAGGTCGGCACCGTCTCCTCATGAACGCACACTCCGAGCGATGGGTCACATACCGCACCCTGAGGGCACGGGATCGCGTCGTTGCAGGTCATCCCGCAGACCTGCGCGTTGGAGGCTGGATCGACGACGCAGGTTGCGTCGGGAGGGCAAGGGCCCTGATCGCCACAGGAAGGCCCTGGGTTCTCGGTGCCGCCCGTTCCAGGCGTGTCACCGCCCGTGCCCCCCGCACCGCCGGTCGCTCCCGTGCCGGCTGTCCCGCCGCTGCCTCCCGTGCCTCCCGTGCCTCCGGCTCCCCCGCTGCCGCCCGTTCCGCCAGCGCCAGTGCCGTCGTGCAAGTTGCCAGCTTCGTCCTGGTACGTCGATCCCGCGTACACCATGGCCTCGTCCACCAGCTCGACGAAGCCGTCGGGACGGGTCCAGATGTTGTCGTTGCCGTAGCAGTCGCCCCCACGCGATGTCACCCCCATGACGGCGTAGTCGCTGGAGATCGCAGGACCACCGGAGTCTCCCTGGCAGATGGAGGTCGTGCCCAGGAACTCCCTCTCGTACAGCCCGTAGTACTTGGGTCCGAGGTCGGTGACCGAGACGTTCTCGCGGATGTAGCGGCGTCCGGCCGAGTACTGGACGTCCGGGTTCGTCAGCCCGTAGCCGATGGCCATGAACTTCTCGCCGATGGCCGTGGACTTCTCGGTCCGCACGCGCAGCGGCTGGATCCCGCTGACCGTGCCCTGCATGACCATCACCGCGATGTCGGCGTTGCAGAGCGAGGTTCCCCCGACGTGGAAGAGCTTCTCGCCTCGGCCGATGACGTTGTTCTCGTTGGGGCTCGTGCCCTTGAGAATGTAGATGGACCCCGGGTTGAGGTCTCCGGAGACGTCGTTCTGACAGGTGACGTACTCGGAGACGACGTTGGAGACGCAGTGGCGAGCGGTGATGATGACGCCCTTCTGCCCGGGCTGGGAGATGATCGAGCCGGTGCACATGCCACCCGACTGGGCGTAGAGCAAGACGACGCCGTCGTGAGAGGTATCGGAGTCGAGGACACCGCCGATGATGGGTTCAGACCGCTGGTCGGTGTCTTCCGTCAAGGTTCGGGGGTCCTGGTTCCCGCAAGCCGGGAGGACGGAGGCAAGCATCAGTACGGAGACGCACGGGGCAATTCGCATGAAGGAACCCTTTCCGCTCGACCGCGAGGGGGACACGGAGCGAGCAAGCCGGCGGGGGAGCCGACAGCACTGGAAGCTCGGGCGAGGCGCATGAACCGTACCAACGCCGCCGAACGCCTTGCGGGGGGTGCGTCCGGACTGGACCTTGGCCTGGGAGAAGGCGCATCAAAGGGTAGTGTGCATTCCTTGACGGCGACGCGCATGCACTCATCGACAGCGATCGCACGATTTTCATCGCGTCGGGGCGGACTTCTGCAGTCTTTCGGAATCCGTTGCCCGGATCAACGTCCGCGGGCGCACGGCGCGCACCACACCCCACACAGTTGCCTTACGCGCACCACACGACCACAGAATCATACCCTCATCCCAAGGTGGACCCGGCTACCGAAGGGTCCTCGGTTGCCTTCGGGAAAGGCCCAACTTGCAGGGTCGAAAGACGGGACCCCCGTCCGGCACGCAAGCACCTGGAATCCGCTGGCTCTTCCTTGGCACGTCGCGTGCTCAAGTCAGATGTCACAGAGCGTGTGAGGCAACCCCCTCAACCTCCCACGCTTCGACCGCGCGAAGGAACCATGCCCCCCCTTGCTCCTTCGCGCGGTTTTTTTGTCCATCGCGTCCCCTCCGCACGGGCTCGCTCGAGGACACGAAAGCGGATAGGCAGAGCCTCGTGGCCGCCCGATAGAGGGCCCCTCGCTTGCGACCCGCCTACGGGTCCCATGGCGTAAGCCAGCTCGGATTATCTCTCCGATCGAGGTCGCTACACGTCCGCGCTCACCTCGATCTGGAGGCTCTCCGAATCCTCGACGAAGTGTGTCCGTATCTGGTTCGATCGACAGCACACCGGGCAGTCCTCGATGTACGTCATGTCGAATCCCCCGCCCATGTCCGGCGTCGTGTCCACCATGTTCCCGCAGTGCGGGCAGCGGTACGCGACCGAATCCCCATATCGTCGATGCCGCCGTTCCATGGTGCGATTGTAGCACTCCGGAGGGTGCGAGAGACCACTCTAGCGCGCGCAACGAAAGCCAACGTCTTGCGCGCGGTACTCCCGTGGGAACTTGGTCCGGAAGCTCGCCCTGAAGATGCCGGGGTACCGGCTCGCCCAGCCTCCCCCTCGCGCGGCCACGTTCACCTTGGAGCAGGAATCCCCGTCCTTGGTGCCGTACGTACAGAACGGACTCGAGGTCCACTCCCAGACGTTGCCTGCAAGGTCCAGGTGTCCCCAGCGACCTTGGCCGCCCGCGAACGAGCCGACGGGCGCGGTGGAAGGCCAGCCGTCTTCCCCGTCGTGCATGGGTTTCCACTTCCATCCGTGCGTGAGCGCCATGCGCGCGCACTCGGCGTCGCACGCGTTGAGTCCCTCCGCCACGGGCTTGGCGTCACCCCAGGGGAAAGCGCGCTGCTCGTCCCCTCCCCTTGCGGCGTACTCCCATTCCTGCTCGGTCGGCAGACGTTTGCCTGCCCATGCGCAGAAAGCCTGAGCCTGATTCCAGTCCACGCAGTTCATCGGGTGCCGCTCGCGCCCCGGCTGGTCCCAGTTGCAGTACGTGTTCCACGTGGCTTGATCGTCAGGCTCGGACGCGAGATGAACGGTGGAGGTGGGCTGGCATGCGCCGCCGTCGACACACAGACGGAAAGCCTCGACGGTCACCTCGAGGGTGTCCAGCGCGAAGCCGGCCACGGACACGTCATGCGACGGACGCTGGTCAGGCGCGGCGTCGTCTGCCCCCATGCGGAACGCCCCAGCGGGAACGGGTTGCATGGCTCCGATGGTCTGCTCTCGTTGGGCTTGATGGCGAGCGGGGAGGTACCAACCGAAGAGGGAGACCCCGGCTGCCAGCGCCAGGAGCAAGGCACCGCCTCCGGCGAGGAGCCAACGGGGTCGCGATCCGGCAGGGCGGGCTGGCCTCAGCGAGGGAAAGCCGCCCCACGCGACGGCAGCGGTTGGGACGGTCTCGACGGGAGGGATGATCTCGGAGGCGGCGACGGTGGTGGAGGTCGCCGAGAAAACGGGCGCTGGGGGCGGGAGGGCGGGTGCCGATTCGATCCAGTCCCGCACCCCCATCTCGACCGCGTCCATCGCGGCGAGGAGGGCCTCGGCATCCTGGAAGCGATCGGACGAGTCACGCGCGACGCAGCGACGGCACAGGGTTTCGAATGCGTCGGAGACTTGAGCGCCAAGGGAGCGCGGGGTGGGGCGCGACTCGCTCACGGCGAGCTCGTAGAAGTCCCCGTGCTCCTCTCCGACCATCGCAGGCCTTCCCACCACGATCTCCGTCAAAACCAACCCGATGGCGTGCACGTCGGTCCAAGGCCCGGTGGCGCCGAAGCGCTTGCTGCGAAACTGCTCGGGCGCGCCGTACTGCGGGGAGAAGGCATGGAAGCCGCTCGACGTGCGCGTGGAGCGCTGTGCCGTGGTCTCTCCCTCCTGCATCGCCTTCGCGATGCCGAAGTCCAAGACCTTCATCAGCTGACCTTGCACCGTGTTTGCCAGCAACAGGTTCGAGGGCTTCAGGTCCCGGTGCGCGATGCCGAGGCGATGCGCGAGCGCGATGGCGTCCACCGCCGGACGCACCAGGGTCAACGCTTCCTTCTCGCTCAGGGCCGGAAGCCCTTGCTCGTTGCGACGCTTCAGCAATGCGTCGAGCTCCTCGCCATCGAGCCACTCCAGGACGAGGTAGGGGATGCGGTCTCCCCGCGCGGTCTCGACGTCGCCGAGGTCGAAGACGCGCACGATCGAGGCGTGCTGGGACAGGCGAAAGAGCATCTTGCCTTCTTCGCGGAACTTCGCGAGGAAGGCGGCCTGCGCCTGGCTGTCGAAGTGCGAGGGGACCTTGAGGCACTTGAGCGCAACGGGCTGCTCGAAGGCCAGGTGGAAGCCTCGGTAGACCACGGCGAACCCGCCTTCGCCGATGCAGTCGTCTACCCGGACCTTCTCATCGACGGTCCTGCCGACCAATCCGAAGACATCGTCGCCCATGGTGTAATCTCTGGGCGGTACCGCAGGCCGCACATGGGGTCAACGATGGGCGATGACCGGGAGCCCGTGAGCCAGGTCGGTTCACGATCCGCGCAGGAATGCCTTCACTCCAGCCACCCCGACTGGATCGACACGACCCACTCCGCCGTCGAAGGGTCGAAGTCACCCACAGTGCGCGGGGAAAGCAGCACTGCCGCATCAAACACGTAGCCGACCGAGAGAAGGTGCTGCCGTCGGGAAGGTCGAAGCCCCGGGACGGCGGCGGGAGCGCGTTGACCATGGGGATGCAGTCCGTCATCATCTCCTTCCAAGGACCATCCTGTGAAGAAGATTGCCTCCCTCGCCGTCGCCGCTCTCACCGCGCTCGTCCCCGCGTGCTCGTCCGAAAGCTCGAAGAACGGACCATCCCCTGACGCAGGCGCGGACTCCTCCCTCGACGCCGCCCTCGACGTGCCCCAAGTCGATGCACTGGATGCGGTCACGGACACGTCGGACGCGGTCACCGACGCAATCACCGACACGGGCCAGGAAGCGAGCGAAGAGGCAGACGCTCCACCGGACGCCGGCCCCACGTGGGAGGGGCACCCATGGTACGGCTGCACCCCCAACGACAGGCCCTCTTCCGCAACGGTCATCACGGCCTTTGACCAGGTAGACCACTACTTCAATCCGGAGGACCGTCGCACGGTCGACGCCGAGGTCAGCTTTCCCCAAGGCGAGTGGGAACGCATCGACATGATCGTGGACCTGGCCTGTCCGGCGGACGGCGACTGCGACAACTGGGATCGCTTCGCGAACGTGATGCTGGTGGAAGACCCGGGGGGACCGAACGAAGAGGTCATCGAGCTCGAGCGATACATGACCCCCTACAACGTCGGCATGTGCATGCGCACGGACGTGACGCGGCTGGCCCCGAGATTGACGGGCACGAAGACGCTGCGCTCTTTCATCGACACGTGGGTTGGTCCGAACGAAGCAGTGCACGGGCACGGGTGGAGGGCCACGGTCCAGTTCGTGTTTCACCCCGGCACGCCGGAGCCGGGGGTCGTTCCCGGATCGCTCGTGGCGCTGTGGCCGATGGAGTCGATCGAGGTGGGTAACCCTGACTTGCCCGTGTCGGAAACGGCGGGCACACGCACCGTCGCCATCCCGGCGGGGACCACGCGTGCTGAGCTTCGTGTGGTGGCGACGGGACACGGACAGGGCAATCGCTTCAACTGCGCCGAGTTCTGCAAGCTCGTGCATGAGTTCACGGTCGGGGGGACCCCCTTCTCGTTCGACCCGTGGCGTGACGACTGCGACGAGAACCCGCTCGGATCGACGCAGGCAGGCACGTGGAAGTACGGACGAGCCGGTTGGTGTCCCGGCGCGTACACGCTGCCCCAGGTGTTGGACATCACGTCCGCGGTGGAGCCAGGTCAAGAGGTCACGATCGCGTACGACTCGTTCAGCCCGATCCACGGGACCTATGACAACACGTGCCGACCGGACGCGGGAGACGAGAACAACAAGTGCTCGTTTTGTGCCTTCGACAGCACGGCGGGCAACTGCGACTACAACGGCGGGAACCACACGCCGCCCCACCATCGGCTGGCGGTGCAGTTGCTCCTCTACCCGTGAGTCCCTCAGAAGCCTCGATCGACCTCGGTGGGGGTCGCGGCCGGAGGTGAGTCAGGCGGGGTGTCGACCGTCGCCGAGGCGGTCGGCGCGGCAGAGGCTGGAACCGTGGGCATGGCGGGTCCAAGCGGTCCAGGCGGTACCTTGGTCGATACGACCGGGGGCTTGGCAGAGATGGTGGACGCGGCTTCGGTAGAAGCGGGTGCGTCGACCGATGGAAGCGTTGGCTCGGTCGGAACGGGAGGGGACACGGTCGCGAACGTCGGGGCGGAATCGGCCACGAGCGGGGCGGGCTCGGCCTGCTGACCGAAGGCAACGAGTAGCACAGCCACCGCGATGGCCAGGAGCAGGACCGCGGAGATGCCCAGCACGATTGCGACGCGAGAGCCCGACCTTTCCTGCGAGCTCGCGGTCACGGAAGCACCAGCCAACGTGGGTGCCTCGGGGGGCATGCCCGTCACCGCGAGTGGGGACACGTCAGGCACGGAGGCCATGGGGATGCGAGCCGCGAACGGGTCTCCCAGCAGGGCGTGGAAGGACTCGGCCAGGTCCCTGGCGGACGCGAACCGTTCGGAGGGATTGCGGCTCAGGGCTTTGGCAAACCAGGGGTCGAGCTGCGGAGGGAGAGCGGGCATGACCTGCGTGGCGGGAGGGAACTCGCCCTTGTCGACCGCGATGCAGAGGGCCGGGAAGGTGTCGCCGTCGAAGGGCACGCGACCGGTCAGGCAGTGGTACACGACCACGGCGAGGGACCAGAGGTCGGCTCTCCCGTCCACTGCCTTGCTGTTCACGAACTGCTCGGGGCTCATGTAGTAAGGCGTGCCCATCATTGCGCCGGTAGACGTCATCTGGAAGCCGGCGGCCGGGTCCGAGGTCTTCGCGATGCCGAAGTCGAGGATCTTCACGAAGAGGTCTTCCTCGGTGCTCAGGAGGAAGATGTTGTCGGGCTTGATGTCGCGATGGACGATGCCGAGCGCGTGAGCTCGCGCGAGGGCTTTGCAGCACTGTGAGAGGATCTCACCGGTGTCCCGCATGGAAAGGGGACTCTGGCGCTTGATGCGCGCGCCGAGGTCTTCGCCCTCGAGCAGCTCCATCACGATGAACGAAATGCCCTCGGCGGTGACGCCGTGGTCATAGGACTGCACGACGTGGGGGCTCTTGATCTGGGCGGCGGCCGCGGCCTCGCGCGAGAAGCGGGCGTTTGCGGCCCCGTCCATCGCGAGCTGCTGGGACATGAACTTGACCGCCACGCGGGTGTGAAGCGTGAGGTGGTCGGCCACCCACACGGCGCCCATGCCTCCCTCGCCGAGCTTCTGGACAAGCCGAACGTTGCTGGTGACGAGCTGGCCTGGGGAAAGCGAGGGCATGCGCGCCTTCAGAGCTTGACGCGAACGGGAGCGGTGGAGTCGACGTTCGAGCCGTCACCGAGTTGGCCGTATTCGTTGGCACCCCAGCAGCGGACGAGGTTGTCCCTTCCGACCGCACAAGTGTGGCCCCGCACCGTATCGACGCCTTCGCCCGACCCGCGACGGCCTCCGGACGCCACCGAGAAGACGCCGTTCACACCGGCGGGGAACTCCACTTCACCGGGAACCGTCACGGACACGTTGGCAGAGGTGAACCCGAGTTGTCCCGAGGCATTCAACCCCCAACAACGGAGCGCCCCCTCCGTCGTGGTCGGGCTACAGGTGTGCATGCCGCCCGCCGACAGGTAATTGACCGAGGAAGCGTTGAGGGTCACGACGAGTCCAGCCTGGTACTGCGGTCCGGTTGTCGCGCCGCCGCGGCCGAGCTGACCCACCCCGTTGGCGCCCCAGCACAGGATTCCGGACGCCCCGGCGACGCACGTGTGCCAACCGCCCGCCGTCACCACCGTTGGGTGCGTGTCTGCCGGCATGACAACCTCAGCAGGCGTTGCGATCAGGCCCCCCCCAGAAACACCGACCTGCGCAGACGCGTTGCTTCCCCAGCAGTAGACCGAGTTCTGGGGCGAATCGGACACGACTGCACAGGCGTGCTCCGCGCCTGCGGAGAAGCCCATCAGCGCATGACCTGACGGGAGCGTTACGGGGGACCCAGGCGCCAGAACGTCGCTCGTCCCCGCAGCCTGGCCGAGCCCCAGCTCGTACTTGTCGTTCTTGCCCCAGCAGTACTGGTCGTTGCCGGAACTAGCACAGGTGAAGGCGCCGCCCGCTTCCAGCTTCTCGAACACGAGCGTACTGTCCACCTCTGTGGGCGTACTGCGCGCGACGAGGTCGATGGCGAGCGAGCCTCGACCCAGCTGCCCGTGCGAGTTCGCGCCCCAGCACATCACCTTGCCCAAGTGGGTCAACGCACAGGTGTGGCTGCCGCCCGCCGCTAACCGCAACACGCCCTCGATGGTTGCGGGAATTGGGTCCGACGAATTCCCCGGGTGGTTGTTGCCGTCCCCGAGCTGTCCCGCGCTGTTGTCCCCCCAACACATGACACGTCCGCTCCCGAGCAGCGCGCACGCGTGATTGTCTCCTGCCACGAGGTCCAACACGCCGAAGCAGGCACCCTGGTCACAGTACGGAGTGGTCTGGCCGCATGTGTCGTGAACCGTCCACTGGCCCCCCGTACACATCTCGATATTGGTTCCCTGACAGCGCGTGGTGTCTTCCACGCACTCGACGCACTGCCCTGATCCGTTGCAGAACCCGGCCGGACACGGCTCGTTTTCCGGCACACTCGTGCGAGCGCAATCGTTGTAGGTGCACGGGTTGTCGTCGTCCTCCAAGGTCTCGCACCCAGGATCATCGTTACAGTCGAGGTAGGCGCCCATGCACTGACTGACACTGCATTCCCCGGCGGTGGTGCAGACGTGGACCATGGTGCTGGGCAAGGCGCACGGGCTGCATTCTTCCGCAGCGCATCCGACCATGGGATCCGCGACCGACTGGCAGAGCGTACCGCAGAGTTTCTGATCGCTTTCGCAGGGACCGGAGCCGCCCGTGCCTCCGGTCGCCCCGCCCGTGCCTCCGGTCGCGCCGCCTGTGCCCCCGGTCGCGCCGCCTGTGCCTCCGGTCGCGCCCCCCGTGCCTCCCGTCGCGCCGCCTGTGCCCCCGGTCGCGCCGCCCGTGCCTCCGGTTGCGCCCCCCGTCCCTCCGGTCGCTCCGCCCGTGCCTCCGGTCGCCCCGCCCGTGCCAGAAGCTCCCGCGGATGCATCACCCTCTGTGCCTCCCGAGCCGCCCGTCGCACCGGCGTCTTCCTGCACCTCCAGGTCGTTGACGCCCGTCAGGGCGTTGCATCCCGCGCCCAACCCCACAACCAACACCAGCACAAATCGAGCTGCCGTCATCGAATACCTCGCCTCCGGATCGCTGGAGCGCGCCCTACCGTGTGAAACCTGGCCTCGTCCGCCACCTCGCGTCCGCGCATGCGACAAGCCCATCCCTCTCATTCCTCCCAGGCTGCTCGCGCGCCCCTGCGGTGGGCGAATCTTCGAGGGCCCGGCGGTCATGATGCGCCCGTCCTCCGACCCGGTCAAGGACGCGACATCGCGGCAATCGGTGATTTTTCGCCCGAATTGGGGGGATCAAAGGGGCCTTGTCACCCTCCGATCCAAACCCCGAACCGCAGACGCCAGACCAGCGCAGGGCCCACCGCCAACACGGCGAACAAGGCCACCCCGGTGACCACCGCCACGGTGGCCCATCGGACGAACACACAAGCGGACGGGACGACCGAGGGGGAGCGTGCGGCTGCGTTGCTTGCGACCGCCACGGCCACGGCCCCGGCGGTCGCGGACAGAAGCGAGCCGAACAGGAGGTACCCGACACCGTGGTGGTGAGGAAGGAAGAAACACAGCGGGCACCGGTGGCCGAGGACGCCATAGAGATAAGGCCCGGCCACATCGACGAGGACCCAGGCGGCGAGGGCAGCCCAGCCCAACGCCGCCAGGGCGAAGCCGGTGGCCGCCCAACCGGCGGGCAGCGCGCGAGCCGCACCCCTGCGCAAGAAGAGCGCGCCCGCAAACAGCGCGAGACCTGCCAGTGCGGCAGTGACCGTGTGACCGTCCCCCGCCACGGCCATGGCCGGCGAAGCCGTCCCCTCGCGAGCGAGGTCGTAGACGACAGCACAGCACGACACGGGGTGCTGCACGTCCACCTGCAGCAAGGCTTCGCCCGTTTGCCATGCGGCGACCCACGCCACGGGGACGGCCACGAGCAGCGCCCTCGCGGACGCGGTGGCAAGCGGAGCGAGTGGGGCGCGTCGGTCGAGCGCGTCGAGGACAGCCCAGCCCCAGAGCAGGAGAAAGGCGAGGAGTCGGACGGCCGACGCGAGCCGACCTCCCGGCATGGCTTGCAGCACGCCCACCCCGCACATGGCGCCGGGCACGATCGAGGGCAGGACATGGTTGATCGCTATCAGCAGCGAGAGGGTAGCGGCGCCGTACAACCCAAACCCGAGCCTCGCGAGCGAGGACACCTCCTCGGCGCGCCGTTCGAGCAAGAGTTGCTCGCGTGTGGCAGCCCCCGCCTTCCAGCCCGCAGCGACCGGGATGGCTCCCGCCACGGCCACGAGCCAGCAAACAGACGCCAGCAGGTCAATGAGAACCACCGCGAGAACGACGGGGTGGGCGCTCACGCGGACACCAGCCTGCCGTCCTTCAGGTCGAGAACGTGGGCGTCCAGCGCCTGGTCGAGGCGTGGGTCGTGGGCGGCCACGACGACGGTGCACCCGCGCGCGGCGGCGCTCTGGATGAGTCGCGCGAGGGTCGCGGCGCGAGCGGGGTCCTGGTGCGCGGTGGGCTCGTCGAGAACGAGCAGGTCCGGGTCGTTCGCCAAGGCGCGGGCGACAGCGACGCGCTGCTGCTCTCCCCCGGAGAGGGTTCGGACCGGCTGGTCCGGAGCCAGTTCGAGCGTCTCGAGCAACGCGAGCGCGCGGGACACGAGGGCGGGGGACGGGCGGCGAGGGACCGAGGGCATGAGCACGTTCTCGAGAGGTGTGAGCTCTTCGAACAGGTGAAGCCGCTGGGTGACCAGACCCACGTGCTGGCGGAAGCGGTCCCGATGCGCCGCGGTGTAGCGACTCACGGGCTCGTCGCGGAAGTAGACCTGCCCCTGGGAGGGGCGCAGCACGCCCGCGAGGATGGCGAGGAGGGTGGACTTGCCGGCGCCGCTCGGCCCTCGCACCAGGGTCGTGGCGCCGCTCGGGGCCGAGAAGGACAGAGGGTGCAAGACGTGACGCTCGCTGCGCCGATGGTCCTGGATGACGTACGCGACGTCTTCGCAGCGGATCATGGCGACTCCGTGAGCTCGATGGGGTCCACCCGCGCGAGGCGGAAGGCAGGCACCAGCGCGGCGACCAGGCAAGGGAGCAAGACGGAGGCCCCTGTGAGCAGAAGGGCAAGGGCCGCACCTTCGGTGGACAGGGCGAGGTGCGGGTTCGAAGACCAGCCGAGCAGCACGGTGGTCACCGTCACGCCACCCAATAGGAATAGGCCTGCGTACGCCGCCGCCAGTCCCAGCCCCACGGCGAGGGACGCGACGAGGGACATCTCGGTGAGGTGCAAGCGAGCGACCTCGCCCGATGTCCAACCCATCAGCTTGAGCTTGCCCACGTCGGACCTGGCCGAGGCGCCTCCGGACGCTGTGAGGGCGACGATCAAGAGCAAAGCGAGCACCGATGGCGTGAGGGTCAGGAAGGCGAGGGTTGCCCGTTGTCCTGACTGGACATGGTACGCACCAAGCATCTCGGCCCTCGTCACGACGCGCACCGGTTCGGATACGGCGGCGGCGATCTCGGGCACGAGCGCGTCGTTCTCCTCGTCACGCGCAGATTCGACGGCGATGTCCGTGGCCTTGTCTGGCGGCAGCAGCAGCAGGGCACGGGCTGTGTCCGCGGGAACGAGGACCACGTCGTGAGCCACGATGTCCGCGCGTCGGTCGATCGTGGAGACGACCTCGAGAGCGACGCTCGAGCCGTCGAGTCCGCGGAGAGCCAAGCGATCGCCTGCCGTCACGCCGAGGGCCGATCCGGCGACGGCGCGAAGGGAGGCTTCGGGGAGGTTCGGGTCGGCGACGACGGTAACGGATGGAGGTCCCGCGAGCACGCCCCAGACCCTCGGGGTGGCGGAGGCGACACCAGGAATGTTGCGAATCCTCTGGGCGTGGTGGGATTCGATGGCTGTCCAGCCTCCGGCGTCGACGCGGCTGACGACGAGGGCAGGGCCGGCTTGGATGATGCGCGTGGCCGTCGTCTCGATGGCAAGCACGGTCATCCCGGTGGTCGCAGAGAGGAAGGTGATGACGGTGAGGGCGAAGGCGAGGAGGGTCCACCGCGCGGGGTGCAGGAGAATCCGTCGGGCGGCGAGCGCTACCAGCCCGTAGCGGGTCACGGCGTCACCTTCATGGGTAGGGCGGGAAAGAGCGGGGCGCGCGGGTCAGGCAGGCCGGGCTGTCCCGATCGTCCTTGCTCGGGGCGACCCCAGCCGGGGTGGCGCAGGTCGTCGCGTGGCATCAGGGCGAGATCGGAGAGCGCGAGCCGACGAACGAGGTCGAGCGTCGGTTCGTTGGGCTCGTGGCTCGTCAAGGCCGCGTGGGCGAGACAGCCGCCGGCCAAGGTGAGTGCCACGACGGCTGCGCCGGTGAGGTACCGCGCCGGCGCGAGCAGGGACAAGAGAGGCTCAGGGGGTCCGCCGGATCGCACTAATGCCCCTTGCTGCGTTGCTTCAAGTCCTTGAGGACGTCCAGGGTGACGTCCTTGCGCGAAAGCACGCGACCTTGATGACGACGGACGAGGACCTGGGCTTCCTGCTCGGAGGCGGCGGGAAGCAATGCGAGTCCCATGGGGCCGCGCACGTCCGAATCGATGACGTACCAGGCGGAGTCCGCGTCGAGGGACTTGCCCTTCTCTAGGTAGTGGGGGACGCGCACGCGCTTGATCTGGTCGGGGGGGACACCGAGGAAGGAGTCGGAGCGCATGGCCGTGGCGAGCGTGCAGCGGACGCTGCAGGTGTAGTAGGTAGCGCCGGTGGCCAGCTCGATGGCCCCGGCCCAGTCCGGGTGATCGATGACGCGCATGGCGCACATCGGGCAACGGTCGTCGCCGGTGGGCTGGGGGTTGCCGTCGCTCGAGAGTCCTTGCTTGGCGGCGATGGCCTTCGCGGGGGGCGGGGTGCTCGTGGCGCCGTCGCGACAGGAGGGGAGAGCCGCGAGCGGGGCCAGGGCGAGGGCCTGCAGGCAGGCGCGGCGCGCGACGGCTTGCGCTGGGGACCGGAGGACGCGATGGTGGGAGCGCATGGCCGGTACCCTAGCACCGTGTTCGCCCCCAGGATGGCGCAGATGATGGGCTTCGTGTCCTCGCTGGTGGTCTTCGGCGCGACGTGGGTGGACCTGACGGGGATGTTCCTGCTGGGGCTGCTGGGAGGGGGGCATTGCGTGGGGATGTGCGGGCCGATCGCGCTGGCGGTGTGTCCGGCGGCGCGGGCGCCCGGTCGGGTGAGCGCGGTGGTGCTCTACAATCTCGGTCGCGTGGTGACGTACACGGCGATTGGTGGCGTGGTGGGCGCGATGGGGGGAACGCTGGCGACGCTGGGGGAGGTGGTGCGGGTGCAGCTATGGCTCACGGTGGCGGCGGGTGGGCTCATGGCATGGCTGGGGCTTGCGCTGCTTCGCGTGGTGTCGCAGCCAAGCTGGATGTTTGCGATCGATGGGGGCCGGTTTCCTGGGGTAGGGGCGCTGCTGCGCGGGGTGGTGCGTGACGGCAAGGGATGGATGGCGTTGCCGCTCGGGCTTCTGCTGGGGTTCTTGCCGTGCGGGTTGTCGGTGGCTGCGTTCACGCGGGCGCTGAGCGCCGACGGGTTCCTGGCGGGCGGAGTGCTGGTTGCGGCGTTCGGGGCCGGGACGTTGCCGGCGATGCTGTTGGTGACATGGGTGGGAGGAAGGCTGTCGTCGCGGCTTCGGCTGGCAGGGGAGACGGTGGCCGGGATGGTGTTGCTTGCGATGGCGGTGCAGCACCTGTCGAAGGCCGTGGCGGCGCTGGTCGGGTGAGCTGCCTTCGGGTCGCGAGGGGCGCTTGCCCTCTTGAGCCGTGGGCGGGGTCGTGCGAAAGGGCGGTCATGTACCGATTGGATGAGAAGGTGGCGCTGGTGACGGGGGCTTCCCGAGGGATTGGCCGCGCGACGGCGCTCGCGCTGGCGTCGCAGGGAGCTCGCGTGTTCGTCAACTACCGGTCGGGCCGTGAGGAGGCGGAGCGAGTCGTGGCGGAGATCGAGGCGGGAGGGGGCGTGGCCGAGGCGCTCGGGTTCGACGTGGCCGACTCCAAGGCGGTGGACGCGGCCGTGGCGGACGTGGTGAAGCGGGCGGAGCGGCTGGACATCGTGGTGGCGAACGCGGGGATCTCGAAGGACGGGCTGCTGATGCGCGCGAAGGACGAGGACTTGGAGGCGATGTTGGACGTCAACGTGCGAGGGGCGCTTGCGCTGGCGCGGGCGGCGATCAAGCCGATGCTGCGCGCGCGGCGGGGACGGATCGTGTTCATCTCGAGCGTGGTGGGGGAGATGGGCAACGTAGGGCAGACGTCTTATGCGGCATCGAAGGCGGCGATGCTGGGCATGATGAAGAGTTTGGCCCGGGAGCTGGGGTCGCGAGGGATCACGGTGAACGCGGTGGCCCCTGGGTTGATCGAGACGGACATGACGTCGGGGATCGGGGAGGAGATGCGGGGCAAGATCGTGGGGCAGATCCCGCTCGGGCGATTCGGATTGCCGCAGGAGGTGGCTGCGGCGGTGGCGTACCTGGGCAGCGACGAGGCGGGGTATGTGACGGGTCATACGCTGCGGGTGAACGGGGGGATGTACGTGTGAGGGGTTGGCGCATTGACGCCTCGCGTTACGCAGGAGGACGCGGGGGAAGGTCGAAACATCTTGATGGTTTTCGAGGAGCGCGCTACGCCGTGCGCCCGCTGACGCCGCACGCAGGTGTGACTTCGGCGACGGGCGGTCCCACGCTGTTCGGAACGGTCGGGGCTGCATTGCGCGGCGTGTTTGGCGAGAAATTATCGCGTCCGGAGGGACCCCATGGCGGAGAATCGTGACATTGCGGCCGAGGTGACGGCCATCATCAAAGAGCAGCTGGATGTCGACGAGAAGGACATCAAGCCCGAATCGACGTTCATCGACGATCTCGGGGCGGATTCGCTCGGGTTGGTGGAGTTGGTGTTGGCGTTCGAGGAGAGGTTCGAGATCGACATCCCCGACGAGGACACGGAGAAGATCCGGACCGTGCAGGACGCGATCGACTACATCGAGAAGCACGCCAAGAAGTAGCTCCGCGCTACCTCAGGCTCCGGCGTTTCGGGGCGTTGGCTCCGTCGTGCCCGCGAACGAGCATCCATGGACACATCACAGGATCGGATCGTGGTGACCGGTCTCGGCATGGTGACACCATGCGGGATTGGCGTGGAGGCGACGTGGGACAGCTTGCTCGCGGGGCGCAGTGGGATTGGTCCGATCACGGCGTTCGATGCCAGCGAGTTCGCGGTGCGCATCGCGGGTGAGGTGAAGGACTGGGACCCGACGCCGTACATTGCGAAGAAGAAGCAGCGTGAGCTGGGTCGTTTCGCACAGTTCGCGGTATCGGCGGCGCACATGGCGGTGCGGGACGCGGGGCTCGAGCTCACGGACGAGGAGCGGGAGGATGCGGCCTGCGTGATGGGTGTGGGTATGGGGGGGTTGGAGGGGCTCGAGCGGGTCTCCGAGCTGTTGCGCACCAAGGGTCCGTCGAAGGTCAGCCCGTACGCGGTCCCGACCATCGCGTTGAACATGGCGGCTGGACAGATCTCGATCGCGCTGGAATTGCGCGGCCCGAGCTTCTGCACGGCGTCGGCCTGCGCTTCCGGTGCGCACGCGATCGGAGAGGCGGTTCAGCTTCTGCGCTCGGGCGCGGCTTCCGTGGCCGTGGCGGGAGGGACGGAGGCGACCATTACCCCGACGGCCATCGCGGGGTTCCAGGCGATGTTCGCGTTATCTCGCCGGAACGACGACCCGCGCGGTGCGAGCCGACCGTTCGACATGGCGCGGGACGGTTTCGTTGCGGCGGAGGGTGCGGCGGTTCTGGTGCTCGAGACGCTCACCCGGGCGACCCGGCGGGGGGCGCGGATTTACGCCGAGGTGGCGGGATACGGCTCCTCGAGCGATGCATTTCATCCTGTGCAGCCAGCGCCCGATGGGCGTGGCGCGATCGCCTCGATGCGACACGCGGTGCGGCACGCGAAGCTCGCGCCGAGTGACATCGATTACATCAACGCGCACGGGACGGGCACGCCGCAAGGGGACGTTCAGGAGTGCAAGGCGATCCTGGACGTGTTCGGCGACCATGCCGCCCGCCATGCGCTGTGGGTGTCCTCGACCAAGTCCGTGACGGGACACTTGCTCGGGGCGGCAGGGGCGGCGGAAGCGGCCTTCGCCGCGCTCGCGTGCCAGCGCGGTGTGGTGCCCCCCACCATCAACGTCCACGAGCAGGACCCAGCCTGCGCCGTCGACGTCGTGCCGAACGAGCCTCGGCAGCGCAAGGTTCGCCATGTTCTGTCCAACTCGTTCGGGTTCGGCGGGACGAACGTTTCCCTGGTGCTGTCCCGCATGGACTGATCGCCGACGACACCCTGCTTTTTTTTCCGCGCCATCGGCGCTAGAACCCCACAGATGACACTGCTTGCGATTGCCTCGGATCACGGCGGGTTCGCGCTGAAAGAAGCGCTGGTCGAAGCGTTGACGGAATGGTCCGTGCCGTTCGTGGACCTCGGCCCTCGGGATCGGACTTCGTGTGACTACCCGGACTTCGCCCACGCCATGGCGCGTGGCATCGCGGAGGGGCGCTTCGAGCGCGGCGTCTTGATCTGCGGGACGGGGGTGGGGATGTCGATTGCGGCCAACCGGCACCCGCACGTCCGCGCGGCGGTGGTGTCCGAGACGTATTCCGCGCGCTTGGCCCGGGAGCACAACGACGCCAACGTGCTTTGCATGGGGGAGCGGGTGGTGGGACAGGGGCTGGCGCGCGACATCTTGCGGGTGTTCCTGGACACGGCGACGGACCCTGGCGACCGGCACGCCCGGCGGATCGCGAAGCTCACGCCGATGGGGCCGGTCGGATGAAGTGCCCCCATTGCGGCCTGCTGGAGAATCGGGTCATCGATTCCAGGCTCAGTACAAGCGGGGAAGTGACGAGAAGGCGTCGCGAGTGCGAAGGCTGCGGTCGACGCTACACGACGTACGAGCGTGTCGAGGACCTGCTGCCGTCCGTGGTCAAGCGCGACGGTCGTCGGGAGCTTTTCGACCGGCGCAAGATCGTCAGCGGCATCCGTTCGGCGTGCAGCAAGCGACCGGTGTCGTTGGACCAGATCGACGAGGTCGCGGAGAGCATCGAGAGGGAGTTGCAGGAGTCCGGGGAGCGGGAAGTGTCCTACACGGCCATCGGAGAGAAGGTCATGGACCGCCTGCGGAAGCTGGATCAAGTAGCGTATGTGCGCTTCGCGAGTGTCTATCGGCAGTTCCGGGACTTGGAAGACTTCTCCCGGGAGCTCGCGACGCTTGTGACGGAGCGCTCATCGCAGTAAATGGCTCGCGAGGTTACGCATGCCGACGGCTGCCGACATCGATCTCAAAATGATGACCCGCGCACTGGCTGAAGCCAGGCGGGGAAGGCCATCGCCGAACCCGCACGTGGGGGCGGTGGTAGCGCGTGGCGACGAGGTGATCTCCGTAGGGCACCACGAGCGTGCGGGAACGGAGCATGCGGAGGTGGTGGCGCTACGGGCCGCGGGGGAGGTTGCGAAGGGGGCCACCCTGTACGTCACGCTAGAGCCCTGCAATCACACGGGCAGAACGCCTCCTTGTGTCGATCACATTCTGCAATCGGGTGTGGTGCGTGTCGTGGTCGCGTGCCGGGATCCGAACCCGCACGTGGAGGGTGGCGGCATCGAGGTGTTGCAGGCTGCCGGGGTCGAGGTGGAGCTCGGCGTCAAGGGGGTCGAGGCGCGTGCGCTCATCCAGCCTTGGGTCAAGCAGATCACGCTGGGACTTCCCTATGTCAGCCTCAAGCTCGCGGTCTCGCTCGACGGACGCATCGCGACGCGCACGGGCGCGAGCAAGTGGGTCACGGGCCCCGAGGCGCGCGCCAAGGTGCACGAGATCCGCGCCGCCAACGATGCCGTCATGGTCGGCGTGGGCACCGTCCTCGCGGACGATCCCCAGCTCACCGTGCGGGATGTCGAAGGGACGAGCCCCATCCGCGTGACGGTGGACTCCAAGCTCCGGATGCCAGTGACGGCGGGACTTGTGGCGACCGCGCTGGAGACGCCCACCTGGATTCTCACGACCCAGGACGCTCCCGAGTCCGTCGAGAGCTCGCTGATGGCGCAGGGGGTCGAGGTCATTCGGGTCGCGCGTTCGAGCGAGGGTCGTGTGGACGTGACGGCGGCCATGCGAGCCCTCGCGCAGCGCGGGGTCATCCGCCTGCTCATCGAGGGCGGCGCGGAGTTGGCGGGGAGCGTGTTGAATGCAGGGCTCGTCGATGAGCTGCACGTGTTCATCGGCCCGATGTTGCTCGGCCCCCGTGGCCGCCCCGGGGCGGTCGACTGGGCGGGTCCCACGAATCCCGCGGACGCGCCCAGAATCGCGGACCCGCGGTGGGAGCTTTGCGGCCGCGATGCCTACGTGCACGGCGTTCTCGCCTGCCCCGCCGCCGGACGCTGAACGGCGCCTGGTCGCTTGCCAACGGCTCCCCCAAGTCCTACGAAGCGTTCAGTATCATGGCCATTCTTCCCATTCGTGTCTTCCCCGACCCTGTCCTCCGCGAGCGCGCCAAGCCCGTGGAGAAGGTGACTCCCGAGCTCCTGCGTCTGATCGACGACATGGCCGAGACGATGTACGCGGCCCCGGGTGTGGGACTCGCCGCCAACCAGGTGGGTGTCCTGCAGCGCGTGTTCATCATCGACATCGCCAACGAAGACGAACCCAGCGACTTGCATGTGTTCATCAACCCGGAGATCGTCCACAAGGAGGGGGAGATCTCGTGGAAGGAAGGTTGTCTCTCGTTCCCCGGCGTGACCGAGAGCGTGGACCGGGCTGCCATGGTCCGTGTGCGTGCGATGGATCGAAACGGGGACACCTTCGAGATGGAGGCCGAGGGCCTCATGGCGGTGGCCGTCCAGCACGAGAACGAGCACCTCGATGGCGAGCTGATGATCGATCACCTGGGTCCGGTGCGTCGACGGCTGGTGCAGCGCAAGCTGGTCAAGAGTCGGGCGAGCTAGCGGCCCGAAATCGATACCGGGCAGTTGCAGCTGATGGGCGGATGCCAGCCATCAAGTAGTGGTGCCTGGCGGAAGTCTCGATCCCTTGACCGAGAGGCAAGCGAAACCCAGATCGGCGACGACGACGGCGACGGCGACGGCGACGGCGACGGATTGATTCTGCTGCCTAGCACATCTAGCGACGGAACAGGCCGGGGTCGAGGCCGAGGCCGCGGGCTTGGAGGTTCTCGGCCACCTTGGGGACGACGCCACTCGGGTGGAAGCTACCTTCGACCGCGCCTCCCGAGGCGGTGCGCTCCACGGTGAACGTGAAGATGTCGCGCAGCGCGATGACGCTGCCCTCGACGCCAGCGGGTTCGGCGATGCGCGAGACACGAGAACGTCCGTCGCGCAGCCGAACCACCTCGACGGCCACGTCGAAGGAGGCGTTGAGCCATTCGCGGACGGCCTCTACGGGCAACCCCGGGCGCAAGGCGGCGATCTCGGGCACGGCACGGGCGAACGCGTGCCGCAAGGTGGGCGCACGCATCACGGCAACGACGCCGTCGCAACCTCCGGCCACGGCATCGAGCACTTCCGAAGTGACGAGGCCTTCGCAATTCGTCACGAACAGACAGTCGGGGCCGAGGCGTGCGGCGATGTGAACGGCGGCGGCGCCTTCGCGCGTGGAAGGCGTCAAGATGCTCGTGGCGTTGCGAGGAAGGGCGAGTTGACAGCCAGAGTCGTGGGCGACCACGACATGTTCGTCGGCCCGAACCGAGGCCAGCAAGCTGGCGATCATGCTCCTGCCGTCGGCGCCTGGGGCGACGGTGACGAGAACGTTCACGTGTCCGGCGACGGCTTGGCCGAGGAACGAAGCCATGGCACGTGACATGGTGCCGGCACGGACGAGGTCTTCGAGGGTGAGGGTGGCGGGGGGGCACTTGAGCAGGGTGGCTACCGGACCGGTGCCGGACACTGGGGGGAAAGCCGCCACGAGCCGGGTGGAGCCGCCATGGACCTGCCGCTCCACCATGTCTTCGCCCTCGGCCACGGGCACGCTGGCGGCGGCGCACAAGCGTCGCAGGATGCGGTCCACGGAGCTTGCGGTAGCGAAGGGGATTTCGGCGCGGCGCGGACCGGTCGAGCGGAGGGTCGACACCCAGGAGTACCGGTGCACGTGAATCTCGAGCACGTCCTCGTCACCGAGCAACGGACCGAGGGGGCCGAGGCCCAGGATCTCGTCGCGTGCATCGCGGACCACGCCTTCGAGGTCGACCTGCGGGCCGACCTCGCCGCTGGACCGGAGGCTGCCAGCAGCTTCGCGAATCGCGCGGTCGATGCGATCGGCGAGGGGACGGGCGGGGTCTTTGCCGTCGGCCAACGCGAGCACGTCGGGCGTCTGCTCGAGACGCTCTACGAGCATGGCGGCGGCGATGCGCTGAGCGGGAATCTGTACGGATTCGGGGGAGCTGAAGCCGACATCGCGAACGGGGGGCATCGCGCGAGTGGCGGGCACGGGTGGTCGCTGCGGCTGCACGGCTGCCTGAACGACGGCGCCCTGGGAGGACGAGGTGTTCTCGATAGGGCCGGGCTGCCGGGAGGACGACGTGGGGGATGGGGGCGCTTGGGGCACCACGCGCGCAGGAGGCGACGGGACGCGCGGGGGAGCGGGCATCCGCATGGGGGGCTGTCCGGGCCCTGGGACGGGGGGAGCAGCGTCCGGCATGGGCTGGTCACCGCTCCACGACTGGTCGTCCGGGTCGTTCTCGAGCGGGTAGTGGCTGACGGGGCTATCGGGGCCGCGGCGCTGAGGGGGGCGGCTGGGGGGCGGGACGTCCCGCATGCTGGGGCTACGGCTGGAGGAGATCCGCTCGGGATGTTCCTCGGGGGGCGGTGGGGCTGCCGGGCCTCCGACCACGGCGGCGCCTGCGGCGACGGCCGGGGCGCCCGCTCCCTGCGGGACCTCCAGGCGCAAGATGAAGTCGCCGACGTAGATCTTGTCGCCTTCGCGCACGATCGTGGCCTGGGTGATCTTCCGGCCGTTCACGTACGTTCCGTTGGTGCTCTTGAGATCGGTGACGATGAATCGACCATCGCGATAGAGCAACCGGGCGTGGTGCTTCGAGACGTTGCCCTTGGGCAGCATCAACTCGTTGCCCTGCACGCGCCCGACGTTGATCTCGGTTCGGTCGAACACCTCGCGGCGTTCGTTGCCGCCTTTTTCGGTGATGATGATCGCGAACATACCAGCCTTCGGGCGTGAGACTTCTCACACCATTGGGCCCGATTGCAACGCGACCGCAAGGTGATGTCAATCGAATCAATGCGAGAAGGCGCGGTCGCATCGTGGCGGGACGCGGGGTGGGGGCTCTGCGGCCCCTCTGCGGCCCCTCTGCGGCCCCTCTGCGGCCCCTCTGCGGCCCCTCTGCGGCCCCTCTGCGGCCCCTCTGCGGCCCCTCTGCGGACCCTCTGCGGACCCTCGGGGGCTCGTGGCTTCGCCTATCGAGGATGGGGTGCGGGCCTCCGGGGCTCGAGCTTATATATGCCGGCGCGTCCCCCTTGCTGCGACTCGGCCCGGACCCGACGGGGAGGGACAAGCCGCGGGGAAGGAGACGTTTCCGCGCCCCCGTTCCCCATTCCCCGTCCACTTCGGCTACCATTGGCCCGCCCCTGGCCTCGAATCGATCGGGGCGTCAGCACACAGGCGGTGCCCAAGCGTGCAACTGGACTTCGTATCTCGAGAGCTGACGATCAAGCTCGTCTATTACGGCCCGGCCCTCAGCGGGAAGACGACGAACCTGCAGTCGCTCCATGGGTTCGCGGACGAGGCCTCGCGGGGCCGGCTCATGACCCTGGAGACGCGCGACGATCGGACCTTGTTCTTCGACCTGTTGCCGCTGCGGTTTCGCGGGGACGGGGACCTGTCGCTGCGGCTGAAGCTGTTCACGGTCCCGGGCCAGGTGATTCACGCCTCCACGCGACGGCTCGTGCTCCAGGGCGCAGACGGCGTGGCCTTCATCGCCGACTCGCAGCTCTCGGAGACGAAGAACAACGCCCGAGCGTTCCTCGACCTGAAAGAGAACTTGCGATCCCACGGCCGTGAGATGCGCGAGCTGCCCCTCGTCATCCAGTACAACAAGCGGGACATGCCCCACACGCGCGGCGACGACGAGATCGCGCAGTTGGCGAAGAAGGGGAGAGAGCCGGTGTTCGCGGCTGTGGCCACCCAGGGCGTGGGCGTGCTCGAGACCTTCGTGTCCTTGCTGCACTTGACGTGGCTGAGCCTGGACGCTTCGCACGACCTGACGGGCAAGTTCCGGTTCAACTCCGAGTCGTTCCTGCAAGAGGTGATCGGGCGCATGGGCGCACGGGGATCGATCGACCAGATCCTGGACACGTGCCTCGGGGGCCACTTCGAAGCCCGGCGAAGGGAGCCGAGCCAATGAAGCCGCAAGAGGGTGCGAACCTCGACATCGACGACCTCACCACCACGAAGAACGTGCGCCTCGAGGACCTGATCGACCGCGAGTCGCTCAAGGAAGTCATCACGTCCTTCGTCACCCTCTTTGGCATCTCGGTGCGCGTGTACTCCGCCGACGGCGAGAAGCTCGCGGACGCCGTGGAGCAACAGGACATCTGCAAGTACCTGAACGAGCTGCCCGACGGGCGCTCTGCCTGCGCGGCCACCGTGGCCACGGTCAAGCGGACCTCGCCCGAGACGATGGAAGACATCGTTCATCCTTGCTTCACGGGCGCGCGGTACCACATCGCCGCGCTGATGTACGACGGGCGTCGCGTGGGCCGCATCGTGCTCGGCCCTTACCTGCCCGCCGAGGTGAAAGAGGTGCCCGGCTCCCTGATGACCGCAGCCCGTGACGCGCAGCCGGATCAGCTACGGCAGCTGCTCCCGCGCATGCCCAGGGCGCGTGCCGAAACCGTGCACAACGTCGCCGAGCACATGCGCGGCGTCCTCGACCTCATCCTGTTCAGTGGCCACAAGGCCCTGCTGACCTCCCAGATGCACCTCGCGAGCGTGCGCGAGAGCTACCGCGAACTGCAGGACAAGAACCATCGCTTGCAGGACGCATACGACAAGCTCAGGGAGCTCGACCGGCTCAAGTCCAACTTCATCGCGACCATCAGCCACGAGCTGCGCACGCCCTTGACCTCCATCATCGGCTACAGCGAGATGCTGGGAGAAGGGATCGCGGGAAGCCTGACCTCAGACCAGCTCGAGTTCGTCAACACCATCCGGGAGAAGGGCGAGCAGCTGCTCACCCTCATCATGAGCTTGCTCGACCTGTCCAAGCTCGAGAGCGGCAGCCTCGCCCTCGTCAAGACCGACGTCGACGTCTGCAAGACCCTGGACGACGTGGTGTCCTTGCTCAAGCCCAACGCCACGAAAGCCGACGTGCAGCTTGCGGTCGATGCGCCTGCGGAGGGCTTGCCGACGGTCCGGGGCGACGCGAACCGGATCCGGCAGGCGGTGCTCAACCTGGCGGAGAACGCCGTCAAGTTCACGCCCGCGGGTGGCAGCGTGACCCTGAGCGCCAAGGTCGGCAGGCAGGTCATGGACGAAGCGGAGGACGACATCGGCTTCGCCCTCATCGCGCCTGCTCGCTCCGTCATCGAGATCCGGGTGGCCGACACGGGCATCGGCATTCCCGAACACGAACGCGAGAAGATCTTCGACCCCTTCTACCAGGTCGACTCCTCCTCCACCCGCGAGTACGGAGGCACCGGACTCGGGCTTTCCATCGTCCAGCGCCTCATGCAGGCGCACGACGGCAAGGTGTCTGTCGAGCCCAACCACCCCAAGGGCAGCGTGTTCATCCTCAAGATCCCCATCGACGTGGACCCGTGACGTCCGATGGCAGGTGAGTTCGAGCGCATTCGCCACCTGCGAGCCCTGTTCGGAACGCCCCCCGCGGGCGTGTCGCTCGGCATCGGGGACGACGCGGCGCTCATCGAGCCTCCGGTCGACGAGCAGATCGTCTGGACCATCGACGCGTGCGTCGAGAACGTCCACTTCCGTCGGGACATTGCGAGCTGGGAGGACGTTGGGTTTCGGTCCTTCATGGCGGCGGCGAGCGACCTCGCGGCCATGGCCGCGCACCCCATCGGCGCGCTCAGCAGCGTGTCGCTCCCGCGGGACCTGGAGGACGCGGACCTGTACGCCCTCGCACGGGGACAGAGTCTCGCCGCACGGCAGGTGGGCACAGCGGTCATCGGCGGCAACCTGTCCGCTGGCGACGTGGTCACCGTCTCCACCACCTTGCTAGGGCGAACACGACGAGCCCCGCGACGAGACGGCGCGCGGCCGGGCGACCGACTGGCGCTGTGCGGCGACGTCGGCCTCTCTGCCGCGGGGCTGCGCCTGCTGCTGCGCGATCCGGGGTGCTTGCCCGCAGACGAAGCGGAGAGGCAAGCGTTGCTCGCGTGGCGACGGCCAAGGGCGCGCATCGAGGACGGACTCCGATGTGGCGGGGCAACGTCGTTGATCGACGTATCGGACGGGTTGGCGCAGGATGCGCTCCACATCGCGAGTGCGAGCGGCGTGCGCATCGACGTGGACACGTCGGTCGTGATCACACCTTCGCTGCGGGTGGTGGCGGAGCGGTTGGGGGTCGACGCGCGGGAGCTTGTGCTGTCGGGGGGGGAGGACTACGCGCTGCTCGGGACCTTTGCCGAGACGGAGGTGCCCGAGGGGTTCGTCGTGGTGGGGGCGTGCGGCGAGGGCTGCGGAGTGTGGGCGGACGGGGAGCCCGCGGGCCCGACGGGGCATGACCACTTCCGGTGAGGGACAAGGGAACGTGTTTTAGAAGTCCCCGCCGAAGGAGCCTTTCAGCTCGTCGGTGAATGGGTCGGTCCGGTCGTTCTCCCAGAAGCCCAGCCCCACGAACGCGGTGGTCTGCTCGACCCCGCCCACGACGCGCTGGTAGACGGCGAGGTCGATCATCAGCGAGTGCCCGACGGGGACGAGCATGCCCACGCGGGGGCCCACGGCCGGTAGCACACGGCCGTAGCTGGATGACGACTCCCCTGCCCCCTCGCCGCGAACCATGACGGGAACCTCGAACGCCTGGAGGGTCGCACGGATATCCACATACGGATAGACAGGCCCCTGGGCCAGCTCGTAGCCGACGAAGGCCTCGAGCGAGCCACCCAGGCCGTCGCGGGCCCACACCTCGGAGCCGGTCACGCGCAGGTCGGCCGGCAGGCGGATGTCGCGCACGCCGAAAATCATCAACGCCCCGCCCAGCCGGAGGTCGTCTTCCATCCAATCGAAGCGAAAACTGCCTCCGATCAGCTCGGCGTCCTGGTCCAGCCCGATCGAGGGCGGCAGCCTCGCGTCGCGGTCACCCGTGGCGTCGAGGGACATCCCATCGAGGGCGGCGTGCGACCTCACGACGTGAACTTGGCCGCCGAACGTGTCCGCTCGTGCGCTGGGGGCCCCTTGCACGAGGAGTACGAAAACGGATAGTAAGGTCCCCGCTGCGGCCGGTGGCGAGCGCATGGCTGGGATTGTACGGGGTCGGTCGGGGGTTCACCATACCCCCGGCCAGACCGGGATCCGAAGGCATCGGAGTTGGCCGCAGATTCCGCAGAGAGCCGCAGATGGTTTCGTTGCTTGTGCGGATGGGGGTAGCTGCGTGGCGACGGGTTGTGCTCGGGCTCGGGCTCGGGCTCGGGCTCGGGCTCGGGCTGAAACTATCCTCGCAAGGGGCCAGAAAACACCAAACAGCCCTCCGCCTTCTGTGCTCTCTGCGACCTCTGTGGTTTCTCTTCCGGCTCGGGTCGCTACTTCTTCTTCCAGGGGAGCAGGTGCGTGATGTGCCACTGCCCCTGCCAGGAAATGATCGTGTGGATCTTGACCGTGTAGAGCTCGTCCCCGAGGCGGTAGCGCAGCTTCGTGCCCCAAGAGCGGAAGTAACCGATCTTGTTCGCCTCGTCGCCGGGGGGAACCCAGACCGGGGGCGTGCCGGGTTCGATCGACTCGAAGGCGACCCCGGTCCAGTCCCGGTGCCGACGGTGCAGCTTGTGGATGTCCTGCTCGTAGGCTCGATACAGGTGCTTCCAGTAACGGTCGGGGTCCTGGATGTCCTTCAGCGGCGTGAAGGGCTCCTGGGGGAAGAAGAATTCGTGGGCCTTCGCCGCGTCGTCGTGCACGATCGCGTCGAGAAGCGCCCGGCCCCGCGGCTCGAGCACCGCGGCCGTGTGAGGGGCTTGCGCTTCGTTCTTCCAGTCCACGGCGGCGCTGGCGGAAGGGGCGGGGACGGGGGCGGGGGCGGGGTCCGCGGACGCTCCGGCAGAAGCCGCGGGAGCCGGCTCCTTCACCGCGGACGCGGGGGAAGTCGGCAAGGGCACACCCGCGCCGGAGGAGGCGACCGCCAACCCGGTCGATGGGGTCATGGTCGCGCCGGGCGGCTCCTTGCGCTCGCACGCGCAAACGAGCGAGCCCAGGGCCATGAGGGTCGCGAGGAGGGGGAAACGCACGGTCGGAAGGGGGGGCTTAGTTGCGATCCTTGATCACGAACTGCACGCGGCGGTTGCGGGCGCGGTTGCCAGCAGTGACGTTCGGGGCGAGGGGACGGGTCTGGCCGTAACCCTTCGCCTCGAGGCGACTGCCATCCACACCGTTCGCGGTGAGCCATTCCTTGACCGCGTTGGCGCGACGGTCACTCAGGTCCTGGTTGTGCTCGCTGCTGCCGGTGTTGTCCGTGTGCCCCTGCACCTCGACGAGCTTGATGCTCGGGTTGCGCACGATCACGTCGGCGATCTCCTGCATCAGTGACGTCGAATCGCCCTTGATCACCGCGGAGTCCGTCTCGAAGTTGATCTGCTTGCGGATGATGATCTGGGTCTGGGTGACGACGACGTTGGACTGCTTGGGGCGCGGGTTGAGGTTGATGTTCAGCTGCGCGTCCTTGCGGGGCTCGACGTTGGCCGATTCTGTGCTGAGCAGGTACTTCTCAGCTTCGGTGCGGACCTTGACGCCGCCGGGCACGACGCTCTCGAGGCGGAAGTTGCCGCTGCCGTCCGTGGTGGTTCGGTACTCCTTGCCCTGGGCGTCGGTGACGACGACGGAGGCTCCGGAGACGCCCGCGCTGGAGGTGGAGTCCATCACGCGCCCAACGACGTTGCCCATCCTGGGAAGGGCTTCGAGCTCGCAGGTGATGTCGGTGTAGCTGGGGCCGGTGGCAGGAGCGCCCGGGGCAACCGCGGGGGTCGGGGCAGGCGGAGCGCCGTAGCCCGCAGGGGGAGCGCCGTAGCCCGCGGGCGGAGCGCCGTACGCGGGAGGAGCACCGTAGGCGGGAGGAGCACCGGCAGGCGGAGCGCCGTAGGGGTCCGCCGCAGGCAGGCCGGCCGCGGGAGCCGCACCGGTCACCTGCGCCATGCACTGACCCGGCTTGTATCCTTCCGCGGTCACCATGAACGAGTACGTTCCCGGGTCCACGCTGCGCGTCTCGAACACGCCCTCGGGGCCCGTGACGAACCCGCCGGTCGCGCTGCCCTGCTGCATGATCATCGCGCTCACGATCGCGGTGGTCGTGCCCTTCTCGATCACCCTGCCGCGCACGATGTTCTGGGGCGGAGGCGGCAGCTGCACCGTCTTCTCCACTTGCTCGGTCTTGATGATCGGCTCGGCCTCGACCACGTCGGCCGCGTAGCCCACGCCGACGTACAAGGTCCATGGCGCCTGCGGGGCCACTTCCTCGAGGAAGTCGCTCGTGCCCGTGATGCCGATGTCGAGCGCCGCGATCGGCGCGAATCCCTTGAGGATCGGGTAACCGCGTGCACCGATCGTCAGACGCGACGGCATGTACGCCATCGACTGGTTCTCTCCGAGGCACGCGTCCTGGAACGCACGTGTGGTCGCCTTGCCCTTGTTGCAGATGTAGTCCTGCCGGTTGAGGGGCAGGTCCATCGTGTAGGCCACGAAGGGGCGGATGTCCTCGAACACGCCTTCCGCACCCAGCCCGACCTCGACGAAGTCCGTGCGGTTGATGCCCAGGCCGTAGCGCTCGATGCGCGTGATGGGAAGGTCCCCGCGCGCCTCTTCCGTCGCAGCCACGACCTTCGCGCTGTTGTCGATGCGGTACCCGAGGTTGCCGTACAGACGCAGGGGCATGCCGTCGTCCATCGAGGCAAAGTCGAGGGTCGACAGGCCGCGAATGCGGAAGCCGGTGCCTTCGCCGTCGAGCCCCACGCCGCCGGTCCCGTTGAGCAGCAGCAGGTGCGCTTCACCACCGAAGCGGAACAGCTTGTTGGGCTCGGCAGGCGTGAAGAGCTTCACGCCAAGGAGCGAATCGCCGAGCACCTGAAGCAGCTCGGGTCGCCCTTCGCTGTTCGCGTTGGCAAACGACCGGAACGAGGCAAACGCCTCGAGGTACGGCAGCGGAGTGACCGAGAGCGACGCGCTGGTTCCGAAGTGGCTGGCGTCGTCTTCCTCCGAGTCGGCGCCGCAGGGACGGTCCTCCGTGCAGAGGAAGCCCGAGGTCTTGAACCACTCGGCGATCAGGGCGACCCGGAAGGTGCCCGGGACGCCGCTGCCCGCATCCGAGATGCGCAGCAGACCCGTGGAGCCGTAGAGGTTGTTCTGCAGCTTGAGGGATTCGACGCGCCACTTGTACGCGTCCTCGTCGGACATGGGCCCCGCTTCCGGCGCGGCGGCGGCTCCCGAGGTGTCGCCCTCGGCCCCGGACGCGAACGACCAGCTCCCCGTAGCGCTCGCATCCGCGGCAGGCGCGGGCGCGGGCGCAGGGGCAGGGGCAGCGGCCGGTCCGGGGGCAGGCGCCGGCGCTGGCGCTGGTGCAGGGGCGGACGCCGCCGCAGGCGGGGGAGCTCCGGGCGCGTAGTAGGTGGGCGGGTCTTGACCCTGCGCTTGCGCGCTCCAACCCACGGCGAGCAGAACGGGAAGACAAGAGGTGGCAAATTTCATGGTGGTTTGCATCGCTCCTCACATGCCCGGTTCGTATCGCCCCCCTTTGGACGGAGGCGCACGGGGTCCGTCGGTTCGCGGGGGTTTTACCACCGTTCGAGATGGTTCCCAAAGGATTCCTCTTTTGTCGCTCGCAGCCCGACCCCGCCCTTTCCGCAAGCCACCACACCGCACCCCCGCGACCCCGGGGATTGACGCCCGGCCGCCCCTCGCCATGGACCTTTCATGCATCGTCGTCGCGGTAGCTCGCGCCTCGCGCCCCACCGCCCGCACGTCCCGTCATCACCATGGTCCCCCTCGGCCGGATTCTCATCACGGACCCAGACCCCTCCCAGCGGTCGAGGCTCTCTCACGCCCTGCGCCTCGAAGGCTTCAAGACCGACTCCGCACCCGACGGCCTCCACGCCCTGCAGAAGCTCTCCGACTTCGTCCCCGACGTCCTGCTCACCCACCACCCCCTGCCCGACCCGCACGCCCTCGAACTTCTCCGCCGAGGACGCGTCCTGCGCCCCTCCACCCAGCTCGTCGTCATGACCCGCGACGGTAGCATCGACGACGCCGTGCATGCCGTGCGCGGCGGGGCCGTCGACTATCTCGTGCAACCCTTCGCCCGCGACCGATGGGTCCCGGCCCTGCACGCCGCGGTGCACCGGGCCCACGCCCATCGTCTTCGCCACCCCGCTCCCCTCACCCCAGCCGGCGCGTTCGACGGAATCCTCACCACCCACCCCGCCATGCGCGAGCTGCTCGGCCTCGTCCGCCAGATCGCCCCGAGCCGGGCCAGCGTGCTGCTCGAAGGCGAGAGCGGCACCGGCAAGGACCTGTTCGCCCGCGCCATCCACCGCGCAAGCTTGCGCGCGTCCCGGCCCTTCGTGCACCTGTCCTGCGCAGAACTCACCCCCACCCTGCTCGAGAGCGAAATCTTCGGCCACGAGAAGGGCGCCTTCACCGGGGCCCTGTCGCGTCGCGATGGCCGCTTCAAGCAAGCCGACGGCGGGACCCTGTTCCTCGACGAGGTGAGCGAAATCCCCCTGGGCACCCAGGTCAAGCTCCTGCGCTTCATGCAAGAGCGAGCCTTCGAGCCCGTCGGCGGCAACGAAACCCTCCAGGTCGACGTCCGCGTGCTGTCCGCCACCAACCGCAGCCTGCAGCAAGCGGTCGACGACAATCGCTTCCGCCTCGACCTGTTCTACCGCCTGAACGTCGTGTCCCTGCGCATCCCGCCGCTGCGCGAACGAGCCAGCGACATCCCCCTGCTCGCCGCCCACTTCCTCGCCCGCTTCGCCAGAGAGAACGAGCGCCACGTGAGCGCGCTCACCGACGGCGCCCTCGACCGGCTCGCGACCTACCCATGGCCCGGCAACGTGCGCGAGCTCGAGAACGTGATCGAACGCGCGGTCGTGCTATGCGAGGGCTCGACCGTCGAAGCACACCACCTTCCGCCGCACGTGGCCGCCTTCGATCGGCGCCCCGGGGCCCCGAAGATTCCCGGCGCGAGCGTGCGCGAGCTCGAGCACTGGGCCATCTTGCGAACCCTCGAGTCCGTGGGCGGCTCCACGTCCCGGGCCGCCCAGGTGCTCGGCATCAGCACCCGCAAGATCCAGTACAAGCTGCGCGCGTACCGACAGCACGCTCCTCGCGTCGACCCGGGCCCCAACGATGCTAGGATGGGCGACGCCGAGGAAGAGACGTGAGCAACCCTGTCATTCAAGTCCACAAGCTGTCCAAGACGTTCCGGCACGGATTCTGGCGCAAGCGGGTCGATGCCCTGCGCGACGTATCCTTCGAAGTAGAGCGCGGAAGCATCTTCGGGTTCCTCGGGCCGAACGGCGCGGGCAAGACCACGACGATCAAGATCCTCACGGGGCTCATCGCGGCCACCGGGGGGGAAGCGTCGGTGCTGGGCAAGCCGGTCCCCTCGCCCGAAGCGCGCAGCCGCCTCGGCTTCCTTCCCGAGAACCCGTACGTCTACCCGTACCTCACCCCGCGGGAGTTCGTCCGGATGTGCGGCCAGCTCTCCGCCGTGCACGGCGAGAAGCTGCGAAAACGGACCGAGCACGTGCTCGAACGCGTGGGCATGACCTACGCCGCCGAGCGCCCCGTGCAGCGACTCTCCAAGGGCATGCTCCAGCGAACGTGCCTCGCCGCCGCCCTCGTGCACGAACCCGACCTGCTCATCCTCGACGAGCCCATGAGCGGACTCGACCCCGTCGGACGCAAGGAGGTTCGCGACATCATCCTCGAGGAGCGAAAGGGCGGGCGCACCGTGTTCTTCTCGAGCCACATCCTGAGCGACGTCGAGTCGATGTGCGATCAGGTGACGATCCTGCGCAAGGGCGAGGTCGTGGTGGAAGGGAAGATGGATACGCTGCTGCAGCGCGACGCGCTGTACACGGACATTCTGCTCGCGGGGGAACGGGAGGCGCTGGAGCGGATGAGCCAGCGGCTGAGCGAGGCGAAGGGGGTGACGGTGCAGAAGCCGGAGGCGGTGCTGCGGGTGGCGGCGATGGGGGACGAAGCGGTGGCCGCGGTGCTTGCGGCGGCGCTGGAGGCGAAGGGCAGAGTGGTGGAAGTGGTGCCGCGCAGGGAGACGCTCGAGGACCTTTTTGTGAGGCGGGCGTTTTCGGACGAGGGAAAGAACTAGGAGCTGAGAACAGGAATTCGAACACGGAATGATGAATTCCGGGGTGGCGACGTTGGACGCATGATCGCGGAGGCTTGTCGGTCCCCGATCATGGAGGCAGAAGCCGGGGGCTTTGCGGACGCTGGCCGCTCAAAAGGGCCCTCTAGCGGCCTACGCACGCTCCCATCCGCTTCCGGTCGTGCGCGTGCGCGTTCGGCGTGTTCGTGCTCGCTCCGAGAGCCGCTCGGAGACCTTGTTCGCGCACGCGCACGAGCACGTGAACGTGAACGTGAACGAAAACGGCCCGTGAGGGGAGCCGTCAAGACCTTGAGAACCTCCCCGGCAAGGCTGCGGGCCCGTTCAGAATTCCCGGTTCCCGGTCCCCGGCTCACCAGTTCTGCTGATCCCGTTCAGCTCTCCCTCGTCCGGCGAAGTACCTTGGTTACCATCGCCAGATCCTGCTTGCCCAGCTCACCGGTGACCAGCAGCAGCACCACCGTCAGCAGCGTGATGCCCGCCACCTGGGGCAGCACGATCAGTTTTCCGAGATACGGAACGTACCACCCCGCCACCGCCACGACCCCGAGGGTCACGATCACGCGCAGCGCGGTCAGCGGCGGGACGTACGCCCCCGCCGTGCGGTACACCATCGCGGCCCCAAGGACCGCGGCCACCAAGAGAGCGGCCGTCGTGGCGAAGGCGGTGTTCAGCAGCAGCGCGGCGTCGGTCGTGGCCGACAGGCCGGCGGCGGCACAGAGCGACGCGATGAGCACCGCGGCAATGCCCGTGAGCACCGCGCTGAGGCGCTCGCGCCCGAGGCTCGTGAGCACCGTGGTCTCGATGTAGAAGATCGAGAACGCCCCCTGGCCTAAGGCGAGCACGCGCAACGCGAGGCCCCCGCGCTCGCCGACCTCGTCGGGGAACAGCAGGTGCAACAAGTGCGGCCCGAGCGCGGACACGGTCGCCACCATCACGCACGCGAACACGAAGGCCAGTCGCATGCCCATGCGCACGTAGGCGGCCACGGCTTGCTGGTCTTGCTCCGCCTTGGCCTTCGCCAGCATGGGAAACATGATGAACGTGAGCGTGATGAGCAGCTGGAAGGGCAGGAAGGCGAAGAGCTGGCAGGCCCGGTAGACCCCGACGATCTTGTCGGAGGCTTCGCGGGCCAGGTCCCCGGTCATGCCCTGGGTCAGCACGAGCTTGGAGGCGAAGTGGCCGAGCACCGAGATGTCGCTCTGCATGAGCAGCTGCAAGAAGACCTGCCCCAGCGCTACGGGGGCGATGAACATCAAGTGCTGCTTGACGGTGGGGCCGGCGTCGCCGGGCTTTCCGAGACCCGTGACCTTCAGGGCGATGGGGAAGATGAGGATGGCGGCGCCCGCGAACCCGATGCACGCGCCGAGCACGCCCTGCCCCCCGCGCGCGAACAGCCACCCGAGCCCGAGCAAGCCACCCGTGCGCAACACGGCGTACGTGATGTCGAGGCCGGCCTGCAGAGTGAAACGTCGCATGCCGTTGAGGGCGCCGACGAGGGGAGCGTACAGGCCGTAGAACAGCACGACCAGGGACACGATCTGCAGGGGGCGGACGATGTGGGGCGCGCCCTGGAAGCTCGCGTACACGGGGGCGAAGAAGAAGAAGAGCAGGGCGACGGGGATCGCGATCGCCAGGTGGGTGCGGAAGGTTCGTCGCAGGGTTTCGGCGGAGCGGTCGTCGGGGGTGCGGGCGACGGAATGGGAGACGCCCTGGATGGAGGAGGAGACGACGACGTTGTTGGCGATGTTGGCGATGGCGAAGACGCGGGCGAGGGCGCCGTAGCCGTCGAGGCCGATGAGGCGAGGGAGGAGGGTTTGCTGGATGAGGCCGCTGAGGATGAAGAAGACCTTGGCGGCGAGGACGGCGATGCCGCCGCGGCCGGCGGTGCGTGCGGCGTCGGAGGGTTTTTGGGGGGATTGAGGGGGCACGAGGACGGGTGGCGTAGCGCAAGCGGGTGGTGGTGGGCAACGCTTGTGGTTTCGCTTGACAGTTGGGGTGCGATGGGTAAGCTCCCGCCTCCGTTTGAAGGAGATCCAGCTTAGCTCAGTCGGTAGAGCAGGCGGCTGTTAACCGCCGGGTCGTAGGTTCGAGTCCTACAGCTGGAGCCAAGTCCACCTCTTTGCGAAGAACGAAGGGGTGGGCAGTCAACAAGGCCTCGCAAATCAACATGCGGGGCCTTTGGCGTTTGTGGGCGTGGAAACGCTGGGTGTTGGCGACGCGGGTCGACGGCGGGGCGGTCGCTGTCGGCGCCGACAAAGAGCGCGACGTGGCGCCCCACGGCGGCGCTGGACAAGGCTCGCGCTCTCTTCTCTGGCCAGCGGGGAGAGAAGATCCAAGAGCGTTTAACGGATCGGCGGCTTCGCGGTGGACGGGTTGTCGGGGGTTAACTGGCCAGCGCGGCGCGCCCCGCCACGTCTGATCCCATCACCAACGTGCGGTGGGCGTGGGGCGGAATTCGCGAACAGGACCAGCGCGACAAGGAACATGGGGAGTTGCGGCACCAAAGGGTTCCCCTTGCGGGAGCTTGTGACGAAGCGGGTCAGATGAGGCGCGGCCGGGAGGGGCGGATCTCGCAGGGGTCCGGGGGATCGGGGGGATCGCCAGAGCGCCCCGTGTGAACCAGCGGCGGGGGCGAGAGCCGAGACGCTGTGACGAGGGGTGTCGTACCTAAGCAACGCGTCACGGCGCGCCAACACCCAGCCACGCCAAAGGCACGAGCGCTTTCCCGTCCCGCCACTCCTCGACGACGTGGAGGTCAACGTCGACCCACACCTCCTCGCTGGCGTGATCGAGCACGACGATTTGGAGGCCCGCAATCTCGGTTGTCGCTGTCGACAAGGTGCTGAAGATCTTGTGGACGGCGGCCACGTCCTCGTCGCCGATGGTCGGATCGTCGCCCGCCTTCGCCTCCTTCGCCAGCGTGCGAGGGAAGTAGACTTGGCTTGGCTGGTCGAGCACGAGCAGGCTCGGCACGGGGCTGCCCGGCCGGCTCAGGAACAACTCGTGGAGACCGATCATCGCGGCCACGTGATACGAGAGCCAGTTCGCGCCGCTACCGATTTCCCACAGGAAGTCGGGCCGCCCGGAACTGCCCGTAACTCGGATGGTAAGGTCATCGATGTTCAACTCGACCGGGTCCTTAGGCCGTTCCGAGTCGAGGCCGGGTAGCAGACGCGCCATCGTTCTCGAGACACGGTCCAAAGCTGCCTTCTGGCGTTGGCGCGCGTTGGAATCCGACAGCCCCTTGCGGCACTCTTCGAGCCGCTCCTTGAGCGCCGCGACCTCGGCCGCAAACGCTGGATCTCCCTCGGGCGCCTTCAGCACCTTCAGCGCCTGCTCCATGCGCCCGAGGAAACGATCGGCCGACGCCCGGTTCAGGCGCTCCTCCTTGATTCGTGTCGAGCGCTCCTCGATAGCCCGCTTGCGCGTGCGGATGCCGTTGAGGCTGTCCGTGACCGTCCGCGCCTGGGCGCGCACATGGACGAGTTCCTTGTCAAACGCCGCCGGGACCGGCTCGACTTGTCGGGCTGTCGCTTCGACAGTCGCGAGCGCGTCGCAAAGGGCGTCGAGCTCATCATTGGCGTGGTCGAAGTCGCCACCGCAAACCGGACAGATCGACTCAGCGGTCCGCGCGAGATCGCGCAACCAGCGAGAAAGCTGCAGCCGTTCACGCTGTTTCTTCAATGCGCCCGTGTAATCGGTGACGGCAACCTGGAGCTTCGTCATGTTGTTGAGGCGAGTCCTTACTTCAGCGAGGCGCAAGGAGACTTCGCTCTCTTCCTTCTCCAAGTCAGCCACCTCTCTCGCAGCCATGTCGAAAGAGGTATCCGACAGCTGCGCGTCCACCGAGGTTTTCGTGACGATGTCCTCAAGTACGGCGAGGAGTTCGTGGTCTTTAGCATCGGGAGGGACCACATCCGGCGCGAGTAGTCCGAGCACGCGCGCCTCCGATACCCAGCTTTGAAGCTCGGCGCGCCACTTGGTCGATGCGGTGCGTTGCGCCTCGAGTTCGCGTTCCTTGCGTCGCAGTTCGCGCAGGAGCTGTTCTACTTCCCACCGTCGCGCCAACATCTCCGGTGTCACGGCGCCGAGCACGTAAGGAAAGATCGTGCGGAGCTTCTCCTTGTGCTCCATCGTGTCGGCTTTGAAGAACAGGACGTCAGGGTTCGCGACGATGTTCTGCGGCTGGAACGCGAAGGCGAGAAGGTCGCGAAAGCTCGGGCGGCCCTTGAAGCCTCCCGCATAGCCGCTGGGATCAAAGCCGAGGTTCGACAGCTCTGCAAGCTTGTCAAGCATGCGCTTCACATCGTTGACGTTGGTGTTCCTCGCCGGTATCGTCTGGGGAATCTCGACGGTCTTGCCCTCGAGCAGGAACATGTCTCCGGTGCTTTGCTGATCACCGGGCTCCCGTCGTGCAAGCAGCTTCTCGCCTTCGCTCGTCGTGATCACGATGCCGAACCACGTGCAGGCATCGCGGATGATCTTCACCGGCACGGCACATCGCTCCGAGCCCAGGCAGTAGTCGATGATCGGGATGACCGCTGACTTGCCTGTCTTCGAAGCCCCCGTGATGACGTTCAGCTTGTTGGCCTCGAACGACACGACCCGCGGTTCGAGCTGCTCATTTCGTGGCCAAAGGACCAGACTCTTAAGCTGCAGCTGCATCTCAGAACTCCACCTTGAGCAGGCCGCCGACTTCGAAGAGTGAGACGTCCCGACACCAAGAGCCGAGCTTCTCGGCGGACTTCAGGAGATCCGCGACGGGCTTCGCATCGGCAGGCGGCGCAGAACGAGAACGTGGCCAGAGAACCGCTTCATTGGGGACGAGCGTCAGCAAGGCACTCCGAATGGCGATGCGAAGGGACCGAAGCGAGAGATCGCGCATTGCCAGCATGCGAGGTTGCAGGGCGAGCAGTACGTCTCCGCGGTCGTCGTCGCTAAACTTCGCCTCGAACTTCCGCAAGCCTGAACCCGCAAGGGTGCCGGATACTTTCTCGGCCGACCTGGCGTGGAGCGTCAGCGGCAGGACGACGAAGGCCAGCGGCAGTGGTGTGCCGTTCGGGCTCGACTCGGGCGAGAACCCGCAGGCGAAGCGCCAGAGAAGCACTGCGCCGAGCGCCGGGTTCTGCATCGCCTGAACTTCGTTTAGGATTGCCGGCACGCTCCACCTCCGTCCTCGCCGACGCCTTCGCCAGGCTCCGTAGCTGCTGGCGGGGGCGTGCGACCGCAAACGGGGGCCAGCGCGGGGCCCACTATCGTCTCATCTTGGTCGTCCGCGAGCAGCCCAGCGCCCAGCGCTGCGACCACTTCACGGTAACGCGGGTGCCAACCTACGCGGAGAGAGTCGGCCATCGTGTGGAAGCTTCCCGGCACGAAAAAGTCCGGGACATCCATGCCCTGAAGAGGGACCCTGAATTGCTGGCACTTGGCGTAGAGGAGGCGCCCACGCTCCTCGTCCGCCTGCGACCTCTGCTCGATGTCGACTACCGCCTTCTGACTCTTCCATGCGCGACCGAGGCTGCTCTCGAACTCATCGAAGCTGCTCTCGATGACGTCGCCGTCCTCGCTCCAGTTGGTTCGGTGGGTAACTGATCGAAGATAGTCGTGCACGGCCTGCACCATGTCGTCGTCGTCGCACTGCACAACCTGGAGCTGGCGGACGTACGTGCGATCACGCAGCTCCTTCTGAAGCTCGGCCTCTGTCACGTCGACGTCGTTAGCGACTAAGACGTTGTCCGCCCGATCGAACTTCTTGGCAGCCGAGACGAAGGCCTTGTGGAACTCCTCCCAGGTGATTACCGCCGCGTGTCCCTGCTCGATGCGCTTGTCGACGGTCTTCTTTGCCCACCCCAGCAGGAAAGTGAGCACGTCCTTCTTCTTCGCCTCGCTGATGGCAGCCATCCCAGGCATCGCAGCGAGATCGTCGTTGGGGGCGCCCGAGCCGTTCTCCAGCGCGAGGCTCGCGAAGAGGCGCGCGAGCACCTCGTCGGAGGCCGACAAGACCTCCTTCACGTGTTCGGCAAGGCCCTTCGGTAGCTTCTCCTGACCGCCGAACGTTGCGCGGATCGATACCACGACGGTGTCCGCAGCGGCCTTGGTCGTCGCGCTGTGGATGCTGTCGATCAGATTACCGCGATGGCCTTGCGCGACGTACAGGAGGAACCGCGTGTCGTCCCTAAGGGCACCAGCTCGAATCGCGCGCACCCAGTTGGCCAGCGACTTCCATAGCTCTGGGCTACGGTCGGTGACGGGGTTGTGCGCCAGCCCGCTCTTGTCTTGTTCGACGAGGTCGCCAGTGTCGGTGTGTGTCGCGACGTCGTCCATGTGCTCGATGGACACCGACTGCCCCTGCTGCGCGCGGAGGAAGTGCGCGACGACACGCGTGATCTGGATCGAGTAGCCGTAGAACTGGCCCGGGACGTTGGCGCTGCGCTTCGTCTTCGTCGCCTTCTTCTTAGGCGACTTCGGGGCCGCGTTCTTCGTCGCGGTCATTCGAGCAGCCCCTTGATCACCAGCGCCGTCTTCGTCAGCTCGGGCGAGTCGAGGCCATTACCGTCCTCCTCGGTCGACGTGAAGAGCCGATCCGTTTCCCTCTTCTTCGACGGCGCCGGGCACACCGTGCCCGCCCACCCGGTGTCGTGCCAGGGCAGGCGGACCGAGAGGTGCTGGATGGGGAGTTGTCGCGCGCCGCTGTGCATCAGTCTCTGCCCCCTCGCAGTTCCACGAAGTCCGAGTCGAGCCCCTGTCGATGCACCCGGAACTGTGACGCCCCGCGAACGTTGCTGGCGTTCACGTCAAGGTCGAACGGGAAGATGGCCGGATGCCCGGTCAGCTGGTCGAGAGGGACGGACGCCTCCTCCGCATCGACGAGGAGCGCCTCGATGAGCACGGTGCCGACCGCTGGCCCGATCTTCCTTCGCCGGGGCACGGCCTCGTACATGCCTCGTGTGGCAGTGTCCTGAAGGACGCCCCACTGGACCATCGAGCGGACGATGCGCTGCCCGGCCCGTTCGAGGGTCGAGCGCTCTCCCCACACGCCGACGAGGCGCCGGGTCAGGTGCGCGAGCGTGAAGCTGCCCTGGAGAGTCAGGAGCCGTCCGACCGCTGCGGCGGTGTCCGTGAACACCGGGTAGGTGCCAACCATCATCGCCCAATGGAGTGCGAGGCGTTCATCAGGCGTGCTCCCTTCGAGCTGAGCCGCGGCTCGCTCCCGCAGCGACGCCGCGGGCCCGGGCACCTCACCCCAGATGTGGTTCAAGACGGTGACCGTTTTGCCTCGTGCGCTGTTGGACTTGTCGCCGATCACGGCGCCGTCGAGCAGACTCCAGAGGTAGGCTCGCATCTCGTCGGTCGGTGCGCCAGCGGCAGCTTGAGCCGCGGCCGCATCGAGCCACTCGATGTCGATGCGCCGATCGAAGCCGATGTTCGCCCGTCGGTTCATCCGGCCTCCGTGATGCGAACGAACGGGACCATGACTTCTTCGAGCGCGATGCCGCCATGGCTCACGGCTTCCTTGCCCTCGGGCATGAAGCAGGCGCCGTAGGGTGCGATGAGCGGGAAGTAGTCTTGGGGGAGCCCGATCTGCGGCCACTCAATCGCGTTCGGGTACAGGGGCGCGGTATTGTCGCGGAAGTCCTTGTTGCGGAAGATGTGCGCCCGCTCTCCCCGCTGCTGGGCGGTCGCTCCGACGTCGGGCTTCCCGAAGCCTCGCCCGAAGGTGTTGCCGTGATCCGCGGTGATGAACACAGCGAAGCCTCGCTGCAGAAGCGCGGAACAGAGATCCGCGAGCTGCCCGGTACGCCCCCAGGTCTCCACCAGACTGTGAAGTCCAGGCGTTCCGAGAGCGATCTGGTGCATGTTCTGGTCGATGAGCCCGATGACCGCCCCGATCACGCGCACGGTCGCGTCATCCGCGGCGGCAAGGATGTCCGCCGCCAGCGGCTCGAACGACTCCTTTTTCCCCTGGGGCGTAAGGTACCGGATGGCCCGCTCCGGCAGCCCACGGTCCTGCCAGAAGTTCGACCAATGCAGTGGTTCGCGATGCGTGCCCTGAATGCTGGTGGCGAACTCGAGAGGGATGCGTCCGGAGAAGATGGCCTGACGACCGATCTGCGTGAGCGTCGGGATCCAGCTGAAGAGCGCGTGCTCGTCGATGTGGTGGCCGTCCAGCGTGTCCCGCAGGATGCGCCACTGGTCGATCGCCATACCGTCGATGACGAGCAGCGCCACGCGCTCCGTGCCTGCCTGCCCGAGGTGGTGCGCGAGGTAGTGCGGCACGTGATGCCCGAGCACCGGCCGCGGCAGATAGGGGAGCGTGGACATCGGTCCGAAGCGCCGCAGGAGCCAGATCGAGAAGGCTGCCTGAACACGCTCCACGAACGCGACGGCCGCGGCTTCGCTCGCGGTGTCGCGGTCCGGCTGGGTCTGCCATCGCAAGCGCACCCATGTGCCCCAGCGCAGGCTGTAGTCCTGCCAGTCCTGGTACGTCGCGTCGTCCGCGCTCGGGATCGTGGCGCCGAGCTCGTCGAGCAAATGGAAGAACCGGCCTTCAGAGCTCGACGCGGGAGAGCCCGCGATCCCGACGCCGAACCAGCGATCGTCGTCGATTGGGCGCACGGCCGCCGTTGGCTCCAGCAGCCCCTCGACGAAGAGGTTGTCCATGTAAACGCGGACGTCGTCATGGTCGAACGGCAGGTCCAAGGGGCCTGATATACTCGGCCCGGTCGGCTCACGCCCAGGCACGGCCTCCAGGCCCTTCGAGACCAGAAAGCCCGGCCAACGCTCGCCGAGGAACGTCAGGAACGCCTCGCGATTGGGCACGATGCGTTCGAGCGGCCACGACCGCCACTTCGGGCTCTGTGTGAGAACCTCGATGAAGCGTGCGTCCAGGCTCTCAGGAATGACCTGCGACCGGTAGTGACGGCGAAGTAGAACACGGAGCAGGTCCGCCGGCTGCTTGATCAGCTCGGGCGCGATCTCGAAGACATGCCGCAACACGAAGTCTCGGGTTGCGTTGGTCCCGAGGTTGCCAGGGTTCGCGTGCTCGAGCGCGATGGCGAGCGCGTCGAAGTGCTGCGGATCCAGCTCCGCCACGACGTTCGGCGCCAGCGACGGGAAGAGGTGGACGAGGCTGAACGACAAGACGCGTCCGCTCTCACGTGCCTCTTCGAGCAGGTCGTGGGGAATGTGCTTCAGTTCGCCGTGGTCGGTCCGGATGACGACGACCAGGTGCGTGGCCTCGCCCCGATCCCAGTGCTGCCGGAAGCGGCTTTCGTAGGCGTAGCGAAAGGCCACCGGGTCGCCGAAGGTGATGAGCTCGAAGCCCCGCGCGGCGAGGCGCTCGACGACGCCGGGCTCCGTGAGCAGCTCATCGGGGTCGCTCACCACGGTGAGCCGTCCCGCCTTGGCGCTGGCCTCGCTGAAGTGCTGCAGGATTGGACCGCGCCAGCCGTCGCGTCGCTGCGTCATGACGCACCTCCGGTGCGGGCGACCGCGACGAGGAGCATCGGGCTCAGCTCGGGAAGGCCGTGCTCTCGTGCCTCGACGTCGCGCCGCCAGGCCGCCTCTTCACCGGCGAGTTGTGCCAGCCGGAAGTCGCGAACCTGTGGCAGGCCGAGCCGCTCGATCGCGCGACGTCGGGCGGCGAACGCGACGTTCATCTTTCGCGACTCCATCGAAAGCCGCTCGCGGTGCCGGTGCAGAAGCTCGTGGAACGCAGCCTTCCCCTGCTGCTCCGCCGCCGCTCGCGACTGCTCGAACGCACGCTCGGCAGAACCATCCCCTGTCGCGGACGCAGGTAGCACCTCGAGCTCATCGGTCACCTCGACCAGGCGGTCCCACACCACGCGTGCCGTGGGGCCGAGCGTCTGCCCTTCAGGCGTGACGAAGATCGGCAGCACACACTGCTCCCGGCCGTCGAACGTCGACAGGCCAACACGCCACAACGACCAGAAGCCGCCGACCTTGTCCGACACGCCAGGAATGACCACCTGCGCGACTTGCATGCCGGGCGCGTAGGGCGGGATCCGCATCGTCAGGCCACGGATGCGTGGGTCTTCGATGGTGAGAAGCGTCTTGCCGGGGTCGTCCGCCGCGGAACGGCTGAAGGACGCGGCGGTTGTCGTTCCGCCGCCGGGCCACGTGAGGTCGTACACGCCGGGCGCCTTGCTCTGAACGGCCGATCCACGAGCGGCCTGGGTGCGCAGCCACGCGACGGTCATGCGTTCGGTCCAGAAGGGCATCTGGTGCCCGGCGACCTTCTTGGCGGCCGATGGGTCCAGCTCCTCGGTGGCTGCCAACAGCGACGAACCATCACGTGCCGACCGCGCTCGCGCGCGAATGGACTCGGCGAGCGCCTCGGCGCGGGCTTCGGCCTCTTCGGGCGAGAGGACGGCTCCGACGTAGAGCTGCTCGAAGTCGACGCCGCCTTCTTCCGAGTCGAGCACGTCAGAGAGCTTGTCGACGCCGAACTCCTCGAGGATGCGCTGGAGCTTCTCCTCCAGGACCTCTCGCACTCGCAGCTCGACGGTGTCCTCGAGCGCGAAGTTGAGAGCGCGCACGACGTGCTTCTGGCCGATGCGGTCGACCCGGCCGATGCGCTGCTCGAGCTTCATCGGGTTCCACGGCAGGTCGTAGTTCACGATGACGTGGCAGAACTGGAGGTTGAGGCCCTCGCCGCCGGCGTCGGTGGAGATGAGCACCTGCGCGTCGCCGGCGAATGCCCGCTGGACCGACTTGCGCGCCTCGAGGTCCATCGAGCCGTTGAGGCACGCCACCGTGTAGCCGCGCTGCCGAAGGAACTCGGCGAGCATGGTCTGGGTTGGAACGAACTCGGTGAAGACCAGGACCTTGAGCGCCGGGTCGTTCTCCTCGCGCTGTAGATTCTGAATCCAGGCGAGCAGCGCCTCGGTCTTGCCGTCGGGCGCCCGGGCCTCGCAGCGTCGGCCAGCGGAGAGCAGGAGCTCGACCTCGGCCCGCTCGTTCTTGAGCCCCTTGAGCCGGTTCTGGAGGAGCGACTCCATCTGGTCCTGCCCGTCGAGCTCGACCCACTCCGCGCCTACGTCCTCACCGAAGAGCGAGAGCTGACCGGAAGGCAGCTCCAGCACCTCGAGGCGCCGCTCGAGAGCCGTCCGGATGGCAGCCGTGCTCGACGTTACGAGCCGCTGCATCAGGATCATCAGGAATCCGATGGCGGTGCGCTTCTCCCGGAGCGCCTGATTGTAACCCTCGCGCACGTACTCGGTGACGGCCTCGTAGAGCGCCCGCTGCTCTTGGCGCGAGGCGTCCCACTTGACGGAGACGATCTGGGTGTAACGCGGCCGGAAGAGCGGCTTGCCATCGGCGTCGATAGCGCGGCCCTTCTCGGTCCGGATGACGTAGGGCGCGACGTTGTCGCGCGTGACCGACTCGTCGTCCGGTAGCGCGTCGGCGTCCAGGAACGCAACCAGACGTCGGAAGGCGTCGGTGTTGCCTTGGTGCGGTGTGGCCGACAGCAGCAGTAGGTACGGCGACGCCTGGGCCAGGGCCTCGCCGAGTCGGTAGCGGGCGACCTGCTCGGAGCTGCCCCCCAGTCGGTGAGCCTCGTCGATGACCACCAGATCCCACCCGGCGGAGACGAGGTCCTCGAAGCGCTCTCGGTTGTACCGAGCCACCTGCTCGCGCGACCAGCCGCGGCGCGTGTCCATCGGCTTGATCGAGTCGAGCGGGCACACGACCTGATCGTGAAGGCGCCAGAGATTCTCCTTCTCGTCGATGCCGGCGAGCTGCCGCCACGCGGGGAAGTTCCCAGGTTGCACGAGGCGAAAGTCCTCGCTGAAGTGGGTCTTCATCTCGCTAATCCACTGGCTCGTGAGCCCCGCGGGAGCGACGACGAGGATGCGCTTGGCGAGGCCGCGGACCTTCAGCTCTCGGAGGATCAGTCCGGCCTCGATGGTCTTCCCGAGGCCGACCTCGTCGGCCAGCAGGTACCGAACTCGGTCGGTGGACATCGCCCGCTGGAGCGCGTAGAGCTGGTGGGGCAGCGGGATGACCGACCCCTCGAGCGGAGCGATCAGCGCATCGCGCTCCATCGCGTCGAGGATCCGGGCTGCCGAGGCGACATAGCAGAGCTGGTCGAGCGATGGCGCGACGGCGCTGGCGAGCGGCTGTAGGCGGCTCCGGTGCAAGCGCACAACCGCGTCGCGCCGGGCGAGCCAGACCTGGGCGGTCTCCTCCCCCCACACGACGTCCACCGCGATGACCCGCCCGGGCTCATCGTGGTCGAGGCTGTAGCACCAGTCGCCCGCAGACACGCGCATCGGTTACCTCACTCGTCCCCGAGGCGCGTGAGCGCGTTGTCGTAGTACATGAGGATTGTCGCATCTTCCTGCAGCACGTCGGCGGGGAGCTTTTCGGCGACCTTCACGATCGTGCCGTAGTCACGCGCCTGCCACGCGGATTTGAAGCCCGCTCGAACCGCCTCGGTGCGGAATACCTTCAACTCGCTCTTTGACGAGCTCACATACACTTCGAAGTCTCTTAGCAACGAGCGTTCCCGCAGTTTTTCGATGTCGGCCTGTTTCTTGGGGTCTGGCACGTACCAGCGATCTTGGGCCTTCGACATAAGTGCCGGGTCGTCCTTCTCGAGCCTTCGGAGCTCCTTGAAGTTGCTGGACAGGTAGCTGTGGACCTGAGCCGGAACGGGGCCCTCACCAGCGTAGTGGAGGAAGTTCTGCTCAAGGATCGTCGCAAGCTCAAGCGCCTCTTCGTGCTTCGCCCATGCCTGAATCTCCCGCATGAACTTCGGCTGAAGTTCCTGAAACGTCTGAGGCTTCGCGGAAAGCTGTTGGCGTACCCATTGTATGCCGGTAGCTTCATCCGTCACAAACAGCGATAGCTGTGCGATCGCCGTACAACGCGCCCGAACTCGATCATACTCCGCTACTTGGTCGTTCAAGAAGAACATGTCGTCGCGCATGGGATAGCGTGCCGCAAGCCCTGCATAGAAGTCACCGGCGGAAATCGGCACTGAGATCCCCTGTTCGACGTGGAACGCCACCATCCGATCGAATAGGAGGAACTGCATTCGCTCCGACAGCTGCTCGATCGAGCCGTCAGACGAAACCACTACGGGCAACTGGCGAAGATGGCCTGTCACGAATTCCCAGACTCCTGCCTCCGTCCCCGCCCTTGTCTCGAACGCTTGTGCCACTCCCCTGGCGGGCCTATATGCCGTGATCAGAAGGTCCTTCTGGACGGCACCAGCGGCGGTTTGCTGCTTCATGGTCAACTGCTTCTTGTCGAAGACACGCACGTCGGCCACAACGAAGCCTGCCCGCTGAAGCGCCGCCTGAATTGCCATCCACACAGCGTTATGCGAATTGTGGAACAGGATCGTTATCCAGCGGCCCGCCTTAAGTACCCTGTGGTACTCCACAAACGAGTCGACCATGAGGGCCTCGTAGTCTCGAAGCGCCTTCTCTTGAGCCTTGCTGATTATCGCTTCTTCCACCTGAGCTGTCACAACGCCAAACCATGCCTCCCACATGAAGTTCAGCTCCGAGTAGATGATGTTCCCGCCGAACGGAGGGTCAGTGAAGATGTAGTCAACTGATTCGGAGGGAATCTCCACCCGAGTCGCAGAACCAGTGGAAACAAGGACGTTGGCCGTTCCCGGAGGCTGGGTTGCCATGCGGCCAACCTTTCCTGACAGCGAGTACCATGGAGCTACTTCCGATCTCACTTGCGCGATGTAGAGGAAGCCCTTGAGATACCGGTTCACCTGGGAGTAGCTGCTGGTGAAGTACCGGTTCAATCGTGTGTGACCAACACCAACCGATTGAAGCCACCACCGAAGGCGCATACGGAGAGACTCTGGCGCTCGTTCCACGCGACTCCAGAGCCAGGACACTGCACGGAGGCTTCGCCGATAATAGAAGTGATGAAAATGCGTCATGCCGATGTGATATCCGGCCCGATACATGTCCCCCCACGCACCGTCGCGGTCCATCATCCTTCGCACGGGCACGGGAGTTAGAATGCTCTCAGCGTCAATCGTCGCTACGAGGTCATGATCCGCCTGGTCAGGCGCTTTCTGCTTGCGTCTACCGCTGTGCTGGTACGTGATCAGAACCAACTGTTCTTTCTGTCTAGAGGCAGTGGCACCGAGTAGATCGTCGTAGAAGCTGTGCACGACGCGTTCATACGAATCTCGATGATTGCTCGCAGAGCACGACGGGCAACGGATCTCCTTCGACTCCTTCTTGTAGCCAGTGTCTTGGTCTACTCCTGCCGACCAGAACAGCACCTCATGGCCGCACTCCGGACACGCAAACACGTCTGACCAGACGAAGTAGTCGACCGGGCATGGGTCACCTGAATCCGGATCGGTGGTGGCAAACATCCAACCCAAATGGTCGCGAAACTCCGCTAGGATCGACTCGGCTTCTTTCTCGAACGCGAGCTCATTGACGTGGTGGTTGTAGTTCGCTGCAATGTGGGAAGCTGCGGGCGACAGGTCCTGGAGAATAGTTGTCCTGGCGCCCACAAGACTATCAGGAGTCTCCGGAGCGAGCTCTCTGACGAACGCGGGACTTGCGCACGCCTGCGCCGCCAATCCGAGCATTCCGGTTCCGCAAAATGAATCAAGGACGACGTCGCCTGGTCTCGTGTAGTGAAGAAGAAATCGCGATATTGCCTTGTACGGGACCTTGGTGTGGTAGGTATGTACGTTGTAGAAGCGCTCGCCTTTGCCCTCACTCACGTCTGCCGCGAAGGGTTGAACCGGGTGAGCCGTGTCTCCTCCGTCCCTATCCGCACGTGTAGACAAGGCGTCCGTCAGGAAAGGACTGGGGCACGCGGTGTAGTAGGGCGGGTCCGACAGTCGCAGGATGTCCTCGTCGCTTCCGTTGGGGAAGCCGGGGGCACTCCGGAACTTTGGGTCCTTGAGCTTCTCAGCGAGCAGGCCAAGGAAGTACGCTCGGCGCGCATGGTCGCTCTCGAAGGTCATCCCAAGGCACTCGACGGGCCCGTCGTTCGTTTGCGGCTTCGCAAGGCCAAGTTCCTGCTGATGGCTCATCCCGGCTTCTCCCAGAGGTGCGGCGCGAGGCAGTAGTGCTCATCGCTTTTGTCGACGACACGCTGAAACATGAGGAAATTCAAGGCTTGCGTTACCTCTTCAGCTCCCAGGCCCGACGCAGACTCAATGTCGCCGAATGTCACGCTCGGGGCCTTTGCGATTGCGTTCAACACAGCCGCTTGTCGATTCGTGATGTGTATGCCGACGCGCTCCTTCCAGTGAGCATCGACGTCGACTGCGCCGTCGGACCAGTCGAGCGTCAGCTCGAAGGTATTTCGGTCTCTGTCGCTCTCGAAGGTAGGTACCCGTCGGCGGGCCAGCTGGCACGCACGATGAACGGCTCGGATGCCAGAACCTGATATCTCCGCGAAGCCCATCAGACGCAGGGCCCGCGCGATGAGGGGGTTGCGCGATTGGGTCTTGCCTCCCTCCAGCAGCTTGTCCGTCGGCACCAGCGAGTAGCCCATGTTGGAAACGACCATCTTCGTCGAGTGGATCTCAATCTGACCGGCTGCGCTCGAGTCGCGGTAGTCTTGGTGCACGGCCTGGTTCACGAAGATCTCGCGGAGGGTGAGGTAGTCGAGCGAACCTTCGGTCTTGCGAAGGTCCTCGGGCGTGACCTCGCCCATCCCCGACTGCTCCGCGAAGAACTGGACCGCCCGCTTCAGCGCCTCGAGTAGGTTTGCAGATTCGACGAGGTCCCGCTTCGACGGCCGCATCGTGGCAGGGTCGATTACCCGCAGATCGAGTACATCCCGCTGCAGCTCGGACCGGACAATGGCGGGGCGTCCAAAGAGAAGTCGCAGCTGGCGAAGCTCGTCGGGCTCGACCTGGTAGCGTCCGTCGAGCAGCCGCTCCCGAATCATCGCGTGGGGGTCTTGATTCCCTGCATCGAGAAGCCCCGCGAACCACTTGATGGTCGCGGGCTCGAACGACAGCCAGTCGACGAGCCCATCCTGCCGACGACCGCTCTCTTCGATCTGCTTCCGCGTCTCCGACCACTCGCTGGCCAAGTGCCGACCGTCGATGAGCACCACGGTGTCCGGAGCCCGCCGAGCGCCCGTGAAGAGCTGACGAATCGACTCGACGATCCGGTCGCCCTGGTGTTGCTCGCTTCCGTCCAGCGTGCAGTAACGGGCCCTGGCCTCCTCGACGGCGTCGAGAAAAAGCAGCGCGAAGTTCTGCCTGCCGTGATCGATGCCCCAGAGCAACCACGGAGGGAGCTGAAGGCACGTCTTGTTGATCGCGAGGTATGGCGTTCGGGTCTCTCCAACGCCGCCCGTTTCGTGTCCCACCTTGATGGATTGGGGCGGCGGATCAGACGACTCGCCCATCAGGAGCAGACGACGAACCAGAAGGGCTTCGCGTGTCCACTCCTGGTTCTCGACAACGAAGAGCGGCTTCGAGAGGAGCGCCTCGACCCCATCGAGCGCCTCAAGCAGCAGTGCTACGGGCGCGAAGTTCGCCTCGATCGAGACCGCCTTCGCCTCGTCCAAGTTGCGCAGGTCGTGGCCGTCGCCGTTGCGCAGCTCAAGGAGAGCAACGAGCGCTGCGTCCGTCTTGCCCCGAACGCTCTTCTTGTTCTGCCTCGTGGCCTTGAAGCCCTGGGCGAGCAGAGGCGCGGCCGGATGGTTCCCCTTGGCGCCCGCCACCTCCTGGACAGTCGTCAGGAAGTGGCCGAAGGAAAGGTTTCCGCTCAGCTCGCTGAGCTGGGCCTCGGTGTCGTCGTCCCGCGACGCGAAGGAGGCCACGGCCACCGCAGCGAGATAGCGGGTGAGCACTTCGGCCGCCTTAAGGCAGGCGTTGAGGCGCTCCGCGGCTGTCCGCGCACGCAGGACCCGACCGCACGCGATCGCAACGGGCGTCGGGTAGATGAGGCTGCCGCGGCGAAGCGGCCATTGTTCGGCTGTGGTCTCGGTCATCTCAGCGCTCCAACACGACGCGCACGCGGGAGGCGTCCTTGCCCTTGGTGAGGTCGGCAACGAAGGCGCCGAACCGCTCCTTCAGCTCGCCCACCGTGCACGGAACCCCGCCGTCGGTTAGCGCGGAGCGCAGCCGCGCCTCGGTGAGCACGACCTTTTCGAGCCCGCTCAGGATTTCTTGTAGCGCCTTCACGAAGGCGGGGCTCACCGGATCGGGCAGGTTCTTGCTCTTCAGGAAGGCCTCGACGGCATTGCGGCCCGCGCCACCACCGAGTAGCTCGATGTTGCCGGACACAGTCGGATCCTGGAGGTTGCCGAGCAGCGTGTTGGTCCAGCTCTGCACCATGTCGTCGAGTTCGGTATCGAGCGGCCCGATGCGGTCGCCTGCCTTCGTTCCTGTGAAGGGTTCCTCAACGGGGCGGAATGTGCAATGCGGGCAGATGGGATCGGCGTCGAGGTCTTGCTTCGTCAGGCTGAAGCACGTCTTCAGCCCGAAGAGCGTGTTCTGGTAGTCGCGCAGTTGCTGCGCCGGCATCATCTCGACAGTCGAAAGCTGCTGGAGTTGCTTCAGTCGAGCGTCTTGGCCGAGACGCGCCTTGCGCTGGTCATCGGTCGCGCCGAGGCGTGCCTGTGCGTGACTCTGGAGGTAGGCGTCCTGATAGGCTGTCTTGAGCTCTGCCAAAGCTTGGCCGAGTGCTCGCTGGAAGCCGGAGTCCGCACGGTGCTTGGGACTCGTGATCTTCGTCATCAGCTCGGCGCGACGCTGCCGCATTTTGTCGACCCAAGGGTGGCCTGCCTGGAGCACGGCTTCGGCCTTGCCCAGGTACGAGGTCGTCGGTCCCACCTGCTGCACGAGCTCACCAAGCTCCTCGACCTCCCGAACAAGCGCGAGTCCCGGCCGCTGCGCCTGGATGGTGCCGACAGGGTGGGGGAAGCTCTTCAGCTTGCCAGCCGTGTTGAAGGCCTGGAGGGACTCCAGGAACCGCTTCAGGTCGCTGAGGCGCTTGCGCCACTCAGCTTGTTCTTGATCCGAGAGGATCGGCTTGCCCCACAGGACCATGTCGGCCACGCGGGCCTGCGCGAGAACGGCCTTGTTCACCAGCTCCGCGACCTTGGCCTGAAGTTGGGTCACCGCGTCATCGCGTTTGGCCGGGTTGACAATCAGCCCCTTGGGCACGCCAAGCAGGTCGAAGAGCTCCTGGAGTGCTCCGAGTGGAAGGTCGCGTGGGCGCTCGATGTGCTTGAACTGTGCGATGTCGTTCACCGAGAGCTTCGCGAACTGATCGATGGCGCCGGCGTCGATCTTCTTCCCGGTGATACTCAGCACGACGTCGCCGCTGTGGACGAGCCCCGCCAGGACGACCGCGAGGAACTCGGGCTCGAGACGGAAGCGACTCCAGTAATCGACCCCTGCCTGCTCCTTAACGAGCTCGGAACGGTTGAGCACCTGGCCCTCACCCTTGCCTCCGAGTTGCTCGATGATGTGCTTTGCGTAGCGGGACTCGCGCGCCCGGAGTTGGTCGCCGTCAAGCATCTCGAGTGCGTCGAGTACAGCCGCCCCAAGCTTGCTTTTGACGCTGCCGGCGATCCAGCGGAGCGCGTCCTGTGCTGCTTGCCCGCGGTTCGCGCGGGTGATGGGTGCATTGAAGATCGGGTAGTCTGGCGCTGTGTCCGTGAAGTGTGTGGACAGCGACACCGCGGCCGCGACGTCGACGTAGTCTCGGACGCCGCCGCGCGATGGCGCGCGAGCGAAGATGGTCTGGAGAAGCTCGCCCAGGCTTCGCGCTTTGCCCTGGTACGTGACCTCGTAGACGGTAGTCAGCTTCTCCTGCAGCCAGCGGGTCATCGTCCGCAGGTGCTCGAGCGCCTTGTCGTCGTAGACCTTCTTGTTGCTGCCCGAGGCGGTGGCCAAGAGCTCGCGCGCGCCAGCGTAGAGCTTGAGCGCGCGGTCAAACTCCTCATCCCGATGGGTCAGCCGGAAGAAGACCTCGTCGGGCTTGCGCTCGTCCTTGAAGTACGGTTCTTCGAAAGGCTGGATGAAGTAGATGTAGAAGTCGCGGGGCGGCTGAGCGGTGGAGCGCTCGTTGGGCGCGCCAAAGAAGAGGTAGCCGCTGCGGCCCGCCTTGCGCTCGCGCCACTCGAGCTCGTGTTCCCAGATGCGGTACCCTGAGACATGGGGTGGTGCCTCCGGGTCTTCGAGAACGACGCGAAGCAGACCGTCGAAGTAGTAGCGGTCGAGCTGGGAATCGCTCAATGACTCGGCGCGCTTCTCGATGAGCGAGTCGAAGTCGATATCCTTCTTGATGTCGAGGTAGTACTGACCGTTCTCTCGGTTGAACGAGAGAAACTGCCCGCTTACGGTCTTCACAATCTCGCGTAGCACGGTCTCGACAACGGTCTTGAGGAACTCCGCGTCGCGCTCCGGCAACGGCATGAGAACGCAGAGGTCGTCGCGAAGCTCCTCGGCGGTCGCGCCGATGGGGGCGAAGATGTCGCTGGTCGTCAGGCGGTGGACCGAGAGCGCGTGGATGATGCGCAGCGCAGCCGGGCGATACTGCGGCCGCGTGAAGGCTTGCTGGATGCGCGCTTCGAGGACGTCGGCCTTTTCGATGACGTCCCGAATCTCCGGCACCGAACGGAACGACGGGTTGTCCTTGAGGTTCTGCCAATACGAGTCGTAGGCGACGAGGCCTGGCTCGTCGGTGGGCACGGTTTCGCCGAGCATCCGCCGGATGGCAGCGCTCAGCGTCTTGAGGACCTCGCGCTTCTCCGCGACGTACACCCGCTCGAAGGTGTCGAGGTAGGCAGGGTGCACCGGGAAGAGGCGCACGAATTCGTCCATCCGCTCATTCATCGAGCCATAGAGCGGCGCGAACTTGGTCAAGTGCTCGCGCACCAGCGCCTGCTGCTTCGCGTCCTTCTTGAGGAGCCGCTCGGCGACGACGTAAGCGACGTCCTCGCGAGCGATGCGCATCTGTTCGAAGCGGTCCTTGACCCGACGGAGGCTGTCCGCGGCGAACTGGAAGCGTGGGTTGTCGAAGAGGCTCTCCTGGACACCGGCGATGAAGCGGAAGCGCGAGCCCTTGGCGAACTCTCCGACCGCGCGGAGGAAGTTCAGGTTGCGCATCAGCTCCTGCTCCCGGTTGGAACGGAGGTAGTCGAGCAGCTCGTCGAGGACGAAGAGGAGCCCCTTGTCGGGGAACTTCGCCGTGAACGCCGCCATCATGGAGGCGAACACGTCCTTGTGGTTCCTGACCTGGTCCTCGGGCGGCACGTCGAACTGCACATCGTGTTCCGACAGCTGGTCCTGGAGCGTCTCCATGACGAACTGCCGCAGCGGCATCGACGAGTTGATCTCGGCGCGGATGACGAAGAAGCGCCCGGCGACCAGCGAGGCCTTGTCGGCCACCGCGGGGTTGGTGAGCACGGCCGCGAGCTCGGCATGCTCCGCGACGGCGGAGATGACGGCCATGAGGTGGGACTTGCCAGTGCCGTAGTTGCCGACGACGAGGAGGCCCCTGTTGTCGGACGGCGTCTCGAACTGGAGCTGCGGGAGCACGAGGTCTGCGAGCTGTTCGCCCATCCGGTCGGAGATGACGAAGGTCTCGACGAGGCGACGAGCGCTGGCCGCGCGGTCGGCTTCGCGGAGCTGAACGACGGTCTCGATGGGGTCGAACTGAATGAGGTCCGCGTAGTTCATGCCGAGTGCTCCTGGGCAGACGTCGCCCCGCTGTTGCCGGGGACGTTCCCGCTGGAAACGATGAGCGCCTGAGGTTCCTCAAAGCGCCGGAATTCAGGATGGTCGGGGGCCGCGTACGTCAGCGACGATCCGAGCTGCGTGCCCCTCCAGGTCGCCACGATCGTGCGGTTGCGCGAGAGGCTCTGGAGGAGGCGCAGCGGGTCCTGCTTCAAGTCTGGGTGAAAGAGCATCTCGATGTTGTCGAGAAGGACGGTGTCGCCCGCTTGCTCCTGGACCACGTCGTCGACGATCCGCGCCACTCGAAGCGCGCGCTGCTTGGTGGTCAGCTCGAGCAACTTCTCCGAGAGTGCGAGGTTGACGTTCACGAGCGGCCAGCCGCGCTCTTCATGCAGGTCGCGCAACGCGCTCGTCTTCCCGGAGCGCGGCGGGCCGGCGACGATGACGAGCCGGTGGTACATCTGCCTCGCCTTCTCGATCTGCTCCGCAACTTGATGTGAAAGCGGGGGCGCCATCAGCGTGAGTCTCCTTCATCCGGGGCGGACGCCGCGACCGTCGCAGCGCCGCCGGCCCGCACCCACTCGTCGACCTCCGCCGTCTTGAACTTCCAGAAGCGCCCGACTCGATGACCGGGCATCCGCTTGGACGAGACCCACGTGTACACGGTGTCCTTGCTGACACCGAGGTACTCCGCGATCTCCTCGACTGAAAGCCACCGTTGGTCCATCCAGAGCGTCTCCACGACGGGGCGAGCGAAGAGCGCAAGCGCACTACGCCCGAGTGTGTAGGCGTAGGTACAGTATCCGTTGGCTCAGGTCGGAGTCAACAGGGTTGCGTTGGGTTTGGTTGGGTTCCACTTCTCGGGCTAGCCGACGGCGCCCTACCAGCCAGCGTTCAAGCTTGGATGCCTTCAGCACCGTGACCAGTCGCTGACACCGGGCGCCGCGACGATCCTACGCCACGACTGCGGATGTGAACGAACTGATGAACTGTTTGCCGTTGAGGTGGTGGTCCGCCAGCAATCGGTACACTTCCTCGTTGTTCCAGTCTGCGGCCGCCCGCGATGCGAACCTTGCGACGAACTGTTTCAAGGCACCGACGAGTCTTCCAAGATCCGCGGCAGTGACGACACGCGTCCCATCTGGACCGTGAACACCCTTGTCAAAGCGCGTTGACGGCCCGAAGAACACTGGAGCAATAGCGCCGTTCGTGCCCGTTCCCCGTGATCGATACCATTGCACGCTATGCAGGAGCTGCTCAGCGTCCTTCTTCGGGATTGCCTGGTAGCGAGCTTCATTCTTGCACTCAATAACGATCGCCAAGCCCGCCCACAGAAGGAGATTGTCCGGCCCTTCGCCAAGCTCAGCCTCCGGACGCCGCGATTCCGCACCGAGAAACTCCCCGAGACGCTGTATGGCCTCCTCGAACCTCGATGAAGGTAGATCGAACGTGAGCGAGTTGCTGAGAACGTCAAACTCGGCGACAAGCCCATTCCCGGACTCGTGTCGCTGGCGGAGCGCGATGAGTCTTGTCGCCGCATCCCGGTCTGCGGCTGGGCGCAGGGCGATGCCATCTGGTGGCCGAGCCACGCCGCGCGACTCAGCGTACGCTGCTGCCTGGACACGCATTGCTTCCCCTGGGTCTTGAAGCCAAAGGCAACGCGCTTTCATTTCTAGAAGGTCGGCTCGCTTCTCGGGGCTTTCAGCTTTCGCGACGGTCGAGGAGAATTGGCGAGCCGCAGCGTCGATTTCCCCCCGACATGCCTTCGTAAACGCCTCACGCTCAAGGCTCGCCAGCTCGATCTGCGCAGCATCTGGAGTGGAGTCGAATGCCACCAACTCCTTGCGCACCCGCTCGTTGTAGTAGTTTCTCCACGCGGGGTTCCTGCGGAGGAGAGGTGCCACCACTGACTCGAATGCCTCTTTAGGATCCCCACCCTCCGCGCTGGCGATCTCTGCCAGCTCTCTGGCGACGTCTAGCTGAAGCTGAAGATCTCGTCCAAAGGCTTTCGCCACGTCTGCATTGGAAACGAAGGACGCCAGCTCGGGACCAGCCAAGATCGCAACGGCGAAGTCGGCTGGTGATCGCACCGCCCGCCCGAGTCCTTGTTCGATGCGGTACATCGTTCGACCGCGCGGCCCTCCAACCGCCCTCATCCGCGATCGGTCGCGCAGGTCAGTTGCGGACTCGCCATGTGGCAACCCGTCAAGCACGAGGACGCGGCAAGCATCATCGGGGAGGTCCACACCGTCGTAGCGCTGCGCCAGCACAGCGAACTTCGAGGCGCCCGACCTTAGCTTCGCGACGACTTCCTCCACCGTATCGCCGATCCCAAAATCCGCTCCAGCTTTCACCCAGTCTTGCGCCAACTTGGTCGACGGGCACAATGCCACGACGGCATGCTGACGGCAGACGTCCTTCGCCCATTCGATCACCCAGTCGCGCCCGAGGGCAGGGTCAATCAACGACGGAACAAGCACCAGGCGCTCTCCCGGTGGGGAGTCGCTGCCCACCGAGACTGGCAACTTGGCCGAATCCGCGTCGCAGCCGAGGGAACGCACAAGCACCGAGTCGTCGGCGAGAGTCGCGGACGCGAATAGCCTGTGCTTCGCGTGTGCGAAAGTGGGAACGGTGTCAACCAAAGGGAGTAATGGGGACACCTCGACAGCGGCGCTTGATACCACCACTCGGGTCCAGTTGAGGTGGTCGCGCAGTCTGGGCCATACGAACTTGACCTGGTTCTCTGTGGCATGCTGTTGGATTGCCACTGTGGCGCGGTCGATGAGCTGCCGCCAGAGCCAATGAGGCACTTCTGCTGCCACCCCCGGGTGTCCGGCAAGAATGTCGTCCCACTTCGATGGTTCGCGGGATCGGCATGCATCGACGAATAGCATGCGAAGTGAATCGAAGAGAGCCCCTCCATCGACCCGCAGGGTGAAAGCGTTCAGGACTTCTTCGACGCCCGCGTGAGCGTCGTCGCAAACGATCGCCTCTGGCACGAACGAAACGTCGCCGCGCTCGAAAGTGCTCAACCCGTTGAAGAGCTTGTCGTAGGTGCAGACGGTGACCGCTCGACCTCCCAGGCAGTCGGGATGTGGATGTGCTTGACCTCCCGGGTAAGCGTGGGCGGCTACCCCGAGGCGTGTGGCCTCCTCGAGCGTCTGGTTGACGAGCTGAACGGTGGGGCACAAGAAGACGGTTCCGCGCCCGGACTCCGCCATGTGCGACTGGAGAAAGAGCAACCCAACCGCGCTCTTCCCCAGGCCGGTCGGCATCTTCAAGATCAGGTCCCGCTCGGCGCGACGCGTGTGGATCAACTCCAGCGCCCGGATTTGGGCGGGACGCAACGCCGCATGGGAGCCTTTTCGGTCGAGTGACTCGAAAATCCGGAGCGGGTCGCACTCTCGCTTCGCTGTGCGAGTTCGTAGCAGCTTAGCAAAGTCAACCATGGGAACGTACCTCGGACGGTACTCCCGCCGTTGGCCTTGCTGCAAGTCCAGGAAGTCGGCCTACGTGTCTGCTTCGTTGTCCCGAGCACTCGCAAGAGGTGCCCCACATCCCCGTTGCTCGGCCCACGTTTTCGCGTGCGCCACGTTGCGCAGCGCCCGCTCGCACATCGGCTCGACCCCATCGACCGCTTCGAGCTCGAGCACACGCGCTTGGATGTCCGGCGCCAGCAGCAGCAGGTCGAGCAGCTGCGTGATGCGCGCCCGCGTGAAGCCGAGCTTCCGCGCAACGGCGGCGCGGTCCGCAACGACACCCCGGTCGATCGCATCTTGGATGTGGTGCGCGAGCGCCAGCATGCGGGCGACCTTAGCGGGCCGGCGGACGGGCTCGGGCTTTGGGGGAGGCGCCTCCTCGGTGAAGGTCACCGGTGAGCTGCGTTCGCGAAATAGCGTGCCCGTCAGCACACGGCGGTGAGGTGCTGACTTGCATACCTCGGCAGGAGCGTCCGTCGTCTCGGGTTCGCTCATGCGGCCTCCTTCGGCTCGCCCTCACGGCGTTTCGCTTCGGAGTCGCCAGCGAAGTCGACGAGTACGATCTCGACCTTGCCGGAGTCCTCGTACACCTTGACCGACACAACCAGTGCGCGAAGCAGCCGGCAGCGGTTCTCCGGCGTCATCAGCTCCCAGACCTTGGAGAAGTTCGCGATCGCGCCGGCCACCCAGTCGGCCTCGATCGAGGCGTCATGCAGGTCGAGCAGATCGCGCTCGGTGTCCGCGAGCTGGCGTTCTGCGGCGGCAAGCCTGTCGGCTTCAGCGCGGAGCTTCTTCTCGATCAGCTCGCGTGCACGACCGTCGAACTTGACCAGGTCCTCGCTGTATCGCGCGGCGTTTGCCGCAGCATCAGCTACCAGTCCGGGGAGCTTGCCGCGAAGCTCCGCGATGTCGGCGCGCTTCTTCATGATGCGCGCATCGAGCAGCGTCTTCACCTCAGCCGCGAGCGAACCGTCTTGCGTTGCCTCGGCGATCTTCTCAACGACGAACGCTTCGATCGCGCCCGCCGGCAGAGGCTTTGCCTGACACACCGCCTTGCCGTGCTTGTCCCGCCCGCTGCACCGATAGTAGCGCCAATGCCCCTTCCCTTTTCTCGTCGACGCCGGCGTCATCGGATCGCCGCAGCTCGAGCAGCGCAGCAGTCCCCGGAGCACATACTCCGGGTTGAGGCCACCGAAGCGAAGCTCGCGCTCCGCGCCCTCCAAAATCCGTTGGGCCCTGCGGAACGTGGCGTCATCAACGAGGCGTGGATGCTCGCCGGGGTACAGCTCCTTGCCGTACATCATCTGCCCGGCGTAGATGGGGCTGCGCAGCAGCCGCGCCATCGAATCCTTGGTCCAGCGCAGGCCATGCTTGGCCGGCCGTGCCGCGGAGCCTCGGGGCAGAAGGCCGCGTTCGTTCAACGCAATCGCAACCGCGAAGATGCGCCGATGCTGCAGGAACAGCGCGAACGCCTCACGCACGATCGATGCCTCGACCTCGTTGACGACGAGGCGCTTGTCCTTCGCGCTGTAGCCGAATGGCACCGGCCCGCCCGTCCACTTGCCCTTGCGACGCGACATCGCGATCTTGTCGCGCGTGCGTTCGGCTATCATTTCGCGCTCAAATTCCGCGAAACTCATGAGCATGTTGAGGGTCAACCGGCCCATCGCGTCGGCGGTCGAGAAGTTCTGCGTCACCGACACGAACGAAGCTCCACCCGCGTTGAAGCGCTCCATCACCTTGGCGAAGTCGAGCAGCGAGCGCGACAGCCGATCGACCTTGTAGACCACCACGACGTCGATCTTCCCAGCCTCGACATCGGCGAGCAGACGCTGAAAGGCGGGGCGGTCGATGTTCGCCCCGGTGAAGCCGCCGTCGGCGTAGGTCTGCTCGACCAACGTCCACCCGGGCTGCCGCCGGATGTACGCGGCGCAGGCCTCGTGCTGGGCATCGAGGGAGTTGAAGTCCTGCTCGAGCCCCATCGTTGTCGACTTGCGAGTGTAGATCGCGCAGCGCTTCGCTTCGGGGGTCGGTCCTTGCACAGGATGCCGCTTGCTCATCGAGACGGCTCCTCGCTCGGGTCGCGTGGAGATGTAGGTTCAATCCGTGGCGCATCGCGCTCCACGGCCTCCAGCAAGCGCTCCAGGTTTTCGTTGAGGCGCGCCAGCTCATGCACGAGCGAGGGCACCGTCGCTTCGTAGAAGCGGTGGCCCATCTGCGTTCGGTAGAAGGGGACGTCGCTCATGCCGCGCTCTCCTCCGTTGCCGGTGCATCGCTGGGCTTCTTCAACGCGAAGAAGAGGAAGCCGTTCCAGGGCGTGCCCGTGATGTGCTTTGCGACCGCGGAGAGCGTCTTGAAGCGCATGCCCGCATGCTCGAAGCCCTCGGCACAGACGATCACTTCGTGCGTGATCCCGTTGTGGACGCGACGCAGGACGGTGCCCACCGGCGGAATCCTCGGGTCGCGTGGCTCCATGGGTTGCGGGGGTGACTCGATCAAGCCGGCCCTCTCCGCCTGTCGCATCCGCCAGCGCTCGGGGACTCCGTCGCCCAGTTCGGCGATCTTCGCGAGCGCGCTCGCCGGAAGCCCGCCGTACGCGAGCTCCTGGACTCGGTAGCCGAGGCGCTTGCGCAGATACGGCACGTTGCGCGTGCGGGTCGGTTCACCGTAGAGGTCGCGGTAGGCGGCGACGAGTTCGGGGGTGTTCATCGTCTCCAGCGCGGCCAGCTGGGCCGGCACATCGCGGAGCAAGAGCAGGTTTGCGTGAGCGCTGTCGTTCGTCTTCATCGGTGCTCCTTGGTCGCGAGCATCAGGCCCGCGAGACGTCGACATGACGGCTTCTTCCCCGGTGGAAGACAAGGTGAGAACCAGAGACTCACCGGGCATTTTCGCCTCGGATCGTGTTGACCGCTGACCTCTGCTCTCGGCGCGCCCGCTGCTCGAGAACGAGCATGACCAGCAACGTCTCGGCGAGGGCGTCGGCGGCTTCGTGGCGGCGCCGACGTACATCGGTCAAAGGGTCGTCTTCCTGCGCGGCGACGGCGGAATCGGGTTGTGTGTGCATGCCCGAGAAACGCGGGCGACGTACCCAACCTGGGACGGCAGCGTTACGGGTCACCCCGTATCGGCTCTTAAGTCGGCGTCCACCGCCTGCTCTCCGATCTCGAATGCCCGCCGATCGATCGCGACCATGAAGCCCCATCATCCCTTGAGTGCACCATGGCCGCGTCGGCCCGCAGCGCGATCGCGACAGCGTGGGATAGTGGATTACCGGGGCAGGCGACGTTCCGCCCTTCGATGGTTTGCTCCGCGCTCCTAAGAGCTTGACTAGTGAAAGGAATTGCCGAGATGGAGGTTGTCCCACTCGGCGATCAAGAACCGATAGCTGAGTTCTGCAGCGCAGTAGGCCGCGTAGTCCTGCCAGTCGTCGCCCTTCTGCGTTGCGAAGTCGCAGATCGCTTTGAGGCAAAGAAACGCAGGCGATGGATCTGTCGCATCCCGGCACGCCACATGAACACCGTAGGCTTCCATCTCGATGCCCACCAGCTTCCGCCAGTGCCGCAAGACCTCCGCGACCGGCGCTTTCGCGTCTACAACTGCCGCGCCCGACCCGAGCACACCAACGTGGATACACAGGCGAGTGCGAGGCTTGGCGGCAGGCCATCGGTCTGCGATGTCGTCGAGTTGCCTGCGTTCAGAACTCCACACCTTGAGGCGGTCACGTAGCCTTGGAGAGATGTGAATTGGCTCAGGATCCGGCTCAAAACGCACAGTGTCTTTATCCGCTACAAGCTTTCCTGCGTTGTAATCGAGGGTCTTATCGGCGGCGAGAATGTCCCCGAATCCTTGGTTGTCGGCTTTGGCCCCGGCGGCGATGCCAGCCATCACTACAAGCCTGGGCCGGAATCGCAGTATCATCTTCGTCGCGAGCACCGCCGACGCTGGCATCCCCATCTGCGTTGGCGCTCCCGCAATGACTCGGAGCAACGTTCCGGACGCGGTCGTCCACACGGTCTTGATGTAGCTGCTAGGGTCATCCGGGACAGCGGGGATGGGCTCCCAGCCTGCAGTTCCCGTCCGCTTCAGCTTCTCGAGTTCGGGCGTGTGAAGCGCGCAGATGATCGCGACGTCGAACAAGCTTGAAGAGGGCGTGGAATTCGGTGTTGCTGTCGACTGTGCCAGGACTGCCATCTTCTGCAGCTCCTCTGCTACTTGCTTGTGGCGCCCCTCACCATCGAACGTGAGTCGATACGATTCCCCAGAAACGACTTGTATCAACCCTGAGGCCACCGAGTCCTCGACCGCATTTCGGACGTCCGACGTCGGAGCGCAGCAGCATTGCGCATCAATTGTGCTGAACTCCGATGGAAAAGGCGGCCTGAATGCAGCAAGGACCTGATCGGCCAGTCGAGCCGGACCGAGCCGCCATGTCGGCTGAGCTCGCCCCAGCAACGTCCTTGAGAGGTGCGCCGCCTTGGAGCCCAACGTCGTCGTCGCGTAGCAAGCCTCTCCCGGCTCCGGACCTACCGGGCTGTATAGGTCCGTAAACTTCGGGATGCCTGGCAGGTCCGGCAACTTCGGTGCCTTGAACATCGGCCCGGGATGCGCGGCGTCGTCGAGCAGTCCGGGCGTCGTCAATGTTTGCAGTACCAGATCAAGCTCAGCGTCAGCTACTGGCCCGTGAGCGTTCTCGATCATCGCTCGACGCAGCTGAGAGCGACCAACCGGCTCGCACTTCCCGGGCTGCATGAAATCGAACACGGCAATCAATTCCCTCGCCGCACCCGCGGGGGGAGAGCTCCCGTCCGGCAACAACGGTACGACCGATTCCTTGGCACTGGGGGGGCCACCTGATGCGTCCGCTAGCGCCGCGGCGAGCTCGGCCTCGATGGCGCGGTCCTGCTGTTTTCTGAGAACCGCCTGTCGAGCAACGCCCTTCGGAAGCAGCGTGTAGCCCTGATTCGTGTTCTTCAGCCACTGGTCGCGTTCCAGACTCTCGAGAGCGCTCTGGACGTCTTCTGTCTTCGCGCAACAGCACGCCGCGTCAATCGACTCAAAGACTGCGCCGCCGCGACCGATGGCACGCAAGACCAAGTCGGCCAGAGCTTCTCCCTGGCGCGCCGTTCCGCCCACCACCGCCAGTGGCTCAGCCAGCCAGTTGCACAGTCGGGCAGCTTTCTTTCCAAGAGGCGTGGTGACAAACCATTCATCCTGGCCCCCTGGCCCGTCGTCCAGCCCCAGGGAGGGATCCGCGTATCTCCCATGCGGCCGCATCAATCCTCGGCTGACCAGGTCTTCAACGAACGCATCTATTTCGGAAGGCTCCTTCGCAACGCCACATTGGTCCGCCAAGTTCAAGGCGATGGCGGCACGGCTGAAGGCACCATGGGTGATCCCAACGGGGTCGAACAGCCTCAGCACCAGCGCGACGTCGCCGGTGGGCGGCTCGGTTCCGTCCGGCAGCACCGGTCTGTTGTTGTCGTTCGACATCGGTAGCCAGCCTCCATGCGACGCATCAATCACGTTTCAAGTACGCAGCATACGTCAACCGGGCGTGCCGGCGCTCCGGTATCGTTGTGAGACGCGCTCGACATCCGCCGCGATCTCCTCCCGCAAGCTCTCGGGTTCAAGCACCTCGACCTTGTCGCCCCAGCCCAGGATCCACGACGTGAGCTCCACTGTGCCCGACACGTCCATCGTGAGCTCCACGCCGCGCTCGGTCTTCGTGATCTTCTGCGTCGGGTGCCACAGGCGTCGCCGCACGAAGCGACCGACCTTCGCGTCGAACAGTAGCCGCACGTGCGTGCGCGGCCCGCCGATCATGCCGAATGCTCCCTCGACGAGCTGCGCCGGCTGGTAGTCCTTCGGGTAATCGAAGCGATCCTTCTTGAGCCGATCGATGTCGCGGAAGCCGTCGAGCGAGAAGGTGCGCACGCTCTGGTGATGGTGGCTGTATCCGGCGAGGTACAGGCCCTTCTTGTAGACGAGCAACGTGTATGGCTCGAGTACGAACGGCTTCTTGTACGAGCCGACCGACCCGTGGGTGACAAGCAGTCGCTCCTCGCGCAGCAGTGCGGTGATGATGTCGTCCACGTGCTCGAGACGATCCGCGTAGATGTGCGGCGCCTCGTTCACGTCGAAGATCTTGCGCTCGAGGTTGCGCGTGTCGTAGTCGCGCTTGCGAAGCGTGATCTCCAGGCGCTTGAAGACCTCGTCGAGATCCTCCTTGAAGCCGGTGCCCGCGAGGAAGTCGAACACGCGGCGCGATAGGAAGAGCGAGACCATCTGCGTCGTCGTAAGCGCGATCGTCTCGCGCCGTGCGGCCGGGTGCAGCCGCCAGATCTTGCGCTTGCCGTCCAGGGTCTCCTCCAAGGGCTCACCGGCGTTCTCGAGCGCGCGCAGGTACCGGATGGCGGTGCGCACGCTGACACCGAAGCGATCGGCGATCTCGTAGACCGTCATGCCCCCCGACGACGCGAGCAGCGTCTTGATCTCGTGAAGCCGCGAGGCGGGCGCGTAGCGGTATGGCGTGGATTCGGCCATGGGGTTCCTGTCAAGGTCAGCAGTATGACGAAACAGGTCATAGATAAGCACGGCGGAAGTCTGCGTGTCCATTGCGGTTTCTTGCGGGGGAGGCGCCAGCCCGCCCGGATCCATGGAACCTGCGTGTTTCCATGGAGATCCATCTATGACCAGGTTCGTCATAGGTCGGATCCATACTGTCCTCACACGAACGAACCCCAAGGAGACCCACCATGGAATCGAACAACACCGCACTCAAAGCCACCATCACCGAGATCGAGAAGCAGTACGGCAAGGGCGCCATCATGCGGCTCGGCGAAGGCGCCACGACCCCCGAGGTACAGGTCATCTCGACCGGTTCGCTGGGCGTGGACCTGGCACTCGGCGTGGGCGGGCTTCCCCGCGGACGCATCGTCGAGGTGTACGGCCCGGAGTCGTCGGGCAAGACCACGCTCGCGCTTCACGTGCTGGCGCAAGCGCAGAAGCTCGGCGGCATCTGCGCGTTCATCGACGCCGAGCACGCCCTCGACGTGGGCTACGCCAAGCGCCTCGGCGTGATGACCGACGACCTGCTGATCGCCCAACCCGACTACGGCGAGCAAGCCTTGGACATCACGGACAAGCTGGTGAAGTCCGGCGTGATTGACGTGATCGTGGTCGACTCGGTCGCCGCGCTCGTGCCCAAGGCCGAGCTCGAGGGCGACATGGGCGACTCGCACGTGGGCCTGCACGCGCGGCTGATGAGCCAGGCGCTGCGCAAGCTCACGGGCAACGTGTCGCGCAGCAACACGCTGGTCATCTTCATCAACCAGCTTCGCATGAAGATCGGCGTGATGTTCGGCAGCCCGGAGACCACAACCGGCGGCAACGCGTTGAAGTTCTACGCGAGCGTGCGACTCGACATCCGTCGCATCGGCCAGATCAAGGACGGCGACAAGGTCGTTGGTGGACGCACCCGCGTGAAGGTCGTCAAGAACAAGATGGCGTCGCCGTTCCGCGAGGCCGAGTTCGACGTCGGCTACGGCACGGGCATCTCGCGTCTGGGCGAGGTGGTGGACCTGGGTGTGGAGGCCGGGCTCGTTGAGAAAAGCGGCAGCTGGTACTCGTACAAGGAGCTGCGGATCGGGCAGGGCCGCGACGCTGCGATGCGATTCATGGCCGACCACGCCGACGTCGAGCAGGAGCTCTCGAAGGGGATCCTGGCGAAGCACGGCATCGGCGTGAAGCCCGAGGCGACAGAAGCGCCGGTGAAGACCTTGCCGCCGACGGGGCCGGCAAAGGCAACCAAGACCGAGAAACCCGCAACCCGCGCGGCAGCGTGAGGAGGTGACGGATGCGCGTCGATACTCTCGAAGCCTACAACGTTCCCGATGACATCCTCGCCATCTGGCGCGAGAGCGTGGGCGAGAATCTACTGCCCGTGCAGGAACGGGCGGTCAAGGAGTTCGGGCTGTTCGGCGACGCCAACCTGATTGTCTTTTCGCCGACGTCTTCGGGCAAGACGTTCGTCGGCGAGATGGCGGCGGTCAGGGCCGCGCGTGGCGATACGAAGGTGTTCTACCTCGTGCCGCAGAAGGCCCTGGCCGTGGAGAAGTACGACGAGCTGCGGGCGCGCTACGCTGGCTCGGGCATCGAGGTCGTGGTCTCCTCGCGCGACCGCCGCGAGTTCGATGACGCGATCGCAGACGGACGATTCCACATCGCCGTGGTCGTGTTCGAGAAGCTGAGCGCGATGCTCGTGGCGTGCCCGAAGCTGCTCGGCAGCGTGGGCCTCGTGGTTGTCGACGAGCTGCAGCTCATCACCGACGCGACGCGGGGACCCGCGCTGGAGCTGCTGTTGACCAAGCTCAGGATGTCGCCGTCGAAGCCTCGCATCGTCGGGCTCTCGGCGGTGCTGGGCAAGGCGCAGCTTCTCGCGGACTGGCTCGGTGCGAAGCTGCTCGTCGATGTACGCAGGCCGGTCGAGCTTCGCAAGGGCGTTCTGTGCCGCGGCACGTTCACGTACCGTGAACACAACTCGGGCGCGCGAGGGACCGAAGAGTTCGCCGACATGGGCGGTGAGCTGCCCCAAGAACTGCTGCTTGCGGCCGCCGAAGACATCGTGCGCCGGGGCGAGCAGGTCCTCGTGTTCGTGGCCGACCGGGCATCGACGGTGCTGTGCGCACAGGTCCTGGCGGACCGCGTGAGCCTGCCGTCGCTCGACGAGGCGATCGAGGAGCTGCGCGAACACGAAGAAACGCATGCCCAAGAGGCCCTGCGCGTGTCGTTGAACAGCTCGATGGCGTTCCACAACGCCGACCTGTCCCCGGAGGAGCGAGCGCTGGTCGAGAAGTACTTTCGTTCGGGTGGGATCCGAGCCCTGTTCTCCACGTCGACGCTCGCCATGGGAATGAACCTGCCGGTGAAGAACGTCGTGCTCGAAGCCCAGAAGTGGGGCTACGCCAAGTGGTGCCACCAGTGGGGTCGGGAGCCCCTCAGTCGTTCGGAGTACGAGAACATGTCGGGACGCGCCGGCCGTCTCGGACTCTCCAAGGAATTCGGGCGCTCGATCCTGGTCACGAAGTCGCCCTTCCAAGCCGAGGCCTGGCTGCAGAAGTACGTCGAGGGCGACTTCGAGGAGATCGCGCCGACGCTCAAGGATGCACCGATGGAGGACGTGGTGGTCGACCTGCTCGCGTCCGGCATGGTCGGTCCCGACGCTGGCCTTCGTGACCTACTCCTGTCGAGCTTCACCGGGGTGACCTGGTGGATCCAGAAGATGACCAAGGACGAGCTCGACCGGGCGCTGGACGAAGCAATCGGCATCTGCGTCGAGGGCGGGCTGGCGGAGCGCACCGAGGGGCAGCTGCGCATCACCGACCTCGGCCACGCCTGTGCCGCGAAAGGCATCGGCGTCAGAACCACGGTGGTGCTCGCCCGATGGGCACGCGCGAGCAAGGGAACGCTCCGCGAGCTCGAGGTGCTCACGGTCGCCGCGCAGTCGCCGGCGGGCACCGACGTTTACGTGAGCATGCCGAAGAACGAGCGCTGGAGGATGGACTACCGGGCGCAGCTCCTGGAGCGCGCAGCAGACGACGGCATCGTCGACCGCGCCGTCTTCGTGCCGCACACAACGAACGAGTACGCGGCCAGCTACGATGCCTCCAGGGCCTTCAAGAAAGCCCTGATGCTCAGCGATTGGATCGCGGAGGTGCCGACCAAGGAGCTCGAGCGCCGCTACCAGGTCTGGGCCGGCGCGATTCGGCGCGTCGGCGAAGACTTCGCGTGGATCATCGAGGCGATGGGAGCGATCGCGCAGGCCTGCGGATGGCCGGAGTCGCGCAAGGCCGAGTTCGCCCAGCTCTCGGAGCGGCTCATGTTCGGCGTGCGCGCCGACGCGATCCCGGTGGCGAAGCTCCGAGTGCCCGGGCTCGGGCGTGTTCTGGTGCGCCGGGTCGTGCACGCGGGGTTCGAGAACGCAGACGCGATGCGCGACGCGGGGCCCGACCTCGTTCGGAAGGCGGTGAACCACCGTGGGGCCTTCGAGCGGCTGTGGAAGAAGCTCACGGATAGCAAGCCTGGGATCAAGAAGGCGACGCCGTATCCACCGGTCGTGGAGCCGACTGTGCTGGTCGCGGCGGAGCCCGCGGCGGAGCAGCCCGTGCTGGTCGTCGACTTGAAGGCGCACCGGGTGACGTACCGCGGCCACGAGATCCCGACGCGGCCGCCGAACAACCTGCAGCGCCAGCCGCTGCTTGCGCTGGCGGTGCTGGCATCGCGGCCGGGGGAGGCCGTGTCGATGGTCGAGTTGGCTGACGCGATGCACCGACTCGGAGGGCTGCGGAAACGTCCCACTGCGCCGGACGCGCGGGATTTCCGGTACCGGATACTGCGGCCGTTCAAAAAAGCCCTCGCTTCGAGCAGCATCGCGGCAGCGGAGATCGACACGCTTGTGGAGTCGACCCAAGGCCGCCTCCGGTTAGGCGCGTTCGGAGGCGTTACGCTGGTGCTGGATCAGCGTGCCGCGTAGAATAGCCGATCGTGCCGCGCCCGCAGACGCTTGATTCAAGCGCCGGGGGGTGCGACTGGGTGGCGGCTCCCGATGAAAAAAAAGCGCTCCCCCTGTCAGACCGCCCCCCGACGTCGGGCATCCTCCAAGAAAAAGGAGTTCACCATGCTCTTGGTTCCCGACGTGATGTCCCAAATACTCTCCTTCTACCCGGAAGACCTCCGCGCCCAGGTGGAGCGGGAGATGCCGGCCTTGGCCCTCCAAGCAATGCAACTTGGACTCGAGGTGATGGCTGCTGAACAGCAAGGCCTTCGCTTCTGTGACGCCGTGGTGCGCCCCGACTTTCTCAAGATGGGGCGACTATACTTCGGGGCGGCAAATCTCCTGCAATGGCGGGTACCGGCCGAGGTCCGCTCCGCTCTTGAAACGATCATCGCTCACGCTGCTGCAGGCGGATTCGACTCTGCTCGCAAGGTGCTCTTCGCCATCGCGACGCGAACGGGCGATCCGGAGGCCGCCCTGTACAGGTTCCTTTTGTGGGTGGCCGCAAGGGTCAACCTGCTAAGCCTAACGTGGGACGCGCCCGAGGTTGAGGCGCTCGGGACACTTGACGAGATGGAGTCCAAAGCCGAAGCCGTCCTCCGTGACCTTCTCGCCATGGGCGAGATGGCGGAGCCCGATGTTCGGCCTCTGAATGTTCTCGTCGCGGAAATGATCATCCACACGTCGCTGTCGCTGGAGAAGCGGTTGCAGCACGCGATCGAAGCCTTTGGACTGGAGATGTCGGAGTATCTTCGGAACGCGGAGGCTCTCGAAGCTGTGCGGAGCCTCGACGCGAGAGATGCCGTATTGTTCTGGCCAGGCCGATCAGCTGGGCCAATTGGGTCACAGCAGATCGCGGACCGATATCCGCAGCACTTCCGCTCGGCAAACGCCATGGAACAGAGGCGAAGTCGACTTCTGAAGAAACGGCGTTCGGATGCCCCTCCCGGCGACCGACTCATCGATTTGATCCGCAACGCTGAGGGAGGTGAGAAATGAACACTCGAGCAAAGAGCCGCCGCGCGTGGCGTAAAGTCAGCGAGTCTCTTAGCGGACAGGGCGGCGCGACGGCGACGATCCCGAAGACCGCAATCCCGCATCCGCGCGATGCGGGAGCGCTCCCAACAGCGACTTGGCCGGTGGGGCAGATCGCCGACTACTCCCTCATCACTCGAAAGGGCGAGCCCCCGTTAGCTGTTCGAGAATTTGACGATCGCTTCGAGGCCATGGTGGAAGGCGTCCGCATGACCATGAAGGCGGTCGATGCCGCGGAGAAGAGCCCCACTGCGGCGATGTACCTCGGTGGTGCGTTGCTTGGAGGCGCTGTTGGGTCTGCAATGAGCAACAAGCGAGAAGGGGCAATGCTCGGCGCAGGGCTCGGAATCCTCTTCGCGGCTCTGCTCGACTCCGCTACCCAAGACGGGCGACGGAGCTAGCTCGCTCGCTCAAGTCCAGGCATCGCCGACCACCGGAACCGGTCGCCGGAGTAATCGACAAAGAATCGACACTCCGGCGACCACAAAGGCCTCCACTTGTGCTTCGGCGGTCTGCGCGGGGCTGCGGTCTCCACCGCCCCGGCGAAGCGGGCGACCGGCCGCCGACGACCCGTTGTGTTCCGCGTAGATAGCCGTCGACAAAACAGTCGACAAAGAATCGACTCCCAGTCGACCACAACCGCCTCGCCTCGTCGGATGCTTCTCGCGTGATGCGCCGACAACCCGCCCCCAACGAACGACGTCCCGAAACGATCGCCACCGGCGAGCCCGTCCGCTGCGCCTTCTGCGGCGCCCTGCTCGCCACGACGGAGCGCGCCGGACTCCGGATCCAACGAAGCGGTCTCGAGGTCCTGGTGGCAGGCACCACCCGGGCGAGCTTCGTTTGCTACGGCTGTCGACGACTCAACACCATCGAGATGGCGGGGCGAAGCAACGCGCCAGGCGAGCCAGAAGAAAAATCGTCATCGGGCTCGACCGGGGTGTCCCATTTGGCCCCCTGACATCGCATTTCGCCTTTGTACAGGCAGCAGTGGGTCAGCGGATCGATGGTCGGTCCGGATGACCAGAACATCTGAACCAGAGCTCTTGAAGCCAAATTAGAGGGCCCAACGTGAGCGCATGACGCCGGCCGGGAAGGCGGGCGTATGCGCGCGCATTGGGAGGCTCTTCAGGAGAGCCTTGCTCTCACGATTCTTACTTCGCAGGCACAGCAAGCGTTCACACAGGCAAGGGAGGTTCACGAAACGCTGGCGCCCTTCGCCGAGCCGGGCTTGCTCGTCTCGTTCCTTCGGAACGATCAGGGCGACCTCGATCAAAAGGACCGGATCCTTGCGACGCTGGTCACCATGGTACAGCGGCACCAGCACAGAGAGCTCGCTTCCGCTCTGCTGTGGCTCGGGCTGTGGCGGGGGCTCGACGCAGCCTACGGACGGCGCATCAAGCACTTCGCGTCGCAACCGCAGGAGCTGGTCGCGGAGATTGCCGACGTGTTCACCGCTCACGTCCATCGGATCAGCTTCGAAACGGTGAAGCGCGTGGCCGCCACCCTGGTGCGCAACACGGAGCGTGACGTGATGGATCGACGGAAGAAGCTCTGGGCTGAGGACGCGCGGATTCGCGAGAACAAGGCCGAGCCGCGCGCGTTCGACGACTTCATCCAAGGCACCGAGATCGGCAACGTCGCGTTGGATCATTGGACGACACCGCGAGCGGAGTCTGTCCTCGGACTGATCCCGGGCATGGGGTTCGACTACGACATCGGCGCACTGCGTGCCTGTCTCGAACCGGTCGTGGGCGAAGACGCCGAGCTGCTCGTGGCGGTCCTGGTCCTCGAGGAAACCCAACGCGAAGCGGGCGAGCGCCTTGGTTTGTCCCATGACGCTGCGCGGAAGCGCTTCCAGAGGGCGCTCGTGCGTGTCCGCGAGTTTCTCAAGACCGGCGTGTCCCAGCGGTGAGCGGACGGGCGCGTTGGAGCGGGCATCAGGGCAACGACCCCCGGAGGAACGACTCATGGACCATGACGGCGACCGAACCCCCGACACCGAGCGCGACCCTTTCATCCGCGTCCCCGGGCTGCTGCGCCGCTGGGAGATCGAGCTGTTCGTGACCCCGGGCATCGACCTGCGGATCGAAGAGGCCGGCACCGCCTGCGATGGAACCCAGCTCTTCGCCGTGTACCGGCGCGAGCGAAACACCAACAGCGACAAGGAGCAATGACCGATGGCACCCAACATGTGGCAGCAGACCGAAGAGTTGGCGAAGAAGCACGACCAGGGGGGCAGCCTCTGGCTCAAACTACAGAACGACGGCGACAAGGCTGTCGTCGTGTTCCTCGGCGGACCGCATCCACGCGAGGTCTGCTTCGTCGACGGCAAGTATGTTCCCGTTGATGACAAGCTCAAGGCCCAGGGGATCAAGGCTTCCCTTCGCGTGGCTCTGAACGTGGCCGTGTTCGACACCAAGGAAGTGAAGGTGCTCGAGCAGGGGGTGGTCTTCTTCAAGGACCTGGTGCGTGTGCGGGAGAAGTACGGCCTGGAGAAGTGGGCTTTCGAGGTCCAGCGCCATGGAGCCGCCAAGGATCCGAAGACGAGCTACTCCATCCTGCCGGAGCACCAGCTCACGGCCGAGCAGCAGAAGGCGTTCCAAGCCCTTCCGCTCCACGACCTGGCGCGCCTCTACACGGAGGAGGCGGACAGCGCCGGAGCAGCACCGCTTGGCAGCTACGATCAGAAGGCCGACGCCGCAGTCGACCCCAAGGTCGCCCAGGCGATCGCCGCGCAGCTCAAGGCCCTTCCGCGCGAGGCCGTCGAGCGCTTCCTGCAGAAGTTCGGCGTGCAGCGTATCAAGGACCTCCCCGCTGCTCTCGCCGACAAAGCGCAAGCCTTCGTCGATCAGCTCCAGACCGAGCTCGCTCCCCCTGCGGCGGCCAGCACCGACGTAGACCCCTTCGCTTGAGCCGCGTGCGCGAGGAGCCTCCCATGCAGGACTACATCTCCCAGGTCTTCGACCACGGCGGGCTCTTCGCCTCGCGATTCCCCGGCTACGAAGCGCGCGAAGGGCAGGTGGCCCTCGCGCGTGCGGTCGACGAAGGGATGCGCAATGGGCGCCACGTCCTCGGCGAGGGGCCCTGTGGCACGGGCAAGAGTGTCGCCTACGCGGTGCCTGCCATCTGGCACTCCCACGTTGAAAAGAAGCGCATCGTCATCGCCACGGCGAATATCGCCCTCCAGGAGCAGCTCGTTCGCAAGGACCTCCCGATGCTTGCGAGCTTGCTGCCCTGGAAGTTCTCGTTCGCGCTCCTCAAGGGCCGCAACAACTACCTTTGCGTGGACCGGCTCGCCGAATCCGAGGCGCGCGGAGAGCTGAAAGGGCTCTTCGATCACGACTTCCAAGGCCAATTGGACGACGCCCTCGCGTGGGCCGATGCGACGGACTCGGGCGATGTTTCGGAATTGCCCTTCATCCCGGCGCCCCAGGTCTGGTCGAAGCTGTCGGTGAGCTCGGACGACTGCAAGTCCGATAAGTGCCAGTTCCGCGAGGCGTGCTTCTCGGAGCGCGCGCGACTGGCCGCGCAGGATGCCGACATCGTTGTCACCAACTTCCACCTGCTCTTCGCCCACATCGCGGTTCGGCAGGCGACGGGCCAGGAGCTCGTGCTTCCGCCGTTCGACTTCCTCATTCTCGATGAGGCTCACGAGGCCGCGGACATTGCGCGTGAGTTCTTCGGCTTCAGCCTGTCCGAGCACACGTTCCTGCGACTCGCTTCGGCAGCCGCGGAGCTCGGGAATCGGAAGCTGGCCGCAGACCTGCGTCAGGAGGCCCAGAAGGTGTTCGAGCAAGTCGGAGCGGCTTCACGATCCCCACGCTCTTCGAGGCGTTTGCGTTCGCCGGGATTCGCCTCGGTAGCGGGATTGACTCGATGCCTGCAGAGCTTGATCGCGCTGGCGAATCTCAAGGCTGACGACGACTCGTGCTCGAACAAGGCGCGCGGGACTGCGCGCAACGTTGCGCGAAACGCGGGTGTGGCGTGCGAGCGCCTCAACGAGGCAATCGAGCTCTCCGACAACGGGAAGGTCTATTGGATCGACGTCGACTCCAAAGGCCGCCCGAAGCTCCGCGCCAAGCGGATCGATGTCGGGGCCTTGCTGAGCGCCGAGCTGTTCGAAAAATGCCCGTCCGTTTCGCTGCTGTCCGCCACGCTCACGACGGCGAACACGTTCGACTTCGTCCGCCGGGAGCTCGGTGTGCCGGAGAACGCGATCGAGCTGGTAGCTGCCACGCCGTTCGACTTCGAGTCCCAAGCCTTGCTGGTCGTGCCCGAGCAGCTGCCGGACCCGCGTGCCCCCGAGTTCGTGGACGCCGTCTCTGCGGTGTTCCGGGACGTGCTCGACCTGTGCGATGGCCGGACCCTCGGCCTTTTCACCTCGTATCGAAACCTCAACGCGGTCTATGAGCGAGTCACAGGCGGGCGGCACCGCATCCTGCGTCAGGGCGACCTACCTCGCCCGGAGCTGACCAGGCGCTTTGCGCAGGATGTCTCCTCCGTACTGCTCGGCACCGAGAGCTTCTGGACGGGAATCGACGTCGCCGGCGAGGCGCTCACCGGCCTCGTCATCGACAAGCTCCCCTTTCCTTCACCGGACGATCCCGTGATCGAAGCCATCTGCGAACGCGACCCGCGCGCCTTCGACAACTACCTTGTCCCCCGCGCCATCATCGCTCTGCGTCAGGGCGTCGGGCGGCTGATCCGGAGCAAGACCGACTTCGGCGTCGTCGTGATCCTCGACAAGCGGATTGCGGAGAAGGGTTACGGCAGGCGCTTCCTCGCGAGCCTGCCGCGGATGCTATCGACCCGCCGCGTGTCGAACATCGCCCGCTTTCTCGGGGAGGCAGCGAATGCGCGTGCGAGTTGATGCGGCCATCACCTTCTCCGTCGGCGAGGTCTCTGCCAAGGTCGTGGAGCGCCTACGCCTCGCCCTGACCTTCCCGAACCCCGCCTACCTGGATCGGCTCCGCATGGGTGTGTCGATCGGCGCCGAACCCGAGACGCTCTGCCTGCTGGACGAGAGCGAAGGCGTGGTGCGGATTCCACGAGGCGCCATCCATGCGCTCAAGAGGGCGGCGGCCGCCGATGCCGTTGCTGTCGCGTGTGAGGATGCTCGCGCCTTCCCATGCTCTCCGCTCAAGCAACCGCGTGAGCTCTCGCTTCGCGAGTACCAGGCTCGAGCCGTCGAAAAGCTCGTGCGGGTCACGCAGGGCACCGTCGTCATCCCGTGCGGAGGTGGCAAGACGCGAGTGGGGATGGGTGCCATCGCGAGGCTGCGCACCCCGACGCTCATCCTCGTGCACACGCTCGACCTCGCCGAGCAGTGGTTGGGCGAACTGCGAGACAAGCTTGGCATTGAAGCTGGCCTGATTGGCGATGGTACGGAGCGCACTGCCCCGGTCACCGTCGCGGTCATCCAAGCCCTCGTTCGCTGGGCCCCGAACGTGCTCGACGAGTTCCTCGCGACCTTCGGCCTGCTGATCCTTGACGAGGCACACCACGTGGCGGCGAGCACGTTCTACAGCCTCGTGAATCGCTGCCCGGCGCGATATCGGCTGGGGCTCACCGCGACGCCCGAGCGCGAGGATGGACTCACCCCACTGCTCGAGCTGTTCCTCGGCGAGCGGCTGGTGCTCGTCTCGCACGATGAGCTCGTCGCTGCCGGAGTTCTGGCGGTCCCCGAAATCCGCTCCATCGAGACCGCGTTCGACTATCCGTACGAGAGCGCTGCGGACTTTGCCTCGATGCTGGCGGCGCTTGCGGAGGACGAGGCGCGCAACGCCTTGATCGCCGATCGCGTGGCAGCGCAGGTCATCTCTGGGCACACCTGCCTTGTCCTGTCCGGGCGTGTCGACCACTGCGAGCTGCTGGCGGCAGCGATTGTCGAGCGAGGCGCGGAGGCCGCCGTTCTGACCGGCCGCGTCGGCCGGAAGCGACGCGCATCGCTTCTCGATGGCGCGCGCGCAGGGAAGGTCCCCGTCCTGGTGGCCACCAGCCTCGCCGACGAGGGGCTTGACCTTCCGCGCTTGTCCAGGGTCTTTCTTGCGTTCCCAAGCCGGGCCAGAGGGCGGACTGCGCAACGCCTCGGCCGGCTGATGCGCCCGCATCCCGAGAAACCCGACGCGGTGCTCTTCGACTTCGTCGATCGCAAGGTTCCCATTCTGCGCCGCCAGCACCTGGAGCGCCGCAAGCTCTACGCCGAAGTCCTGGGCATTCCCGCCTCGCGGCTCCGCATCGAGCGAGCCGAGGGGGCAGCCCTCGCATGAGCATTCCCGAGCCGAACGTCGACGCGATCAGAGCCACGTGGCGTTGGCTCGCTCACGGCCAGCACGGTGTGTCCGAGGTCCGCGTCATTCGCCCCGGCGGGGGAATCGTCGGAATCGGCTTCTTCGACGACGAAGACGCCTTTGTCGGCGAGTGTGTGCGCACGAACGGCGCGGGAAACGTCTATGTGGGTATCCAGCCGCGTCCCCGGCGCATGCTCGCCCGTGCGCCCAACGTGGTGCGGCCGTTGCGCAATGGCGCGGCCCGCAAGGATATCGAAATCGTCACCGCGACGGTCATCGACCTCGACCCGGTGAGGCCGAAAGACACGGCCGCCACCGATCAGGAGCTGCAATCGGCCATGGTCGCGGCCGAGGAAGCGTCAGCTTGGTGCGAGGCGGAGGGGCTCGTTCGCCCACGGCTCATGATGAGCGGCAACGGAGCGCAGCTCTGGTTCGCCCTCCCGCCAATTGAGCTCGAGGGAGCGCGCCGCGATCGCGTTCAGGCCGGGCTCAAGGACTTCGAGTCGGCGATCCGGCAGCGCGCGCAGAGCGAGCAGGTCCACGTCGACTCCATCCACGACGTCGCGCGAATCATCAAGGTCATCGGCACGGTCAGCCAGAAGGGCGACGGCCTGGGCGAACGCCCCCGCCGGGTGAGCGCGGCGCTGACCGGCTTCGAGCGAGTCGAGGATGCGAAGCTAGCGGAGCGCTTCGATCGCCAGGTGGAGACCCCCGTCGAAGCGCAGGCGAATCGTGTTGCGCTGCCAGCCGTGCCGAGCGTCTCCGCGCCCGCACCAAGCAACGCGACCCGCACCCCGGACGGCGGGTACGACTGGCAACACCCGGTCGAGATGTGCGGCCCCGTGCAACGACTCTGGGACCAGGGCGCCGACGATCGCAGCCTCGCGATTTTCAACATGGTGCGGTTCTTTGCCCACAAGGGGCTGGGGCTGGCGGAGCTGACAGAGCTCGTGATCGAGTACGACCGCCGCGGACTGGGCAAGCTCACCGGTCGCGACGGCGCAGAGTACGTGAAGCGGGCGTACGAGAAGGTCCTGGCGACGGCGCATGAGGACGGCGCGATCGCGCCTCCGTGCCACGCCCTGCAGAAGCTCGGCTACTGTCGAGTGAACCGCGAACCCGGCGCCCGTTGCGACCTGTACGACTTCGTCTTCGACATCGAGAAAGCCATCGAGACGGTGCCGAGCGACACCCCCGCGCGTGAGCTCGAATACCGCCTGAAGCCCATCCTGGACGCGGTCTCGCATCGAGATCCGTCCGTGCACGGCAAGTACCTCGGGCTCATCGAGAAGCGATTCGGGCTCAAGCTCAGGGACCTCCGCAAGGCTGTGCGCCAGGCCTCGACCGCGCCTGCCCGCGACGAGCCGGAACCTCCCGACGGTCAACAAGCCGCCGAAGATGCCTTCGAGGGGGAGATCTACGAAGACGCGCGTTTCTACTACGTGCTCACCGTGCGAGGGGAAACCAGGGTCGTGTCCTCGTTCGCCCTCGTGCCCACCATGCGCGTCGTCACCGAAGAAGGCGAGCTCATCCTGGGCGAGGCGCACACCGACAAGGGCACGACGGTGGCGCCGCTGCGGCTTCCCCTGTCGGCCTTCCATTCGAAGCGCGACCTCATCCGGCACCTCCCCTCCGCGGACCTGCAATGGACCGGCAGCGACAACAACGTTCAGGGGCTCCTTCGCGTGCTCGCCCGCCGAGATGTGCCCCGGCGTCCGGGCTCCACCATGCTCGGCGAATACCGCCAAGGAGAGCACCACGTGTGGCTCGGCCCCGACTGCGCCATCGGCAAGAACGGGTTCATCGAGCCATCCCCCGTGGTGTACGTTCCCGGCGGCGCTTCGCTGGACAAGCGGGTTCGCTACAAGGCGGTCGATGACGCTACCTTCCAGTCGGTCGCGCGCGTGGTCTTCGAATACCTCCCGCGGGTCAACAAGCCCGAGGTCATCCTCCCCATCCTCGGCTGGTTCTTCGCGACCCCGATGAAACCGAGGCTGATGCAGGCCGTCGGGAGCTTCCCGACGCTCTTCGTGTGGGGGACGCAGGGCTCGGGCAAGTCGAGCCTCTGCATCGACGTCATGTGGCCCCTGTTCGGCGTGTGCGACGCGGAGCCCTACAGCGCCACGGAGACGGAGTTCGCGCTCCTGAAGCTGCTCACCTCGACCCGCTCGGTGCCGATCTTCATCGACGAGTACAAGCCCTACGACATGCAGCGCCAGCGCCTCAACACCCTGCACCGCTACCTCCGGAGGCTGTACCGAGGCGAGACCGAGGAGCGCGGCAGGCCGGACCTCAAGGTCAACACCTACCACCTCCAGGCGCCGGTGTGCGTCGCCGGGGAGACGCGCCCCATCGAAGCGGCCCTGCTCGAGCGCATCATCACCTCCAACCCGGAGAAGACGACCCTCGCCGAGCTCGCGTTCTGCCGCCGTGCGCACCAGGAGCTCCGAGCGGTCGACCTGAGCTTGTTCGCACCGCGCTACATCCAGTTCTGCCTCGGGCGCGAGCTCGACGCAGACCTCGCCGTTGCCCGCCAGGTCGCCAGCGCCCTGCTCGGCGAACGCAAGGTGCCCGTGCGCGTCGCGGAGAACATCACGGCGATGCTTCTCGGCGTGCACCTCTTCGAGGAGTTCGCGAAGGCTTGCGGCAGCGAGCTCCCCGACGATCTCGGTGTGCGAGCCGCAGTCGACGCGGTGCTCGCCGACGTGCTCGAGACCGACCACGGCGTGAAGAACGCCCTCGACCACTTCCTCGAGATGCTGGGCGTGATGGCGGTCCAGGGCGACCTCAAGCACCGCGTGCACTACGTGTTCGAGGGGAGCAGGCTGGCGATCCACCTCGAGAGCGCCTACGACGCGTTCCGAGCGCACTGCAAGCGCATCGACTACGAAGGCGAGGTGGTCGACCTCAAGGCGCTGCGCCGGCTGATCCTCGAGTCGAAGAAACAAGGCGGCTTCGTGGTCGCCGACAGCGATCGGGTCTGCTTCGACGGGCGCGATAGCCGCCGGCGTGCCGTGCTCATCGACCTGTCGAAGACGAACGTCGTGACGGCGGACGACTTCCCGCAGCCGAGCGATCCCGATCTCAGCTTCGGTGGCGGCTTCAAGTCGCGGTACGGGTGGAGTGACGTGTCGTAGGCCGCACTTTCGCTACCGAAGCTGACTGGTGCCGCGGTCAGGGGGCCATCGACACCGGTTGGGCAAAGGGTCGGGACGTAGTACTGTTCCCGCTGAAGAATGCGAGGGACACGGAATGTTCGATCCGACGCTGAACGGTGTGATGGCGCAGGTGGAGGCAGGGAAGATCGTGCTGCCGGCGATGCAGCGCCCGTTCGTTTGGAAGGAAGACCGCATCACGAAGCTGATCGACAGCATGTTGCGGGGCTTCCCCCTGGGCACCGCGCTTCTATGGAAGACAGCGACCATGCAACGCTTCCGCAGGTTCCAAAAGGACGTCCAGCCCGACGCCGGGATCACCGTCGACTTCGATTCTGACGACTCGACAGAGCGGTACCTCGTCCTCGACGGGCAGCAACGCCTGACGAGCCTCTTCATCGGCATCGCGGGCACCTACGACGGCAGGAAGCTGTTCATCGATGTCCTCAGTGGTGTGAAGGGTGAGAAGGATGCGGGGGACGCGTACTGGGACTGCCGATTCCTCACGGAAAAGGAGGCCAAGGACCTGAACGTATGGCCGCGACCGGCGGGCGAGAAAAACGGCGGAGCCGAGCGCGTCGTGTTCGTAAGGTTTCAGGACTTGACGAAGCTTGCCGCTGCGAAGGCGGGCGTCATCGCAACGCAGCGCGCGGCGGCTCTAGGTTTGGATGCCGCGCAGACCCTGCGCATGACCACCAGCTACCTCCAGGGGGCAACGATACTTGCGAGCAAGACGGCGCTGCAGATTCACCTCATAGACGAGGACGCCGGCGAGCCCATGCCGATAGAGGAGATCCTCGAGATCTTCGTGCGCGTGAACTCCGGCGGGTTGGTCCTCCAGAAGTCCGACCTGCTCATGAGCTTGCTCGACCTCAAGTGGAACGACATCCAGCCGGAACTGTATCGAGCCGTGAAAGAGATCAACGCGGCGCGCCCGTTCAATATCACACGCGATGACGTGTTGAAGAGCCTCCTGCTGGCCAAAGGCTCGGAGACTCGCTTCGACCGGCTGGTGGCAGACCGCGGGCGAGTCGAGAAGCTCGCCGCTGAGCTGCCGCAGCTGCTTCCCGCGGTGCAAGCGGCGTGGCAGTCGCTAACGTTGTTGTTGATGGACGACTGCAAGATCACCTCCGAGCGCTTCTTCCGAGGCGGCCACAACTCCTTGCTCCCGTTCGTTATGTACCTCGTCGCGAATCCAACTCCGAGTCCCGCGGAAAAGCGAAGGCTGGTTGTGGCGGTGTACACGGCGCTCATGAGCGGTGTCTTCGCCGGCGCTGAAGCACGCATGGGCTCCTTCGCCCGGAAGGAATGCGTCAAAGGAAAGCCCTTCCCGCTCGAAAGGCTATCCCGTCTCGTCGCCTCGCACTACGGCGTGAACTCGCTCGAGAGCCTCCTCTCGCGACACCTCGACCTCGCGCTCAATATCGCGCACGGCGGCATCACGCTCGACAACAACCCGGAGAACCTGCAGCGCGATCACATCTTCCCGCGAGCGACGCTTGAGAAGCAGGGGACTCCGCCGGACCGGACGAATCACTACGCCAACTTCCATTTCCTTCGCGCCAAGGACAACCTCAACAAGTCTGACACGCCGCCACACGAGTGGTTCAAGAAGCCTGGGGAGCAACCAGCCTACTCGGACGACGACCTGAAGGAGCGCTTGCTCACGTGGGAGCTTCTCCAGCCTGGGCAGTTCCCCGCAATGCTGGAGGAGCGCAGGAAGCTGATCCACGGCCGTGCGCTTCGACTCTTCGGCATGGCAGCGCCCGACTTCGACAAGCTGTTCGTCACCTCGTAGTTTCGACAGCGCTTGTCCAGCGCTTAGCACCCCCGGACCTGCGGCGCTCCCTCCGCAGCTCCCGTGATTTTCACAGCGACTCTCCCTCACCCTCCGCTGGACAGAACTCGATGCCGGCGCGTGTGGCCAGCACGGGGACAGGCCGGGACAGCTCCGCGTCCACACCTTTCGATCGACAATACAAGCACATTCTCTTCTTCATGGCTGTGGACAGTAGATTCTTCAGTAGGTCTACTATGAACGATAGATCTTGTTTTTCGGCAGAGAGGGCTCGCGTTCGAAAAAACAAAATGCCGTAGCGCGTGTGGTGCTTGTCGCTGGACGCTGTCCCCTGTCCACACCCACGCAACCTAGCGTTTCGGCTGCGCAATCCCGTGATTCGGGCTCCGGAAGGCCCGTCCAACGCTGTCCCAGGCGTCCGGTGCACGAGCCCTGTCCCATTCCGCCAATCGAGCTCCGCGTTTCTCGGAGCATGAACGACGCACTCAACATCCCGTTTCCCACCTCGGAAGAGCGCAGCGCCCTGGTTCTGGAGTTCCAGAAGGTCACGGCGCGCATCGTACGGGCCGGACTGATTTCGCAGGTTTCCGCCACTCGCCTTGTCCGAGGCATCCATCGCGCCGGCAGCGTCGCCGACGAGACCCGGCACGCTCTCCCCAAACTCATCCTCGAGCTCCTGCTCGCGGTGGACGACAGCACCCTCCAGGAGGGCTTGCACTACCGCCGCATCGACTCCGGCCGTCTCGCCGTTCACCTCGAATCGATCGCGACAAGGCTCTACCGAGCACAGCGCACGACACTGACCGCGAAGGAGATGCGCAGGCTCATGCGCTTCGGCTGGGCTCATTTCCGCGACGTGGTGGTCGAGAAGTCGAAGCGCGTCTGCTTCGGCGAGGAAGACGACCGGCGTCGCGCGGTCATCCTGAACGTCGCAAAGGCGCAGGAGTTCGTCGGCATGAAGCCGGCTGTCCCATCTCGCTGAGGTCGTCCGCGTTTCTCCCTTCGTTGGCGTCGAGAGGCGCCCGCGAGGAACGAGGATGGCGCTCAAGGACCTCATCAAACCCGTACCAACGCCGGCCGCCGATCGCCCCGCGGGGATCACGTGCGAGCACTACCTGCGCGGCGAGGGAAAGCGGTGCGCCCACTACGTCTCCAATGGTGCGTGCGCCCTGCCCGACGAGTTCATGTGCGTCGAGTGGCTCAAGGTGAACGAGCCAGGGCCTCGTCCCGCCGAACCCACTCCGGCACCAGCCGTCGCTCCAGCTCCTCCCCCCACAGCAGGCGTCGTTCGCGACCTATTCGGTTCCCCGGTTCCGGAGGTCAAGGCTCCAGCGGCGAAGCCCCTCCCCCCGGTGCCAGCGCCGACGCCGACGCCCCCGATCCCCGAGGCGAGCCCGATCGACATCAGCCGGCTCCGCGGCTTCACCACCGAGGACATCGAGAGCTTCAAGGTCCTCGGTGTCGAGGTGTGCCTCCAGTCCGACAGCTTCGGCGAGCTGTGGCTCGTGCCCGCCTACACGGGCCAGCCCCGCCGAGAGCTCACCCCCGAACACCTCGCGACCGTGCTGCACGCCCTCAGCGTGTTCCCGGGCTCGCGTGTCACCGGCTTTCACAAGTCCGGGCCTGCCGCCCGGCAGGAGAATCCATGAGCACCCCACGCAATGCGCACTTGAGCTACTCGCGCCTGTCTCGTTTCGAGCAATGCCCCCTGTCCTACAAGCTCCATTACCTCGACAAGCAACAGGCCGAGCCAGGTATCCCGCTCCGATTCGGGAAGGTCATTCATGCCGTCCTCGAGAACCTCATCCGCGAGGTGATCATCGACGAACGCACCGGTCCGTTGTCGGAAGACCGAGCGGTCGAGCTCTACCGCGAAGCGTGGAACACGGATGGCCTCGCGGGCATCAACGTATTCGAGGAAGGCCTCCACATCCTGCGCGACTTCGTCCGCGAGGAGGGCGTGGTGGACCACCGCGATGTGCTCGCCGTCGAGAAGGAGTTCCACCTGTCGGTCGGGCCGTTCACCGTGCTGGGCTTCATCGACCGGGTGAACTGGGTCGACGACGAGACGGTCGAGGTCATTGACTACAAGACCAACCGCCAGATCTTCACGCGCGACGAGGTCGACTCGAGCCTCCAGATGAGCCTGTACGAAGTGGCGGCGCGCACGCTCTGGCCGTGGGTCAAGAACGTCAAACTCACGTTCCGGATGCTGCGTCACGGCCTTCGGCAGCAGACCCGCCGAACGCCCGAGCAGCTCGCCGACGCGCTTGCGTACGTCGAGACGCTGGGTATCCAGACCGAGACCGCGAAGGATTTCCCCGCCCGGCTGAATGCCAATTGCGTCTACTGCGACCACCGGATGCACTGCAAGGCGTACGCGGAAGCCCTGCAGGGCAAGCCTCACCTGGTGTGCGAGGACACGCGGGACCTCGAGGCGGTCGCGAGGGAGCGAGAGCAGGCGGCCCGCCTCGCCAAGATCCTCTACGCCCGCAAGGAAGAACTCGAGGGCGTGCTCAAGGCGCACCTCCGCGATCACGACGAGCTGGTGCTCGGCGGCGTCCGGTACCGGATGTTCAACACAGCGAGCCACGAGTACCCCGTCGACGCGACCCTCGCCCTGCTCGCCGACGCTACGGGGCAGTCGCGGGAAGAGCTGCTCGACAAGGTCGCCTTGGTCGACAAGAAGGCGCTCGACACGGTGCTGAAGGCTCTCGGCAAGACCCTCGACAAGCCGCGCGTGGCGCTGCTCAAGGCGGAGCTCGAGGCCAAGGCCAGTACGCGTCACACGCCGCGGTTCTGGGCGAAGGAGGTGGCGTGATGTCGAGTCCCGCCGACCTGGCCGATCGCATCGCGGCGCTCTCTGACGACGAACGCGCCATCCTCGAGACGCTGCTCGACCGGCTCGCGGAAGGGCGCCAGCGGTACGGCGTCTGGAACGTCGATGATGGGCGCGAGTACCCCGCGGAAACCCTCGACGAGGTGATCGACGCCCTCCACTACTGCGCCGCCGGCCTGGTGCGGCTGCGTCGGAGGCCCCGGCTGTGAGCGACCACTTCCGCACGCTGGCGAAGCTCCTGCGTCAGGATGTGAAGGGGCCGGCGTACGAGCGGCTGTACCAGGACGCCCGTACTCGGCACGCCGTGTTCGCAGCCTACCCGGACCTCCGGTCGCTCTTCGTCGAGCTCGCCAAGGACGCTGGCGACGACTACTCCGAGCGCGATGCCATCACCTTGGCCCTGCTCCGCGAGCGAGCGGCCGGGTACGCATCGCAGTGGTCGTCGGTGCTGACCGTGGTGTACCTGCCCATGCTGCTGCGGCTGCGACGGCAGCTCGTGTGCGCCGAGCTTCCCAAGGACGACCTCGACCAGCTCGTGCTCGAAGCTTTCCTGACAGCAATCGCGGCGTACCGGCCGACCTGGCGAGGACGCACGCCCATCCGGCTGACCCACATGACACGCCGCCGCGTGTTCAAGGTGCTGAAGAAAGAGCTCGCGCAGCGGCGCTGGCGAGAGACACAACGTGACATGCTCCAGCGCGGCATCTCGCAGGTGCCGGCCGGCTCCACGTCGACGCCGCCCCTGACCATGCGGCTCGATGCCGTCGTCAGCGTGCTCGCGGCCAACGTGTCCGAGGAAGGCGCCTTCCTCATCCGCGAGACCGAGCTGGGCCCGGAGACGCTGCACTCCCTGGTGGCGAAGATGACGCTCGCCCCTGACGACGACCCCGAGCGCGCGTATCAGCGGCTCAAGAGGGTGCGGTCGCGGGCGAAGAAACGCCTGCGTGACGCGATCGCGGAGTCCCCGCTTTGACCGCCGACTGCTCTGCCACCCCCGGAGGAACCAATGCCCGGAAGAAGCTCACGCCGTAAGGGACACGATTTTGAGCGGGAGATGGTCCACCGCTTCGCCGAGGTCTTCGGCAAGGACCGCGTGCACCGCGGGATGCAGTTCCGCGACGGTGCCGAGTGTGCGGACGTCGTCGCGCCGGCTCTCCACCTCGAGTGCAAGCGCGGCGCGCGCACGAATCCTCGGGCGGCCCTTGCGCAAGCGACCGAGGACTCGCTCGGCAAGGGGCTCTGGCCCGTCGCGGTGTGCAAGGACGACAAAGAGCAGGCCTTCATCGCGATGCACCTCGAAGACTTCCTCGACCTTCTGCGCGAGTGGTGGGCAGCGAGGAGTCGCTGATGTTCGGTGAGCGCAGTCGCGGCGGCAGGCCCCGAAAGGGCGAAGGGCCACGAGTGCCCTACGAGGACCTCGATCGGATCCTCGTGTTCGGCGAGGTAGTGCCCTGCGAGGACGGCAACGGCACGACCGTGTACTACCCGAGCTACCGCGAGCTCGCCGAGCGCTACGGAGTCTCGAATAGCGTGATTGCCGAGTACGCGAAGTCTCACAACGTGCAGCGGCGTCGCAAGGAAGCGCAGGCGCGCATCCAGGTGAAGGCCGAACAGAAGCTCGTCGAGATGCGGGCCAAGGCGATCGCCGTCTCGAAGGACGACGAGCTTCGGATCATCGACACCTACCTAATCGGCTTCGAGACCGCCCTTGCGGAGAATCGCGTGCGTTTCGACAACGCAGCCGACTTCAACACGATGGTGCGGCTCAAGGAGTTCGTGCTGGGTAACGCCGATTCGCGGCAGGAGATCCACGCTGCGCTCTCGCTCGAGACCCTGCAGGAACGGCACCGCAGGATGATGCGCACGCTCGATGTCACGGCCGAGGAGCGAGGCGAGGTCGAGAACAGCCTTCCCGAGGAAAGGGACACGGAGAAAATGCTCCTGCACCCCCCGGAGCCCTCGACCGAGGACGGCACAGGGGAACCGCCCGCTCGGTTTGCCGGTCGGTTCCGCGAATCCGACCAGGCCGCGACAGTGCTCGGTTCCCGGCACGACGTTGGCGCAGGTCGCGACGAGACGCCGCGAGCCACCATCCTCCCCTCCGAACCCTGCCGCGCCGCCGTGGGGCCGAATCCCGGCCCGCTTGCGGGAATGCGCCGCGAGACCGCTGCGCGCGATCAGGACGCGTGCCGTCATGAGGCAACACCAAGTGTGGTTCCGGGTGACTGCCACGAGACTGCGAGAGTCTGCTCGAGCTCGGCTGACGAAGCCGATAGCGAAGATTCAGCGGGATTTTCGACGCTGCGCCCCACTGCTGAGCTGACTGCGAGCCCCGAGGAAACACACGGGCGAGCCACCGTCCCGGATTTTGCGTCGGGGGACGAGCTGGCCGACACGCTCCCGCCGCCTCCGCTGGGCCCGGAGGGCGAATGCGAATAGCCGCTTCTCCTAGAAAGCGGCCATTCGCGGTCCGCGGGCGGCCCCATTTCTCGAAGGTCAGGCCGCATTCGAGGCGCATTTGCGCGGCATTGAACCGCCGCTTTCCGAGGCCGGCGCCGCCCTGGTGGGGCAGCATGCCGGCGCTTGCCTACAAGGTGCAGACGGGTGGGGGGTGGTCAGATTTTCGGCAGCCAGGACGCCCCGCCCTTGGTGCCTGGTGGCGATTTCGAGAGGGGCTGGTTCTGGAAACCGACCGCTCCGCGCGCATGGTCGGTTCGGCCCGGTCGGTATCGTTTTGCAAGTGGGTTCGGCGGCGCTCAGCAGGGCAGCTCCTGGACCGAGCGGACCAGCTCCTCGTCGGTCGGGTGGGTGTAAATCGCGGTCGACAGGATCGAGCAGTGCCGCGCAAAGCGCTGAGTGAGACGGATGTCCCGCGTGCGTCGGTAGAGCCCGGAACATGCGCTATGGCGAAGCGAATGAAAGCTGAAATGGCGCTCGAAGCCGGCACGCTTCTGCCACACCGCGAAGAGGTGGCGCAGCTGCCGCGACGACAGGCGCCTGTGCTTACGGCTCACGAAGAGCGGGGCGTCGCTCTCGACCGCGTGCCCCTCCGCCCGCTTCTGCTTGAGCAGCTTCTCGAGCTTGGCTCGGACGGTGTCGGACAGGACCACCTCCTGCGGAGCCGGGTCTTGGGTGGCGCGCTTGAAGACGCGGAGCGCGACGTGACGGCGAGCGCGACCGTCGGCGTCGAACACGTCGCCAATGTCGAGAGCGAGCAGCTCGTGCTCTCGCAGGCCCGTGCCGAGGGCGAGGCTGAAGATCACGTGGTCGCGCCACCCCGCGGCGTGCTCGCCGGTGGTTCGCAGCAGCAGGGCGATTTCGCGTTCGGTCAGGGTGCGTGGAGGGAGTGCGATGGATTCGACGTAATTGCTCATGCGTCGATACAGGCTTCTTCCGGCGCGCTCAGCAAGGGAAAGTGGCAATGACGCTCGGGGTGGTGAAGCGCTCCGAGCAGGAGTTTGCGGACTGGCTCGCCGAGGAGTGGGGCTTCCTGAGCGGACTGGCGATGTTCGACGACGAGCCCGTCGAGCTCGAGCCCTACCAAGTCGCATTCCTGCGCAACCGCTCGCGGTTCCGCTGGGTCACCAAGAGCCGGCAGGTGGGCTTCTCGTTCGTGTTCGCTCTCGAGGCTCTGGCGAGGTGCCACCTGCGCGAGAAGCACACAGCGGTGTTCGTCAGTTACAACCTGGAAGATGCGAAAGAGAAGATCCTCACGGCCCGCCAGGTCCACGAAGAGCTGCCGCTCGCCTACCAGAAGCGCCTGGTCGTCGACTCGAAGACCGAGCTCGCGTTCGAGTCGAATGGCACGCACAAGCGCCTGTCCCGAATCTTGTCGAATCCATCGAAGGCACCGCGTGGGAAGCGCGGAGACGTGTACTTGGATGAGCTGGCGCACTACGTGACGGACCGCGAGGTGTATCGCGGCTCGACCGCGCTCATCCTCCGCGGCAACGGGCAGCTCACCGGCTGCTCCACACCGCTCGGGCGCCGGGGCATCTTTTGGGAGATCGCCACCGAGGAGCTTCGCAAGTACCCGCACCACCGTCGCCAGGAGGTGCCGTGGTGGCTGAGCCGGTTCTTCTGCGTCGACCCCAAGCGCGCCGCCACCGAGGCGCCCTCGATGCCCACCGAGGAACGGGTGGCGGTGTTCGGCAAGCCTGCGATCGTCGAGCAGTTCGACTCGCTCGCGCTCGAGGACTTCCAGCAGGAGCTCGAGTGCAGCTTCGTCGACGAGAGCTACAGCTACTACCCGTACGATCTGATCCTGCCGAACACGAGCGACGAGCTTGTGCTCGCTCAGGACTTCACCGACATCCCCCAGCCCGAGGGGCGCATCGTGGCCGGCTTCGATGTCGGCCGCACGCGGGACCGCTCGGAGCTTGCGGTGTTCGAGGAGACGAGCGGCCGCTTCACCTGCCGCCTGCTGCGCACGTACGCGGAAGCACCCTTCGCCGAGCAGGAAGCCGATCTCCGCCGGCTGCTTGAGGTACTCCCGGTTGCGCGGTTGTCGATCGACCGCAGCGGCATCGGCATGAACCTCGCCGAGAACCTCGCCCGGGACTTTCCGCAGGTCGCCGCCGAGAACTTCACGAACGAGGCGAAGGAGCGCTGGGCCACGGACTTCAAGATCACGCTACAGCGCCGGGAGGTATCGTTGCCGCGGAACAGAGATCTCGTCGCGCAGGTGCACTCGATTAAGAAGCGCGTGCTGCCGTCGGGGAAGGTTGCGTTCGATGCTGAGCGCACGTCACGCGGCGGGCACGCCGACAGGTTCTGGGCGATCGCGCTTGCGTGTCAGCGGGAGCGGGCGGGCGGGCGCGGCGGTGGGGGGATGGAGATCGGGGTAAGGGTGATCGGGTAGAATTCAACATGGATCGCTCTGTCCGCACGCAGTTGGGCTCAAAACGGCCACTTCCCGGTGGCGTCAAAATCCTCAACCAGCCAAGCAAGAGCAAGGATGGGCCAACTGTCGCACGCCACCGCCGCAATCGACGGATACTTCGTGATCATGACGTGGCGAACGCGCGGGGCCTGGGTCGGAATGTGGTTGAGCTTGCCACGAACGTGGAGTTCCTCGCATGCCTCCCTCCAATGCTGTTCAATCCAGCTTACTTTCCGCTGGTGCTTCACGACATAATTCTTGGTCTTCCACACGTACTCGTGCAATTCCGCCCGCCAGTAGGTTGGATCATACGTCGGTTGTGATCGTTTGATCTCGACCACGACAAGCGAGTGGTCCGTTGGGTCTACCAACAGCGCATCGATTTCGCCCGGGCCCCCATCCGCGTCGAGTCTCGTTGCCCCAACCTTCTTCAGATTCTGAGCAACTTCAAAACCCCTTTGAGCCAGTTCCGCGCAGACAGTACTCTCCCAATCCCGATCGAGCTTCTGCGCGAAGGCGTCGATCGCCCGCCGAAGGGGTACCGTTTCCCACTCGTGAGGACAGCGGCCGAAGGCTAGGTCCTGGAGCCGAAACACAAGCGCACTCGCGACCAGTGACTCTTCCCATGCCAGGTGAGCTCCCAGCGCGTGAGGCATCGAAAGGAACGGTCGCCTGAGAACCCTCGGTTCCTGCTTCGGCTGCCAGAGCTTTCGCTCGACCGCGGCTTCCTGCGACAGTACGAACGCGGAGAAGACGGGATCGAGGACATCGCGCGTGGTGCCCATGTTCAGCGCCGTGGCCTCGGCGACAGACTCGCGAAGAACGAAGCGAACGTCGAAGCCTTTCCCCGGCGCTTTCTCGCTGCACTCGTGTGCCATCCTTGCCGCCTGCAATATTTGTCCGAGCGTCATGCCGTGCTCGCGGTTGAACGCCGGATCAAGGGAAGCGGTGATCCCAGCAGTATCCAGGGTGATGAGGTGTTGGTAGGCCGGCGCCGCAGGAGTGGCGCGCCTCGAGATCCAGGTGTCCATCCGCGCGCGCAGGGTGTCTGTCAGCTGGAACGCAAAGTACTCATCGGCACGGTCGGGGCGAATGCGGAGGATAACGCGGTCTGGGAATACTGCGTGCGCGAGAGCGCTTTGGCTCGCACTCTCCACCATGATTTCACTCGCGATGGTGGAGCAATCGGTAAGCCAGATCAGATGCTCCTCGGGGGCCTGCGGTGCTTCCCCGGGCTGAAGGACGGTAATTCGCTCGAGCAGGAACTGAATGGCTCTCTTGGCGACAACGCCGCGAGTGTTCCAGAAGGCCGCTTCGGAGGGGGCCAAAGCGTTGCTTGCATAGGCTCTGCGAATTGCTTCCCAGGAAGCGTGTTGCGTCAGGAGGAACTCCGCGAAGTGACGTGACGCAATTCTTGGCAGTGAGTCGTCCAGTGCCGCCTCACAAAAGGCGAATAGAAACTGCACCCCCTCGTTGACCGAATCCGGAGAAGCGAGTTCCTCGGGCCATTGTCGCGTCCTGAGATGGGCGAGCACGTCGGCCTTGAACTTGAGTTCGTGCTCCTCTTTCGGCCGATGCACATCCACGCTGCCGATCCTCGCGATGGCGAAGGTGTTCGTTCTCTCCTCCGCTTGCGGGGCACTCGCCCGCTTTGCTTGGCGGCGCTTTGCCTTGGCTTTTCGCTTCGCCTTCTGCTTCGCTTTTCGCTTCTTCATCGGCTTGGCTCTACACCGACGCTACTCTCCTAGCCCTCGCCGGTGAAAGGGAAAACAGGTGTCCTCCGAGGCGTGTCCCCGCGGGCCGTGCTGTCTCCTCTGAGACGCGTAGGCGAGCCCGGGTCATCCGCGACGGGGTTCCCGAACGCAGCACGGCCCAGGACCTTGCACTATCTGATGGCGTTATACACGACGAACTCCCCAGACGCTCACGAATCGCCGCAGCGCACGGTGCTCAAAGCCCTGATCCTCGGCTCGACCACCCCCGACCAGGCCTCGCGCCCGGGCGGCGAGGTCGGCGCCGTGTTCGCGTCGCTCGGCGCGCTGGAGCCCCCCTACGACCCCGAGGCGCTCTGCCTGCTGTTCGAGCACTCGAACTCGCTGCGCCAGAACGTCGACGCCTACGCCACCAACATCGACGGCTTCGGGCACCGGCTCGAGCCCGCGATCGACTTCGACGCCGACGACGCTGACCGCCGCGTCGGCGAGTGCATCTACCTCGAGCGCCTGGCCGCGCGCGATCGCGGGGAGCTGCCACCGGACGCCGAGCTGGAGCCCACGCCCGACGAGATCAAGGAGCGCCGCCGGGAGCTGGTCCAACTCGCCCGCACTGAACGGGCGCGGTTGGCGAGCTTCTTCGAGTTCTGCTCGTTCGACCACTCGTTCGTCGAACTGCGTAGGCGCACGCGCCAGGACCTCGAGGTCACGGGCAACGCGTACTGGGAGGTTCTCCGCAACGCGTCGGGCGAGGTCGCCCGGCTGGTGTACGTGCCGTCGTACACGATGCGACTGCTGCCGCTCGACGCCAACCCAGTCCCCGTCGAGGAGAGTGTGCGCATCTCGCCTGTCACCCTCGAGCGCGTGACGACGCGCCAGCGCATGCGGCGGTTCCTCCAGGTGCAGTACACACAGCGCACGTTCTTCAAGGCCTTCGGCGATCCGCGGTTCGTGTCGCGCACCACGGGCGAGGTCTCCGCCAGCCTCGACCAGCTCCGCGCCCGCGATGCTGCCGACGGCCCCGCCACCGAGATCCTGCACTTCGCCATCCCGTCGCCCCGATCACCCTACGGCATCCCGCGATGGGTGGGCGGCCTGCTCGCCGTGATGGGGTCCCGGTCGATGGAGGAGGTGAACTACCTCTACTTCGAGAACAAGAGCGTCCCTCCGCTGGCGCTACTCGTGTCCGGCGGGAAGCTGTCGGAGGCGTCGGTGCCCAGGATCGAGCGGTTCATCGAGGAGAACCTCAAGGGGAAGAACAACTTCCACAAGGTGCTCATCCTCGAGGCCGAAGGCGCCACGAGCTCGAACGATGCCGCGCGTGCCCGCATCGAGCTTCGCCCACTCACCGAGGCACAGCAGCACGACGCCCTGTTCCAGCAGTACGACGAGCGCAACATCGACAAGGTGGGCAGCGCGTTCCGGCTCCCGCGCCTGCTGCGCGGCGACAGCCGTGACTTCAACCGCGCCGTTGCCGATGCCCAGCTCCGTTTCGCCGAGGACCAGGTCTTCCAGCCCGAGCGCGACGAGTTCGACTTCATCGTCAACCGCAAGCTCCTGGCCGACATGGGCATCCGCTTCTGGCGCTTCCGCTCGCAGACGCCCGTGACGCGCGATCCCGAGCGCATGACCAACATGGTCGAGAAGCTTGTGCGGGTCGGGGTGCTCACCCCCGAGGAAGGGCGCGCCCTCGCCAGCGACATCTTCAACCGCGAGTTCGCCAAGCTCAGCGCGGACTGGACGAAGCGCCCTATCACACTCACGCTCGCGGGGATCCAAAACGGCGTCGAAGATCTCCGGCCGAAGCCCCCAAGCGAAACCCTCATCGACCAGGCCAAGCGCCTCCTTGCCTTGCGCGAGGAGCTCGCCGCCGAGGAGGAGCGCCGGGCTGCCGAGCGGATGCACATGGCACGAGACGCAATGCGACGTCCCGAGCCTGAGCGCGTCGAGGTGCCGTCCGGGGAGTGGCGCTCGTGGTTCGAGGAGGGCGGCGATGGATAGTGACGCGCTCCACCGAGCTTGGGTTGCGCAGGCGCAGGCCGACGCCGACCGGGGCGTCATCGAGTGCCGCATCTGCAAGCGCCACAGTCAGCTCGACGAGACGATCACGCTCTGGCGCAACGGCTTCCTCGTGTTCGCCGTGTGCGACCGGTGCTGCGGGTGCCATGACATCGCGATCCGCCCGACAGACGCGGGCATCGAGGTGCGAGGCGTGAACCGTGGCCCCCTGGTGATTCGGGGCGCGACGTGAAGGCTCTCGTGACCAGCAAGCGCCCGTGCCTCCTCGCGCGAGGCGAAATGCGGCGTGTTCCGCAGGACCGATCCTACCGCGGTATCGTCGGCTACCACGTCTGTTGCCCCCGCTGCGGATTCGTCACGGCGGTGCTGAACGGCGCCGGGGGCCTGGCGGTCACGGAATCGGTGGACGAGGCAGTCTCGTTCTCGCAGCCGGCGCGCTGCGTGTTCTGCAACATCCTGTTCCACCTCGCCGCCGGCGAGCTCACCCTCGAGGAGGACGACCGTGTGCGGGACGTCACCTACCGATGACCTCGCCTTGATTCCAGGTGCGCGGCGCGCAGCCGACGAACTGCTCCTCGGTCTCGGCGTTCCCGTTCGGAAGGCCTTCGAGGTGGCGACGCCCCGAGGCTTCGACGCGGCGGTCTCGCGACTCGCCGCCCTACTCCGTAGACTGGCTCGCGTGTCCGAGGTCGAGGCTGTGCGTCAGGCAGTCGCGGTCCTCGACGTCGACTGGCGGGCGATGACTGCCGCGCAGCGAAGCCAGCTCGTTCGTCGGGCGCTGGCATCGGCAGGCCGAGCGGTCTCCACGGTCCACCAGCAGATTCGAGCGCCCCTCGGGCGCGCCGCATCGGACGTCGTCGCGGCGACCCGGTCGGATGGTCGTCGGCGCGGGCTCGCCATCGCCGCGGACTTCAATGCGGTCGACCGGCGAGCGGTGGCCTACGTAGTGCGCGCCAACAGCCTGTTCGTGCGCGACGAGTACGGCCGGCGGCTCGATTGGTTCGGTATCGAGGCAAAGCGCGTCGTCGCTCGAGGGCTCGAAGATGGGCTCGGCCGCGACGAGATCGCCGGCGAACTGGCCCGCGCCGCCAACGCCGCGATGGTGCAGCGGCCCGCGTCGTACTGGGACGTCATTGCCTCCTCGTTCGTTGGCGAATCGCGGAGCCTTTCGCAAATCTCGTCGTACGCCGAGGCGGGCATCGAACGCTACATGCTGTCCGCGGTCCTCGACGAGCACACGACTGATACTTGCCGGTTCCTCGACGGCAAGGTCCTCCAGACCGACGACGCGATCAGGATGCTCGACCGCATGGAGTCCTCCGACGAGCCCGCCGCCATCAAGCAAATCCGCCCGTGGGTACGCGAACGGTTCGGGGAGGACGGGAAGCGCACGCTCGTGGTGCACCGCGACGGCGAGCGCAACGTGCTGGCCGTCGTCGAGCGCTCCGGCGTCGGTGCCCGCGACGACCGCGGCGCGTACTCGCGGGCTGTCTCTGGTCGAGACCTCGCGCCCGCTGGAATCGGATTCCCACCATTTCATGGCCTCTGCAGGACCACCACGGTTGCCGACGTCTGAGCTGCAATTCGCAACTACCCTGTTGCGCAGTTCGCCGTGCGATGCTCTTCTCCGTCGAAACGGAGGCCAACGTGGCACGCAAGACCGAAGAATCCCCGACCGAGGCTATCGTAGTCGCCGAGCAGGAGCCAGTGCTGCCGGCCAGCGCCGCGAAGCGAGACACAAAGCTCGTAGACAAGGCGGCAAAGCAGATCCGCGACATCCTCGCGCGCACCGTCTCGCAAGGCCTGGAGGACGTGGGAAACTACCTCCTTGATACGTTCTACGACGGAAAGCCCGAGCTGTACCAATCGCTGAAGCCGAGCAAACACGCGTCGCTCACCCTGCTCGAGGAGCGCTGTGAGACGCTGGACCTGCCCGTGAGCCGCACGTTCCTTGCGAACGCGATCGGCGTCGCGGTGATGACCAAGCCCCTGCCTCGGTCGTCGCCGATCCTGAAGTTGCCGCCGAGTCACAAGCAGGAGCTGCTGCGCGTCAGCACCCCCGAGAAGGCGGAGAGCCTCGCGGAGAAAGCGCTCGAGGGGAAGCTCACCGTGCAGAAGCTCCGCGATCTGGTGCGCAAGGAGCGCACGAAGAGCAAGAAGAACCCGCAGGGGCGAAAGCCCACTCCGACCGTCGTGCGCGTGCTCACATCGTGCGCGAAGCTGCTGCGCGATCAAACCACCGGTCGCATCGTGTTCCGGAAGGCCGACTTCGCTGAGCTCACGCCAGAGCAGGTGGACGAGGTGAAGGAGCTGCGGGAGATGATCCTCAAGCGGATGGACGAGGTGCAGAAGAACCTCCCGGCATCGTAGGTGCTCTAGCCGACCCGGCGAGTTCCGCATCACGGGCCTGGCTTCACCGCCCCTGTCGCGAAGAACGCTTGGGCGCCTGCGAGGAGCGGCCTCGAGCCGACCTTCGCGACCGCAAGTCTCCTTCGGACGTGGCGATTGATCCGGGAGGAGATGCGGGAGACCGCTCCGAAATCCCATTCCTGTACCGGCGGGAAGTCCGGATAGGTAGCCTCCCACTTCAAGGCACGGGCTTCCGAGTTGTGGTTGGTGTGGCAGTGTTCCAGCCGGCCGTTCCGGACGCCATTCAGCTCGAGCTGGATGAGTCCCCAGCCCTCAACAGTTTCTCTCCAAGGCGTGTCCGGGAACAATTCCCTCTTCAGATCGAAACGCCTTATTCTGTAGCGCCCCTTCATCGCATCCGCGTAGAGCATGAGGCCGAGGTGCACGCCACCGCTGCTGTCGAACATGTGAAGGACCTCAGCGGTCGAGGCGAACTTCACCAGTGGGTGCCCAGGAGTCGAGTACGACTCGAACACTTGGCACTCGGTTTCGTTGAACACGAAGTCGAGCAAGGCATCCAGATCGGGTCTCGCTGCGAAGAAGTCCAGATTTGGCACCATGGCAGCATAGCCCCAGCCAGCGCGCTGGGACAATCGTAGCTGTCCCCTCCTGATCCGCCCGCCCCTCTGCCCCCTGCGTGACCCAGCGCAGGTACCCGTTCCACGCCCCGTCGTCCAAGCCCGGCCTCGCACCCGTGGAGGCGCGCCGTGGGTAGCGCCGTGTTGCGCGCCATCGAACGGGCCTACGAGGTGCTCGAAACCCAGCGCACCGCGCCGGTCTGTAAGACCATCTGGGGCTCGCCCGCGGGCAAGAAGCGGATCGCCGACCGCCTGGTCGCGATGCTCCCCACGCACAAGACCTACGTGGAGCCATTCGCCGGCAGCGCGGCGGTGCTCTTCGCGAAGGAGCGCAGCGAGGTCGAGGTCATCAACGACGCGGACACCGAGATCGCTCGCGCCTACAAGCTCATTGAGAAGCTCAAGGCGAAGGACGTCGCCCGACTCCGCGAGAAGAAGTGGGTCGGTGACGAAGCCACGTTCAAGAGCCTCATCGACGAAAACCCTCGCGACGACGTCGGCTGGCTGCATCGCTTCCTGTACCTGACGCACTTCTCGTACGGGAAGATGCGCGGCAAGAGCTTCTCGCCCTCGGTGAGCGGCGTCGAGGCCAAGACCGTCGACCGCATCGAGCAGTTCGCGCCCCGCCTGCGGGGCGTGAAGATCTACGGCGGCGACTACCGTCCCATCGTCGAGAAGTACGACGGCAAGGATACTGTGCACTTCCTCGATCCGCCCTACGCCGGCTACAACGTCGATGTCGGGGAGGACGCCTTTGATGAAGCCGCGTTCTGCGAACTCCTCTGTAAGCTCCACGGCAAGTTCCTCGTCACTTACGGGATTCGCGGGGAGCTGCCGAAGCTGGTCAAGCAAGCTGGATTCGAGATTCGCCGAATCCGCACGCGCCGGAGCATTGGTTCAATGCGTGGCGTCGGGGGTCCGTCGATTCTCACGCAACTGCTCATCTCGAACTACACCATTGCCCGAAAGAGCCTCGATGGGCTTCGCGATGATGGCTGGGATATCGAGGAGCCCGCGGCCGTGGCGAGCTATTCCGACGTCGGAATAGCTCACGAATCTGGCTCAGAACCAGGCCAATACGGTGATGACGCCCCAACCAGCGAACTGGAAAAGGCCCAGCCCTTCGGCACGTTCGGGGGCTCGTTCCACTACGCCAAGCGACTCCTGCCGCTGATCCCCGAGCACAAGGTCTACGTGGAGCCGTTTGCTGGCGCTGCCGCGCTGCTGCACGCCAAGGAACCCTCCGAGAAGGAGGTGATCGCCGATGTCGACGCCGATGTCGTGTTCCTCCATCGCGCCATCAAGTCGATGACGGCCGAACGCGTGGCCGAGCTCGCCGAGCGGTTCCCGTGGGAGGTCACCGAGGAGACCTTCGCCAAGGCCCGCGACCTCGAGCCCAAGGACGACCTCGCGCGGTTCTACAAGCTGGTGTTCGTGCGCACCCACGCGCGGGATTGCCGTCCCGATGGGACCCATCCAGCGCGCCAGCATCTCGGCTCCACCACTAACCCCGGGAAGTACCTGAAGGCGGCTGAGCGGCTGCGGGACGTGACCATCCTTCGCCAGGACTACCGCAAGACGATCGAGAAGCTCGACGGCCCCGACACGTTCTTCTTCATCGACCCGCCGTACCCGGGCGAGTGGTTCGACAAGGACGCGGTCATCGAGCTCGACGAGTTCACCGGCGTGTTGAAGGGCATTCGCGGGAAGTTCATCGCGGTACTCAACAACAGCCCGGAGAACGTCGCCGCGTTCAAGAAGGTCGGGCACATCTTCAAGCTCAAGGTCCGCGAGGCGTCCGGCCGCGGGGGTGCCAAGCAGGCCATGCGCCTGTTCTGCGCCAACTACCGCGTACGCAAGGGCGAGGAGCTCGAGCTCGTGGCGAAGCGCAAAGGCGAGCCCTTCACCCGCACGTGTGCCCTGCTGAAGGGAACAGACCCGGGTGACGAGCGCTTCGTGCTCGGCATCGTGCTCGAGCCGGAGGTCGTCGACGCCCAGGGCGACATCTACTCCGCCGACGAGATCCGCCAGGCCGCTCACCGCTTCATGGAGGAGTTCGGCGGCCTGGGGCTCATGCACCGGATGCGCGTCAACGATCATGTGAAGGTGCTCGAGAGCTTCCTCGCGCCGATCGACTTCGACCTCGCGGGGGTGGCGGTGCGGAAAGGGACCTGGCTCCTCGGCGTGCACGTCATCTCCGATGAGCTTTGGGGCCAGGTGAAGGACGGCACGCTCACGGGCTTCTCCATCGGTGGCTCTGCTCGCCGCCATCCAGAGCCGAGCAAGCCCGCGAGTGTCCCCGATTCGACCGCCGCCGACTCTGCAGCTCAGGAGGTTCCCGCTTGAGCGCCCCCGAAGACCCCACCGCTGGCGTCCACCGGCTCGTCGACATGGTTGTCGAGGAAGTCTCCCTCGTCGACCGCGCTGCGAACAAGCACCGATTTCTCGTCGTGAAGAGGGATGAATCCATGGCTGACAAGACCAAGAACAGCAGCGCAAAGCCTCCGGCGGCACCCAGCGCGCCGGAGAGCGACGGAGCCGAGCAGGTGACCAAGGCGATCGGGGACGCGCTCGGCATCGCCACGACGGCGCTCGAGGCGCTCACCAACGCGATCGAGCAACTCGGCCAGATCGTCGGTGACGCCGACACGACCCCGATTGTCGCCGAGCTTGCCGAGGAGCTCTCCTCGGTTGCCGGGCAGCTTGCCTCCGCTGCGGGCGTCGAGCCCACGGTTTCGGGGACGTCTAGCGACGTCAGCGGCGCGGTCGAGGGCGTACGTTCGATGCTCGCTCAGGTGTCGGAATTGCTCGCGTCGTCGGCCACGAAGAACACGCCCGAGCAGCCCCCGACGGCCTCGACTCCGGCCCCTGCGTCCGAGCCGCAGCCCTTGCAGGCGAACGAGCCGGACGAGGTGTCCAAGCAGCTCTCGTCGGTGGCCGCCTCGATGCGAACGCTCGCCGACGCGATGAAGGACCAGTCCCAGCGCCTTGGGCGCCTGGAGAAGGGAGTCGGACTCCCCAATAGCCGGCAGGCTCCGGAGCGCCCCACCGGGCGATCCGCCACCGAGGAAGTGAGCTGGCCCCTCGATCTCAACCGCCCGATGGACCGGGAGAGCGTCGACAAGACGACCTCGTTCCACGACCGCTGAGGAAGGAAGACCCATGAGCTACACGTCGAATCGGACGCTGCTCGAGAAGGCGGACCTCGCTATCGCCGACCTCACCGCTGGGGGCGGCATTCTGCTGCCCGCGCAGGCGCAGAAGTTCATGCGGCTGCTCGTCAAGCAGTCGGTGCTGATGCAGGCGGCGACCGTCGTCCCGATGCCCGCGCCCAAGTACCAGGTGTCGAAAATCAAGTTCGGCAGCCGAATCCTTCGTCCGGGGCACGAGGGCGTTGCCCTGACCCCGGCCGAGCGCAGCCGGCCCGACCTGTCGTTCCTCGAGCTCGATGCCCAGCTGTTCAAGGCCGAGGTACATCTCTCCGACGAGGTGCTCGAGGACAACATCGAGCGCGGTGAGCTCCGCCAGACCATCCTCGAGATGATCGCGGAGGCCGCGGGCCGGGACATGGAGGAGATCGTCATCAATGGCGACAAGACCTCTGCAGACCCGTTCCTCGCGGTGCTCGACGGCGTGCTCAAGCAGTCGACCTCCCACGTGGTCGATGTCGCGGGTGGCCCGCTGACCAAGAACATCCTGCGCGATCTGCTCAAGTCGCTGCCCACCGAGTATCTGCGCGACAAGAAGGCGATGTCGTACCTGACCAGCGTGGATGCGGACCTGGAGTACCGCAATTCGCTGGCGGAGCGAGCGACGGTCGGCGGCGACAAGTTCCTCGAGGACGACACCCCGGTGCTGTACTCGGGCGTGCCCGTCACGCCGATTCCGCTCTTCCCGGACAACCTTGGGCCGGGAAACAACCAGACCGTTGCGCTGCTGTGCAACCCCAAGAACGTCCACGTCGGCATCTGGCGCCAGATCCGCCTCGAGTCGTTCCGCGACGTGTCCGCGGGCGTGCTGCGCATCGTCGCCACGCTCCGTTTCGACGTGAAGTTCGCCGACGAGAACGGCACCGCCAAGGCGATCAACATCCAGCTGTGAGGCAGTCGCGATGGACACCATGCTCGTTCGACTCAAGCCTTTCGACCCGCGTCGCGGACACGTGCTGAGGCGCTTCACGTACGCAGGCGTGAAGATCCACGAGGAGCGCGGCTGGCACCGCGTGACCAAGGCGGTAGCCGACTACCTGCGGGGCGTGCGTCAGGTCGCCCATGACGAGTATTCGCCCCTGGCGTTCGACGTGTGCACGGACGAGGAAGCCAAGGCGCTGGATGCCCGTGAGGAGGTCGAGACCAAGGTCCGCCGCAGTGCTACGGACGAGGTGCGGCTGACGCCTTCGCGAAACGACGGGGTCGTGACGAGCGCGCACCTCCCGGAGCCGGCCAAGCCGAACGGCCAGGGCGACCCCAAGGCGCGCAAGGACCGAGGCTAACGTGTACGCGTCCCTGGCCGACATGCGTGCTGAAGGCGTGACGCCCGCCCAGGCGAGTGACGAGCGACTCACCGCTCTGCTCGTCGAGGCGTCGGCCTTCGTCGACCACGTGACGGGGTGGTTCTTCGAACCCCACACGATGGCCCTGCGCATGGATGGCCGAGGGACGCCTTCGTTGGAGCCGCCGGTCCCCCCCATCCGCGTGGACGAGCTGCTGATCGATGGCGTCGCCGCATCGCTTGCCCAGGACGACATCGCGATTCGCGGTGCCCCCGTATCGCCTGGATTCGATGCGCCGCGGTTCACGCTCGTTCGTTCCGTGTTCCCTAAGGGCACAGACAACATCGTAGTGGCGGGGCTTTGGGGCTACACCGAGCCGGACGGCACGCCCACCGGCGGAACGCCGCCCGCGATTCGCCGTGCCGTGATGCTACTCGTCATGCGCTGGCTCCCGCTGCTGGGCGATGCCGAGGCCGCCGCGGCCAAGTCGCAGTGGCGCATTCTCGAGGAGCGGACGCGCGACCAGAGCTATCGGCTCTCGCCGCTCTCCTCCGTGGGCGTGACCCTCACGAGCGACCCGGAGATCGACCTGCTCCTCGCGCGCTATCGGAAGCCCATCGGCCTGGGAGCGGCGTGATGCGTGGGCGGCTGATTTTCAAGTTTCTGGCCGAGCTCCATCGATTGGACACGAAGGCCCTCGCCATGGAAGACCCGGACGGCGCAGGACCGCTCACCGGGGGCTACGACCCGGACTTCAAGGAGCCCGTGCTGGTCGACACCAACGACGACGGCATCGGCGAGCGCATTCGCAACGAGCACGCTCCCGTGCGTGTGCCCTGCCAGGTGGAGCCCGACACGTTCGAGGCGCTGCAGGAGTACGCGTCAGGCAACTCGCCGCGATCGCGTGTCCGACTGGTGTTCCACTTCGCCGAGCTCGAGCGCTTGGGCCTCGTGGACTTTGCAGCCGGCGAAGCGCTCGTCCGCGTCGGCGACCGGCTCGGCGCCCTCTACGACTTGGGCGGCGCGCTCGTGCAAGCGGTGCGCACACCGCCCGGACTGTTCGTGACCGAGGCCAAGCCCACGGGCTTCGGCCTCTTCATGCCGCGTCCGCGGCGCAACCTGCTGCTCGCGACCTTCGAGGATCGCGACACGGCAGCCCCGAGGGGAGTGTCTCGATGATGAAGCTGCTGTTGGTGTTGATTCCGGCGTTGGCGCTCTGCGCCTGTGGTCCGGAGAAGAAGTGTCTGGTGAACGAGACCCGCTGTTCCGGCGCGGAGGTGCAGGTCTGCGAGAGCGACGGGCGCTGGGCCACGTTCATGGACTGCAATGAAGTCTCCGGCTTCAGCGGTGGGCAGTGGGACTGCGCGCCGCTCGAGGACGGCTCCGGGCATACGTGCCTGCCGGTTCCCGCCGATGCGACGGTGGATGGAGGTGAGAGATGAAGGACCCGACTCCCGAACAGGTCGAGAGGTACTGGCGATACATGCTGGCGGTCTTCAAGGCCTCCGTGGTCGACAAGCGCAATTCGTTCGAGATGAAGGCGCTCGCGATGTTGCTCGGCAAGGCGGGCATCCTCGACCCGGAGAAGTTTCTCGCACACTACGCGACCACCATCGGACGGCGAATCCACGTGCCATTCGACATCGGAGTCCCTACGCCGGAGTGGAGCCTGTGGGGCCAGATCGTGGTCTGCGCCCACGAGTGCCAGCACATCCACCAGCTCGACTGGATGGGACCACTCCGCTTTGCCTGGAAGTATGTCGGCTCGTCCGCCGGACGAGCGCACCTCGAGGCCGAGGCGTACCGCTGCCAACTCGAGCTGCATCACTGGCGCACAGGCGAGATCCTGCCGGCGGAGAAGATCGTCGCACCGCTGAAGGCCTACAATGTCAGCGATACCGACATCGAGGTCGCCGCGACCATCATCCGCTCGGCCTCCGAGGCGGTGCGCCGTGGGGCGATCACGAACCACGCGAGCCACGCCGCGATCGAGTACCTCGACGCGTACGCCCACGACCTCCGCCAACCCTCGAACTGACTGATGGCCGTGCTGCGAACCGGAGACTGGGCGCTCGCCAGGCGAATCCTCGCCGGGGGAGGGGCCCGGTTGAAGGGCGCGGTCGCCACTGCGCTCAAGCAAGAGGCGCAGCACCTTCGCAAGGACATCGTCCAGGGGATCACGAAGCAGGCGCCCGGAGGTCAGGCATTCCCTCCGCTCGCCGCAACGACCATCGCAGCTCGGCAGCTCAAGGGGTTTGGGGGGAGCAAGGCACTCATCCGGAAGGGCGACCTTCGGAACTCCATCGCCGTCGTCGATGACGCGGACGAGGTATTCGTCGGCGTGCTGCGGAAGGCGCGAGGCAAGGGCGGGTCATCCCTCGCGGACGTAGCCGAAATCCACGAGTTCGGAGCCGGACCCTTCGTCGTGCCGATGACGCCCAAGATGCGTCGGTTCCTGTTCGTGCTGCTCAAGAAGGCGGGCGTCGAGCCGTCGTCATCGGGCGGCGGGAAGGGCGTGGTCGTCATCCAGATTCCGGCACGCCCGTTCCTTCGTCCGGCGTTCGAGGCGTTCAAGAAGGGCGTGCAGAAGCGGTTCCTCCAGCGCATCGCCCGAGCGATCGGGCTGCGGGTGTAGGCCGTGGCGATTCCCACGCTTCTCCCCCCTGAGCCCGCGTCCGGTCCCGCCAGCGGCGGAGACCTGGTCACCCTGCGAGGGACGGGATTCGGCAACAAGGTGGCAGTTCGATTCGGCGCTGCCGATGCCGTGGTGGAGTCCGTTCGTCAGGACGGCGCGCAATCGATTGCGGTCGTCAGAACCCCACCGCACGCCGAGGCCTTGGTCGACATCGCGTTGCAGAACCTCGACGCTGCTGGGCTGATCATCCCCGGTGAGCTCGCGCTCCTGTCCTCCGCCTACCGTTTCCTGCGGCCGCGGATCGTGCGCGAGGCGGACCTCACCAGGCTCATTCGCTCCTTGCTCCGCGAGCTCAAGCGCCAGGTCATCGAGAACGTCTCGCTGTCGGTCGCCGTCGACTTCGACGACACACCGCTGGATGGCCTGGACATCATCGCGATCTCGAAGCTTCCCTCGCTGGTGCTCTCCGGCCCACGCCTGCGTGAGAATCGAGCGCTCTCGACCAACGAGCTGCTCGAGGAGGCGGTGGCCGGCCCCTCGGGCCCCGAGCTGCGACGGCGACGACCGCCGCTGACGGTCGACCTCGAGTTCGGCATCACGGGCGCCTCGGATCGCGCCATCGAGCTGCTCAATCTCATCGGCGCCACCTCGACGTTCCTGAACACGAACCGCTGGCTCACGATGCTCCGTGACCCCGATGCGCCCGACAAGGGCTCTGTACGTTGGGAGATGGATCCCCTCGGCGAGCTGCACGTGAACCTCGAAGGCAAGGACGACGTCCGCGCGTTCACGTGGGGGCTTGTCATCCGCGGCTTCGACATCGACGAGGGCCAGCTCCTCGACCTGGGCAAGGCCGTGTCCGACGCTGGCGCCGAGGTGAACATCGGCTCTCACGGGGCGACGCAATGAAGGTGCGAGGCAATTGATGAGCGGAGAGTTGCTGTCATCCAAAGTCGTAGTCGTGGAGGAAGAGCCCCGCGTGCGCGGCATTCCTTCCGCTCCCACGTCGGTTGCCTCGGCGGTCGGGATCGCCGAACGCGGTCCCATCGCCGTACCGGTGCTGTGTTCGTCCTTCGAGGAGTACCAGACCCGATTCGGAGGCTTCACGCTGACTGCCGACATGACGCTCGGCGCGATGGGGTTCTTCGAGAACGGGGGGACGCAGCTTTGGTGCGTGCGCACGTGCCACCACGCGGAGATCGCCGAGGCGGGCACCGCGACTGCGGTTCGGGCGTCTGGCTACCTGACGTCGCCCGGAGCGCCCACACCTGCGACCGTGGTTGGCACCGCCCCAGCGCCGTTCCGGCTCGAGGACGGCGATAAGGCGGTCGCCGCGGTGAACGGCGGCGCGGACCAGGAAGCGGTGTTCCAGGGCGCCCCCGCGCAGGTGGAGTCGGTGGCAGGCCCGTTCGCCCTGATGGACGGACAGACCCTTTCGGTCCGAATCGACGGCGGCCCTGCGCAGGTTCTGGCGTTCGCGACCGCGGACTTTGACAACATCGCCACAGCGACCGCCAAGGAGCTCGCAGCCTCCATCAACGCGCAACTCGAGGACGGAAAGGCAGTTGTCTTCGGGAACGCCGTCCGGATCGCAAGCGATCGGATGGGGACCACCAGCCGTGTCGAGGTGACCGGTGGAACGGCGAACACCGTGCTGGGCTTCCCCGTGAATCCAGCTCTTGGGACCGGCAACGTCGGTGATGTGCACGCCGTCACGGCGCTCGAGGTCCAGCAGATCGTCGAGGCCGCAATCGCGGGGGTCATCGTGTCGACGCTCCCGGGCGGCTTCCTCGAGCTTCACACGGTGGCGACCGGGGTGACCGCCCAGCTCCAGGTGCGCGCGGCGACGTCGCAAGGCTTCGGCCTCGACACGGCTCTGCACCAGGGCGCCGCGTCCGGCGCTGCGAATGCGCTGCGTGTCGAGGGGAAAGACCCCGGCGCGTACGCGAACAGCATCGAGGTCGAGGTTCGCGTGCCAAGCTCCGGGGAGGTCGGTGCCTTCGACTTGGCTGTGGTCGAGGACGGCGTCTACCGCGAGGTCTTCCCGAACGTCCGAATGACCCCCGGCGCCGAGCGCTACGTCGAGCGCATCGTCAACGACGCCCGCACCGGCTCGAACCTGATCCGGGCCATCGATCAGCTGCTCCTGGGTTCGCCATCACTTGCCATCCAGACGGTGCAGCTTGCGGGAGGCGACGACGGACTGGCCGGCCTCGACGACAACGACTTCATCGGCTCGCCCACGGGCAAGACTGGCATGCACGCCCTCGACCAGGTGCAGGACATTGCCCTGCTCCTCGTTCCTGGCCGAGCGACGCCTGCCGTCCACAACGCGATGCTCCGCTACTGCGAAGTCGATCGCGACGGCACCGTGTTCGCGGTCCTCGATCCGCCGGCCGGGATGTCCGCGGTCGAGATCGTCGCATACGTCGAAATCACCGCCGCGCTCCTGAACCTATCCGAGTTCGGCGCCCTGTACTGGCCCAGGGTGAAGGTGCTCAACCCGTCAAAGGCGGTGTTCGGCTCGCAGGACAAGCTCGTAGTGCCCCCCTCGGGCATCCTCGCGGGCGTCTACGCGCGCACCGACGCCGCCCACCCCGGAGGCATCTACGACCCGCCCGCGGGCATCGACGCCGGGCGGATGTTCGGCGTGCTCGGCTTCGAGACCGACGAGGTCCTCGAGGAGCGAAAGCGCGACCTGGTCTACCCGAAGCGGATCAACCCTCTCACCACGGGCCCGGGCCTCCCACGCTTCATCGACGGCTCCCGTACTCTCAAGGGCGACGGCAACTTCCCCTACGTGGCCGAGCGCCGCGGAGTCATCTTCATCGAGCGCAGCCTCAAGCAAGGCCTGCAGTTCGCCCGCCACAAGAACAACACCGAAGGCCTGCGGGCCACGGTCCGACGCACCATCACCGCGTTCTTGCTCACGCAGATGAACAACGGTGCGTTCCGCAGCCGTGAGCCGAAGACCGCGTTCTTCGTCGACGTGTCGGACCAGCTCAACACGCCCAGCGTGGTGTTCGCCGGCAAGCTGATCGCGCGCGTGGGGCTCGCCACCAACAAGCCGGCGGAGTTCATCGTGTTGCGCATCTCGCAGGACACCCGCGCCCTCGAGGCGGAGCTCGCCGCTGCCGGCGGCTGATCGGAGGAGTCATGGCAGTCATCGGCAACCCGCGAAGCTTCCACAAGAAGTTCAAGTTCGTAGTCGAGATCGACGACATCGGCCACGCTGGTTTCCAGAAGTGCAGCGAGCTCTCGGTCGAGGTCGCGAACGTGCAGTACTTCGAAGGCGGCTCGCTCATCCCGAACAAAAGCCCAGGTCGCGTCACATTCGCGGACGTGACGCTCGAGCGCGGCGCCACCGTGGACCGCGACCTGTTCGACTGGCTCCAGGATGTGGTGGTCACGTCGAGCGGGCTCGGCCTGACCGACCCCTACTACAAGCGGAACCTCGACATCGTGCAGCAGGACCGCGACGGCACCACGCTGCGCCGCTGGTGCTTGTCACGCGCCTGGCCGACGAAGTTCGTAGCGGGGGAGTGGGATAACGAAGCGGACGAGAACGTGATCGAGTCGGTGACGTTGGCGTACGACTTCTTCGAGTTGATTCAGTAGCCGAACGTCAGTTGTGTTTGAGCGCCTTTAGGCGATCGCAGTACCATGCATAGGGTGTTGCGCAGGCCCGATCCTTGAACCTTGCGGCGGTATTGAGATCCTTCTCTGTGCAGACACCGGTCGCTGCCATGAGCGCGGCCATGCCACACGCTTGAGGATCATTGAGCCGATCGCACGCACTGACTGACTCGTTGAACGCAGAAGGGTAGCATCCGGCACGAAAAGCAGCGTCAGCGGCGGCGGTGTCCATGCCCGTCCCTCGCCCGGACGCAAGCATGAATCCCTTGCCCACGCACGCGAATAGCACCTGCGCGTCGCAGGCAGCGGAGTACAAATGGAAGGCTGCCTGTTCGTCGCGCGGCACGCCGACGCCATTCTGGAGGTGGAAGGCGTAGCTGTCGCAACTGGCTAAGTTTTTCCCGTCGCAACCTTGCCGAAAGGCTTCCGCAGCGGACTTCGGACTCGCACCGGGAGCTTCGCCGATTTGGTGCATCCATCCGACCAAGTTGCAGTCGCCAGAATTATGGGCCGTGCACCCAGCCGACAACAGCTCAAGGGCACGTGCCCGCAACGGCTGGGCGGCAGCTTCGTCGTGGGCGAACTGCACTGCGTTGGTAAGAAGCCGCGCAGCGAACAAGCAGCCAGAGCCGACACCCCGGTCGCAAGTCCTCTTGTAGACTTCAAGCGCGCGCGCCTCGTTCCGCTCTACACCACCCTCTCCTTCACGAAGCATATAGGCGTACTCACCGCAGCCGATGTTGGAAGGGCCCTCCCCGAGGGCGCAGGCGCGCTCAAAGAGCGCGAGCGCTTTGCCACTATCACGTTCTACACCTCTTCCCGACCTGTACCTCCTCGCAAGCTGGTAACAGGCAGATTGTGTGCTGCATGCATTGACCCCCTGGGGTGGGGTTGCGCTGACCGACGGGGAAGTCGCTGCGCCGACAGTCGGACTCGAGCCCGAGGAATCGCTAGCGGCTGCCGACATGGGAGGAGCTTTCCCGAAGAGCAGAGGTGCGTTCTGTTGCGCGGCACATGCAAGAGCCAACGAGGACGCACCTATTGCGCCGAGCGCGAGGAGAAACCCTCGAACGTGGGCATCTCTGAGGGTGACTCGACGTACCGCCGGTCGGATGCTGCTTGCAAACTGCTCCATACTTGGTCCCATCTGGTTGGGTCTGCGTGGTCAGGCGGGCAGTGTACATCAAGAGTCCCCCGTTGGGACCCAACTGCCTCTGCCCTCTTCGGAGCCCCACGCTCCGAAAGGCGACGACGGCATGCCCCACATCACCACCTGCCCCACGGGCCTCACCGGCTCGATCCGCGGCCTCAAGGTCCGCGAAGAGCGCTTCCTCGCTGATCGCAAGCTCGCCAAGAACGGTAGCGTCGTCGACGAGCTGCTCCGCGCCTGCTGGGAGGAGACCCACGACGCCGGCCCCTACGACTTCGGCGGCAAGACGATCGACTGGGACAAGGTCCTGCAGGGCGACCGGTTCTTCGCCCTGATCGAGATCCGCGCGCTGACCTACGGCTCCGAGTACGCGTTCTCGGTCACGTGCAGCGAAGCAGGATGCCGGGCGCGCATCGACTGGGAGCTCGACCTGCGCCAGCTCCCCGTCCGTCCGCTCTCCGAGGCGAGCCGCGCATCTTTCCTCGACGGGAACCGCTTCGAGACGAGGCTCCCGGATGCAGGGCGCCACGCGTGGTTCCGCCTGCTCACCGGCGCCGACGAGCGCAAGCTGCCCGCCATCAAACGCAACGCTGGCGACCGCATGCTTTCCGCGATGCTCGCTTTCCGCTGTCTCGAGGTCGAGGGAGTCGAGGACAAGGACAAGCGCCGCTTCCTCGAAGACATCTCGATGCGCGACGCCGACTTTCTCCTCGACGAGTTCGACCGCGTGGACTGCGGCGTCGAGACCACGATCGAGGTGGAGTGCCCCGAGTGCTTCGCGCGGCAACACGTGCAGCTCCCTTTCGACCAGAGCTTCTTCCTTCCGGGCAAGGCCCGGACGGCACGGAGGCGGGACCCGAATGGCTCCTCCCCGCAGTAGACCCCGACGCCTGGCGCGAGGCTCTGTTCCAGCTTTGCTGGCGCCAGCACGGCGGGTCAGGGCTCGGCATGAGCATGGGGGAAGCACTGGAGATGACCACGGCCGACCGCGACTGGTTCATCGAGCGCATCGGCGACCAGCGATCGCGTGAAGCCAAGGAGATCGAGCGAGCGAGGAAGAAGTCTTGAGTCTTGAGCAGGAGAGGAGATCAGCGGTGTTTGAAGGAGCGCATCAAGCCGTTGAGCATGCGGCTGATCTCGTCTTGTCGGGCGGCGAGCGGCGCCGCTACGTCTTCGCTGAGGTATCCGAGGCGCTTCGTCAGGTGGATGTAGTATCCGACCTCGGCCAGCGAGCTGTACGCGATGTTCAGGAACTGCAGGAACTCGCGCTCGCCCTCCCGCGCGGCACCCTCCACGATGTTGGCGGGTACGGACACCGCAGCGCGTCGCATTTGGCTCGTCAGCCCGTACGTCTCCTCTTTCGGGAACGCGCGCGTTACTGCGTAGACCTCGACCACGAAGTCGTCCGCAGCGTGAAACACCTTCAACTGCTTGTAGTCCCTCGGCATCGCGCAACGGACCGTACCCGCTTCCGGGCTCAAGACTCAAGACTCAGGACGCAAGACTCCCCATGATGAACAACATGGGCCTCGGCTTCGTCTTCACCGCCCGCGACCTTGCGTCGTCGAAGATGATGTCGCTCGAGCGCCACTTTATGAGCCTGGACCGGCGCGTCGGCCTCGGCACCGACAGCATCGCCTCGGCCTTCGGGCAGCTCAGCATCGGGCTCGGGGTGATGACCGCTGGCGCTGCCATGGTCGGCGGGGCGTTCGCCCTCGCGGACAAGGCCGGCCAGTTCGAGCAGGCGATCGCGGCCGTCGCCGCGGTGTCGGGCGCCTCCAGGGAGGAGCTGGCCCTCCTCAAGGACGCCGCCATCGACGCCGGCATCGCGACCCAGTTCTCGCCGACCGAGGCGACTGTCGGGCTCAAGGAGCTCGCGCAGGCGGGCTTCAACGCCCAGGACTCGATGAAGCTGCTCATCCCCGTGCTGGACCTCGCGGGCGGCTCCCTCGGGGAGCTGAGCCCAGCGCAGGCGGCGGGCTTGGCATCGCAGGCGCTGAAGGCGTTCGGGCTGTCGGCGGATTCCGCGACGATGGCGGTCGACCAGATGCTGCAGGCGGTCAACGTGTTCGCCCTGAACGCGTCCGAGCTCCCCATGGCCCTCGGCATCGCATCGCGCGGGGCGCAGGCGCTGCACCAGTCGATGTCGGAGACGCTGGTCTCCCTCGGCCTGGTCAAGAACATCATCCCCGGCGTCGAGCGCGCTTCTACCGGGCTGGCGGTCGCGATGGAGCGAATGGCCGACCACAAGGTCCAGAACGCCCTCAAGGGCCTCGGCGTGTCGGTCACGACCAAGGAAGGGGGCTTCCGCAGCTTCCTCGACATCATCGGGGACATGGTCCCGAAGCTCAACGAGATGACCGACGCGAAGCGGTCCTCGTTCCTCATCGACACGTTCGGGGCCCACGCACTCGGCAGCCTGCAAGCGATTCTCACGCAGGTGACCAACGGCATCACCACGAACACCGGCGCGACGGTGAAAGGCGCCGACGCGATCGCCTACCTCCGCAAGCAGTTCGAGAACGCCGGAGGCACCGCGGCCGCGTTCCGCGACAAGATGCTCGACACCTTCGCTGGGCAGAAGCAGCTGCTGAGTGGCTCGCTCGAGACGCTGGCGATCGTCGTCGGCGAGCCCTTTGCCAAGGTCTTCAAGCCGATTATCGCGGTGATCATCGACGCTCTCAACGGGTTCATCCGGTTCGTCCGCGCGATGCCCGGCCCCGTGACGAAGGGCTTCGCCGCGCTCTTCGTCGGCGCCGGCGCGATTCTCACGGTCGTCGGCGCGGCTATAGCCGCCAAGGCGGGTATCGCGCTGCTCGTGATTGGCCTCAAGGCTGCGGGAATCACCATCGGCGGGATTGTGGCCGTGATGCTGCCGGCGATCGCAGTGGTCGCCGCGGTCGGCCTCGCCATCGCGGGGCTCTACGTGGCATTCCAGAAGAACGTGGGAGGCATCGCGGACCTCTCCCAGCGCATGTGGGCGCGCGTGTCGCTCTTCTTCGACGCCATCAAGCAGCTTGTCGAGCAGGGCGGGTTCTCGGGCGCCGTGCGTGAGGAGCTCAACAAGGCAGAAAACGCGGGGCTGAAGGACTTCCTGATCAACCTCTTCCTGTGGGGCAATCGAATCAGCAACTTCTTCTCGGGTATTGCCACGGGGTTCTCGGCTGGCGTGGAGGCGGCCCGACCCTCGCTCGATCGATTCATGGCCGCCCTCGAGCGACTCGGCATGGCGCTGGGGTTCCTGAGCCAGCGCGACGATGCGGGAACGGCTAGCTCGAAGTTCAAGGCTTTCGGCACTGCAGGGGAATCGGTGGGCAAGACCCTGGCGGTCGCGTTCGACCTCCTGGTCCAGGGGATGACGGCGGTGATTCAAGTCGCCACGGGTGTTGCCGCCGCATGGGAGATGGTGCGCCCCGCGGCGGGGCTGCTGTCGAACGCGGTGACGCAGCTCGGGACGAAGCTCGGGGAGTCGATCAACGCCCTGTCCGGGAACGCGACGGCGACTCGTGAGAACGGCGACGCCTGGACCTCGCTTGGCACGGTCATCGGGTTCGCCGTGTCGGTGATCGTGGGGGCCATCGGCATCGTGGTGGCGGTCATCTCGGCCGCGGTGTCGATCGTCAGCGGTGTCGTCGGCGCCATCATGGCGATCTTCTCGGGGCTGGCCGACGTGGTCACCGGCGTGGTGTTCATCATCGGAGGCATCTTCAGCGGCTCGTGGAGCGAAATCTGGATCGGTATGAAGCTCATCGCGTTCGGCGTCATCGATGCGGTCATCGGCGCCGTGCTCGAGCTCGCGGGCGCCATCGGCGGCGTCATCGATTCGATTGCCGGCCTGTTCGGCGCCTCGACCAGGATCCAGTCCTCGGTGCGGGACTTCAAGGGATTCACGCACCGTGAGATGGCGAAGGACTTCGGCGTGGAGTCGCTGAGCTTCACACCAGTGAAGCCGACCACGGCCGGCCGAGCGCCGGCGTCGGCAACGTCTGCGACCACGCCCATGCCCGCGCTTGCATCGCTCCCGCTGTCGTCCCAGGCGAATCCGTTCGCGCTTCCGGTGACCCAGAACGTGCCACCGCCGCAGCCCGTCGTCGTGAACGTGCAGATCGACGGGCAAACCGTGGCGCGCGCGGTCCACAAGGCGGGCTCGGACACGGCTTCGCGAAGCTTCTCACCGGTGCCGGCGTACTGAGGACGCGATGGGAATCGAATACGCAGGAACGCGTCCCTCCCGTTGCTCGCTGGTCAACGTCGAGACGGCCGAGAGCATCGATTGCCTGTTCAACCCGACGCAGCTTTCGGAGAAGGTCCAAATCAACTGGAACCGCGTCACCGTGCCGGGGTTATCGCACCAACTCCTGCAGTTCCAGTCGACGGGGAACCGGCAGCTGTCCGGAGTCGAGTTCTACCTCGACAGGTTCTTCGCTGCAGAGCAGGTCGCGACCCCGGACATCCTCGAGTTCCGCGGGTTCCTCCGCGCGCTGACCGTGCCGCCCAAGGGCACCGAGGGCGTGCCCGCCACGGCCCCGCCGCGCACACTGTTCATCTGGCCCAACGTGCTCACCATCGAGACGGTGCTGACCGACCTCGAGTTTCAGTACAAGCAGTTCGCGGCCGACGGCACCGTGCAGGTGTACACGGCGGTCGTCACGTTCGAGGAGATCCTCGACATGCGGGTGACTTCCGAAGAACGGAGGCAAGAGGTCTGATGCCTCCGCGATCCGGCTCGCGTCACGGCTTCTGCCTGGGTGTGCTCGACGACGACGGACGACGGTTCCTAACCGAACGCGAGCCCTTCCGGTACCGCGTGTTCCCCGACAACCGCGTCCACCGCGCCGTCGGCGGAGAGACGCTGTTCGACTTGGCGGGCCGATACTTCGCACCACTACCTCGAGCGTGTGGCTTCTGGTGGGCGATCGCCGACTTCCAGCCGGACCCGGTTCTCGACCCGACGCTCGCGCTCGAGGAGGGGTCGACGGTGGTGATCCCGTCGACGCGCGTGCTCACGGATGTAATCCTGGCGGAAGCGAGGCGGAGGGAGGGTGGGTGACGAGCGTGACGCGGTGGCATGGTACCATCGCGCTATGGGCACTTTTGGCTTTCGCCTTCGGTTCTTTCTTCATGGCACGGGAGTCGGAACTCATAGCGATCTGATCGAAGTGCCCATTGATGGTCACAAGATCGTGTTGCGCGCCGCAGATGCCGGCGCGTCAATTAGCGCTGCGAAAGAACTGGAACTTCGCGGAACTGGGTTTCCGGATCGCGAGACGGCGGAGGCGATTGGCCAACGACTGAAGCGCGCCCTTGTGCGCTCCGGGCCGAAACTTCACGTTGGCTTCGATGTTGGAACCGACTCACCAACGAGCTCGATAGCTGCGTTCATTCGGCAGGAAGCGCTCGAACGAGGTGTGCAGCTACTCAACGATGTTCACGGGCTCGCAGTCTATTGCGAGGAGCCGGCGGTGAGGTTCTTTCGAACAAAAGCGGTTCTCACCGCGACGTACCCGGAAGCGCACTTCGTCGACGTGTTGCGGTCTGCCTACGCGCGCGATCGCGTCATCTCCCCGAGAGAAAAGTTGGCACTGGAATTGTACGCGCTGGCGCATCGAGAGGCCACGCCACGCGCCAAATTTCTCACGCTGGTAACGGTGGTGGAGGTGCTCGCGGGCCAAGGCGAACGGTCAAAGGAGGAGATCGAGGTCGTTGATTCTCTACTTGCCGCGTTGGCCGCATCAGCTATCAGGGAGAAGGCGAGCCTGCGTGGCGCACTCGGCAATCTCAAGAAGAAGTCGATTCGAAGGTGCTGTCGGGACTTCGTCGAAGGCTCGATCGGGAATGGGCGATGGAAGAAGTTCGACGAGTGCTATGAATTGCGCAGCAATTTGGTGCACGAGGGGCACGCAACCCGTGATGCTGTGAACAACCTGCTCCCGACGATCGAGGAGATAGTCACACTCCTGTTTGATGCGAATGAACCGACTGGCATGCCAGCCTAGCTCCAGAGAGCGTTGAGCATCCCACTTGACGCGCGGAAGGCCTCTGTGCCGTTGTGGCTATCCTCACCCGCTCCGCCCCCGGCGTCCGCCTCACGCTCTTCAAGGACGAGAAAGCCACCACCGGTGAGCCCCTCGAGCTGGGCGGGCGCCTGCTCTCGATGACCTTCGAAGACTGCGACAACAAAGCCGACAAGCTCTCCCTGCAGCTCGACAACTTCGATCTCGCTCTGTTCGACCGCGAGGAGCTCATGGGAGGCGCCATCGTCGAGGTGTCGTGGGGATACCCCGGCAACATGTCTCCGCCGCGGCGCGCGGTCATCAAGTCGATGAAGGGCTTCCAGCAGCTCACGCTCGAGGGGCAGGCGCTTTCGACGCTCATGAACCAGCAGGCCAAGACCCGTCGATGGGAGGGGAAGACACGTTCCGAGGTCGTTCGCGAGGTCGCCAAGGACGCGGGCTACGAGGGCGCGTTCGTTGACATCGAGGACACGCCCGAACCGATCGACGTCATCAACCAGGCCGCGGAGACCGACGCGCGCTTCCTGACGCGCCTCGCAGCCAAGGAGGGCTTCCTGTTCTTCGTTGATGGGACCGGGCTGCACTTCCACCAGCGTCGGCAGGGCACGCCCCCCACCCACGTCTTCACCTGGTACGCCGACCCCGAACGCGGGGAGGTGATCTCGGTCAACACCGATTCCGACCTGGCGAAGCGCACCGGCAACGTGACCGTCAAGGGGCGCGACCCGAAAGCGAAGTCCACGCACGAGGTGTCGTCGAACGCCGACACGGCGACGAGGTCCACGCTCGGCGACACGATCGAGGTCGTCAACCCGACCGACGGCAGCACGACCATGCTCAAGCGCAACGCCACGGCGAACGTGGCCACTTCGTCTGCGACCACGCAGTCCGCGGCCCAGCGAGAGGCCGACGCTCGCTTCGTGAAGGGCGAACGCGAGACCATCAAGCTCGCGATGCAGGTGGTCGGCGACCCGACGATTGCCGCGAAGACCGTGGTCGAGGTCCGAGGCATCTCGCCGCTGCTCTCGGGGAAGTACTATGTCACCGAGGCCAAGCACTCCGTGTCGTCGTCGGGCTACACGGTAGACCTCAAGCTCAAGCGCGACGGCAAGGGGAAGCCCGGTCAGGGTGGGGGTGCGGGCTCGCAGCGCACCAAGCCGCAGACCGGCGACCACAACGCGTCGGCGCCCAAGGTGCCTGGCAAACGCCAGCCGGTCGAACGGGTCGACCCGGAAACCGGGGAGACGTACGTCGAATACCGCGACGACGGCGGCCGTTCGAACGACCCAGAGGCAAGCCCACACGGTGGAGGGCGATAATCGTGTATCCGCAGTTCGATGACGACCTCGGCCAGAACGACACACGGCTCCTCGGGATGTACGTAGGATACGTGGTCGACCGGAAGGACCCCGAGCAACTGGGCCGCGTCCGTGTGTGCGTACCCGGCCTGATCGACCCGAGCAGCGGCTGGGCGTGGCCGCTTGGCACCGTCGGGGGAGGCTCGAAGAATCGAGGGTTCTTTGCTGTACCCGAGGAGAACGCCGAGGTCGCGCTGTTCTTCAACCAGGGGGACATCGACCAGCCCTATTACCTCGCAGCGCATTGGGGGAAGCCCGACGGGCAGTCCGAAGTGCCGGAGGAGGCGCAGAAGGATTCTCCCGACAATCGCGTGCTCGCCACCGAGACCTTCCGCATCGAGCTCGACGAAACCGAGGGCGCGCGCAAGCTCAAACTGACCAACAAGAAGACCGGCGACTACCTCGAGTTCAACGCCGAGGCGAACACGGTCACGCTGCAGGCGACGACCTCGCTCACGATCCGCGCCGTCGGCGGCATCGCGCTCGAGGCCACGCAGGTGAACATCGCGGGCAGAGTGGTTCGCCCCGTCGCGGAGGCTATCTGATGGCGTTCGACATCTGCCTGGAGCTCCCCGAATTTCCGGACCCCTTCGACTTCGTGATGCCGGGTCCGATCGAAATCTCGGACGTCAATCTGATGAAGATCATCCAGCCGGCGCTCACGCCTCTGGTGCCCTTCTTCGACATGATCGACATGATCGTCGCCATCTACAACTGCGTCAAAGCCATCCCCGATGCGCTCGGCCCACCGCCCGACCCGAGCATTCTCACGGCGTGTCTCCCCGACCTCGCGGAGAAGCTCAACAAGCTGCTGAACATGCTGCCGTGGGTGGTGCTACCGCGCATGGTGCGACGGCTCCTCACGCTGGCCATCGAGACGCTGCGCACCGTCCGCAGCCAGCTCATGCACTTGCAGGCGCAGATGCTCCAGATCCTGGGCGCGATTGACCGTGCGAAGAACCTCGACGACGCCGGCCTAATGGCGATCTGCCAGTGCGCGCAAGCCAACGTCGCGACCGAGGCGGCGAACGTCGGCAAGGCCCTCGCGGCGCTCGGGAAGCTGCTCGGCATCATCAACATCTTCATGGGGCTGATCGGCGGACCCCAGGTGCCGGATCTCAAGGACCTCGCCGGCCGCCCGCTCGACGACGCCATCCCGCCCTTCGACGCTCTCATCAAGGCACTCGAGGGCGCAAGGACTGCGGTGCCGGGGCCGATGAAGTGAGCGGCGTACTCATCCCCTTCCGCCGCGATCGCAAGCGGGACTTCGCGTCTGGCGAGGGGGAGGAGTTGCTTGCCTCCAAGGTTGAGCAGTTGCTCGCCACCGAAGGAGCCTCGGCGCGGTCGTCGGGGGAGCTGCCGTGGCGCACCGCGTTCGGCACACCGCTTCAACTCCTCCGACACAAGAACAACGACGCTATCCTGGCCGAGCTTGCCCGCGTGTACGTTCGGGATGCGCTGCGGAAGTGGCTACCCGAGGCGGAGGTCAACGAAGTGTCGGTATCCAGAGACGGCCCCACGCTCACGCTGTCCGTCCGTTTCAGGGCAGCGAAGAATGCTGCGCGCCGCACGCTCTCAATCAGCCTCCCGCAATCGTAGCTCCGCGTCCCCGGGTCGAAGGGCTTTGGATCTGCGTCCCCTAGACGCACCAATACCCTGCTTCCAGACGAGTCTCCCCGCGCTCGACGGCGTCGGCGCCATCGCGATCTTGATGGGCGTGGAGACCGGTCTCCTCGGAAGAAGTCTCACCTACGAGTCCATGGAGACTCTCGAGTCCGCCGCAACATACGGGGCGGGGTGAGGTGTGCATTCGCGGGGAGATTTCGCCGTCGCTATGAGGCGCCGCTGCAGGAGCCGCAGCCAGGCAGCCTGAAGGCTGCGCTCATCGATGGTGGGCTTCGCGACCGGCTCACGCTGGCGTCGTTAGGTCGTGCGAGAGCGGTTGGGCTCCCGTTTCGGAGCATTCGCGCGCAGAGCGGGGTTCTCACCGGTGATGTGGCGTGTGGCTATGATTGCGGTCCCCAGGCTCACCGTACAACGCGATCTTGGGTTCTGAGGTTGTCGGCGGACTCCAGGAGCCAGCTAGTGGCCTTGCACTAGCTGCCGCGGGCACCGAACCTCACCAGGCGTAGCATGGGAAGGCCCAGGTCGGGTCTCGCCGGGCTTCGAGATTCGCTCACGCTCTGCGGCTGCGTTGGGCGCGCCCCGCGCAGAGCATGTGGGGAATCAAGTACTTCCCGCAGGGATGAGCACGCGTCAGGCGGTACTCGTCCTACTGCCTGCGCTCCATCGCTCGCACCGCCTCCAGGTAACTTGTGAATGTCTTTCCCCCAGGGATCGTGAAGATCGGCTCGCCGTTTGCGTCGAACTTCAGCTTCATATGCGGGGCTTTCTGCAGGGGCATTCGCACGGAGCGCGTGCCGTGCCACACCTCGATCATCGCCGAATTGCCGCGCCCTATGATGCCAATCAGCCCCTCCGAATTGCGGCCGGTCTTGGGCGCGAGTAGCGGGAACACGGTACCTCCGCCATCCCTGGCCACGACCACTCCTTCGCTCCACGCTGATCGCCGGGCGGGATTGTTGCGGCCATACCCGATTCCGTAGATGAGCGTAGCTCCCTTGGGCGCCCGCAAGAAGTCCCTCTGGGCGTTGCAGCCATCGAGCAAGATCAGATCACATGCGGTCCTCTCCGACGCAACTCGCACCACGTCCCTCGCCAGGAGTGCTTGCCCATCATGCCAATCTAGTACCAACGGAAGCCCGCCGCCATGCGCACGAACTTCGCATTGGGCCATGTGCGTTGCCTGCTGGTCTTCAAATGCGAAAGTCGGGTCCGGGCCCGCCACAACCTCAACGCCATCTGTCGACCGCCAGCCGATGCGCACGGCCAGCTCTGGGTCGTTGCTCGCCAGCATGGGGACCAGGTGCAGCAAGTTGTCGACGCCCGCCAGGCAGCCGTGTTGCCGCATGTCGTCGAACGGCTCTGCTGCTCGCATCATGCTGTCGACCTGGGGGAGATCGAAGAAATCGTATACGAGCAGGGCGCTGACGCCCGCCTTCGCGCTGTCGGTGAAGCTGCGCTCATTCGGGTCCCGCCCATCGAGAATGGGCTGGAGGGCGGGAATTCGCTTTCCAAGGTCATCGGTCCAAGCCCGCAGGTCCTTGCCAAGCCTGTCGGCCAGCTTGTCCAACTCGGGGGCCTGGGGTCGTTCCGAAGGCTCTTTCAGCATCAGCTCGAATCGAAGCGGAGATTTCCTGTGCGCCGCCAACAGCTGGATCATGTCGTTCCTCAACGCTCGAGTGCGCGCGGTCTTGTCGGGGAACGAATATGCAAGAGCTTCCAGCTTTGCGAGTTGCTCGTCGATTCGAGTGAATGCCCGGAGGGACCGCGCGATCCGACGCCGCTCGTCGTCTGGGCCAAGGCTGCTTCCCAGGTCCTTCTGCCTGTCCTTGAAGCATTGCGCAAAGACCGGGAGGGATTGACCGCAATTGCGATCGCGCGCACGACCCCACGACAGGGTTTCGAACACGTCGGGGTTGTCGGCGCGGATCACATCCAGTTCGATCAAGGGGCACGCCATGGCAGCGAACACACCCAGAGCCTGAGGAAACTCCGGATCGCGGCGCTGCACTTCCCGGACCAGCGGCGTGACACAGGCGTGGTGGCCCCACACGTACAGGCCTGCCAGGACGAGCAGGGCAAACATCACCGCGTCGAGCACGGTCCAGATCAGCTTGCCAATCCAGCGTAGTGCAGCCATGCTAACCTCCTCCGAATTGCCGAGGGAACCATGTTGTCATCCTGACAGCGTCCACGGTTCGGTCACTCGTTCAGGCACAGATTCCCATGATGCGTTGAAAATCCCCTGTCCAAGCAAGCTCGTGATGTTCAAGCACTGGCTGCCTGGACAATGCTCACTCATGGTAGGTTGGAGGGATGACGAACTCGAGTCCGTGGGGCCCCAAGAACCACCCGAGGTTCAGGGTGGTCGCTCCTCCCCAGTTCCTTGAGTACCTCGCGGAGCGGCGGCGGCTCGCCGGGGGCTGCGGAAGCATCGACAAGGCGCGACGAAAGTGGCTCGAGATACGGGGAAGCCGGGAGGACCTCGTGCTGCCGAGAACGTCCATCAGCAACTTCCACCTCGGCAAGGAGGTGGGCGGATTGATCGTCGATTACTGCTGCAATGTGCTCTTCGTCGAGGATCCCAGGTGCGCGGTCGGCGCAGTGCTTGGTGTCAGCGGTGATGTAGACGATGCCCTTACGGCAGGTATCGGCAATGGCGAGCCACCGAACCCGCAAGACGACCCCGATGCGTGGCGTGCGCGCGTAGCGGAGTACATCCGGTACTGCGTCAGGGAGGCCGATCGTGGGGAGCGGGTGGGGACTGTGCCTGCTCAGCAAGCGCCAACGGGTGCAAGGCGTGGCCGCAAGCAGGCAGTCGAGTTAGCTTCACACGACAGCGCGCTGCGGGACGAGCAGGAGCTTCGATACTGCGCAGCGGTGTGGGCATGGGACCAAGCTGCACGCGCGGAAGGCGCGTCGCCGCAGGAGCGGCACGGCCAGACGGTGCTCGCCGGCATCGAAACGGACTTGGGCGAGGCTCGGACCAAGCAGCTTCGGCGGGAGGTAGCGGAGGGTCTGCGCGACGACGTGGTGCTGACGTTTCTCCGGAACCTGGCCGGGCAAATCGGGGAGCCCATGGCAGCGCAAACGCCTTTCCCCTGCGAAGCGTTCGCCAAGAGGTATGAGGTTCTGCTCCGAATTCTCGTGCCGCTCCAGAGGCGGCCCAATCCGAATCTGCGCCTGGAGTCGTGGTCAGAGGACGCGGAACTCGGAGAATCGGGTACCACCTATGTGACGCGGATGGTGGGCACGAACACTTCCACGTGGCCTCTCGCCGTCATCGAGGAAGCGGTAGCGTTCGTCTACGATGCGGACCACACCCCGACCGCAGAGCCGGTGGTTACTGTCGGCAAGACCATTCGGCGTGAGAAACTGAAGAGAATCGGGAGCGAGTCGTTCCACAGGTTCTTTTTTCGGAAACCCATCTCGGCGGGCGGCCTCTTCGAGGCCGATTGGTCCGTGTTCTGGCCTGACGAGACCACCGGATTGTTCGACCAGTACTTGTGCTACACGCCTGCGGAGCGCAACGCCAAGGTGCTCAACCTCTCGCTCACGTGCCCGGTGCAGCGCGATGTTGCCCTGTGGTGCTGGGATGGATTCGCTTTCGGGCCGAGCCCCAGCCCAGTCCGTGCGTCGAGGAATCGGGCTCGGGGCACGTACACCTGGACCTCCCAGCTCACGGAGGAGCAGTTCGGCTCGGCAAAGCTTCCGGACGTCGTGCTCTGGACCTATCGTCCTCGGGGCAATCGGCGGGGGTCGCGCGCCGCGTGAAGTCGGCTACGACCCGCCCAGCAGCTTCATCTCGGCAGCCGCGCTCACGTCGTTGTCGATGACCTAGCGGATGACGCGCTCGGTCAGCTCCTCCAGATGTCGCCAGGGCTAGGAACTTGGGCCACAACGTTGTTACCGGAAAGCCCGTGGGGGCTCGGAGCATCACGGAGCTGTAGCGCTGGCCATGCTGGCGAAACGCCTCATAGGACGATCCTGCCACGGCGCATGGGTCTCAGGCTCGGCCTCTTCGGTCCCATGAGGCGACGCGCCTGCCTCTGCCTCACCGGAGGCCCCTGCCGTGCCGTTGCTCCCGCCCAGCGTCGACTACACCTCAAAGGACTTCGACTCGCTGCGCGAGCGACTCATCGCCCTTCTGCAGTCCGTGTTCCCCGAGTGGAGCGACTTCTCGGTCGCGAGCTTTGGCAACATCCTGCTCGAGATGTACGCCTTCGTCGGCGACGTCATCACGTACTACCTCGACGCGCAGGCGCGCGAGTCTCGCTTGGCGACCGCGACGCAGCGCAAGAACGTGATCGCACTGGCGCGTATGCTTGGCTTCAAGCTGCAGGGGGCGCGCGCGGCCAACGCAACCGTCCAGTTCTCGCTGCAAGCGCCGCCGTCGGCCAACGTGGCGCTTCAGGCGGGGACCGTGGTGCGGACCCAGGAAGTCACCGAGCCCGTCCGCTTCCAACTCCTGGCGCCCCTGGTGATCGCGGCGGGGACGTCGCCGCCCATCGCCTCAGCGGTGGTCGAGCACTCCGAGACGCACACGCAGCTCTTCGACTCGCGAGGCCTTGCGGGCCTCGATCTGCTCCTCGATCGCACCCCCTACATCGATGGCTCTGCAACGATCGCCGCTTCGAATGGCACGTACATCGAGGTCGATAGCTTGCTCGGCTCGGGGCCGAACGACAGGCACTTTCTTGTGCTCGTCGACCAAAGCGACCGGGGGATGATCCGCTTCGGCAACGGGGTGAACGGCGCACCGCCATCGGGCACGATCTCGGTCACATACAAGACCGGCGGCGGGGCGATGGGCAACGTGGATACCGGACGGCTTGTCGTCGTGGAGGGCAGCTTCGCCGACGCGCACGGGCGTCCAGTCCGGCTGATGGTCACCAATCCGGAGCCGGCGCAGGGGGGCTCCGACCGCCAGAGCATCGCGGCGGCCAAGCTCCTTGCGCCTGAAAGCCTACGCGCTCTTACGCGAACGGTGTCGCGCGAGGACTTCGAGATCAACGCCCGGCGCGTTCCCGGCGTCTCCCGCGCCCTCATGCTCACCTCGAACGAGGACACGACGATCCAGGAGAACAGCGGTGTGCTGTTCGTGATTCCGAAGGGAGGCGGCCTGCCGACCCCCGCGCTCAAGAACCTCGTGCTCAAACAGGTGACCGAGGTGTATCCGTGCACGCTCACGTTCCAGGTCAGCGTGCAGGACCCCGTCTACCGAACCGTCGACGTGGAAGCGCGCGTCTTCCTGCGGCAGGGTGCCACTCCCGGTGATGCGCGAGACCGCATCCGACGGCGGCTCACCGAGATGTTCCGCATCGAGCTTCTGGATGGGACGCCCAATCCCGACATCGACTTCGGCTTCAATGTCCGCGATTCCGAGGGGAACCCCGCAGGCGAAATCGCGTGGTCGGACGTGTTCAACGTGATTCGAGACACGGACGGTGTTCGCAAGCTCGGCGATGGCCCCTTCGATCTCAAGCTGAACGGCCTTCCCAGCGACGTGAAGCTCGGGCTCAAGGAATTCCCCGTGCTCCGGATGGTCACTCTCTTCGACGGGGACACTGGGGTCATCCTCTGATGCTGCTCAATCCCAACTTCCACGATCCAGGAGCGCTCCCGGGCCAAGCAGCGCACTGGACGCTCCGCACCCTTTGCCAGGGCCAGCGCATCGCGGGATTCGGCCCGGTCCCGGAGAGCGCCGGGGAGGACTTCGAGCGGTGGGCCTCGTTCGACGGCTCGTTCGTGCCTGGCACGCTATCGATGGCGATGTTCGACCCGCTCGCCGAAGGGCTCGAGGACTTCGACGAGGCGTGGAACCTCGGCCCGTTCCTGACAGAGCTCACCGGAGGCAACGCGGATCCGGCCATCTTCGCGGGCGCCGACGTCGAGGACCTGGAGGCCGGCTGGCTGGCTGCGCCGTTTGCGAGCATGTGGTCCGAGGTCACCGCGGCCGTGGGGATGTTCGGCGCGCAGCCCCTCGAGCGATTCGAGGATTTTTACCCCAACCCGGTGCCCACCTGGTCCGCGGCTGGCTTCGACGGACTCCCCAAGAGCTTCGACGACTTCGCCGGCACGTGGCCCGCGATGCACACACTCTGATGGAGGGATGATGGGCAGCGCTGATTGGACCTTCCTGAACGACGGACTCGACATCGCGACCGTGGATCGCGGCGTGACCGCCGGCATCCCTCGACCGCCTGGCGGCGGGACGTTCCTCTACGGTTTCAACTCCCTCGCAGCCACGCATGGCGCGGTCGCCCTCTTCGCGAACCTCGTCAACTTCGCCCCCATGGCAAAGGGTGGAACGATTCGCGGCTGCCTCCAGCGGGGCCCGGGCGGGGGACCGACCGGGTTCTCTCCGTTCCTGTTCCTCTGCGGGCAAGGGCCCTCGGTCAATGACAACGGCTACCTCCTCGGGCTCTCCGACGACGACCCACACCGCATCGTGCTCCGCAAGGGAAGCATCGTCGCGGGCATCCCCGATTCGGAAGGCCCGGGCGTGCTGCTTCGTTCGAGCGAGAGCTTCACGCAAGGAACGTGGCTTCACCTCCGTCTCGACGCGGTCGTGAACACCAACGGCGACGTGGTGCTGAGAGTGTACCGCAACGACCTGGCCGCGCACCCGCTCGGGGCGCCCCCGGACTGGGAGGCGGTCGCCGGCATGCCCACGTTCATCGACGACCAACTCGGCATCAACAGCGGCTCGCAGCCGCTCACCTCGGGACGCGCCGGATTCGGCTTCAGCGTCGCGGACGTCACCCGACGCGGATTCGTCGACCACATCGAGCTGTACCGCCAGCTGTGACCATGGAGCTCGACGCCTTCCGCAGCAGGCTCGGCGACGGCCAGGGCCGCATCGAGACGTCGGCGGGGGAAGCCTCCTTCGTGCTTGGCGACCTCGAGCCGGGCCGCATGTTCGACTTGCAACAGGGCGATTACGCGGAAGTCGCGCAGGCGACGGACTTGACCGCCGTTACCCTCGTTCGGGCGCGATGCACACTCGCGGTTCCGGCGAGTCTGCTAGCGAACCTCGTGTGGGAGGCCTCGATCCTCGTCGACGGCGCGAAGCTCGCTTCCGCAACGTGCGGAGGCGGTCGCAAGCGCGAACTCACTGACCTAGCGGCGAACGTGTCCAAGCTCGTCGGAGTCCACGAGGTGGCGGTCCGTCTCACCCTGGTGGGGGCGTGATGACCGAGCTCGAGCTGCCTGCCCTCCTCGTCCACGCGGTCGCCGCGACGATCGAAGGGCTGCGCCCGCTGCTCATCAACCGCAACCCCGCGCCCGACGAGTCCAGTGTTCCGATCACCTCCCCTATTGCGCTCGAGCTCATCGATTCCGGCCCAGCCGGCATCGACGCGGCAGCAACCCGTGCATGGGTCGACGGCACGCTTGCCTTCGACGGTGCTGCTGCGCCGGCACTCCAGTCCCCTTTCGCCGGCCCGCGCGCTTCCGTCGCGCAGGGACCGGACTTCCTGCGCATCGCGCTCGACCCGGTCGTGCCGTTCGCAAGCCAGGCAACGGTCGTCGTCCGCGTCGTCTCGAACCTGGTGGGCGGCGCCTTCCCGCTGGACCAGACCTGGTCGTTCCAGGTTGAGGACCGTACCGCCCCCAAGCTGCTCGCCGCGATCGCGACCGCCCCGAGGGTCGTACGCCTTGCGTTCGATGAGCCAGTCGTCGTGGCCGACCCGGCGGGGTTCGTCTTCACGGCGCTCGGCGCCCCAGCGGTTCCAGTCGCGCCGACGGACGCTGGCGCACTCGAAACACTCGTGGATGTCGTGCTCTCCACCGAGATGACTCCGGACGTCGAATACCGCGTAGTGGCCGCTGGCGCCCAGGACCGCAACGGAAACCCGCTGCTCCCGCCTTTCGACACCGCAACGTTTCATGGCTTCCGCCCGGCTCGCCACCCACGCCGCCGGTTCGCCCTCTGGTCGATGCTGCCCAAGCACAACCGTCGCAGCGACACCACGGGCGATCTCGCGCGGTTCATCGCGTGCCTCCAGGAGCTCGTCGATCTCCTTCTCGCCGAGGTCGATCGCTTCCCGGACCTCTGGGACATCGAGCGCGCGCCATCACCGTTCCTCGACCTGATCCTCCGCGACCTCGGCAACCCATTCCCGTTCGACCTCGACGAGCTGAGCAAGCGAAGGCTCGCCACGGTGCTCGTCGAGATGTACCGGCAGAAGGGGACAGCGATCGGCATCCGCAACGCGGTACGCTTCTTCCTCGGCATCGACATCGAGGCGATCACTGGACTGGCGTCCACAGCGCTCGAGTTGGGCATCTCAGAACTCGGCGTGGACTGGGAGCTCGGGCCCTCCGATCGCTTCGCGCGGTACGCGTTCGACGTGAAAGTGGGTCGCGTGCTCACGCCGACGGAGCGCAAACACCTGCGTGCGATCGTGAACTACATGAAGCCGGCGCACACGCACTTCGTGAACCTCTTGGAACCCGCCGCCCCGATCGTGCCGGACCATTGGGAGCTTGGGGTGAGTGAGGTGGGGTCGACGACGGTGATGCACTGACCGTTCAGAGGTAGTCGAAGAACCTGATCCACCACGTTACGCCTGCAGCACGTAGCTTCGCGTGAACGCCATCGTACGGTTCGTCCAGGTCTTCGGCGGGAACGTACTGGTAGCCCGACTCGGCAAGTAGATCGACTACGAGTTGCCGTTGGGAGCGGGGCAATCCGGATCCTTCTCGACAGCACGACCAGACCGTCGCCAGCCCACCGAATGATGACAGCCTGATTCCAAGAGCGAGGTTGGAAAGCACGCCCTTCTCCGGCCTTGCTGCGAGATCCAGGATGCTCAGCTGAGTGAAGAAGGACGCGTCCTGCACGGATGTGTCAATTTCTACCGGAAGGCAGAGCCTGCTCTCCAATGTGCGCAGCAACGCTTGGGCACGCGCCATTTGGTCGCGGTAGTCGAACCCCGTCGGAAACTCCCACGCCGTTGCGTCGTCGGCGCGTTCCAGAGCGACACGTGTCGATGGGACCATGCCGGAACTACATAGCACGAAGTGCGACGCGGCGTTTTCCCATCCTCGTCATCGGCACCAGAGCTCCCACGGAAGACGCCGGTCAACGCCGAGCCGCACTCCAGGACGCGCGCCGCCGTGCGCTGTCAGCGAACGTCTGCCGGCGCCTTGACGCACCGAAAGCGCATCCGCAAGCTCATACGGTTCGACATGAACGTACCCTCAATGATCGGCCTCATCGGCGATGTTCACCAGGAGGATCAGCGCCTCGCATCCCTTCTCGCCTTCTTCGCTGAGCGCCGGGTAACGAAGGTGCTTTGCGTCGGGGACCTCGCGGACGGCGTCGGCGACCTCTCGAGGACCATCACGCTCCTGAAGGATGCGGCTGTGGACTGCGCCCTCGGCAACCACGACCGGTGGCTGCTCCGCGGGACGATGCGTGACCTCCCCGACGCGCTCCCCACATCCAGCCTCCGCGGCGAAGACCGCTCGTACCTGTCGGCCCTCCCGAAGACCCGCATCTACGAAACAACCCGAGGGCGGCTCCTGCTGTGCCACGGCATGGGCGACGACGACATGGGCTCCTTGCGACCGGGCGACGACGGCTACGCACTGGAATCCAATTTCGAGCTGCAGGAGCTGATCGCTCCCGGGCGGTTCGCGCTCGTCGTCGCCGGCCACACGCACCAGACGATGGTGCGCAGGCTGAACGACACTTGGTTCATCAACCCGGGTACGCTACGGGGCGATCATGGGGCAACGTCGGCCGTGCTCGATCTCGCCGCGGGCGAGGTCACGATGCTCACGGTGGATCAGTCGGAGGTCAACACCCAGACGCGCGTTTCTATCGCATGATCGACGACGCACCCGCCTCCCCGAAGGCCGCGGGCATGGCAGACCGTCCTCGGCCAGCGCGACACCTCGTCAGAGCGATCCCCACAGGAACAAGCCGCGCCCCTTCACTTTCGCGAGGTGCGCAAGTCGAACGATCGACGTGAGAACCTTTTCCGCGTCCTCTGGTGGCCACTGGAGCTCTTCTATCCCCGCCCACCGTGTGGAAAGGCGTTTGATCTCCGGGACCGATAGGGCGGCAAGACGGTCAACGAAGGCGACAGGGAACCGGAGCAGCCACGACTCCGCTTCATCTTCTGGATCGAAGGCCATCTCGAGCCCGTAGTCGTCCGGGTTCCACTCCCGGCCGTCGATCATGGCCCAGAGGATCTCGAGTTCGAGTTGCGTGAAGCCCCCGAACTGCTCGTAGTCGAATCGATCCGCGGGCGGTTTGCCATCGAGGACCAGCTCGGCGTAGCTGTCTGCGTCACCCGGAGCAGCGACGAAGATGTCGGCGAGAATGCCCATGTAAGCCTCCGTGACGGCAATAGCCGTACTCGCGAGCGCCCGCAAGCTCCACTGCCGGCAGATGGGGGCACGAGCGCTCGACGGCACAACAGCGGTACCCTCTGTCCCCCTGCATCGGCATTGCCCCTCTGCCTCCCCGAAGGCCGCGGGCATGGCAGACCGTCTCGACTACTACTTCCGACAAAAGGTGACCGAGGCCGAGCTCGACCTGGGCTTCGAGCTGCTCGAGAAGGCCGACCACAACCTGGCTGCCGACATCGGAATCTACGGCGTCGTCGGAGGCGCCGAGCCCACGCAGCACGCGCCCATCCCGGACCTCACCATCGACCTGTCCGCGCCCGGCCGCGCCTACGACCGCCTGGGCCAACGCGTGTTCTTCGGCACCGGGCAGACGGTAGACCTCGCCGTCGACTCGACCGGCATCCCCACCGACGTCTCGACCAATACGCACGAACGCTGGCTCGGCGTGTTCCTTCGCTTCAAGCGGCTCCTCTCCGACCCGCGCACCGACGGCAACTCCCAGCAGGTCTTCTTCCGGCGTGACGAGTCGTTCGAGTTCGTGGTCCGCCAGGGGCCGCAGGCCGCCATTGGCTCTGCACCGAAGGTCCCGCTCGTGGACGACGAGCTTCTGGTCTGCGACGTGAACCGCCGCGCCGGGCAGCTCCAGATCCTGAACGCCGACATCAGCGTCGCCCGCCGTCAGGCCTTCGTGTTCGCGCACGGCGACGCGGTCCAGGTCCTCTCCGGCCTGTGGACCGCGATCAGCGCTGCCGCGAACAGCGTCCAGGCAGCCCTCGACTCCGTCGATCAGCTTCTTTCCGGGCACTTCGGGGCGACCTCGCACCGCCACAGGGCGCAGGACGTCGACTACACACCGCATGGCTTCGTCGCGGCGAACAACGTGAACGGCGCCATCGATGAGCTTGTCGATGACCTGAGCGCCACCGTGCAGGGGAGTCCCGGCGCAGCGCGCGTCGGCGCCGACGCGGTTCCTGGAACCCCGCACGCCCTTCCCGCGGGCACCATCGACGGCCAGCTCTCGCAGACCCTCGCCTGGCTCAACACCCACGTGGGAGCCGCCGCGAACGCCCACGCGGCCTCCGCGATCTCGGCCACGCCGCACTCGTTCGTCGCCGCGACGAGCGTGCAGGCCCAGCTCCAGGAGATCGCGACGGACCTCCAATCCCAGGCGAGCCCCGCAAGTGGCGCGAGCCTCGTCGGCAATGACGCGCTCGCCGGCACGCCATACGCGCTTCCCACCGGCTCGCTGCGCGACCAGATCCGCGCCGACGCCCAGCACCTCAACACGCACGCCAGCTCCGGCGATCATGACGCGCGGTACCTGCGCGAGGTCTACCGGCAGACCAACAAGCTCAACGCTGGAGATTCGCAGCTCTACACCACCCTCGACGACTTCCCGCACGTCATCGAGTGCGCCTACAACTACGTAGGGACGAACGGGTGGCCTGAAGCCACGACCTACGTGCAAGGAGCGCTGTCGTCGCAGCTCCGTTGCTGGATGACCAAGGTCTCCGGCGGGAGCGACTGCGAGCTATGGGTCCGGAACACGTCGTCGGAGCAACTCTTCATCACCGTGGGGGCCTATCGTGTCGCGTAGCACACGCAAGAGTCTGGCGGATCGAGTAGAACGCATCGGGACCAAGAGCGCCAAGGCACTGGCCGAGTTCGCCTCGCGCACGGGCGCCAAGGGCGAGCTCCCGTGCTGGGGAGCAATCGCGGATCATATCGAGAAGAACGTGGTCGACGATGCCGCACTCGAATCGCTCTGGCGGGCGATGGTCGAGGTCGGCGACTCGCGTCCGCAGCTCGTCTTGCTCAGCATCCTGAAGGATAAGCCCAAGCTTATCGAGCTCGCGGCGCGGGACGAAGGGAATGTGTCGCCCGTCGTCCGGCAAGCGCTCACCGCGCTTCGTGTCCCCGACGACACCGAGTCGAACCGCGGGTTCGAGACCCGCGTCAACGAGCTCCTCGCCGTTCGGTACTTCGTGCCGGACAGCGTCGAGCCCGAAAACGAATCCAAACGAAGGAGCAAGTAGCATGGAGATGTACGCCACGATTGCAGAGTTCCTCAAGGCGACCGGCCCCTACGGCCTGGTGGCCGTGCTTGGCTGGGCCTTCTGGCGTGTGATCGAAAAGAAGGACAAGGAGGTGAAGGACCTCTACGAGAAGGTCGCGCAGATCTCCGAGGCCCAGACCTCGGCGATCACCAAGGTGGAGGCCGCGCTGCTCGCGCTGCGTGAGGCCATCGACGAGCTCCGCGGCCGCACCCGCAACGCTTCGAGCCACGAGTGAGCGGCGTCATGGGACCCTTCGACTTCACCAATGGCCCATTCACGACCGAGGAAGTCCTGCGGGCAACAGCAGTCGCCATCGCGCGACACGCGTGCAACGGAGACGACGGGCGCGTCGTCGGCGACCCCGTGTTCGAGGAAGTCACCGAGGAGCGCAACCGCTGGCCCAAGTACTCAGCGTGCGGCGACCTCCCTCAGTTCGTCTTGATGCGTCTCGGGCTTCAGGACGAGCGGATCGTGAATCGGAGCGACGACGGTGGCAAGCTGCCCTGGAGCATCGGCCAGAACCTCTCCAAGCTCGTCTTCCGCACCGGGAAGGCCTTCGTTTGGAGCACAGTCAAGAAGCGACCAAAGCCTGGCGACGTTCTTTACGTCGCAATGCCTGAGCACGTGTGCGTACTCGACAGTCTCGACGAGGTCGCCGGGACAATTGCCACCTTCGACTACGGACTCGTCGACCCGAAGACCGGGAAGCCCGCGGGACGGCGCCGCGTCTCACGCTTTCGCGTGCAAGGAAAGCAGCTCATGGTGGGCAATCGCGTCCTGCGCGGCTGGCTCGACATCGCCAGAATCCCCGGACTTCTGGCGCCCTCCTGATTCCCCTCCAGAATCTGCTCTACCGGCCTTGCTATACCGCGCAACCGGAGCCTGTATGTCGTTCGCGGGGCACGCGAATCACCGCCCCGCAGAAGGAGCAGAACGATGAAGGTGGGAGAGCTGATTGAGATGCTGCAGCAGTACGACCCGGAAGCGGAACTCTACCTGGCCGAACAACCCTCTTGGCCGTTCGAATTCTCGATCGCGGGTGTGGTGCAACGAGAAAACGTCCTCGCCGAGGAAGACGACGACGTCGCTGTCTGCCGCGACGGCATGTCCCCCTCGGATGTACTGCTGATCGAGGGAACGCAGCTGCGATACGGATCCAAGCAGACCTGGGCATTCGCGCGACGATAGCGCTGCACCGAACAACCGCGCAGCCGGACGGGTCCCCCCGCGCCGGCTTTGCTCCTTCTGCCGCCTTGTGGAATCGACATCGCGATCTCGAATACGACCTTGCCTTCGTCGATCGCCGGAGCCTGTATGTGCGCAGCGAAGCCCGACCAAGCAGGGCGAGACGACGACCCCGGCGTGCAGAGCGGGATGCCGCGCGAGGGGAACGTGTACCCGCAGAAGGAGTCCGACCATGCCGCGACGAACCCAGCCCACCAACGACCTCGACAGCCTCCGCCTCCCCGAGCTGCAGCAACGATTCCTCGAAGTCATCGGCGAAGAAACCCGTTGCCCCAATCGCACCTTCCTCATCCGCCGCATCGAGCAGGCGTTGCTCCAGCGCGCAGAGCCAGCGCAATCCGCGACCGCGGAGGAGCCGGAGCCGACGCCCGCGAATGCAGCCCCCCAGCTCGAACCCGCGCTGCTGCCGGAGCCGGCCCCCGAGCCTCAAGAAAGTGAGCCCGCTGCAGAGAGGGAAGCGGCGGAGAGCCCGGAAGGCGACGACCCCGCGCAGGGCGCCGACGCCCTACAGCAGACCGCACAGCCGACGAGGAGGGCAAGGAAGAACACTTCTGATCGCGCTCCGATCGCGCGCGCGGAGCGCGGACGCTTCAAGAGCATGACCGTCGAGGAGCTCCAGACGACGTACTTGCAGAAAGTGGGACGCCCCACCGGCTCGACGGACAAGGCGTATCTCATCTGGAAGGTCCGCGAGGCAGAGAAGGGGCGGATTCCAATCGGTCCGCGCGAGACCAGAAGCCCGGACCAGCAAGGGGCAACCGACGTCCGCATCCTTCCGCTGCGCCTCGATGCCAGCGCGGTCGAGCGGATGGACGCCGCGTGGAAGGAGCACGGGATGAAGTCCCGGATGGAGTTCTTCCGGCGCGCGCTCGGCCACTACCTGGAGCACATCGGCGCCCACGACGCCGCTGCGATGTTCGACGCAGGCAATCAGCTGGCAGCGGCCAGCGGTCAGCCGGTGTAAGGCAGGCCTAAGTAAGTATTCCGCCGTCGCCTGAATAGCTGATGGCTGACGGCTGATGGCTGATGGCTGCCAGCCAATTCTGCGCGAGTATCTCAACCGATTGAAAAAGAACATTTTTCTGTCGATTGACGCCTTGCTAATCCCACACACCGGAGCCTGTATGTCCCACGCGACGACAACGCACCCCCTCGGGACAACGGAGAAAGACAATGCTCAACACGCTGCGCTTCGGGATCGAGATCGAGACGGTGGGCCTGGGACGCGAAGGCCTCGCGAATGCGATTCAAAGCGCGGTCGGCGGAACCAAGACTGCCGACTACCGCAGCTGGAAGATCGTAGACGCCAAGGGCCGCACCTGGAGGGTGGTGCCCGATGGCTCGCTGAGCGGCGGCGACCAGAGCGGAGAGATCGTTAGCCCGATCCTCGCCTACGAGGATATCGAGGAGCTTCAGCAGGTGGTCCGGGCGGTGCGCCACGCCGGGGGGCGAGCCGACAACTCGACTGGGATTCACATCCACGTAGACGGGAGCCGCTTCGACGCGCGGGCGGTGACGAACCTGGTCAAGATGGTCCACAAGCAAGAGCGACTGATCGAGCGCGCGCTTGGAATCAGCGAGAGCCGGCTCGCCCGCTACTGCCGCCCGGTCGACGCGGAGTTCATCCGCCGGCTCGAGAGCCGCCGCCCGCGCACGATGCAGGAAGTCAGCGAGGCCTGGTACGGACGCCACAACGCGCACCCCGATCGCTACGATTCGAGCCGCTACCACGGCGTCAACCTCAACAGCCTCTTCTTCAGGGGCACGATCGAGTTCAGGTGGTTCCAGGGCACGACCCACGCCGGCGAAATCAAGTCCTACATCCAGCTGGTGCTCGCGATCGCCGCCAAGGCGATCGGAGCCAAGTCGAGCTCGAGCCGCCGCCGCGAATTCAACGCAGCGAGTTCGAAGTACGACATGAGGGTCTGGCTCCTCGGCCTCGGGATGATTGGCGACGAGTTCAAGACCGCCCGGCTGCACCTGCTCAAGAAGCTCGGCGGCTCCGCCGCTTGGAAGGGAGAGCGCCGCGACCGCGCCCAGGGTACGCAGCCCGCAGCCCAGGAGGAACAAGCCGCATGACGGGATGGCCAGGGGGCCGGCGGCGGGCCCGCACTCGCCCAAGGCGCTCCTGGCCTCGACTTGTCGCGAACCAGAAACAATCATGCTACGCGGGCTTGGGAGCCCGCTGACGCGGGAGAAACGAACGTGCTCTACTTTGCCTACGGCTCAAATCTCAACGAGGCGCAGATGCGCGAGCGCTGCCCGAGCGCGGTGCGCGGTCCTCGCGCGCTCTTGCGCAACTACGCGCTGACGTTCGGCGGGTTCAGCCACCGATGGGGCGGTGCGGTGGCGAGCGTCATCCGGGCGCGGGGAGCCGAAGTGCACGGACTCCTCTACGCCATCGCCGCCGAGGACATCGCCGCGCTCGACCGCTGCGAAGGCCACCCCTTCGCGTACGAACGCGTGGAGCGTATCGTCTACGACGAGGATGGCCGCCGCCGGCGCGTGCACCTCTACCTCCAGCCGGAGGAAGGCTTCGAGCCGTGGGAGCCCGCACCGGACTACTACGCCGTCCTGCGGCGCGCGTACGCCCGCTTGGGCTTCGACCGTCGGCCCCTGGCTGCCGCAGCGCGGGTGGCGGCATGACGGGCAGCGTCGGCCAGCCAGGCGTCACCACGCGCGTCTTCGTCTACGGGACGCTGCTCCGCGGCGAAGGGAACCACGACCTCCTCGCCCGCGCCGAGCTCGTCGGCCCTGCCCGCACGCCGCTCCGCTTCACACTCCACGACCTCGGCGGCTTCCCCGGTCTGGTCGACGGCGGCGAGCACGCGGTCGAGGGAGAAGTGTACATCGTCGGGCCGGACACCCTGGCCCGGTTGGATCAGCTCGAAGGCCATCCCCGGTTCTACCGGCGCGCTCCGATCGCCCTCGAGGACGGCTCCACCGTCGAAACCTACCTGCTGCCCCGCGATCGCGTCGCCGGACGCCCCGTGATCACTTCGGGCAGCTGGCGCGCGCGCCGGAGAGAGAGGGTCGCATGATTCGAGGTGTACGGAGCGAAGCGGAGTACAGCGAGAACTACGAGCACAACCGGAGGTTGGCGCAGTGAACATCGAGATGCGAGACGGCCGCGTCTTCCGCGGCACCGCTGTGCAGATCGTCAAGGCGATGCAGGACATCGCGTTCGGCGTCGAGCAGTTCACCCTCCCCGAGTACATCGACTGGGTGGTGCAGAACGCCGCGAAATTCGAGGAGGTCGAGCTCAAGATTTCGGGCGAGACGGACGATGATAAGGCGGCGTCGCTGGTGGCGGAGATGATCAGGACGGGGTTGACGCGGAAGGTGTAGACTCCGAGCCCCGACACGCGGCGTGACGGTCGCTCGCGCCCATTGCTGATGCCATCGCCGGCCAGGTCAAAGCCGTGATACCGTCGGTCGCCATGACCGATCCCGGCCCCCCTGCTGTCCGGCCCGACGCCAACCGCCTCGCGCTCGCGCTTGCACGCCAAGTGCTGGGCGCCGCGCACGACTTCGAGTTCATGGTGGAGGGCACCAGCATCCGCGCGCACGTCGAGCCGCTTCCTGTCCCTCCCTGGCCACAGGAGATCGCGGGACTCGACCCAAGCGCGGACGGGCCGTGGCCCTCAGCCGTGCGAGTCCGATTCTCGTGGGACGGGGGCGAAGCAACTATTGCGATGGAGACTTCGTTCTGGAACCGCCCCGGTCACCCGAACCACCACATGGTTGGCATTCGGGCGTGGGTGCCGAGCGTGAGACGCGATGTGCTCTGGATCACCATCGCAAAACCCCTTCAGCGCTCCCCCGACAGCGGCTCGGTCGTTATTGAGGCATCGATTACGCCCTTCCGCAGGCAGAACGAGCCTGAGGACCCAACCTTTGCCCGCGCACAGCAACTGCGCGAAATCGTTGCTCGAGCCGGATTGCCCCTGCACACGGCTTCCAAGCTCGAGGCCTTCGTCGTCGTGCCCCCGCACTTCACGGCCTCGCCGAGTGGACGCGAAGCGTTCGAACGCCTGGCGAAGGTGTGTATGATCAAGCTGCCATTCTTCCTCCGAGGAATCCCAGGTGGCATGCAGGGCTCGCCTCCCTTCCAAGTCCCGGACGTCGCGGACGGCATCGCGCACGCGCCCCGGATAACCACATCAGCAAAGCGCTCGGCTATTTGGCCTTTGCCGGGCGGTGTGCGGGAGTACAAGAAGACACTCGACACGCTGCTCGAGGCCCTGGTGGAAGGTCCTGTGTCGGTTTCGGACTTCGATAGTCTGCTCGAGAAACGCTTCGAGGTCCCAGGCGAAGCCTCCCGGAGGGCCTATCGCAACGTCCTAATCGCCCTCTCGCTGGTTAGCATTTCGAACGACAGTATCGAGTTGACCGCTGAAGGAATGGCCTACCTCGACCGGCGCGACGCTGGGGAGTTGTTCGACAGGTTCCACGCCACGTATCAGGGCATGCTGGACCTGCTGGTCGTCGCCCGCGAGGTAGGACATGTGAGGTCAGACCATGCGCTCGAGCTGATGAGACGGTTACTCGGAGTGGAATGGAGGACTCCGACGCAGGTCAGCTTCCGACGCAATTGGCTTGTCTCGCTGGGAATGCTCGATCGGACGGACGAGGGCGATACTCTCACGGCGCCGGGCAACGCAGCGGTCGAGCGGCACAAGGAGCAAGCCGATCAGATTGCCACTCGGCTGTTAGAGGTGCTTGAAGAGATCGGTCCCCAGTCCGACGAACTGGGGACTGACAGCGAGGAGGAGGAGCGCGACGACGGCGTCGCGCCAGGGTTCGACGTACGGAAGCCAGCCGCGCAGGTCGAGCCAACGGCCTGGTCGGCGGATCGCGTTGATCTCGCTGCTGACAAGCTCGCAGCCAGGCTGGGCGGTCTCACTTTGCCGACTTCTACGATCGCGGCACTGGCTGCCGCTATCTCCGCGGGCAAGCACGTCCTCTTGGTGGGCCCGCCTGGCACGGGAAAGACCGACCTCGCACATTGCGTTGTGGAGGCAGCTCGGGCTGATGGGTATTGCGCTGGCGCATTCGTTGCGACAGCATCTGCGGATTGGACCACCTTCGACACGATCGGCGGGTATGCCATCCAACGAGACAACTCGCTCAGGTTCAGGCCCGGGGCGCTGTTGCGCGCCATCGAAACCTGGCAGTGGCTCGTCATCGACGAAATCAACCGCGCAGACATCGATAGAGCCTTTGGCGAGCTGATGACAGTCCTCGCGGGGAAGACCACCGATACGTCGTACGAACTGCCCGACGGCCGCAACGTGCGAATCGGGCCAGACCCCACCGCTACGCACCCGCTGCCGCGCACGTTCCGGGTGATTGCAACGATGAACACGTGGGACAAGACGTCTTTGTTCCGCCTTTCGTACGCGGTGCAGCGACGATTCGCCATCGTGCAGGTGGGAATCCCCGACGATGCCACATACGGCAGGCTTATTCAGCAGCACGCCAGCGGCGAAGGGCTCGACCCCGCTGTCGAGCCTCGCGCTATCCCGATTCTTGCCGAACTGTTCTCCACGCGCGCATTGCTTGCCGTTCGCCCGCTCGGGCCCGCAATAGCCCTGGACCTGATTCGATACTTGCGACGGCGGCAGGCGTCCGGCGACGGGCTGGCCGAAGCGGTCGCCATGTATGTGTTGCCGCAACTCGAGGGTTTGGATGAAGCTCCGGCCCTCAAGGCTTATTCATTTCTCATGGGAGCCGTCGAGAGTTGGAGCTCAACAGCATCTCGCTACGAGCTGCGGGAACGCTTTGCGGACCTCTTCCCACACGTGAGGCTCCCCGAGGCATGACCTCACCCGAATGGGAAGTCTACCTTCGCGGACGATTTCCGGGCTATCTCCTGCCCGAAGCGGCAGCCACCACGCTCACTGTCGAAGCCGCCAGGCGATTCCTGGAGGCAGTCTCCGGTCGTCCTGACCAGCTCGATGTCCTTCGAGCCGCAAGCACGCTCGTTTCGCGTGCTGCCGCGCTTCGCGAATTTACGTGTGTTTCGTTGCCCAAGCTCGTTCGCGAACTGCCTTCTCACAACGAGTCTAAACGCCGGGAGTGGATAGGTGGGTTTCATGGCCGCCTATCCGTGTGTGAGACGCAGTTCCTCCATATGCAGGGGCGCCGGACCGAGTTCGTGACGCGCTCCCCCCGCAGAACCTTCGATCTGCCCGAGAACCTGCTCGTTCGCGCGGTCTGCGACCGCCTGCTGCGCGCCATCACTGTACTTCATCGAGCGCGCGTCTTGCCCGAGAGCGGCTGGGGCCTGCAACTGCGCGACGCTGAGGGTCGGCTACGACATACTCTCGCATCAACTCCGCTAGGTTGGCTACCGATCGCGTCCGTTACCCCCTTTCTTGAGTTGGCGGCGGCGTCTGCCCGTCACCCCACATTCCATGAGGCCGTCGGTTTGTGGCGGGTGCTGCGCGATGGGCTCGACACGGAAGACCCGTATCGAATAGCGGAGGTAGTGCGTGACGGCGCGTTGTTTCCCCTCGAGGACCATACTCGCTTCGAGCTGGCCGTTGCCATACGTGTCATCGAGGCGATCGAGTCCGAGCTCTCCTCGACCGTTCCCCAACGATGGCAGTCTAAGCGCTCGCTGATTCGCGGTGGCCGACGGGAGATCGTCTCGTTCACGCACGGAGAAACAACGCTGCGAGTTTACTACAATCAGCCAGTGTTGCCTGCTGGGCAATCTGACCTCGGGTGCTCGCACTACTTCGGTTGCGCTGGTCGCCTGCGCCCTGACCTCACGTTGACGATCGAGCGGGCGGGCCGGATCGTTCAGGCGACCGTTGTCGAAGTGAAGCACTCGTCGGACCCCGGCTATCTGATGTCGGGGTATAGGGAGGCAATTCTGTATCGGTGGGAGTACGCTCCCCACCTTACCGGATGGCCGAAGGCCATTCTCGTGGCATCAGGTCCCATACCGGGCGGCGTACGCACGCACGACGATGTCGTTGCGGTGAGCTGGGACGGCTGGGTGCCCGAGAGCATGACGCGGTCCTTTGTTGCAGCGCTTTGCGCATGAATGCGCCAAGCCACTCGTCCCGCGAATCAACGGTGGGCGGTGCGGCAGCCGCGGTTCTCCGGCCGTCGCTTCAGGCTGCCTTGCCCTGGGCACAGCACGTCGTGGTGGCAACTCACGTCCCCCCGTTCCGACACGCGTGCTGGCAACAGGGCGCAATCTCCGCGGACGACTGGCTGCCGTTCTGCGCGTGCGGTGCGGTCGGCGACGTCCTCGGAAACGCTGCCGCCACCCATCCGCACGTGCAGTTCACCGTGCTTTGCGGGCACACGCACGGCGCGGGCGAGGTCCGCATTTTCGACAACCTGCTGGTACTCACTGGCGACGCGGATCACGGCGAGCGGAAGAGCCAGGGCGTTCTGGTGAGCTGAGCGCTCCGTGGCACGAGAAGTTGCGGCCTCGTCCAAAGCCGTGAATAGCCGCTTCTGGTGATCCGGCTATAAGTGCCCAAGCGTGTTCGGGCACTTGCAGAGCCGCACTGAACACGGCGCCGCGCTTGCCCACCTACGCGTTCCGCTGCCAGGATGCGCCCCATGGGGGTTTCCCGCGAAAAACTCTACGAGGAGGTCTGGGCCGAGCCGATGACGACGGTGGCGGCGCGCTATGGCGTGTCCTCCAACTTCCTCGCGCGCGTGTGCGAACGCCTCAGCATCCCTCGCCCTGCCCGCGGCTACTGGGCGCAGCGCGCAGCCGGCATGGAACTGGAGTTGCCGGTGCTTCCACCAGCTGAGCCCGGCCGGGAGATCGATTGGACGCGCGAGGGTGAGGCTCCGCGCACGGCGCCGATGGGCTCGACGCCGGGCGGGCCGCGTCGCAGGAAGAAGGACCGGCCGGCAAAGCATCCGTTGCTGGTGGGTGCACGGGAGCAGTTCGAGCATGCGCGCGACAGCGTCTATCGAGACACCGAGTTCCTGCGGCCCCACAAGTCGCACCTCGTCGACATCTTCGTGTCCAAGGAACTCCTGTCGCGAGCACTTGAGGTGGCGAACGAGTTCTTCCTCACGCTCGAGGATCGGGGCCTGCGCGTCGTCCTTGCGCCGAAGCACGAGCGGTACTGGCACAAACGGGCTGAGCACCGCGAGGGGTACACGCCCCGGGATCGGTAACGACCGCGATGTTTTCGGCAACGCTCGCGTACAACGCCTAGCGATCAGGTGAGTTCTCACTCGATGGGCGCCGGTTCATTCTTCGGGGAGAGCCCTTCCCCGACGAGCCCACGGCGGAGTGGTTCGTAATCGACCTCCTCCAGCACCACGACATGGCCGGCGCATCCCTTTCCGAACTGGAACAGCGCCTCACGGAGACCCTCCGGTCGGGTCGGTGGAAGCCGGGTCGCCTCCACGAAATGGCGGCCTTGTTTGGCAACAAGACGACGAAGGCACTCGTGGAGAGGTGCATCCGAGCGGCGAGGCTGATGCAGGGTGGTGAGGAACCTCTCGGCAGGTGACGAACATGTAAGCGCCGCTGATGAGTCCCCTGGTCAGCGGGCGGCCTCCGGCCACTCCCCGAGGAGCCGCCAACCAGCTTCCCCCGTAGGAATCTCGAACGCCACGAGATTGCCCGGGCGCGCCACCTTGTTCAACCCGATGCATCGCACCCCCGCGATCTCGGCCTCGAGGCGCGCGTGGTGGTGTCCGAAGAAGCAGACGCGAGGCTGGGTCTTGGCAACCAACTCATCCAGACCCGCAGCTTCGCTCACGAACCCCGCGCCGCGACGGTGGCGATCGAACCGCACGCCCTTCGGCGCGTCGTGCACGAGCAGGATGTCGATCCCCTCCCGCGCGCTCAGCGCTGCGATCTCGTCTCGCGTGTAGTGGCGCTTCGCGTAGCCTTGCAGCGTGCGAGACGGGCGCTCGAAGTCTGATGGACCGTAGCACCCGCCGAGCCCGGCAACGCGGAGGACCTCGCCGCCTGCGGCAAGGTCGGCGACCTCCCCGTTCCGGAGGTAGCGCAATCCAGGCAGTGCCTCGCCGTCTGGACGGCTGTCGAGCCAAACGAAGTCCTCGTGATTCCCTTTGACGAAAACGGTGGGGCGCGGAACCGCGCGTCGCTCCGCATACCACCTCGGGAAGTCGCCGGCGCCGTCGTGACGTCGGGTGGCTCGGTCGATGCGGCTCGGGTCGGGCCAGATGCCGAAGTCGCCGACGTGGAGCACCCAGTCGAAGGTGAGCCCGAGCGAACTCTCGAAGGCGATGACGTCCTCGTATAGGAGATCGATCGCTCCGTGGATGTCGCCGGCCGCGCAGAGAATCATGCGGCCTCCCAGCTGTTGCAGATTCTGCAACAACTCGGTCCCTTCGCCTCGATGCTAGCGAACGGCGCCCGAGCCTCGGTGTGGGCATCGACTGCGTTCATGGCGCCCGAACATAGCTCACGCCCCGCGGTGCGCCACGTTCTCTTCTTGTCTTCAGAGCCGGAAGGAGCCGTCATGCCCCTCCAATCGCGCGGGCCGTTTTTGACCGCGCGAGAACAGGAGCGTGATGTCGAAAGAACCGCAATCACCTGGATCCGGCTTGGTCTTGGATGCCGGCGATCTGGACGCGCAGATGGATGCGCTCGACGCAATGCCTCTGACCTCGTTGCAGGCCACATTCCGAGAGGTCTTCGGGTTCCCGGACCGGACCCACAACCGACCTCATCTGGTCAAGCGGCTCCGATGGCGACTGCAGGAGCTCGCGGAAGGTGGGCTGTCGGAGGCCGCGCTGCGCAAGATCGACGAGCTCGGAGACTGGCTCCCCGACGCATGGAAGGATCGTCCAGCGCCACCGACTGTTGCCGAGGCCGCCGAACGAGACCCGCGATTGCCGCCTGCGGGAAGCACCCTTCGCCGGAAGCACGGCGATGTGATCCATGAGGTGTTGGTCTGCGAGGACGGATTCCTGTACGCCGGTGAGCACTTCAAGAATCTGAGCGCGGTCGCGAAGCGAATCTCCGGCACGATTTGGAGTGGCTTCGCCTTTTTCGGGCTGGCCGGACCGCCGCGTAAGAAGGGGGCAGTGCGATGAGCTCGCGCACACGCCGTGGAACGGTCGAGAGCGCACCGAAGCGCTGCGCCGTGTACACGCGAAAATCCACGACGGCCGGGCTGGAGAAGGACTTCAACAGCCTCGACGCGCAACGCGAAGCGTGCGCAGCCTACATTCAGAGACACGAACGATGGGTGCTGCTCGAGGAGCGATACGACGATGGCGGATTCACCGGGGCGAACACCGACCGCCCGGCATTTCAGCGGCTCCTCGCGGATGTCGATGCGGACAAGGTCGATGTCGTCGTTGTCTACAAGGTTGATCGGCTCTCGCGGTCTCTTCTCGACTTCGCCAAGGTCGTCGAGCGACTGAACTCCGGTGGCGCGTCGTTCGTGTCCGTCACGCAGAACTTCTCCACAGCCGATGCGATGGGCAGGCTCACACTCAACATGTTGATGAGCTTCGCGGAGTTCGAACGCGAGATGATCGCGGAGCGAACACGCGACAAGATTGCCGCCTCCCGCAGGAAGGGGAAGTGGACCGGCGGCGTCACTCCGCTCGGATACGCGCTCAAAGACAAGCGCCTGGAGGTGAATGACGTTGAGGCGATCACGGTCCGAGAGGCGTTCGCGCTATTCATCCAATTGCGCCAACGTGCGATGGTTGCCCGCACGCTCAACGAGCGCGGCATGCTGCCTCGCGCTGCCAAGCGTCGCGGTGAACGGCCGATCGCGTGGACCAAGGACTCGATCGTGCGACTGCTGCGCAATCCGGTCTACGCTGGCATGTTGAATTCCGGCGATGAGCTCTACCCTGGGGAGCACGCCGCGCTTGTCGACAAGGAAATGTTCGCGCTGGTGCAACGGATGCTCGATGGGCGCATGCCAAGCATGCGCTTCGCCGGTGTCAACTTCGAGTACGTTCTCCGGGGCCTGCTTCGGTGCAGCATCTGCGGCGAGCTCATGACACCGTCGTCCAGTTCGAGGCACGGCGCCAACTACCGCTACTATCGTTGCACGACGCGCGACAGAAGAGGTGTCGGGGCCTGCCCGGCACGGCACGTTCCGGCGCCGGCGATCGAGCGTTTCGTCGCCGATCGCCTCTCCGAGGTCCGGTTGGATCAGATCTTCGGGCCGGCCGTGTTGAGCGCAGTTCAGACAAGGTTGCAGGAGCACCGATCACGGCTCGAGACGTTGCGAACCCAGCTTCCGGCGAAGGTTGGACTACATTCCGCAACCGCATCGCGACTGGTGGAGGAACTCACGCGACTGAACGGTAGGGCGCGCGACATCGCCGAGGCGAGCCTCCACGCGGAATCGGAGAAGCTCGCGCTTGCGGAACGGCAGCTTGCGGAGGTCATGCGAAACGCAGCCGCCCTTGACGGAGTCCCTCAGTCTCCCGACGCGTATCGCGCCATTCTCGGCGACTTCGGAGTGCTCTGGAGAGCCATGAGCGTTACCGCACGGGGGCGTTTGCTCCGCGCCCTCCTGGACCACGTGGATGTGAACGAACGCACGGGCCAGGTCGATGTGTACCTGTTCGAGCTCGACTGGCGGAACAGCGACGGGAGCGGCGAGGGGAGTTCATGACCCATCCGCAAGCGGGCCTGCGCTGCAGAGTCATCACCGGGACTCTTCAGCGAGTGCGGCCGGAAAAGAAGACCTTCAATCCCGAGGTGCCAGCGCCACGAAGACCTGCGCGAGTCGCTCGAATGCTCGCCCTCGCACACCGCATTCAGGATTCGCTCGACGCCGGCCGGGAACGGGACCGCGCGGCGGTGGCTCGCAAGCTCAGGGTGACGCGGGCCCGGATAACGCAGTTGCTTGACATCCTCCTCCTCGCCCCTGACCTGCAAGAACTCGTTCTGCACATGGAGGCTGTCGACGGCGCCGAGCCGACCACCGAACGCGCGTTGCGAATCGTCGCACGGGAATCCCGCTGGGCCCGGCAGCGCGCCGCTTGGGCCTGGATGGTCGAGGAGGAATGACCGAGCCGCCTACTCCCTCTCTCGGTCGTTGCCACCGACTGTCCCCTCTGCATCAGGCCACCACGGTTCTCCGGATTCGATGGTGTGGGCAACGCGTTGCGCAGCGTGGCGCTTGCGCGCCTTCACAGACACCAGCGCGGCCAGGTCGAGTCGGTACACGTTCGCGTCCGCACGTCCCGCGATGCCGGGGAGATGGAGCACGTCGCCGGGGACGAGGTCACGCGCGACAAGCGCGAAGCCGAGCGTGTCGAGAAACCAAGGCGGGAGCAGAGCTGCCGTGTACACAGCAGCCAGCCCGCGCTGCCGGGCGCGGCGTAGCGCCTCGTTGGTGAGCCGTGTACCAAGTCCCCGCAGACGCCAGGTTCGCATGACGAACACTCCGCGAAGCACGCCCAGGTTCCCGTGGCATTCCAGGTACGCCGCTGCGATCGGCCCCATGCGCCTGGCATCGACGACGAGGCAGGAGCTGTCCCTGGCTTGCTCGATATCTGCAAGCGTCGGCCCGGTTCCCCGGAGGAGCCTGACGACGGTCGGCAGTTCGTGGGGCTTCGCATCCCGGACCCGCGAGAGTGGGGGCCTGTCCGGGCTCGTGGTCGCGATCGTGGGCGCGTTCGGCGTTCGGGGTGGGGAACGGCTCGGTCGAGGTGTCGGCGCCCCCTCTGGGCCCGCGGAGACGCCAACGGCGGCCAGCACTGCGTCGGCAAGAATGGCAGTGACTTCCGCCCTTCGATGTTCGAGCTCAAGGCGGTGTGGAGGAGAGGAATTGCTCATCGGAGCGACACGTCGCTCTTCGCGGCGGAACAGTCCAGCGCCTTCGCCCGATTCGCCACCTACTTCCGCCGCGCAGTCGCGATCGGCTTCGCGGCGCAAGAAGCCCCCCCCACCGCCTCCCTTGTTCGATCCTCGGCGGCCGAGTACCTGACCTTCGTCGCTGCCAGCGGCGAAGGCGGTGTCGAAGCAGTGTACGCCGACGAGAACGTGTGGCTCAGCCAGAAGATGATGGCCCAGCTCTACGACGTGGAGATCCCGACCATCAACTACCACTTGAAGAAGGTCTTCGAGGACAGCGAGCGCGAGGAGGACTCAGTTGTTAGAAGTTTTCGAATAACTGCCGCCGACAGCAAGACCTACGACACGAAGCACTACAACCTTTCGGCCATCATCGCCGTCGGGTACAAGGTCAACTCCGAGAGCCGTGCAGTTCCGCAAGTGGGCCACGCGCGTCGTCGAGGAGTTCACCGTCAAGGGCTTCGCGATGGACGACGAACGCCTCAAGCGTGGCGGCTCCGTCCTGAGCGATCGCTACTTTGAGGAGCAACTCCAGCGCGTCCGCGAGATCCGGCTGTCGGAGCGCAAGTTCTACCAGAAGATCACCGACATCTACGCCACGTCCGTCGACTACGACGTGACCGCGCAGGCTACGAAGCGCTTCCCTTGCAGGAGTTGCCCGCCCATGGACCGACGCCAGCGGCGCCGGACGAAACAAACGACCGCCGTCGAGTCCTGTATGATCGCAAGAAGTTCGCCCCGGCGATTCCGAGGATGACATGACCGCCTTCCCACCCGAATCCCATCACCTCGACCGCAAGTCGCTCCGCAAGGTCACGGGCTCAACCGCGGACTTCGGCGAGCTCGCGCAGGACTGCGTCTGCTTCGCGAACGGCGCGGGAGGCACGCTGCTCATCGGCATCGAGGACGACGGCGTCGCCCCGCCCGTGGACCAGCGCGTCGATCCCGGGCTGCCCGACCGCATTCGCAAGCGCGTCGGCGAGCTGACCGTGAACGTGCAGGTGGTGCCGGAGCTGAAGCGCCACGAGAACGGGGGCGAGTACATTGCGCTCGGCATCCCGCGGGCGGCGGGTGTCGCCTCGACGAGCGACGGCCGGTACTTCCTCCGCGTCGGCGACACGTGCCGTCCCATCGTCGGCGACGACGTGATGCGCCTCGCCAACGAGCGTCCAGCCACGCCGTGGGAGAAGATGACCTCGCAGGGGGTCCCCAGGGCGAACGCGGACGCCGCGAAGGTCGCGAGCATCTGCGCTCACCTGCGTGCTTCGGACCGAGTGAAGCCGTCGGTGAAGGAGAAGACCGACGACGAGATCCTCACGCACTACGACCTCGCGAAGGGCGAGGTGCTCACGAACCTCGGCGTGCTGCTTCTGGTCGGTAGGCAGAACCGCGCCGGCCTCGGCAGCGCCCCCGTCGTGCAGGCCATCAAGTACGACGAGCGCGAGGTGAAGGTCGCGAAGTGGAGCTGGGACGACCACGAGCTGTCGCCCCTGGAGCTGATCGACGCCATCTGGACCGAAATCCCCGACTTCCGCGAGAGCTACGAGCTGCCCGACGGCATGCTCCGCACGAAGCTGCCGGCCTACGACGAGCTCGTCGTTCGCGAGCTGCTCGTGAATGCTCTCGTGCATCGCCCCTACACGCAGCGGGGCGACATCTACCTGAACCTGCACCCCGACCGCCTCGAGGTCGTGAACCCAGGAAGGCTGCCGATCGGCGTCACGCCGAAGAACATCCTCCACGCGAGCCGCCGCCGGAACGACGGCCTCGCTCGCATCTTCCACGACTTGAAGCTGATGGAGCGGGAGGGCAGCGGCATCGACATGCTCTTCGAGCGGCTGCTCGCGAGCGGGCGCAAGGTGCCGACCATCAGCGAGGGGACCGACTCCGTTCACGTCACGGTGCCGCGCCGAGTAGTGCAGCCCGGCGTCATCAAGCTCCTCGTCGAGGCGGACCGGCGCTACCAGCTCGCGCAGCGCGAGCGCATCACCTTCGCGCTCATCGCGCAGACCGAAGGTATCTCTGCGGTCGAACTCGCCGAAGAACTGGAGCTGCCGGACGCCGGAGCGCTGCGCCGGTGGCTGGGGCGCCTCCTGTCGTTTGGGCTCGTCGAGCAGTCGGGCCGCACAAAGGCCACGCGCTACTTCGTGCCGCCTGCGCTCCTGCGCGAAGCCGGACTCGATGCGCTCACGACGCTCGCCAGGGTTCAGCCGCACCGGCTGCGAGCGCTCATCGTGGAGGACCTCGAGCGGTTTCCGGACTCGTCCAAGGCCGACATCTGGAGGCGGGTGGGGCCCGAGATCCCGGAGCGAACCTTCCGACGCGCGCTCGAAGACCTCGTCGAGTCGGGTCGGGTGGTGGCGACCGGAGAGACGAGGGCCCGCAGGTTCCGGCTCAAGCCTGGTGTTTCAGGCCACGGTGACTCCGGTGGCCAATAAGCTCGCAGCCGAAGCGTCCGTAACCATCCGGAATCGCGTTAGTTCGATTCTGGCCGCGTGGGAACGACGGCCAGAATCCGTGGCCAGAAACACGGACCGCGCCTTGGGCCGGAACACATCCTAGTGATCTTGTCAATGAGTATGCCTGCGATCGTCTCAGTTTTCTTCGGAGACTCGCGTCAGGTGCATCGCGCCCTTGGAACCCCACGCGCGCGCTCTGGCCAGGCCGCACCGGTTTTCTTTGTACATCGCGGTTTGCGGCCTCTTAAGAGCCGCCACTTCGGCGCTCGCCCAGGGCTACGACCGCCGAGGCATGAGCGAGCGCGCACTGAAGGACTACCGGACCCGTCGACGCCGCATTCGCAGTTTGTTCGGCGGACGCGACAGCATCAACCAGCTCGCGCTGACGATTGGGGATCTGCAAGTGAAGGGCACCACTTTGTGCGGCTTCTTTCTTCGCATAGCGGGTCACGTACGCACGGGCCTGGATGCGACCGAGGGCTACTGCATCGACCCCGGCGCTGGGCTCGACCCTGCGCTCTGCGCGATCCGCGCCCTGGTGGACGTCTACCTCCTCGACCTTGACGGCATCCGGACCGAGGCGTTCTTCTTGCCGGAACCAACGCTCGATCTGTGCCACCGCCTGATGGCGAGCGAGGCCCCGCCTGAGGCTACGCACGAGCGCAGCCTGCACCGATTGTTGCGAGGGTTCACCAAGCTGACCCTCCAGCCCTGTCGTAAGGGACCGTTTCGGGACGCGATGACCCGAAAGCTCCAGCAACTCGAGCGCGGTGCAACGAATGAGATCAGCCGTTTCGACTTCGGCGAACTGGCACTGAAGCTGTTGACCTGAAGCGGCAGCCACTCATTTTTCACATGCTCGCTCATGCCTCGGCGGAGCAACAGCGTGACGGCGTGCGGTTCGTGGCCGTAGTCGTCCTTGAGAGCGCCGCCGGGTGCGGGTGCGACTCGTGGGCGTCGGGGGACGCCGGCGAGTGGCTTGTCGGTCAGCTGCCCGGATGGGTTCAGCGTGAACGAGCGAATGCCGTCGGCGCAGGCTCGATTGTGCAAGACGCGGTCTGCGGTGACGAGGATATCCCCTGCTGCGAGGAGTTTCTGAAGGATGGCTCCGTCCGGGATGCCTTCATGGCGCGTGTGGAGATCGACGAGCTCGATCGGACGGCTCCCCAGCCGCTTGGCGAACGCGCTCCACAGGGCCGAGTTCCAGCCTACACAGGCATCGACCACGACTTTCGTCGGACCTGGCTTCGACGGGGATGGAGAAGCTGGGCTCACTTGCCGCCATTCTTGCCACAGCGGCGATGGTTTGCTGCAACGAATTGAACGGAGGCATTCGGACAGCGGTGCTGACCGAATCTGCACGCTCGCTCGCGCCCTACCGTGCGTGCCAGCGCTCCGAGACTCAACCAGCGTCGGGCGTGCTTGCCGCAGCCGTGCCGCCGTGATCGTCGGTCTCGGAGCGGAGTGCCACGCGGAGTTCCCCTGAGCGCGTGTTGCACGTCATCGCCTCGAAGGCAGCAGACACCACGAACGATCGTGAGGCCGACATTGAACTGCTCGAACAGCCGGACCAGGAGCGCCCAATCCGACAGCCGACGCGTGAGCCGGTCGAGGCGGTAGACGATGACGCGTTGGACATCGCCTTCGCGAATGCGCAGGAAGAGCTTTTCCAAGCCGGGGCGCTCGACCGTGGCACCGCTGAATCCCTCGTCGTCGAAGCGCTCGCCGATCGGATACCAACCGCGCCAAGCCATCGACCGGATGAACTCGGTGCACAGCAGGCGCTGCACCTTGGAGGATGCGAGGGCGGGATCGCCGCGACGCAGCACCGACTGCCGCGTGTAGATGGCGCAGCGGATGAACTGCAGGTCGTCGGCCTCGTCGTCCAAGGCCGTGAGGATATCGCGAGGGATGAGTGGGGCACGAGTCTGCTGACCATGGTCCTACAAACTTAGCCGCTAGCTAAAATTGACCCACCCGCGCTAACCAAAACGGGTCCACGTAGGCGACTCCGGAAGGCTGGCCGGACGGACACGATGGGCTACGCGGGTCGGATGGCGCGCAAGCGACCCTGCCG
>Ga0209575_10000036_pt1 | contig 175209 bp, 150 predicted proteins | sample Medcelwee11metaG_FD_187172 | JGI IMG/M metagenome (GOLD analysis project Ga0209575, IMG submission 187172) | Freshwater pond sediment microbial communities from the University of Edinburgh, under environmental carbon perturbations - Medium... | ecosystem: Environmental > Aquatic > Freshwater... | reverse complement strand
CCAGCCGCCCCCCATCGCTTGCCCTCCCCCCCTCCCCCCCTCCCCCGCCCCGCCTGGCCATTGCTCCAGCCTCCTCCGCGACGCCGCCACGCCGGCTTTTGCGTGGTCTGCCATGGAGTCCGCCCAGCCACGGCACAAGAAAGCGTTTCTCTTCTTGACCCACATCAATTGTAAGGTTAATTTTGGTTTCAACGGAGACGGAAGCCCTGCCAAAAGCTGCGCGTCGCGTCCCGATCAACGATTTGACCCAGATCGCTGGAACGTTTCCTCGGAGGAACCGCCATGAAAAAGCTCGGTACCCTGGCTCTGACCCTGACCCTGCTGGCCGCCGGTAGCGTACATGCCGCTGAAGTTCTCGAGGAAACCAAGGATCACACCACCGGCAAGTCGGTCGGCGGCATGAACGGCATGATGATCGGCGCGATCGGTGGCCCGATCGGCATGCTGGTCGGCGCTGGCATCGGCGCCCTGTTCGGCGGCGGCGCCCAGGAGGCCACCGGCCTCAGCGACCGCGCCTACAAGGTCCGCACCGCCGACGGCAAGGAAAAGGTGATGCGCTCGAGCGAAGCGTTCGCTGTCGGCGACAAGGTCGAGACCCGCGGCAACCGCGCGTTCAGCGATGTCGCCATGGCCGACGACCGTCTCTACGACGGCGCGCTCAGCTACCGCGAGTAAGTTATTCCATACCAAAAGCCCGGCTCTTCAGCCGGGCTTTTGCTTTCTGCGGCCGCCAGGTTGGTCTGGGCCTCAAGCCTTGAGTGTAAGCGCCGCTCGGGCCGAGGAAAGCAGGCAGCTTGAATAACCCAAGGCCAAGCCAACACCGCCCTTCGGACTTGTCAGCAAATCCTCGGCAACTGCTCCCCGTTCAACCAATCCACCATCCGGCTCCCGCCGAACAGCGTCTCCATCTGCACGAAGCGGCGCTCGTCGGCCACCACGGTACCGATGATCGCCGCTTCGCGTCCCTGCGGATGGGCGCGCATGACTTCCAGCAGACGCTCGGCCTGTTCGGCCGGGCAGATGGCGATCAGCTTGCCCTCGTTGGCCACGTACAGCGGGTCGAGGCCGAGGAATTCGCAGGCGGCGCGCACCGGCTCGCGTAGCGGGATGGCCCGCTCGACCAGTTGCATGCCGACGCCCGACTGGCCGGCCAGTTCGTTGAGGGTGTTGCCCAGGCCGCCGCGAGTCGGGTCGCGCAGGCAGCGGATCTCCGGCACCGCCTCGACCATCGCGGCGACCAGGCGGTGCAGGGCCTGGGAGTCGGAGCCGATGTCGGCCTCGAAACCGAGCCCCTCGCGCAGCGAGAGGATGGTCACGCCGTGATCGCCGATGCTTCCGGAGAGCAGGATGCGGTCGCCCGGTCGCGCCTGGTCGCCGGACAGATGCAGGCCGGGCGGCACCACGCCGACCCCGGTGGTGGTGATGAACACCCCGTCGCCCTTGCCGCGTTCGACCACCTTGGTGTCGCCGGTGACCACCGGCACGCCGGCCTCGCGGGCGGCGGCGGCCATCGACGCGACGATGCGCGCCAGGTCGGCCAGCGGAAAGCCCTCCTCGAGGATGAAGCCGGCGGCCAGGTAGCAGGGTTTGGCGCCGGCCATGGCCACGTCGTTGATGGTGCCGTGCACCGCGAGGCTGCCGATGTCGCCACCGGGGAAGAACAGCGGCGAGATCACGTGGCTGTCAGTGGCCATCACCACCCGCCCGGGCGGCAGGTCGAACTGCGCCTGGTCGTTGCCCTGGTCCAGCCATTGGTTGCGCAGGGCGCGGGCGAACAGCTCCTCGATCAGTTGGCCCATGGCGCGGCCGCCGCTGCCGTGGACCATCTCCACGCTGCCGTTCTTCAGATCGAGCCGGCTCATCGGGCCACCTCCGCGGCGCCCTGGCGCTGGCGGCCGTAGGCGTACCAGGCGGCGCAGGCGCCCTCGGAGGAAACCATGCACGAGCCGAGTGGGTTGTCCGGGCTGCAGGGGTTGCCGAACAGCTTGCAGTCGCGCGGGCTCTTCGCCCCGCGGAGAATCGCCGGACATTCGCAGGCCTTGTTCTCCAGGCCGGTGCGCGGCTCGAGGGCGAAGCGCCGCTCGGCGTCGAACGCGGCGAAGGCCTCGCGGATCTGCAGGGCACTGTGCGGCACGGCACCCAGGCCGCGCCACTCGAAGCTCTCGCGCAGCTCGAAGACCCGCTCGGTCAGCGCCTTCGCCTTGCGGTTGCCTTCGGCGGTGACCGCGCGGGTGAACTGGTTTTCCACCTCGGCGCGCCCCTCGTTGAGCTGGCGTACCAGCATCAACAGCGCCTGCAGCAGGTCCAGCGGCTCGAAGCCGGCGATCACCAGCGGCGTGCCGTACTGCTCGGGGAAGGGCGCGTAGGGCGCGCTGCCGATCACCGTGCTGACGTGGGCCGGGCCGATGAAACCGTCCAGCTGCAGCGCGCCGGCGCGCGCCTCCGGGGTGGCGAGGATCGCGTGCATCGCCGCCGGGGTCAGCACATGGTTGCAGAACACCGAGAAATTCGCGAGACCGAGCTTGCGCGCCTGTTCGATCACCAGCGCGGTAGGCGGGGTGGTGGTTTCGAAGCCGATGGCGAAGAACACCACCTCTTTATTCGGGTTGTCCTGCGCCAGCTTCAGCGCCTCGACCGGCGAATAGAGCATGCGCACCGCGGCGCCTTCGGCGCGCGCCTTGAGCAGGCTGATCCGCCCGGAGGCCGGCACGCGCAGCATGTCGCCGTAGGTGCAGAGGATCACTTCCGGGCGGCGCGCCAGCTCGATGGCCATGTCCAGCCGGCCGATCGGCATCACGCAGACCGGGCAGCCCGGGCCGTGGATCAGCCGCACGTTGGCCGGCAGCAGGTCGGGGATGCCGTAGCGGAAGATCGCGTGGGTGTGCCCGCCGCAGAACTCCATCAGCCGGTACGCACGCGCGGGATCGGCCTCGGCGGCGATGCGCGCGGCGAGCTGGCGCGCGGTGGCGCCGTCGCGGAATTCGTCGACGTACTTCATGGCACCTCTCCCTGCGCGGCCTGTTCGGCCTCGGCCAGTTGGCCCAGCTCGGCGAGCAGCGCCAGGGTGCGCTGTGCCTCGGCCTCGTCGAGCTTCTGCAGGGCGAAGCCGACGTGCAGGATCACGTAGTCGCCGACGTGCAGATCGTCGAGCAGGGCGACGTTGATGGTCTTGCGCAGGCCGCCGATGCAGGCGACCGCGCTCTGTTCGTCGAGCAGTTCCTCGATGCGGACCGGAATGGCCAGGCACATCACGCTTGTCCTCGTGTCGATGGGATATCCGGTGCCAGCAACGTCGCCCAGGCCTGGCCGAGGGCCAGACCGCCGTCGTTGAGCGGCACCCGCCGCGCCAGCAGCGGTTCCAGACCGGCGGCGCCAAGGCGCGCGCAGAGCCCGTCGCGCAGCACGGTATTCAGGAAGCAGCCGCCGCCCAGGGCGATCCGGCGCAGGCCGGTGGCTTCGGCCGCACGCGCTACCCAGGCGGCCAAGGCCTCGATCAGCACGGCGTGGAACAGTTCGGCGCCGGCCCGCGGGTCGTGCAGATCCGCCAGCTCCGCCAGCAGCGGCGAGAGATCCAGGCGGTTGTCGGCGCCGATCCGCCAGAGCGCGGGGACCGCCGCCGGCAGGCCGACCACCCGCGACTCCAGGCGCAGCGCCGCTTCGGCCTCGTAGCGCTGCCGTTCGCCAAGGCCCAAGAGGCCCGCCGCGGCGTCGAACAGCCGGCCGGCGCTGCTGCTCGGCGGGCAATTGAAGCCGCGTTCGAGCATCCGCGCAATGGCCGCGCTGCCGGGTTCGGCGGCGAAGCGCACGGCAATCTCGTCGCCGCGGCCCAGCGTCTGCAGGGCGCCGGCGGCCATGCGCCAGGGCTCGCGCGATGCCTGGTCGCCGCCGGGCAGCGGCAGCGGACTCAGCTCGCCGAGCCAAACGCAGCCGTCCGCCGCCACCTGCAACAGTTCGCCGCCGCGCAGCCGGCCGTCGGCGCCGAGGCCGAAGCCGTCCAGCGCCAGGCCGAGCACCGGCTCGGCGAGGCCGTGCTCGGCCATCACCGCGGCGATGTGGGCGTGGTGGTGCTGAACGGGGTGCAACGACAGGCCATGGCGTTCGGCGTAATCGCGGGCGAAGCGGCTGGCGAAGAAATCCGGGTGCAGATCGCAGGCGATGCGCTCGGGGCGGATGCCGAGCAGCTCGCCGAGCTGCGCTACCGTGCGCTCCAGGGCGCGGCAGGCGTCGGCGCTGTGCAGATCACCGATGTGCGGGGATAGCCAGGCGCGATCGCCCTGGGTCAGGCAGATGGCGTTCTTCAGCTGGCCACCGAGGGCCAGCACCGAAGGACCGCTGCGGGCCAGGCGGATTTCCTGCGGCGCCAGGCCGCGGCCGCTGCGGACCACCACGGGCGCGCAACCCAAAGCGCTGACCACCGAGTCGTCGCAGCGGTTGAGAATCTCGCGGTCGTGGAGCAGCCAGAAGTCGGCGATCCCGGCAAGCTTCTCGCGCGCCTCGGCATTGCCGGTGATCAGCGGCTCGCCGCTCAGGTTGGCGCTGGTCATCACCAGCAGCAAATCCTGGGGTGCAGCGGTCCAGGCCGTGCCGGCCGGCCGGCCGGCCGCCTCGTGAAACAGCAGCCAGTGCAACGGGCTGTGCGGCAGCATCGCGCCGAGCCAGGCAAGATCCGGCGCCACCTCGGCGGCGAGCACGCCATCGGCGGCGGGCCGCTTGCGCAGCAACACCACCGGCGCGGCCGGGCCGCTCAGCTCGGCGAGACCGTTTTCGTTCAGCTCGACCAGCGCCTGCAGCGAGGCCGGGTTGGCGGCCATCAGCGCGAAGGGCTTGGCCGGGCGGCGCTTGCGCCGACGCAGCGCGGCCACCGCCTCGGCGTTGCGCGCATCGCAGGCCAGGTGGAAACCGCCGACCCCGCGCAGGGCAAGGATCTCGCCGCGCAGGAGAGCCGCCAGCGCCAGGGCGACGGGATCGCCGGACAGGCGCTCGCCGGCGGCGTCCTCGCACCAGAGCCTCGGGCCGCAGGCCGGGCAGGCGATCGGCTGGGCGTGGAAGCGCCGGTCGGCCGGCTCTTGGTACTCGCGCCGGCAGTCCGGGCAGAGTTCGAAGCCGGCCAGGCTGGTCTGGGCGCGGTCGTAGGGCAGGCGACGGATCAGGCTGTAGCGCGGGCCGCAGTGGGTGCAGTTGATGAAGGGATGGCGCCAGCGGCGGCTGTGCGGATCGAAGAGTTCGGCCAGGCAGGCCGGGCAGACCGCGGCGTCCGGCGGCGGCGCCAGCACTCCGTTCCTCTCGTCGCGACTGGCCGCGATGGCGAAGCCGGAAAAAGGCGCCCCGGCGGGCAGCGCCGTGCGTTCGAGGGTATCGAGGCGCGCCAACGGCGGCAGCTCGGCGGGCAGGCGGCGCTCGAATTCGGCGAGCGCCGCCGGCGGGCCTTGCAAGTCGACGCGCACGCCCTCGCCGGTGTTGCACACCTCGCCGGCCAAGCCGAGCGAGGTGGCCAGGCGGTGCACGCCGGGACGCATGCCGACCCCCTGCACCCGGCCGCGCAGCAGCAGGCGTACGCCCGCCTCCGCCGGCTGACTCAGAGCAGCGCCTCGAGGGCCTGCGCCTGGGCCTGGAGGGCGTCGATCCGGGCGCGCAGGCGGGTGCCGCGCTGGCGCTCGAGCCAGGCCAGCCACTGGTCCATGCCCTCGCCGCTGCGCGCCGAGACGCGGATCACCTCGATGTCCGGGTTGACCCGCCGGGCGTAGGCGATGCAGGCCTCGACGTCGAAATCCAGGTGCGGCAGCAGGTCGGTCTTGTTGAGCAGCATGAGGTCGGCGGCGTGGAACATGTCCGGGTACTTGAGCGGCTTGTCCTCGCCCTCGGTGACCGAGAGGATCGCCACCTTGTGCGCCTCGCCCAGGTCGAAGGCCGCCGGGCAGACCAGGTTGCCGACGTTCTCGATGAACAGCAGGCCGCCTTCGAGGTCGTCCAGCCGCGCGAGGGCGTGGCCGACCATGTGCGCGTCCAGGTGGCAGCCCTTGCCGGTGTTGACCTGCACCGCCGGCACGCCGGTGGCGCGGATGCGCGCGGCGTCGTGATCGGTCTGCTGGTCGCCCTCGATCACCGCCAGCGGCCGGCGCCGGCCGAGCAGTTCGATGGTCTTGGTCAGCAGGGTGGTCTTGCCCGAGCCGGGGCTGGACACCAGGTTGAGGACGAACAGCGACAGGGCCTCGAAGCGTGCGCGGTTCTCGGCGGCATAGCGGTCGTTCTTGCCGAGGATATCCTGCTCGATCTGCACCATGCGGCTCTGGCTGAGGCCCGGCGCGTGGGCACGGGCCGGGCCCTGACCGAAGTGCAGGTTCAGGCCCTCGACCACCAGCGGGCCAGCCTCGGCCGGCACCGGGCGGCGCACGAAGGCATGCTCGCGGTGATGATGACCATGATCATGGGGGTGCGTGTGGGGATGGGGATGCTCGCCCTCGATCCGGGTCTCGCCCTCGGCGCAGCCGCAAACGGTACACATGCTTACTCTACCTCCAGTTCCTTGACCCGCAGCTCGTCGCCCTGGGTGACCTGCAAGTGGTGGCTGCCGCAGTGCGGGCAGGCGTCGTAGCGCTGGCGGATCGCCACGCGGGTGCTGCAGCCGAGGCACCAGGCGCGCCCCGGCAGCTCGACGATCTCCAGGCGCGCGCCCTCGGCCAGGCTGTGGCGGGTCACCGCCTCGAAGCAGAAGCGCAGCGACTCGACCTCGACCGCGGCCAGCGGGCCGATCTCCAGCCACACCGCCTTGACCCGCTCGAAGCGCTGCGCCGCGGCCTGCTCTTCCAGCAGTTGGACGATGCCCTCGGCGATCGACATCTCATGCATGAATGATCTTCACCTCGAACGCGACGCAGGGATCGAGCGCGAGGATCAGCGCGCGCAGCAGCGCTCCAGCGTCCTCCTCGGCCACCCGCACGCCGCACAGCCGACGGCGCAGCGGGCCGTCGGCATGGAAATTCCAGTCGGTCGGCGCCAACAGTTGCCAGGCGCCGACCAGCCCATCCTCCACCTGCACTCGGCACAGCAGAGCGCCGCGGGCGGTCTGCGCCAGGCCGACGCCCTCCCCCGCCGCCAGCCCGGCCACGGCCGGCGGCAGCGGCGGCTGTTGCAGCGAGTCTACCGCCTGCGCCGCGCGCCGCAGCAGCGCGCCGACGTGCTGCTCGATCTGCGCGGCCGCGGAGCCTTGCACCTCGGCCGCACAGAGCGGACCGGTGATCCGCGGCTGCCCGGCGAGCGCGGCGCGGGTATCGCCCGAGCGCAACTGCGCCAGCAGCGCCGGCAGCTCGGCCGGAGCGAAAACCGCCGGCAGCGGGCCGCCGAGGGCGATTTCCTGCCAGCGCTGCAGACGCGGCCGCAGCCAGTCGGCCGGCGCCGGCAGAGCCAGCGCTCGCCAGGTCTCGGCCAGCTCGGCCAACGTCTCCTGCCGTTGCGGATCGGCCGGCAACGGCGGCGCGCGCAAGGCCGTCAGCGGCTGCAGCAAGGCCGCGCCGCACCGGCACAGGGCGACCAGCGCCTTGAGCCGCTCCAGGGGCAGCGGCAGGTGCCAGTCCTGTACCAAGCGCAGCAGGGATTCGCGGATCAGCTCCAGCTCGCTGAGCTGGGTGCGGCCCTGCTCCACCTCGGGCACGGCCGGCCAGCCGGCGGCCCGCTCCAGCGCCCGCAGCGCCGCCACCTGCTGGGCGGCGGCACACAGGGCGAACAGCAAGGGGATGCGCGCCAGGGCCGCCTCCGCGGTCTGCCCGACCAGCAGGCGGGAAAGCTGCGCCAGCGGGCGCTGCAGGCGGGTATCGACGGCCTGGATAACACCGTCTTGCAGGCGAACCTCCACCTGCAGGCGCCCGGCCGGTTCAGCCCGGGCGCTCACGGCGTGCCGCCGAGGGCGCGACGGAACAGCGCGCGGCGGGTCAGTTGCGCCGGTTGTGGCGGCTCGGGTTCTGACTCGGGTTCGGCAAAGATCAGCCGGAGCACTTCCTCGGCCATCGCCCGCGCCTCGGCCTGGCCGGGAAAGTCCTGCATCGGCGAGCACAGCGAGGCGCTGGCGTAGCGGCCGAGGGTTTCGTCCTCGTGCAGGGTGCACTCGTAGTCGCCGGAGGGCAGCGCCAGCACCGCACGTTCGCCCTTGGCCGGCAATTCGGCCTCAGCCGGCGGCCGCCAGAAGAGGTTCATGCACCAGGGCGTGATCAGCACGCCGAGCGCGCCGATGCCCTCGACCGCGCGCCAGCCGAGCAGCTCCACGGCGAGCGCCGGGTTGCACACCGGCAGCTCGGCCATGCGCGTGCCGACCGCCCGGTAGTAGGCCTCGATATCCGCCGCCGCGAGCATCGGCTCAGTCGTCCACGACCATGAACTGCTCGCGGTCGCCGTCGCACCGCGGGCAGCACCAGTGCGCCGGCAGGGCGGCGAAGGGCGTGCCCGGCGGGATCTGCCAGACTTCGTCGCCCAGGGCGGGATCGTAGCGATACCAGCAGACCTTGCACTCCAGCACGGCGTCGTTGGCCAGGCGCGCGGCGTCCCCCAGGTAGCTGCCCTCGAAGCGCGCGCTCACTCCAGCGCCTCGCGGATCTCGCGCAGCCGCTCGGCGGAGTCGTCGATGTCCTCCTGGGCGGCGCAGGCCACCTGCGGGATGCTGGTCACCTCCAGGGTGTCGAGGATCAGCCGGTCGGTGCTGTTGAAGTACTGCACGCGCCAGATCCCGGGGGTCGCAGTGCTGGCGATGCGGCAGTTGCCGTAGCCGCGCGACAGCACGGTCACCGGCCCCTCGCCGAGTTGCTCGGCGAGGAAACGCTGGTCCTCCGGGGAGAACGGCAGCAGCGACAGGTTGATCACGTGCGGCGTGGCGCATTCGCGCTCGGCATGCTTCTTCGCCGCGTCGAGCAGCTCCACCAGCACCGGGCCGGCGTTCAGCAGATCGTCCGGCAGCGTCGCGCCGAGGCGCGGCCAGCGGGCCTCGGCGAAGGCCCGGCGGCGCACCAGCGCGGGAACGTCGGCGACCTCCAGCCACTGGCCGACGACCTCGCCCAGACCGACCTGCAGTTGCACCCACCAGACCCCGGCGAGCACGGTTTCCTGGATGCGCACCGGGCGCTGGCCGCCCACCTGCACCGCCACCTCGCCCTCGCCGAGGATCTGCTGGAGCAGCGCCAGGTCGGCCTTGGGCTGGCGGTCGAGGCCGATCACCCGGCTCTGCTCGCCGACCCGGTAGGCGATCAGCGCCTCCTGCAGCCGCTCCAGCAGCGCCAGGGCGATGGGGTGCTTGCCCAGTTGCTCGGGCTCCGGCAGCGGCGGGCGCTCGAAGGTATGCATCGCGCGGGGCATCGGCAGGTAGTCGAGCTGTTCCTCGTCGCCGAGGGAGCCGGGGCCGAAACCGGCCGGGAGAATGGGCAGATTGCCGGTCATGGTTGGCTTGCCTCCGTCGGGCTGCAGGTGGGTGCGCCGCGCTCCGGCGACAGCACGGGAAGGGGGGGAAGATCCTGGGGGGTGCCGGCGAGGATCGCCGGGATGCGCTCGAGGTATTCGCCCCAGTTCAGCACCCGCGACAGGCTGCCGAGGAAGCGCCCCTCTTTGAGGAACACCAGGCTCGGCCAGACGGAAAAGCCGTAGCGCCCCTGCAGGCCGGCTTCGTCCGCGCCGGCGATCAGCGCGGGAGCGAGCTGCGGGAAGGCCTTGGCCAGCTCCGGGAGGATCACCGCGACGTCGAGGGACTCGGGAAAGCGTTTGGGGTCGCCGGCGAAGAACAGCACGGAGAACGGCTGCGCCTCGACGTGGCGGTCGAGACCGGCGGCGTCCAGCCGGGGGTAGCCGAGCGTCGCGGTCAGGCGCTCGATCAGGGGGTGGCTCATGGGGAATTCGGCTCCTTGGGGGGCAGTTGTGCCTGCAGGTGGGGCGGCAGTTGCGGCTCGCGGTCGAGGTCGGCGAACAGCCCGTCAAGGGCGGCCAGATCGCCGCTCTGCACCGCCTGCAGCGCACGCAGGGCCTCGCGGATCTGCGCGGCGCGCTCGGCGTCGAGGGCTTCGCGGGCGGCATCGAGGAACACCAGCAGCCAGTCGCCGGGTGCCGGCGGCTCGATCAGCCGGGTATCGATCCAGCGACTGTCCTGGCCGTCGCCGCACAGCGCACGGCCCGGCGCGCACTCCAGCACCTGCAGGGGAATACCGATGCACATGCTCAGTCGTCCTCCCGGCCCGGTTGCGGGATGAAGCGGATGTCGCCGTGGCGGTAGGCCAGCTCCTCGGCCGGCCGCTCCGCCTCGTAGCGGCCCAGGGCCAGCTGCTCGGGAGCCAGTTGCTCTGCGCAGTCCTCGCGACGCTCGGGCAGGATGCCGCGCTCGGCGAGGTAGGCCAGGGCGATCGCCAGCGCCGGCTCCAGCTGGGCCCGCACCGGCTCGCGCAGGCTGCCGCCGAAGTCCTCCAGCTCCGCGGGCTGCACGCCGACCAGCAGCAGCTCGCGCGGATAGGCGCCGGTGAACTCGGCGAGCGCCAGCACGTCCTGGAAGCCGGTCTGGTGCAGGCTCATGCGCTTGGCGCCCATGAACTTGGGCACCTCGTCGTCGCGCACGATCTTCAGGGTGCCGGGCACCAGGCCGTAGTCGACGGCGTCGAAGACGATCAGGCAGTCGGCCTGCTGGACGTGCTGCACCAGGTAGATGCCCTGGGTGCCGCCGTCCATCAGCCGCACCCCGTCGGGGAAGCGGTAGCGGGCGTTGAGCAGCTCGACGCAACGCACGCCGAAGCCTTCGTCCGCCCAGAGCAGATTGCCGATGCCGAGAATCAGGATGTTGGGGCTGGAGCCTGTCATGGATCGTTTACCACCGGGCGGCGCGGCCCGGACCGTGGGTCAACTCGCACGTCCCTGATGGCGAAAACCCGGGACGACCAGCGACCCGGGCGGTGAAAAACAGTGCGGCGCAGACTGCCTACGCCCCCTGGCGGTGCGCCAGCGGCGGTCAGTCCGGCCGGTCGTCCTTGAACATCCGCCAGCCGCCGACCATGGTGGAGATCAGCGACTGCCGGGACACGATGTCTTCGCGCACGGCCAGGTAGACATGCACCATGACGAAGACCACGAGGTACCACATGCCAAGATGATGCCAGGTATGCACATCCTGGCTCTGGCCGAACAGCGGGATCACCCAGCCGAACAGCCGGTCGGCCCAGCTGCCCTGCCCCAGACCCTCGGCATAGAGGGCGAAGCCGGTGACGCTCATGAAGAGCGCGCCGACCACGAAGAAGCAGAACATCGCCAGTTGGCCCAGCGGGTTGTGGCCGATGTACTTCTTCGGGATCTTCTCGAGGAACAGGTACCAGCGGATCTCGTGCCACAGCTCACCCCACCAGGCTTTGCGGTGCACCGGCACGAGGAACAGCTCGCGGGCGTGGTGGTTGCCGACGAAGGCCCAGTAGACCCGGCCGACGAAGCCGATCGCCAGCACGTAGCCGGCGGCGAAGTGGGCGAAGCGGATGTAGCCCATCAGGTAGTTGTCGATCGCCTCGCCGGGCATCGCCGGCAGCGGCGCGCCGATCAAGTAGCCGGTCACGCCGAGCACGACGATGGACAACGCCGTCACCCAGTGCCAGAGGCGCAGCGGCGCCTCGTAGACATACACCGCGGTCTGCTTGCGGACCTTCTCCTGGCCGTCGCCGGTTTCCAGGGATTTTTCCAGTGCCATCGTGCAATCCTCCGGTTCAGCGGACCTTCACCTGGGTCAGCTCCTGGCCGTCCGGCGACATCACGTGGGTCGAGCAGGCCAGGCAGGGGTCGAAGCTGTGCAGGGTGCGCAGGATCTCCACCGGCTCGTCGGGACGCTCCATCCTGGTGTTGAGCAACGCGGCCTCATAGGCACCGATGTTGCCCAGGTGGTCGCGCGGGGTGCCGTTCCAGGTGGTCGGCACGATCGCCTGGTAGTTCTCGATCTTGCCGTCCTTGATCCTGATCCAGTGGCCCAGGGCGCCGCGCGGCGCCTCGTTGATGCCGACCCCCTTGGCCTCCTTCGGCCAGGTGCTCGGGTCCCACTTCTCGACGTTGGCGGTGGCGCGGTCGCCGGCCTTGATGTTGCCGACCAGGGCCTGCCAGTCGTCGAGCATGCTGTCCACCGCCAGCTCGCATTCCAGGGCGCGCGCCAGGGTGCGGCCGAGGGTCGAGGGCAGGAACTGCTTGAGGCCGAGAGCCAGGCCGGTGCTCTGGTTGAAGGCGGCCAGCGAGCGGTCGACCTGCTCCTTGACGTACTCGCGGCCGGAGGCGTAGGCGATGATGTAGCGCGCCAGCGGGCCGACCTCCATGGCGTGGCCGCGCCAGCGCGGCGCCTTGATCCAGCTGTACTTGTGCGCCTCGTCGAGTTCCTGGATGTTGGTGCGGCTGCCCTTGGTGTTCGGACCGAGTTCGAATTTCGGCTCGGTGACGCCGTCCCAGGGGTGCAGGCCCTTGGTCTCGTCGGCGTAGGTGTACCAGGAGTGACTGACGAACTCCTGGATCTCCAGGGGATCGCGCACGTCGACCGGCAGCACCTCGTCCCAGTTGCCGCCGACGATGGCGCCGGCCGGCAGGAGGTCGCTGGACTTGTCGTACGGCACCTTGGTAAAGGTGCCGTAGGAGAGCAGGTTGTGCCCGGCCAGGCCGCCGCCGTACAGCCAGTCCTTGTAGATCCCGGCGACCGCCAGGACGTCAGGCAGGTAGACGTTCTTGGTGAACTCGCGGGCCTCGTGGATGCGATCGAGGACGAAGTTCAGGCTGACCATGTTGACCGGCGCGCCGGCGGCGCCGACGTCGTCGAGGTTGATGGCGCAGGCCACGCCGCCGACCATGTAGTTCGGGTGCGGGTTCTTGCCGCCGAAGATGGTATGGATCTTGACGATGTCCTTCTGCAGGTCCAGCGCTTCCAGGTAGTGCGCCACCGCCATCAGGTCCGCCTCGGGCGGCAGCTTGTAGGCGGGGTTGTCCCAGTAGCCGTTGGCGAACAGGCCGAGCTGGCCGCTCTCGACGAACTTCTTCAGGCGGGTCTGCACGTCGCGGAAGTAGCCGGGGCTGGACTTGGCGTGGGCCGGCGAGACCGCCTGCTGCAGGGCGGAAGTCGCCTTGGGATCGGCCTTCAGGGCGTTGACCGGGTTGACCCAGTCCAGCGCGTGCAGGTGGTAGAAGTGCACGATGTGGTCGTGCACCTGCAGCGTCTTGTCCATCAGGTTGCGGATCAGGTGCGCGTTGTAGGGGATCTGGATGCCGAGCGCATCCTCCACCGCGCGCACCGAGGTCAGCGCGTGGGTACCGGTGCAGACGCCGCAGATGCGCTCGACGAAGGCCCAGGCGTCGCGCGGATCGCGCCCTTTGAGAATGACCTCGAGGCCGCGCCACATGGTGCCGGTGGACACCGCGTTGGTGATGACGTTGTTGGCGTCGACGTTGACCTCGCAGCGCATGTGGCCTTCGATGCGGGTCACCGGGTCGACGACGATGCGCCGGCCGGACTTGTCCAGCTGGCTGGCGTTCGGAAGGCTGCTCATGCCTGATCCCCCTTGTTCTGCAGACGCTTGATGGCGGTGACCGCGGCGTGGGCGGCGATGGCGGCACCGACGCCGCCGGCGACGGCGGCGCCGATCTGGTCGGCGTTCTTCTCGATGCCGAACTGCGGAATGCTGCTCAGCCGCTCATAGAACGAGCCCTTGTCCCAGAAGCCGTCCTCCGAGCAGCCGATGCAGCCGTGGCCGGCCTGGATCGGGAAGGAGGTGCCTTCGTTCCAGCGCACCGTGGAACAGGCGTTGTAGCTGGTCGGCCCCTTGCAGCCGACCTTGTACAGGCAGTAGCCCTTGCGCGCGCCCTCGTCGTCCCAGTGCTCGACGAACTGGCCGGCGTCGAAGTGCGGGCGGCGGTAGCATTTGTCGTGGATGCGCTGGCCGTAGAACATCTTCGGCCGGCCCTGGCGATCCAGCTCGGGGAGCTTGCCGAAGGTCAGCATGTAGGTGATCACCCCGGTCATCACCTCGGCGATCGGCGGGCAGCCCGGCACCTTGATGATCGGCTTGTCGGTGATCACCTTGTGGATCGGCACCGCCTGGGTCGGATTCGGCCTGGCCGCCTGCACGCAGCCCCAGCTGGCGCAGCTGCCCCAGGCGATCACCGCCTTGGCGTCCTTGGCGGCGTGCTTGAGCTGGTCGACGAACGGCTTGCCGCCGACGATGCAGAACATCCCGTCCTCGTTGAGCGGCGGGTTGCCCTCCACCGCGAGGATGTACTCGCCCTTGTACTTCCTCATGGTCTCTTCGAGGGCCGCTTCGGCCTGGTGGCCGGCGGCGGCCATCAGGGTGTCGTCGTAGTCCAGCGAGATCATCGACAGCACCACGTCCTTGACCAGCGGATGCGCCGAGCGGATGAACGACTCGGAGCAGCAAGTGCATTCCAGGCCGTGCAGCCAGAGCACCGGGGTGCGCGGCTTGGTTTCCATCGCGTGGGCGATCTGCGGGGCGAAGGCGGGACCGAGGCCCAGGGCTGCGGCCGTCAGACTGCAGTACTTGAGAAAGCTGCGCCGGGTGATGCCCTGACGCCGCATCACGTCGTAGAAGGTTTCGAGTTGAGACATGCCGTTACCCTTGTGGCCAGGTCGCTGCGACGCCCCTGCGTGCCACGTTCCGGTCATGGCGGTGCGCCGGTGGAGTTGTCCACGGTTGCTGAAGAAAAAACCGCGCGAATAATGCGCCAATGCCATGATTTTGTCATGACTCGGCAGGGGGGTATTCGTCGGAAGCCCGGCCCGGCCGCTCTGGCCCGGACCCCGGATCAGGCCAGCAGCGCCACCGCCTTGATCTGCGCCCACATCCGCTTGCCGGGAGCGATGCCGAGCTGGTCGCAGGAGCGACGGGTGATGCGGGCGATCAGCGGGGTGCCTTCGGCGTCCAGACGCACCAGCACGTGGGCCGGGGTGTCGGCCTCGACCACCTCGCGGACCGTGGCGGGCAGCACGTTGGTGATGCTGGTGTCCTCGATCCGATGGAGCGCCAGGCTGACGTCGCGGGCGTGCACGCGCAGCCGCAGGCGCTGGCCGAGGGCCTCCGGGCGGCGCGCGACGAGGACCGCGCCGCCGGGGAATTCGAGACGGGTGAGGTGATAGCGGTCGTCGTGCTCGGCCACCCGCGACTCGACGACCACCCCGGCGTCCTCGCTGAAGGCGGTCGGCAGGTCGAGCCGCGCCAGGGTTTCCTGCAGGTCGCCCTGGGCGGCCACGCGGCCCTGATCGAGCAGCACCACATGGTCGGCGAGGCGCGCCACCTCGTCCGGCGAATGGCTGACCAGCAGCATCGGGATGTCCAGCTCGTCGTGCAGGCGTTCGAGGTAGGGCAGGATCTCGTTCTTGCGCTTGAGGTCGAGCGCCGCCAGGGGCTCGTCGAGCAGCAGCAGACGCGGGCTGGTGAGCAGCGCCCGGGCGATGCCGACGCGCTGGCGCTCGCCGCCGGACAGACGGCCGGGCAGGCGGTCGAGCAGGTGGCCGATGCCGAGCAGTTCCAGCACCCGCTCCCAGGACACCCGGCGGCCGGCGGCGTCGACGCGCTTCATGCCGTATTCCAGGTTGCGCCGCACCGACAGGTGGGGAAACAGGCTGGCCTCCTGGAACACGTAGCCGAGGGCGCGCTTGTGGGTCGGCAGGAACACCCCGGCGGCGCTGTCCTGCCAGAGTTCGCCGTTGATCTCCAGGCGCGCCTCGGCGGCCCGCTCCAGGCCGGCGACGCAGCGCAGGATCGTGGTCTTGCCGGAGCCGGAGTGGCCGAACAGCGCGGTCACGCCATGCCCCGGCAGCGTCAGGTCGACATCCAGCGCGAATCCCGGATAGGTCAGCCGGAAACGGGCGCGGATGCCGTCCGCCGACACGCCGGCCGAACGGGCGGCGGCTCCGCTATCGGCGACAGAAAGTTCGAAGGTGGTGCTCATCGGTGAACCTCCCGGCGGATCAGCTCAGCCCCGGTTTGAAGCGACGACTGGAATAGAGCGCGAGCAGCACGAAGAAGGAGAACAGCACCATGCCACCGGCGAGCCAATGGGCCTGAGCGTACTCCATCGCCTCGACGTGGTCGAAGATCTGCACCGCCACGGTACGGGTCTTCTCCGGGATGTTGCCGCCGATCATCAGCACCACGCCGAACTCGCCCACGGTATGGGCGAAGCCGAGAATTGCGGCGGTAACGAAACCGGGCCGCGCCAGCGGCAGCACCACGGTGAAAAAGGTATCCCAGGGGCCGGCGCGCAGCGTCGAGGCCACCTCCAGCGGGCGATCGCCGATCGCCTCGAAGGCGTTCTGCAAGGGCTGCACGACGAAGGGCAGGGAATAGAACACCGACGCCACCACCAGGCCGGTGAAGGTGAACGGCAGCGTACCAAGGCCCAGGGACTGGGTCAGCTGACCGATGGGGCCGTGCGGCCCCAGGGTCACCAGCAGGTAGAAGCCGATCACGGTCGGCGGCAGCACCAGCGGCAAGGCCACCACCGCCCCGATCGCCCCCTTCAGGCGCGAGCGGGTGCGCGCCAGCCACCAGGCGATCGGCGTGCCGACCACCAGCAGCAGCAGGGTGGTCAACGAGGCCAGCTCCAGGGTCAGGCGAATCGCCGAGAGGTCGTGTTCGGACAGCGGCATTGCCGGGGGCTCCTGCGCTGACTTACAGGTCGTAGCCGTAGGCCTTGATCACCTGGGTAGCCTTGGGCCCCTTGAGGTAATCGACCAGCGCCTTGGCCGCCGGGTTGTCCTTGCCCTTGGCGAGAATCACCGCGTCCTGGCGGATCGGGTCGTGCAGGCTGGCCGGCACGGTCCAGCCGGAGCCTTCGGTGAGCTTGCCGTCCTTGGACACCTGCGACAGGGCGACGAAACCGAGCTCGGCGTTGCCGGTGGCGACGAACTGGTGCGCCTGGGCGATGTTGGCGCCCTCGACGAGTTTCGGCTTGACCGCCTCGCTCAGGCCGAGTTTGGCCAGCACCTGGGTGGCGGCCAGGCCATAGGGCGCGGTCTTCGGGTTGGCGATGGCCAGGTGCTGGAAGGCGTTCTTCTTCAGTACCTCGCCCTTGTCATCCACGTAGCCGGGCTTGGCCGACCACAGCACCAGCTTGCCGATCGCGTAGGTGAAGCGCGAACCCGGGACGGTGGCGCCTTCCTTCTCCAGCTTCTCCGGGGTGGTGTCGTCGGCGGAGAGGAAGACCTCGAAGGGCGCGCCGTTGTGGATCTGGGTATAGAAACCGCCGGTCGGACCGAAGGAGGCGATCACCTTGTGGCCGGTGTCCTTCTCGAAGTCGGCGGCGATTTCCTTGATCGGCGCGGTGAAGTTGGCGGCGACGGCGATCTGTACCTCGGCGGCCTGGGCGGCACAGGCAATCAGACCGGCACTCAGGGCGACGAACAGGCGGGACAGCGAAAAGCTCATGGGTGGCACTCCATGTGAAGGGAAAGGGGAAAACTGACGGCTCAGCCGTAGGCGGCGAGGATCACGCTGGACGACTTGAAGAAGGCGCAGGCCTCCACGCCCGGCGCCAGGCCGAGGGCCTCGCAGCTGTCGCCGGTGACCACGCAGGTCACGCTGCGTCCGGACGGCAGGGCCAGGGTCACCTCGTTGTTCACCGGCCCCTCGTGGATCTCGACGACCTCGCCCCACAGCTGGTTGCGCGCGGTGAGCTTGAGCGAGCGCTCGGTGGTGAGCATCACCGAGGAGGACTTGACCAGGGCGAAGACCTCCTTGCCCATGGCCAGCTCGAGGTTTTCCGCGCTGGCCTTGGTGATGATCGCGGCGATCTCGTTCTGCGCATCGAGGCGGATGCGCACCTCGTAGTCGACGCCGCCGACCCGCAGGCCGGTGATGGTGCCGGCGAACTGGTTGCGCGCGCTGGTCTTCAGGCTCATCGAGTGCATGAGCCGCTGGAAGGACTGGATGTCGCCGCCGGTCACTTCGTTGAGGCGCTCGGAAAGGCGGTCGAGGGCGCTCTGGTACTCGATCTCCAGGGCGCGGTACATGGCGATGATGCGCCGGCCGTACTCGGTGAGCTGGGTGCCGCCGCCCTGGCGGCCGCCGGCGACCCGTACCACCAGGGGCTCGGGGGCGAGGTTGTTCATGGTGTCGATGGCATCCCAGGCCGCCTTGTAGGACAGCGGCACGGCCTTGGCGGCCCGGTTGATCGAGCCCTCGCGCTCGACCGCCTCGAGCAGGCGGATGCGGGTATCGGACAGGGCGGTGCCGACATCGGTGTCCAGGGACATGCGGGCAAGGAAACGGGTGGCGGTCATCGTCGGTGGCCTGCAACTTATCTATCTAGCGAGGTTTATATAAGGCAATTCACATGCCAAATGGTACTTTCCTAGTGTTCCGTGTCTACAACAGCCCTGTCTATACTCCAGACTCGCATGGCCCGTCGGCTTTGCGACAAATTATGTTGTGGATGATATAACGGTTGTACCAAAACCTGCACGCCATCGGACGAGGAAAACAGCATGAAAATCAGTGCCCGCAACGTCTTCAGCGGTACCGTCAGCGCTCTGAAAGAAGGCGCGGTCAACGCCGAGGTGGACATCGCCCTGAGTGGCGGCGACAAGCTGGCCGCCGTGGTGACCATGGAAAGCGCCAAGTCCCTGGGACTGGTCGCCGGCAAGCCGGTAGTCGCCGTCATCAAGGCGCCCTGGGTCCTGCTGATGACCGATGGCAGCGGCTATCGCCTGTCCGCCCGCAACATCCTGACCGGTACCGTCAAAACCATCGAGGCCGGCGCGGTCAACACCGAAGTCACCCTGACCCTGGCCGGCGGCACCGAGATCACCTCCGTGGTCACCAAGGAAGCCGTGGCCGAGCTGGGCCTGAAGCCGGGCGGCAGCGCCAGCGCGGTGATCAAGGCCTCCAACGTGATCCTCGGCGTCCCGGCCTGAGACCGAGCGGCCCCTATCCGGGGCCGCCGGCGGCAAGAGGCGTGCCTGCAATGGGCACGCCTGCCCACTTCCCGCTCTTCTTCCCCGCGCCTCCCACCCGGCTCCGCCGGAGCATCCGCAACGCCCTGGGCGCCAGTACCCGACCTCGGCCAGCGGCCCCGGCGAACTCGACCGGCCACCGGACATCGTCCGCGGCGAAAGCCTTCAGCTCGGGCTGACGCGCTCGCGCGCAGCAGCGGGCATCCGGGGCCGGGTTCGGCAGCCTGGAGAAAGCCCCACGCACGGCAGGCGGAACGGGCGGAGAAAAGGTGTTGACCAAGACGGGAAAAGGACGGGGCGCAGCGGGGAATACGGGGGAATTGCGGCAAGGGGCGGCGTGGCCGCCGCCCCTCGGGAGGGCGACAGCTAGTGCTGGTGCCCTTCCCCGCCGCAGGAGTGCTCGTCGTGGGGTTTGCCGGGCGGCAGCTCGTTGGCCAGGTAGGCCTTGACCGCCCGTTCCGGGTCGCTCTCGCCGGTGGTGAGCAGGGTCACCCCGCGCTCGCCGAGACGGCGGATCACGCCTTCGCCGGCAGTCGCGGCGATGGCCACGTCCATGCCGTGCAACGGATGCCGCTCGGGGTACTCGGTCGTGTGCCAGAGGTGCAGGGAGGCCTGCTCCTCCAGCTCGATGGCATAGATGCTCGCCGGCGCCTGGCCGGGCCAGACGTCGAACACCACCCAGCGCTGGGCGCGTCCGGCATGGTCGGCCACCCGGCCCTGGCGATCGACCGCCACGGCAATCAGTCGACGTGCTTCGCTCATGCCTTGGCCACCTCTTCCTCGTCGGACACGGCGAAGCGCACGCGCTCTTCGGCGGCAACGCCGACGAACTTGGCCAGCCACGGCGGCGGCGAACCGGCCATGACCGCCTGCAGCTCGGCGATGGCTTCCTGCGCCGCACCGCCCTTGGGCTTCTTCAGCGGATGGATGCCGGCGCGGACCACCTTGGCCGCCGCCGGTCCGCCGATGGAGACCACGTAGAGCACCTGGCAGTCCTGGATCTGCTCGACGCGCCAGGCGTTCTTGTCCTCGGCCAGCGCCACGTCCAGGGTCGAGCGGATGTCGACCAGAGCCTTCTCCTTGGCGCTCACCTGATAGATGAGAAAGCGCAGGCAGGAACCGAAGTGCCCGTCCAACTGCTCGCCGTTGTTGGAGGCGATGGCCACGCGGATCGAGCCTTCCGGCATGCGCTCCAGCCTCACCGGCTGGGGCAGGCTGTCGACCTCGGCCTCGCCCCAGAGGATGCGTACCGCATCCTTCAGCGCCGACATGGGGGTGTCGAGCATGTCGACATCTTCCTCGGAGCCGGCCAGACCGATCTTCAGGTCGGTGACGCTCACGCCTTGCAGGCTTTCCTCGGTCAGCGGACCGTCGATCTGCTGATGCAGGATTTCCAGCAGTTGGCCAACCGTGGTACCGGGCAGGGCCCTGGCAGCCAGGGCAATACGCAGGGCGGTTTCGCGACTCATGTTCACGGGGGTTACCATAAGCGGCCTCCTGGGCGACTCAACTCAAGCGTCATCGTCATCATCGTCGTCGTCGAGTACCCGCGTGATGCGCTGGTAGACCTCCACGCGGTCGCCTTCCTTGAGCGGACTGTCCAGCTTGACGAACTTGCCGAACACCCCGACTTTCTGCTTCTTCAGGTCGATGTCCGGGCAGCAGCGCAGCAGGCCGGACTGTTCGATCGCCTGCTCCACGCTGCAGCCGTCCTCCACCTTGCAGTTGAGCAGGAGGGGCTTGGCCGGATCGGCGTATACCACTGAAACTCTCATCTTGAACTCACTCCTCGGCCGGGGGTTACTGCAGGACCACCAGCTCGCCATGGGTCTTCTGCCGGCGTTCGGCGCGCTTGCGGTCGATCACCCGCTTGGCGGCCAGCAGGAAGCCCAGGACGATGAAGGCGCCCGGCGGCAGGATGGCCAGCAGGATGCCCTGGAAGTCGGGAATCACGGTGATTTCCATCCACTTGAAGTACGGACCGAGCAGCGAGGACGCCTGGGAGAACAGGGTACCGCTGCCGAGGATCTCGCGGATACCGCCGATCACCACCAGCACGGCGGTGAAGCCGGCGCCCATGCCGGCACCGTCGAGCATCGAGGGGATCACCGGATTCTTCAGGCAGAAGGACTCGGCACGGCCGAGCACCGCACAGTTGGTCACGATCAGCGCGATGAACAGGCCGAGCACCTTGTACAGCTCGTGCATCCAGGCGTTCATCGCCATGTCGATCAGGGTCACCACGCCGGCGATCACGCCGATCATCACCGGGTTGCGCACCTCCGGGGAGATGGTGTGGCGCATCGACGAGATGAGTGCGTTGGTGAGGATCAGCACCAGGGTGGTGGCCAGGCCCATGCCCAGGCCGTTGGTGGCGGTGGTGGTCACCGCCAGGGTCGGGCAGAGCGCGAGCATCTGCACCAGGGCGACGTTGTAGTCCCACAGGGCCGAGGTGAAGTAGTGCCAAGGCACCTTCTTTTCGGGCGCACTGACGGTGGGGGCTCCGCATTGACTCATGGTTAGGCTCCTCTTACTCGGCTTTCAGCTGCTCGGCATGCCGGACCTGAAACTGCAGGCCCTGGAGCACGGTCTTGACCACGGCACGCGGGGTGATGGTGGCGCCGGCGAACTGGTCGAACTGGCCGCCGTCCTTCTTCACCTTCCACTTGTCCAGCGCGGTGTTGTCCAGCGACAGGCCGTCGAAGGACTTGATCCAGTCGCTGCGCGAAACCTCGATCTTGTCGGCCAGGCCGGGGGTTTCCTTGTGCGACAGGATGCGTACGCCGAGGATCTTGCCCTGGGCGTCGACGGCCATCATCTGGTTGACCGGGCCGCCGTAGCCGATGTTGCTGCCCTGGAAGACCACCGCGGTGAGCTTGCCCTGCAGGCGCGCCGGGAACACCTCGACCTCGCCGAGCTGTTCGTCCTGCACCTTGAAGCCGTCGGCCAGGGGGTTGTTGTCGTACAGCGCGTTGGGCAGCACCTGGCGCAGAGTGGCCAAGCGGTCCTCCATCTGCTGGTTGGCGATGATGCCCTGGGTCAGGACGTTGCCGATCAGCAGGAGCAGCGCCACCAGGGCGCAGATAAAGCCCAGCGACAGGCCCTGGTAGGCCACCTGCGGGCGCCAGTGCTCCAGGCGCTCGAGGAGCGAAGGTTTGCCCGCGACCGTCTCGGCGGGCGCGGCGGCCTCCTCGGCCGGAGTCATCGTCGTCTGGTTCATACCTTGTCCACCTCTTTAACCTGGCTGGTCCACTTGGCCGCGACCAGCGGCTTGCCCCGGGTATTGCGGCCGTAGGCGCGCGGGCGCCAGTAACGGTCGATCAGCGGGGTCAGCGCGTTCATGAAGAGCACTGCGAAGGCCACCGCCTCGGGGAAACTGCCCCAGGTACGGATCACGTAGACCAGCACCCCGCAGCCGACGCCGAAGATCAGCCGTCCTACGCGGCTGATCGGCGAGGTGACCGGGTCGGTGGCGATGAAGAAGGCGCCCAGGATCAGGCCGCCGGAAGTCAGGTGATAGAGCCCGCCGGCATAGCGCTCGGGGTTGATCAAGTAGGCGAGGGCCGCCATCACGAACACGCTCGCCAGCATGGCGACCGGGATCTCCCAGTGGATGATCCGACGCAGCACCAGCCAGCCGCCGCCGACCAGCAGCAGCAGCTCCGAGGTCTCGCCGAGACTGCCGGGGGTACTGCCGAACAGCGCCGAGATCACGTTGAAGCTGCCGGCGAGGATCTCCTCGGCGGTGCGATGGAGGGTCAGTTCGGTCTTCAGGTTGCCCAGCGCGGTGGCGCCGGTCATGCCGTCGGCCAGCGGAGCGCCGCCGAAGGTGATCGCCAGGCTGTCGAAAAAGCCCGGGGCCGACGCCGAGAACAGCGGGTGGGGCAGCGCCCAGGTGGTCATGTGCAGCGGGAAGGCGATCAGCAGGGCGACCCGCGCCAGCATGGCCGGGTTGAAGATGTTCTGGCCGATGCCGCCGTACAGCTGCTTGCCGATGCCGATGGCGAAGAGGCTGCCGCCGACGCCGATCCACCAGGGCGCCCACGGCGGCAGGGAAATCGCCAGCAGCCAGCCGGTGAGCAGGGCCGAACCATCGAGCAGGCGGCGCATCGGCTGCCCCATCAGGTGCAGGCAGGCCGCCTCGATGGCCAGGGCGCTGGCGCAGGTGACCAGCCACAGGTTGATCGCCGGCCAGCCGAACATCACCAGGCCGAACAGGGTGGCCGGCGCGAGCGCCAGGCACACGTCCAGCATGATGCGGTTGACCGAGGAGCGGTCGTGGGCGAACGGCCCCGCCGCGACGCTGATGGTACTCATGACTCTACCTCACTGCTCGGCTCGCCAGCCGGCTTGGTGTCTTTCGCCTTGGCGGCCTTGGCTGCCTTGGCTGCCTCCTTGGCGGCTTTGGCGGCAGCCTTGGCGGCCTCTTCTTCTGCCAGACGCGCGGCGCGGGCCTCGGTCTGACGCTTGATGTGGTCGGACTTGCGGGCCGCGCTGCGGCGCTCGTCCTGCTGGCCCTTGGCGTACTGGAAGTACTGCACCAGCGGGATGTGCGAGGGGCAGACGTAGGAGCAGCAGCCGCAGAGGATGCAGTCGCGCAGGCCGTATTCGCTGGCGCCGTCGTAGTCGTCGACGCGGGCGTAGAGGGCCATGTCCAGCGGGGTCAGGCCCATCGGGCAGGCGTCCACGCAGCTCGCGCAGCGGATGCACGGCGCCGGGTCCTTGTTCGGCAGCTCGTGCCGGGCCAGCGCCAGCAACCCGGTGGCGCCCTTGATCACCGGCACTTGGGTGGAAGGCAGCACCGCGCCCATCATCGGCCCGCCGAGCAGCAGCTGCTCGGGGGTGCCGGTCAGGCCGCCGCAGGCATCGATGAGCGCCTGGACCGGGGTACCGATCAGTACGTCGAGGTTCTGCGGGGTCTTCACGCAGGCGCCGGAGACGGTGACCACCCGCGAGATCAGCGGGCGGCCGAAACGCAGGGCCTGCTGGATGGCGTACACGGTACCGGCGTTGTGCACCAGCACGCCGACGTCGGTACTGCGCCCGCCGGCCGGCACTTCGCGACCGGTGACCGCCTGGATCAACTGCTTGGCCGAGCCCATGGGATAGAGCGCCGGCACCGACACCACCTCGATGGCGCCGAAATGTTCGGCGGCGGCGCGCATCGCGGCCAGGGCCTCGGGCTTGTTGTCCTCGATGGCGATGACCACGCTGTAGGCGCGCAGGATGTGCTGGATCAGCCGGGCGCCGTCGACGATGTCCTCGGCGCGCTCGCGCATGATCCGGTCGTCGCAGGTCAGGTAGGGCTCGCATTCGCTGCCGTTGACCACCACGGTCTTGATCTCGTGGCGGGTGCCCTGCTTGAGCTTGACCGCCGCCGGGAAGATCGCCCCGCCGAGACCGACGATGCCGGCCTGGGCGACGCGGTCGGCGAGCACCAGCGGGTCCTCGGCGAACGGATCGCCGGACACCGCCAGATCGATCCAGCGGTCTTCACCGTCGCTTTCGAGGACGATGCCGGTGGTGGTCAGACCCGACGGGTGCGGCGCGGGAATCGGCCCGATGGCGACGATGCGCCCCGAGGTGGGCGCGTGTACCGGCGCGGAGACCTCGGTGGGCGGGAAGGCCAGCAGCTGGCCCTTGAGCACCGTGTCGCCGACCTTGACCATCGGCAGGGCTTCGGCCCCGGCGTGCTGGCGCAGCGGCAGGTAGAGACGCGGTGGCAGCGGCAGGCTGCCGATGGGCTGCGCTGCCGAAAGATCCTTGTGGGCGGCCGGATGGACGCCGCCGCGGATACTGGAAAGATTGAAGTGCATGCGAAGGCTCCGTAATCGACTCAGGCGGCGGCGGGCTTGTCCCAGCGCCAGGTGTCCAGGGTCTGCTCCTGCGGGGCCAGGAGGACGCAGTCTTCCGGACAGGCGTCGCGGCACTTGCCGCAACCGGTGCAGGCATCCTCCAGCACCACGTGGACCTGCCCGCTGGCGCCGACGATGGCGTCGGTGGGGCAGGCACGGTAGCAGCGGGTGCAGCCGATGCATTGCGAGGCTTCCACCCGCGCCATCATGGGGGCGGCCATCTGGCTGGCGTCCAGGGCCACGCCGAGGATCGCGGCGAGCTTCTCGGCCAGCCCCACTCCGCCGGGCGGACAGCAGGTGACTGCCGCATTGCCCTCGACGATCGCCGTAGCGGCGGCGCCGCAGCCCGGGAAGCCGCACTGTCCGCACTGGCTGCCCGGCATCAGGTCACTGACTTCCTTGATCAGGGGGTTTTCGTCGCTGACCGCGAACTTGCGCGCCGCCAAGCCCAAGCCGCAGCCCAGGAGCACGCCCATCACGGCCAGAGCCAGAGTTGCCTCTATCATAAATTGCCCTCCTCTCGTCGCCGGTCGTGCCGGCCGTCCAGTGTCAGAATCAGATCAGGCCGCCGAAGCCCATGAAGGCCAGCGCCAGCAGGCCGGCGGTGACGAAGGCGATCGGCGGACCGGAAAAGGCGGCCGGCACGTTGGCCAGGGCCAGACGCTCGCGCAGCCCGGCGAAGATGATCATGATCAGCGAGAAGCCCAGGCCCGAGCCCAGGCCGAACAGCACGGCCATGGTCAGGTTGTGGCCTTCGCGCACGCTGAGCAGCGGTACACCGAGCACGGCGCAGTTGGTGGTGATCAGCGGCAGGTAGATGCCCAGCGAGCGGTACAGCGACGGGCTGACCTTGCGGATGATCATCTCGATCAGCTGCACCATGCCGGCGATGACCACGATGTAGGCGAGGATGCGGATGAAGCCGATGCCCAGCGGCAGCAGCACGTAGTGCTCGAGCAGCCAGCTGCTGGCGCCGCCGAGGGCCATCACCAGCGTGGTGGCCACGGCCATGCCGATCGAGGGGTCGAGCTTGTTCGACACACCCATGAACGGACACAGGCCCAGAAAGCCCACCAGCACCACGTTGTGAACCAGCACGGTGCCTAACAGAAACAAAACGTAATCCATAGCGACCTCACCTACTCGGCTGAACCTTATCCATGCACCTTTGTCGGGCGCACGCTATTGCCGAATGTTTTCTGCATCAAGCATGCCACCGCTCAAAATTTGTCCGAGCGCACCTTGCATGCCCCGAAAAGATTGACCTAAATCAATAAATAACTTCGCCAGGCCGACCGCCTATCCACCCGGCGCCCCCGGTTTTGTAAGGTTTATGACAGCTCGTTACGGCGCCCGCCGCCCGGCTGTGCGCTTTCGCACAGCTTGAGAGCGATGCCCCCGGAAAACCGCCGCGGCGCGATTTTCCCCAGCAACCCGAGGTGCCCCGGCATCCGATGTACGGCACAGGATTTGCTAATTTTTTCAGGCCAAACGCACCGCTCCGGCAGACGCGCACCCCGCGATCGCCGGTTCCCTTGGATAGACGAGGCACAGCATGACCCCGGCCAACCCGACCCTGAGCAACGAGCCACGCGCGCCTCACGCCGAGAGCGACGAGCTGCTCCCCGAGATCTTCCGCCAGACGGTGGAGCATGCGCCCATCGCCATCTCCATCACCGACCTCAAGGCCAACATCCTTTATGCCAACCGCGCCTTCCGCACCATCACCGGCTACGACAGCGAGGAAGTGCTCGGCAAGAACGAATCGATGCTCTCCAACGGCACCACGCCGCGCCTGGTCTATCAGGCGCTGTGGGGGCGGATGGCGCAGAAGAAGCCCTGGTCCGGCGTGCTGGTCAACCGGCGCAAGGACCAGAGCCTGTACCTGGCCGAACTGACCGTGGCACCGGTGCTCAACGAGGCCGGCGAGACCATCTACTACCTGGGCATGCACCGCGACACCAGCGAATTGCACGAACTGGAACAACGCGTCAACAACCAGCGCCTGATGATCGAGGCGGTGGTCAACGCCGCGCCGGCGGCGATGATCGTGCTCGACCGCCAGCACCGGGTGATGCTCTCCAACCCGAGCTTCTGCCGCCTGGCCCGCGATCTGGTCGAGGACGGCAGCAGCGAAAGCCTGGTGGCGCTGCTGCGGGAAAACCTCGCCGCCGCCTTCGAAGCGCTGGAGAACCAGGGCAGCGCCTTTTCCGGCAAGGAGATCTCCTTCGACCTCGGCGGCCGCTCGCCGCGCTGGCTGTCCTGCCACGGCCGGGCCATCCACATCGAGGACGAGCAGGCCCACGTGTTCTTCGCCCCCACCGAGGAGCGCTACCTGCTGCTGACCATCAACGACATCTCCGAGCTGCGCCAGAAGCAGCAGGACTCGCGGCTCAACGCACTGAAGGCGCTGATGGCCGAGGAGGAGCTGCTGGAGGGCATGCGCGAGACCTTCAATGCCGCCATCCACCGCCTGCAGGGGCCGGTCAATCTGATCAGCGCGGCGATGCGCATGCTCGAGCGGCGCCTCGGCGACCAGGCCGGCAACGACCCGGTGCTGAGCGCCATGCGCGAGGCCAGCGCCGCCGGCATGGAGGCGCTGGACAACCTCAGCGGCTCGATCCCGGTGCGCCTGGGCGAAACCAAGATGCCGGTCAACCTCAACCAGTTGATCCGCGAAGTGATCACCCTGTGCACCGACCAGTTGCTGGCCCAGGGCATCGTCGTCGACTGGCAGCCGGCGCTGCGCCTGCCCTGGGTGATGGGCGCGGAAAGCGGCCTGCGCAGCATGATCAAGCACCTGGTCGACAACGCCATCGAGTCGATGAGCCAGAACCAGGTCAGCCGCCGCGAGCTGTTCATCAGCACCCGCGTGGAGAACCATCTGGTACGCATGGAGATCACCGACAGCGGCCCGGGCATCCCGTCCGACCTGGTGCTGAAGGTGTTCGAACCGTTCTTCAGCACCAAGCCGCCCCACCGCGTCGGGCGCGGCATGGGCCTGCCAGTGGTCCAGGAGATCGTCGCCAAGCACGCCGGCATGGTGCATGTCGACACCACCTATCGCGAGGGCTGCCGGATCGTCGTCGAGCTGCCCTTCTCGGCCTCCACTTGAACAGCGACAGGGAATGCCCATGAATGCAACCATCCCTCAGCGCTCGACCAAACAGACCCAGGTCGAACTCTATGACCTGCAATTGCAGGCCCTGGCGAGCATCGCCCGCACCCTCAGCCGGGAGCAGCAGATCGATGAGCTGCTCGAACAGGTCCTGGCCGTGCTGCACAACGACCTCGGGCTGCTGCACGGCCTGGTGACCATTTCCGATCCGGGGCACAGCGCCCTGCAGATCGGCGCCATCCACACCGATTCGGAAGCGGTCGCCCAGGCCTGCGAGGGCGTGCGCTACCGGAGCGGCGAAGGCGTGATCGGCAACGTGCTCAAGCACGGCAACAGCGTGGTCCTCGGGCGGATCTCCGCCGACCCGCGCTTTCTCGACCGCCTGGCGCTGTACGACCTGGAAATGCCCTTCATCGCCGTGCCGATCAAGAACCCCGAGGGCAACACCATCGGCGTGCTGGCGGCCCAGCCGGACTCTCGCGCCGACGAGCAGATGCCGGCGCGCACGCGCTTTCTGGAGATCGTCGCCAACCTGCTGGCGCAGACCGTGCGCCTGGTGGTGAACATCGAGGACGGCCGCGAGGCCGCCGACGAGCGCGACGAACTGCGCCGCGAGGTGCGCGGCAAGTACGGCTTCGAGAACATGGTGGTGGGCCACACCCCCACCATGCGCCGGGTCTTCGACCAAATCCGCCGGGTCGCCAAGTGGAACAGCACCGTGCTGGTGCTCGGCGAATCCGGCACCGGCAAGGAGCTGATCGCCAGCGCCATCCACTACAACTCGCCGCGCGCGCACCGCCCGTTCGTGCGCCTGAACTGCGCCGCACTGCCGGAAACCCTGCTCGAATCCGAACTCTTCGGCCACGAGAAGGGCGCCTTCACCGGCGCGGTGAAGCAGCGCAAGGGGCGCTTCGAGCAGGCCGACGGCGGCACCCTGTTCCTCGACGAGATCGGCGAGATCTCGCCGATGTTCCAGGCCAAGCTGCTGCGCGTGCTGCAGGAAGGCGAGTTCGAGCGGGTCGGCGGCAACCAGACGGTGCGGGTCAACGTGCGGATCGTCGCCGCCACCAACCGCGACCTGGAAAACGAGGTGGAAAAGGGCAAGTTCCGCGAGGACCTCTACTACCGCCTGAACGTCATGGCCATCCGCATCCCGCCGCTGCGCGAGCGCACCGCCGACATTCCCGAGCTGGCGGAATTCCTCCTCAGCAAGATCGGCCGCCAGCAGGGCCGCCCGCTGACCGTCACCGACAGCGCGATCCGCCTGCTGATGAGCCACCGCTGGCCGGGCAACGTGCGCGAGCTGGAGAACTGCCTGGAGCGCTCGGCGATCATGAGCGAGGACGGCACCATCACCCGCGACGTGGTTTCGCTGACCGGGGTCGACAACGAGAGTCCGCCGCTCGCCGCCCCGCTGCCCGAGGTCAACCTCGCCGACGAGAACCTGGACGACCGCGAGCGGGTGATCGCCGCCCTCGAACAGGCCGGCTGGGTGCAGGCCAAGGCCGCGCGCCTGCTGGGCATGACGCCGCGGCAGATCGCCTACCGCATCCAGACCCTCAACATCCACATGCGCAAGATCTGACAGGAACCCCCGGCAATGGATGGCCGGACTTCCCTCCCCTCTTCCCGAACCCGCCCGCCGCGGGCCTCCGCCCACGGCGGCGGCACCTTCCCCATCCCTGTTCGCCGCACTTGTCGCTTGTCGTACAGAAGCGCGCGCCGAGCCGTGCGGATTTGTCCGTTGCGCGACAAACCGGGCCCTGAATTTTCAACTAAATCCTTTAAAAACAGATACTTAATTAATCGGCACGGGTATTGCTGGGCTCTTGGGGTAAAGACTCTCTCAGCCGGAGACCAGACCATGGAACTGAGCGTACTTGGGCAAAACAATGGGGGGCAGCAAAGCGCTGGCGGCTGCTCCTCAAGTAGCTGCGGCAGCACGAACGATCAGCTCTCCCACCTGCCGGACAACATTCGCGAGAAGGTGCACAACCACCCCTGCTATTCGGAAGAGGCGCACCACTATTTCGCGCGGATGCACGTGGCGGTGGCCCCTGCCTGCAACATCCAGTGCCACTACTGCAACCGCAAGTACGACTGCGCCAACGAGTCGCGGCCGGGCGTGGTGTCCGAGGTACTGACCCCCGAACAGGCAGTCAAGAAGGTCAAGGCCGTGGCCGCCACCATCCCGCAGATGACCGTGCTCGGCATCGCCGGCCCCGGCGACCCCCTGGCCAACCCGCAGCGCACCCTCGAGACCTTCCGCATGCTCAGCGAGCAGGCGCCGGACATCAAGCTGTGCGTCTCCACCAACGGCCTGGCCCTGCCGGAGTGCGTCGAGGAGCTGGCCAAGCACAACATCGACCACGTGACCATCACCATCAACTGCGTGGACCCCGAGGTCGGTGCCAAGATCTATCCGTGGATCTACTGGAACAACAAGCGCATTCGCGGCGTCAAGGCGGCCAAGATCCTCATCGAGCAGCAGCAGAAGGGTCTGGAGATGCTGGTCGCGCGCGGCATCCTGGTGAAGGTCAACTCGGTGCTGATCCCCGGGGTCAACGACGAACACCTGAAGGAAGTCAGCAAGATCGTCAAGGCCAAGGGCGCCTTCCTGCACAACGTCATGCCGCTGATCGCCGAGCCCGAGCACGGCACCTTCTACGGCGTGATGGGCCAGCGCAGCCCCGAGCCGGAAGAGCTGCAGGACCTGCAGGACGCCTGTGCCGGCGACATGAACATGATGCGCCATTGCCGCCAGTGCCGCGCCGATGCGGTCGGCATGCTCGGCGAGGATCGCGGCGACGAGTTCACCCTCGACAAGATCGAGTCGATGGAAATCGACTATGAAGCGGCGATGGTCAAGCGCGCCGCCATCCATGCCGCCATCAAGGAAGAGCTGGACGAAAAGTCCGCGAAGAAGGCTCGGCTGGCTGGCCTGTCTGTTGCATCCGTACAGAACAGCACGAGCGGCCGCTACCGTCCGGTGCTGATGGCCGTGGCCACCAGCGGCGGCGGACTGATCAACCAGCACTTCGGCCATGCCAGCGAGTTCCTGGTGTACGAGGCCTCGACGTCCGGCGTGCGCTTCATCGGCCACCGCCGGGTCGACCAGTACTGCGTCGGCAACGACACCTGCGGCGAGAAGGAAAGTGCCCTCGCCGGCAGCCTGCGCGCCCTGAAAGGTTGCGAGGCGGTGCTCTGTTCGAAGATCGGTTTCGAGCCCTGGAGCGACCTGGAAGCCGCCGGCATCCAGCCCAATGGCGAACACGCCATGGAGCCGATCGAGGAAGCGGTCATGGCGGTCTACCGGGAAATGATCGAGTCGGGTCGCCTGGAAAATGACGGAGCCCTGCTGCAGGCCAAGGCCTGAGCAGGGTACGGGACAGTTCGAGGATTGCGTGGAGGTGCGTTATGGCGCTGAAGATTGTGGAATCCTGTGTCAATTGTTGGGCCTGTGTCGATGTCTGTCCGAGTGACGCGATCTCCGCGGGGAGCTCGCACTTCAAGATCAGTGCGAGCAAGTGCACCGAGTGCGACGGGGACTACGAAGAAAAGCAGTGTGCGAGCATCTGCCCGGTCGAAGGCGCGATCCTGCTCGCCGACGGCACCCCCGCCAACCCCCCGGGCTCGCTGACCGGCATTCCTCCGGAGCGTCTGGCCGAAGCCATGCGCGAAATCCAGGCCCGCTGAGAGGAGAGCCGAGATGACCAGCACCAGTATCGTCTTTTACGAAAAACCCGGCTGCGCCACCAACCGTCTGCAAAAGCAGCTGTTGCGCTCAGCCGGCCTGCAGCTGGAAGTCCGCAATCTGCTCAGCGAACCCTGGACGTCCGAACGCCTGCGCTCGTTCTTCGGCGAGCGGCCGGTGGTCGAGTGGTTCAACCGCTCGGCGCCGGCGATCAAGTACGGCGAGTTGGACCCCGCGCAACTGACCGCCAGCCAGGCGCTGGAGATGATGCTGGCCAGCCCGATCCTGATCCGCCGCCCGCTGATCCGCTACGGCTCGCAGTACATGGCCGGTTTCGATCTGGTCAAGCTGTGTACCCACCTGCCGGCCCAAGGCGATCTGCCCGAGCCCGATGCCGAGCTGGAAAGCTGCGCGGTCGGCCAGGGCTCGATCGGCTGCCTGGCCGCGGGGAGCCAGTAATGGCCTCGGCAGTGGCCTTCCAGGAGGCCATCCCGCCCGCCGTGCGCCAAGATGGCGCCAACCGCCTCTGGCTGGAGCAGATCGTCCGCTCCCAGCGCGGCGGACTGAGTTGCCTGCCGTTCCAGCTGGGCCTCGACGAGCAGAGCTACGCCGAGCTGATCCGCACCTATTTCCCCGCGCTGGCCACCCAGACCAGCGCCGGCCAGGGCTCGCTGGCCCACGAATGCAGCGAACTGCGCGAAGACCTGCTGGAAATGCGCCACGACGAATGGGAAGAACTGCGCGACCTGCTGCTCGGCAGCCGGCGCGGCGACGCCACGGAGGAAGTCTGGATCGCCAGCATCGTCGCCGCCGCCTGCCTGGGCGGCGACCACCTGTGGCGCGACCTGGGGCTGGAATCCCGCCAGCAACTGCACGACCTTCTGACGTACAACTTCCCCAGCCTCGCCGCGCGCAACGTGCGCAACATGATGCGCTGGAAGAAGTTCTTCTACAAACAGCTGTGCGAACAGGAAGGCGGCTACGTCTGCCGCTCGCCCAGCTGCGAGCAGTGCCCCACCTACCACGACTGTTTCGGAGAAGAAGTATGACCCCGTTCGCCCGCATCGGCGTCGAGCAGGCCGAAGCCCTGCTGACCGGCCAGGACAATGTCATGCTGCTGGATACCCGCGACGCCCGCGCCTATTGCCAGGGGCACGATCCGCGCGCCATCCATCTCAGCGACCTGAACCTGCGCACCCTGCTGAAGGTCACCCCGAAGCAGGTGCACCTGATCTTTTGCTGCGCCGACGGCGACTCCAGCCCGGACATGGCGCGCCTGTTCGGCGAATTCGGCTTCATCAACTGCTACAGCCTGGAGGGTGGCTACGCCGCCTGGAAGGCTAGGCCGTCGCGCGCGGCCAAGGCACACGGCATCCGCGCGCAGCACACCGCTGCCCTGCCGGCATAAGGAGAGAACCATGCAAGTACTGGACACCGAAGCACGCATTCGCCAGCAGATCGCCGAGAACCCGGTGATCCTCTACATGAAGGGCACCCCCGCGGCGCCGGAATGCGGCTTTTCCCGTGCCGCCGTCGGCGCCCTGAGCAAGATCGGCAAGCCCTTCGCCTTCGTCAACGTGCTGACCGCCCCGCACATCCGCGAGAAGCTGCCGAAGCTGTTCCAGTGGCCGACCTTTCCGCAGCTGTTCGTCAACGGCGAACTGATCGGCGGCTGCGACATCGTCCTCGAGATGGAAGCCGACGGCAGCCTGCAGGCGCTGCTGGAAAAGGCCACCGCCCAGGCCTGACCCCGGCTCCGGCGCCCCACCGATCCGCCGGAGTTTGCTGCTTCTCGAACCGTAGGACGTAGGGGGGAAACCCGCCTTGTAGAGCGGCTCCCACCACGTCCGGCGGGTTGCACACCCGCCCTACTAGCGGATCGCCAGCAAGCTGGCTCCTACAACGGCGCCGCGCCCTCAGCGCAACCCCAGACGCCTGGCCAGGCGGTGCAGGTTGGCGCGGTCCACGCCGAGCGCGCGGGCCGCGGCGGCCCAGTTGTGGTCGTGGGCCTCGAGAGCGGCGAGGATGCGTTCGCGCTGGAACCCCTCCACCGCCTGGCGCAGGTCGCCCGTCGCCGGCGCCTGTGCGGCGTCGCCCGCAGGCGTCTCGCTGCTCACGGCAGCCGACAGATCCAGTAGCTCCGGGCCGACGCTGAGAATCCGCCGGTGCTCGCCGCCGGCCATCGCCCTGAGCGCCGCACGGCCGATCAGGTGCTCCAGCTCGCGCACGTTGCCCGGCCAGTCGTAGGCGAGCAGCGCGGCCTGGGCCTCGGTGCTCAGGCGCAGGCCGCGCAGGCCGAGGCGGGCGCGGTTCTCCTCGAGGAAGAAGCCGGCCAGCAGCAGCACGTCGCGGCCGCGCTCGCGCAGCGGCGGCACCGGCAGCGGATAGACGCTGAGGCGGTGGTAGAGATCGGCGCGAAAGCGCCCGGCGCGCACCTCGCCGGCCAGGTCGCGGTTGGTCGCGGCGATCACCCGCACGTCCACCCGGTGCTCGCGGTCGGAGCCGACCCGCTGCAGCTGGCCGCTCTGCAGCACCCGCAGCAGCTTGGCCTGCACCGCCAGCGGCAGTTCGCCGACCTCGTCGAGGAACAGGGTGCCGCCGTCGGCCAGCTCGAACTTGCCGCTACGCTCGGCCACCGCCCCGGAGAAGGCACCGCGCACGTGGCCGAACAGCTCGCTCTCCACCAGGGTATCGGGCAGCGCCGCGCAGTTCAGGCTGATCAACGGCTTGTGGGCACGCGCCGAGGCGGCGTGGATGGCCTGGGCCACCAGCTCCTTGCCGACCCCGGTCTCGCCGCTGACCAGCACGCTCAGGTCGCTGCCGGCGACCACCGCGATCTCCTCCAGCAGGCGCCGATGGGCGCGGCTCTGGCCGATCAGCTCGTGACCGGCCTGGCGGTCGGCGGCCTCGCGGTAGGCCTCCATCAGCCGCTCGTCGCGCTCGGCGCGGCGGGTCAGCGCGCTGATCCGCTCGCTGACCTGCACGGTGGCGGCCGCCAGGCTGGCGAAGGCCTCCAGGGTCGCCAGGTCGATGCCGTCGAAGCGCGCCGGGTCGAGGGCATCCAGGGTCAGCAGGCCCCAGGGGCGCTCGTCCAGGTACAGCGGACAGCCGAGGCAATCGTGGACCTCCAGTTGGCTGGAAAGTCCTTCGACCAGGCCGTCGTAGGGATCGGGCAGGCTGCAGTCGCTGGCGAAGCGGGTCGCACCGCGTCGCGCCAGCAGCGCCTGCAGGCGCGGGTGCTCGGCGAGGCGGAAGCGCCGCCCCAGGGTGTCCGGACTCAGCCCGTCCACCGCCAGCGGCACCAGGAGATCGCCGTCCAGACGCAACAGCGCCGCGGCGTCGGCCGGCAGCAGCCGGCGCAGAGCGCCGAGCAGGCGCCGGTAGCGTTCGGCCTCCGGCAGTTCGCGGGTCAGGTCGGCGACCAGCGGAAGAAAGGCGGCAAGCAGCGGATGCGTGGTCATTTCGATAACATGCTGTCTGGTTGACTACACAGCACCGTAGTCAAAAGAACAGCAACAGGCAACCGGCCGGCGATTTCCGCGGCCTGCGGTCCTGGCACGAAAACTGATGGCAATTACTGCATCGCTGGCGGCGCCTCGAGCGACCGCCCCTTGCAAGTACCTTTACAGGAGTCGTCCATGCTGACCGAACAACAACGCGCCATCGTCAAGGCCACCGTACCGCTGCTGGAAACCGGCGGCGAAGCCCTGACCCGGCATTTCTACGCCATCATGCTCGCCGAGTACCCCGCGGTGCGCCCGCTGTTCAACCAGGCCCACCAGGCCAGCGGCGAGCAGCCGCGGGCGCTGGCCAACGCCGTACTGATGTACGCCCGGCACATCGACCGCCTGGAGGCGCTCGGCCCGCTGGTCGGGCAGATCGTCAACAAGCACGTCTCGCTGCAGGTGCTGCCGGAGCACTACCCGATCGTCGGCGCCTGCCTGCTGCGCGCGATCCGCGAGGTGCTCGGCGAAGAGATCGCCACCGACGCGGTGCTCGACGCCTGGGGCGCGGCCTACGGGATGCTCGCCGGGCTGCTGATCGGCGCCGAGGAAGCGGCCTACGCCGCCAACGCCGCCGTAGCGGGTGGCTGGCGCGGGGCGCGGGCATTCCGCGTGGCGCGCAAGGTGGTGGAGAGCGAGGAAATCGTCTCCTTCCACCTGCGCCCGGCGGACGGCGGCGCACTGCCGGCCTTCCTGCCCGGCCAGTACATCGGCCTGCGCCTGCTGCTCGACGGCGAGGAAGTGCGCCGCAACTACTCGCTGTCGGCGGCGGCGAACGGCGAGGAATACCGCATCAGCGTCAAGCGCCACGCCGAGGGCCGGGTCTCCCGCCACCTGCACGAGCAGGTCCGCGAAGGCGACCGCCTGGAACTCTTCCCGCCGGCCGGCGAGTTCGTCCTCGACGCTTCGGACAAGCCGCTGGTGCTGATCGGCGCCGGCGTCGGCGTCACCCCGCTGCTGGCCATGCTAGAAGCGGCGCTGCCCGGCGGCCGGCCGATCCGCTTCATCCACTGCGCGCGCCACGGCGGCGTACAGGCCTTCCGCCAGCAGGTCGAGGCGCTGGCCGCACGGCATCCGCAGCTCACGCCGTTCTTCTGCTACAGCGAACCGCGCGCCGAGGACCGCGCCGACGCCAGCGGCCGGCTCGACGCGCAGCGCCTGGCCGCCTGGCTGCCGGAAGAGCGCGACCTTGAGGCCTATTTCCTCGGCCCGCAGCCGTTCATGGCCCAGGTCAAGCGGCAGCTACGCGAACTCGGCGTGCCGCAGGCGCAGTGCCACTACGAGTTCTTCGGCCCGGCACAGGCGCTGGAGGACTGACGCCGCCTGCAGGCACTGCCGGCGCGAGCCGGCGGCGCCCGGTGGACAGGCCAAAGCCATCCCCTCTAGAGTGCGGCCTCTGCCGACGCCGGGTCGGCGCAGCGGACCCTCTCTCATGGCTCAGGAACACCTCTTCGGCGAAGCCTACCAACCGGCGCAGATCGCCCGGCGGATCGAAGGCATGGGCGTCGCGAAAGCCCGCGCCGACGCCCTCACCGTGCTGGTGCTGGCGGTGCTCGCCGGGGCCTTCATCTCCCTGGGCGCCCTGCTCTACACCGTGGTACTCAGCGAAAGCGGCCTAGGCCTCGGCCCCACCCGGCTGCTCGGCGGCCTGAGCTTCTGCCTGGGCCTGGTGCTGGTGGTGATCGGCGGCGCCGAACTGTTCACCGGCAACAACCTGCTGGCGATGGCCTGGGCGAGCCGGCTGATCGACAGTCGCGCGGTGCTGCGCAACTGGGTGCTGGTCTACCTGGGCAACGTGGTCGGTTGCCTGGGCACCGTGCTGCTGGTGGTCTGGGCGGGCACCGCCGGCCTGGGCGACGGCGCGGTGGGCGAAATGGCGCTGAAGATCGCCCACGGCAAGGCGCAACTCGGCCTCGGCGCGGCCTTCGCCCGCGGCATCCTGTGCAACGCCCTGGTGTGCCTGGCGACCTGGCTGGCGATGGCCGGGCGCAGCGTGACCGACAAGATCCTCGCCATCCTCTTTCCGATCGCCGCCTTCGTCGCCCTCGGCTTCGAGCACTCGATCGCCAACTGGTTCTTCCTGCCGTTCGGACTGGTGCTGGACGGCCAGGGTACGCTGTCGCTCGCCGGCGTCGCCGGCAACCTGCTCGCGGTGACCGCCGGCAACCTGGTCGGCGGCACCCTGCTGGTCGCCGGCATGTACTGGCTGGCCTACCTGCGCGGCGACGACGGACAAGCACGCCCGTCCTGACCCGCCGCCCGCCTGTTCGAGCCGCAAAAGCGAAGGGGGCCCGAAGGCCCCCTTGCTGTGTGCGAACGGCTATCAGGCTTCGAGTTTGCGGGGCGCCATGAAGAACAACCAGGTCAGAGCCAGGAAGTACATGCTCGGGATGGCGATGAACAACACGGCGTAGTTGTTGTTGGTGGCGGTCAGCACGTAGCCGACGAGCTGGGTCATGAACATGCCGCCGATCGCCGCGCACATGCCGCCGAAGCCGAACACCGAACTCATCAGGTGCTTGGGCGTGTAGTCCATCACCAGGCTCCAGATGTTGGCGGTCCAGGCCTGGTGCGCACCGACGGCCAGGGAAATCGCCAGTACCGCGACCCACAGGCCGCTGGCATTGGCGGCGAACACCACCGAGCAGATGCAGGTGGCGAAGAGCAGCATCGACACCAGGCGCGCGCGGATCGCATTCATCCCGCGACCGATCAGGAAAGAGGAGAGGATACCGCCGCCGATGCTGCCGAAGTCGGCGGTCAGCCAGATGACCATCAGCGGGATGCCCATCTGGGTGACGCTGATGCCCAGGCTGTACTGCTGGTTGAGGAACGGCGGCAGCCAGTACAGGTAGAACCAGAACACCGGCGCGGTGATCATGTAGGCCCCGGCGAAGGCCCAGGTGCCACGCCGACCGAGGATGCTCGCCAGAGACGCCTTGGCCGGCTCGGGCTCGACTTCCTTCTGGATGTAGGCCAGTTCGCCCGGCTTGACGGTCGGGTGCTCTTCCGGGTTGTAGTACTTCAGGGCCCAGAACACCACCCAGACCAGACCCAGAGAGGCCATGGCGACGAAGGCGGCCTGCCAGCCCCAGACGCTGAGGATCAGCGGCAGCAGCGCGGGGGTGAGCATCGCGCCGACGTTGGTGCCGGCGTTGAAGATGCCGGTGGCCAGGGCGCGCTCGCCGGCCGGGAACCACAGGCGGGTGGTCTTCACGCAGGCCGGGTAGTTGGCCGCCTCGGTCAGGCCGAGGATGAAGCGGCAGACCATGAAGCCGACCGCGGAGGTCGCCAGGCCATGGGCGCCGGTGGCCAGGCTCCAGAGCAGCACGGCGAAGAAGAAGGCGCGCTTGACGCCGACCTTGTCGATAAAGCGGCCTTGCAGGAAGAAGCCGACGGCGTAGCCGACCTGGAACCAGAAGTTGATGTTGGCGTAGTCCATGGTGGACCAGCTCATCTCCTTGGCCAGGATCGGCTGCATCACGCCCAGGGCGGCGCGGTCGATGTAGTTCAGGGTGGTGGCGAAGAACACCAGGGCAAGCATGCCCCAACGTACCTTGCCGACGGCGAGGGCGGCACGGATCTTGGTGCCGACCGAGTCATGGACCGATGCAGAGGGTCCGGCAGCCATAGGTGTAGCCATGGAATTACCTTGCGAAGTGAACATTTTCAGTAGCCATCCGTTCAAGGACCAGGAGCGCAGCTGCCCGGTCGAACCTCTTTCGTGCCCCAGTAATGCCGGCGGAGCCAAGCGTCCTTTTCCGGGCGTGCAACGGGCCATCCGGCCTGCCGGCGGGGATGCTCGGAATTACTGGTTGCGGTGAGTGGCGCTGGTTCAGCGGAAAACGATCGGGTCGCGACTAGACCAAAGAATGACGACGCAGGCGGCGCGAATGCCGTTGGAGCGGGACACCCGCACGGGCATGGCGGGGAAGAACGCAGGCTTGGCGGAATAGAACTATGCACATGAGCGTTTACCAATCTTGAAGTTGTTATGGTGGGCTCTGGTTGCCCGACGAGTCGGCCTGCAACCTGGCGACAATCTTGGACAGTGCTCAAAAAAGCGTCAATCGACTAACCGGGCTTCTGGTCGATAACCGAACAGAACTAACCATCCGGTACATTTTGCCACCGATCCGTGCTCAGGCCTGTCCTCGGCGTCACGATCATATCAGCCTGCGCCACGGCCTCTGCGCTGCCCAACGAACTGGGAGGGGAATCGCCCGGTGCAGGCACGACACCCGGCGGTGGGCCGGACGATCAACGCGCCAGCGCGGTTGCGCACGAACAGCCGGCAGCCGGGCGGCTTCTGCAGACTGGATTTTATGCACACGCGCCAACCACCCACCGGGATGAGCGGCGGCGCGAAACGCTCCGAAGGATCGAGATCCGTCGAGGCCTGCCGGAAAAAGAGGAAGGATCGGCGGCACCCTGGCAGCGGAGGGTTTCACGTGAAACCGTCCGCCGCCGCGACAACGCCGGCGTGCCCGCGGTGGGACGCCATCCGCTTTCGCCGGACAGCGCCCCCCGTGTGTCGCCTCAGGCGGCGAGCGGCTCGGGCTGCGGGGTGCCGATCGCCCCGAGTTCGGGGGTGGAGGCGAAGATGAAGTCGTCCGCGGAAAACTGGTCGACGTGATTGCCCTCCAGGGCGATCTCGAAGCGGTTGCCCTCGGCGTCGCCGTCGAGGTCCTTGAGGTAGGTCTTGGTGCCGGCATCGTTCAGCACCACCGCGAGGGTGCCGCCGTAGCCGTCGCCCAGACCGCTGTAGCCCAGGGCGGAGAGGTCGATGAGGTCGGCGCCGTGGGTAAAGTCGCCGATGCTGTCGGTGCCGTTCACCCCGCTGGTGTAATTGCGGAAGCTATCGAGTGGGTCGCTGAAACGGAAGACGTCGTCGCCGCTGCCGCCGATCAGGGTGTCGCGGCCGGCACCGCCGTCGAAGATGTCGTTGCCGGCCCCGCCCTCCAGATTGTCCTGCCCGGCTCCGCCGAGCAGTTCCTCGGCCGCGCTGCTGCCGACGATCGTATCGTCGGACTCGCTGCCGCTCAGCACGGCCCGCTCGTCGAAGATCAGGTTGGCTTCGCCCAGCGTGCCGTGGTTGCCGTTCAGGGCGACCTCGAAGCGCTCGCCCTCGGCATTCGCCTCGAAGCTCTTCAGGTAGGTCCGCGTGCCGGCGCTGTTCACCTGCACGGCCAGGGTGCCGTTGTAGCCGTCGCCCAGGCCGCTGAAGCCGAGGCCGGAGAGGTCGATGCGGTCGCTGGCCAGGTCGAAGTCGACGATCAGGTCGTTGAAGGTCGAACTGGCCGTACGGTAGCTGTCGGTCAGCTCGCTGAAGCGGAACACGTCCGCGCCGCCGCCGCCGCTCAGGGTATCGCGCCCGCCGCCGCCGTAGAGGGTTTCGTCGGCGTCCGTGCCGGCCAGCGTATCGTTGCCGGCCGTGCCCTCGAGAAGCAGCGGCCCGCTGGGCGCGGCGAAGACGAAGTGCTCGGCGCCGAGCAGCCCCTGGTAGTTGCCGTCGAGGGAGAGTTCGAAGCGGTAGCCGCTGGCGTCGCCCTCGTAGCTCTTCAGGTAGGTACGGTCGCCGGCGCTGTTGAGCACCATCGCGAGGGTGCCGTTGTAGCCGTCGCCGAGGCCGGAAAAGCCCAGCGCGGAAACGTCGAGGCGATCCTCGGCCAGGTCGAAATCGACGACGCGGTCGACCTGGTTGTCGGGGGTGTCGTAGTTGCGCTGGCTGTCGGAGCGCTCGTCGAAACGGAAGATGTCCGCCCCGGCGCCCCCGGTGAGGGTATCGCGCCCGGCGCCGCCGACCAGCAGGTCGTTGCCGCCGGCGCCGTCGAGGTTGTCGTTGCCGGCGTAACCGAGCAGCGTCTCGGCGGACGAGGTGCCGAGCAGCGCGTCGACGCCCGCACTGCCCTCGATGGCGGCGCGCTCGAAGAGCAGGTTGTCGGCAGTCAGCAGGCCGGTGAAGTTGCCCTCCAGGGCGACCTCGAAGCGCCGGCCTTCGGCATCCGCCTCGAGGCTCTTCAGATAGGTGCGGCTGCCGTCGGCGTTGGTCTGCAGCAGCAGGGTGCCGTTGTAGCCGTCGCCCAGGCCGGAAAAGCCCAGTTCGGAGAGATCGAGGCGGTCCCTGGCCGGGTCGAAGTCGACGATCAGGTCGTTGAAGCTGACGCTGCCGCTGCGGTAGCTGTCCTCGCGGGCCGCGAAGCGGAACACGTCGGCGCCCTCGCCGCCGGTCAGGTTGTCGCGCCCGGCGCCGCCGTCGAGGATGTCGTTGCCGGCGCCGCCGTCCAGGCGGTCGTTGCCGGCCCCGCCGAGGACCAGTTCGTGGGCGTCGCTGCCGGTCAGCACGTCGTTGCCGTCGCTCCCCGCGAGCGTCGCCTGCTGGCCGGTTCCGGACTGGTCGGAAACCGTCGAGTGGGCGCCCTGGAGCAGCACGGCGTCGCCCAGCACGCCGTCGATGCTGTTGTCGTAGAGGCTGCTGTAGTCGGTGCCGTCGTTGCGCTCCTGGATGCCGTAGGTGGAGTTGGCCGAGCCGCTGATGACGTTGCCTTCGATCCAGGTGTTGACCGTCGCGTAGAAGTTGCCGGAAACCCCGGCGGTATCGTCGTAGGACTGCAGGGTGATTTCGGGATAGCCCCCGTTCTGCGCGTTGTCGTGGATCTGATTGTCGAGGATCTGCACCTCCTGGGCGCCGTAGACGCGTACGCCCGAGGAGCCGTTGCCGTAGATCTCGGCATCCTGCACGGTGACGTTGTTGCTCAGCTTGATCAGCACGCCCTCAAGGCCGTTGTCGTAGTAGGAACCGCCCTCGATGAGGATGTTGGCGGGGTGGGCGAGGTCGTACGAGCCGCGCTGCACCACCACGCCGGCGCCGCCGTTGCCGTAGGCGACGTTGTTGCTCAGGACGAAGTCGTGGGTGCTGGTGACGACGTTGAAGCCGTGGCGGTCGTTGTCGTAGGAGACGTTGTTCTCGAACACCCCGTCGATCTGGAAGTCGGCGACGAAGCCGTCGAGGCCGTTGTCGTGGGCGACGCTGTCGCGGATCGTCAGGTTGATGGTCTGCTCGTGGGGATCGAAGCCGTAGCCGGACATCTCGCGGATTTCCACCCGCTCCAGGGTAACGTCGCGGTCGGCGCCCTCCTGGCCGGGGATGTAGCCGTTGAACCAGCCGTCGACCTTGCCGGTGGTGTTATCGCGGTTGCCGTCGAGGGTCAGGTCGCTCATGCCGAAGTTGCTGGTTTCCTCGCCGTAGGCCGAGCGGACCAGGCCGGTGATCTTCTGGTCCGAGCCGTCGACCAGCTTGATCACCGTTTCGCCCATTCCGGCGCCGACCAGATAGACATTGCTCTTGAGCATCAGGCAGCCGTCGGAGGGCTCCTCGCCGCCGCTGACCCGGTATTCGCCGGCCGGCAGGTAGACGGTGCCGCCGCCCGCCACATAGGCGGCATCGATTGCCGCCTGGATGGCGGCCGTATCGTCGCTGACGCCATCGCCCAGCGCCCCGTAATCTTTAACATTGAAATCCATCTGCCCGCTTCCCAATCCAGTGATGTGCAGCCGGACGCTGCGTGAGAAATGGAGGAGGAAAACTGTGCGAACAAGTCTTTCCCGTCTCCGGCTTGGACGCGACTGCACGGCCCGGCTCGCCGGCGCCGACAAGGCGCACAAGCGAAACAGCCGACTGCGTTGTTGCCGGATGAGACTGGCGGGGGATTCTTTAGTTCGCCCGGCCCCGGGCGAGTGCGGGGCCGTCCGGGGCCGGGCAGGCGGGCCGCAGCGGCCCGTTGCGTCAGGCCGCCAGGTCGGTCGGGGTGCCGGCGCTGCCGAGCACTTCCAGTTCGCTGACGGTGAAGGCGATGTCAGCCTCGGAGAGGCTGTCGAAGTAGTTGCCGTCGAGGGCGATCTCGAAGTGGTTGCCCTGGGCGTCGGCCTCGCGGTCCTTGAGGTAGGTCCGGGTGCCGTCTGTGTTCAACAGCAGGATGAGGGTGCCGTCGTGGCCGTTGCCCAGACCGCTGTAACCGAGGGCGGAGAGGTCGAGGAGGTCGGTGCCGACGGTGAAATCGACGATGTCGTCGACCTGGCTGGTTCCGGCAGCGTAGTTGCGGGAGCTGTCCAGGCGGTCGGCGAAGCGGAAGATGTCCGCACCGCTGCCGCCGGTCAGGGTGTCGCGACCGCGGCCGCCGTCGAGCAGGTCGTCGCCCGCGCCGCCGTCGAGCAGGTCGCGTCCCGCCCCGCCGAGCAGCTCTTCGGCCGCCGCACCGCCGGAAAGCCGGTCGCTGCCGCTACTGCCGTTCAGGGTCTGGCGCCCGTCGAGAATCAGCTGCTGCTCGCCCAGACTGGAGAAGTCGCCCTCCAGGGCGATCTCGAAGCGCCGGCCGTCGGCATCCTCGTCGAAGTTCTTCAGGTAGGTGCGGTTGCTCGCGCTGTCGAGCCACAGCAGCAGGGTGCCGTCGTGGCCGTCGCCCAGGCCGCTGAAGCCCAGTCCGGAGAGGTCGATGCGGTCCTTGGCCGGGTCGAAGTCGGCGATCAGGTCGCTGAAGCTGTCGCTCGCGGTGCGGTAGCTGTCGGTCAGCGACTCGACGCTAAAGACGTCCGCCCCCTCGCCGCCGGCCAGGTGGTCGCGCCCCCGACCGCCGGACAGGTGGTCAGCGCCGGCGCCGCCGTTCAGCAGGTCGTTGCCGCCGCCACCCGCTAGGCTGTCGCCGCCGCCGGCACCGTCGAGGGTTTCCACAGCCGATGTGCCGAGCAGGGTGTCGTTGCCCTCGCCGCCGGCGATGGCGCGGCGCGCGAAGATCACGTTGTCGGCGTTCAGCAGGCCGGTCTGGTTGCCGTCCAAGGCGAGCACGAAGCGCCGGCCATCGGCGTCGGCTTCGTAGCTCTTCAGGTAGGTACGGCTGCCGTCGCTGTTGGCCAACACCGCCAGGGTGCCGTTGTAGCCGTCGCCCAAGCCGCTGAAGCCGAGTCCGGCGAGGTCGATACGGTCCTGGCTGGCATCGAAATCGACGATCAGGTCGGAGATGTTGCTGCTGGCGGTGTAGTAGCTGTCGCTGACCGCGGTGAAGCGGAACAGGTCGGCGCCCTCGCCGCCGGTCAGCCGGTCGCGGCCGGCACCGCCTTCGAGGATGTCGTCGCCGGCCGCGCCGTCCAGGCGGTCGTCGCCGCTGGCGCCGAGGAGCAGATCGTCGGCTGGGGTGCCGGTCAGGGTGTCGTCGCCACCACTACCCTCGATCAGTTGCGCCAAGCCGGCGACGCCGGCATAGGTCGAATGGCTGCCGCCGAGCAGCACCGTGCCGCGCTGGGTACCGCTGATGCTGTTGTCGCTGACGGTGCTGTAGTCGGTGCCGTCGTCGCGCTCCAGCACCCCGTAGGTGGAGTTGGCCGAACCGACGATGGTGTTGCCCTGCACCGTGGCGTTCAGCGTCTCGTAGTAGTTGCCGGACGCCCCGCCGGTATCGTCGTAGGCATCCAGGAGCACTTCGGCATTGGCACCGTTCTGCGCGTTGTCGTGGATGTCGTTGTCGAGGACCTGCACGTTCTCGGCGCCCTGCACGCGCACCCCGGCCGCGCCGTTGTTGTAGATCTCGGCGCCCTGCAGGGTGACGTCGGTGCTCATCTTGATCAGCACGCCCTCCCCGCCGTTGTCGTGGAAGGCCCCCCCCTCGACCTGGATGTTGTAGGGCAAAGGCCGGTCTTCCGAGTTGCGCTGGATCACCAGGCCGTTGGCGCCGTTGCCATAGGCGACGTTGTTGCGAAAAACGATGTCGTGGCTGCTGGTGGTGATATTGAAGCCGTGGCGGCCGTTGTCGTAGGAGACGTTGTTCTCGAAGGTGCCGCCGATCTGGAAGTCGCCGACGAAGCCGTCCTTGCCGTTGTCGTGGGCAACGCTGTCGCGGATCGTCAGGTTGATGGTCTGCTCGTGGGGGTCGAAGGCATAGCGGGACACCTCGCGGATTTCCACCCGCTCGGCGGTGACGTTGTAGTCGGCGCCGTCCACCTCGGGAATGTAGCCGGTGTAGAAGCCGTCGACCTCGCCTTCGGTGTGGTCCTGGTTGCCGTCGATGGTCAGGTCGCTGATACCGTAGTCGTGGGTCTCCTCGCCGTTGGCCGAGCGGATGATGCCGGTGAGTTTCTGGTCCCAGCCGTCGACCAGCTTGATCACCGTCTCGCCCATCCCGGCGCCGACGATATGCACGTTGCTCTTGATGATCAGCGCGCCGTCGGAAGCCTCGTCGCCGCCGCTGACCCGGTACTCGCCGGCCGCCAGGTAGACCGTCCCGCCACCGGCCTTGTAAGCGGCGTTTATCGCCGCCTGGATGGCGTCCGTGTCATCCGTTTTTCCATCTCCTTTTGCACCAAAATCCTTGACATTGAACTCCATCTGTTTCGCTTCCGTATGCAAATTGCGCAGCCGAGCGCTTTTGAGGGAAGTGAGACGAGGAAATGCCGACTGCCCGAACAAGCATTCCCTGCCTCTGGCATCGTCGCGACTGTTCGACCCTGCGCCCGAAGCGCGTCCGAGCGCTCCCTGAATGGGCATGGGAAAACGCTCGGCGGAAAGGCCGACGCGGTGCCGTTCGCCTAGACTGACGAACTAATATTTAGTTCTTTATGGAATTATGAATTTATTTTTAATAATTGACATGCATCACGAAAACGCACTCCAAAACCCGCCTCAATCGCTCGGCAGGCCTTGTCCCATCAGCATTTCGGTACGTTCGTACTCGTAAAAACCATCCGCTTTTCTTTCCCAGGGGGCATGTGCCGCCCATCGCTTCCTCGCGAACCAATCATTGGCATGCCAGTCCCATCCCCCGGTACCGCGTCGGCCTGATCTCCCGGAGCGTTTTTCCATGCCCTTCGCAAGCGCCCGGAGGCGCTTCGGGCGCAGAGGTCGAACAGTCGCGACGATGCCGGGGGCAGGGCAAGGCCCCCGCCTCGACTCCTTCAAACCGCGCTCGGCTGCGCAATTTGCATACGGAAGCGAAGTAGATGGATTTCGATGTCAAGGATTTTGGTGCAAAGGGTGATGGCAAGACCGACGATACGGATGCCATCCAGGCGGCGATAGACGCCGCCTACGAAGCAGGGGGCGGCACGGTCTACCTGCCGGCCGGCGAATACCGGGTCAGCGGCGGCGACGAGGCTTCCGACGGCGCGCTGATGATCAAGAGCAACGTGCATATCGTCGGCGCCGGGATGGGCGAGACGGTGATCAAGCTGGTCGACGGCTGGGACCAGAAACTCACCGGCATCATCCGCTCGGCCAACGGCGAGGAGACCCACGACTACGGCATCAGCGACCTGACCATCGACGGCAACCAGGACCACACCGAAGGCGAGGTCGACGGTTTCTACACCGGCTACATTCCCCACGAGGACGGCGCCGACTACAACGTCACCGCCGAGCGGGTGGAGATCCGCGAGGTGTCGCGCTACGGCTTCGACCCCCACGAGCAGACCATCAACCTGACGATCCGCGACAGCGTCGCCCACGACAACGGCAAGGACGGCTTCGTCGGCGACTTCCAGATCGGCGGCACCTTCGAGAACAACGTCTCCTACGACAACGGCCGCCATGGCTTCAACATCGTCACCAGCAGCCACGACATCCTCCTGCGCGACAACGTCGCCTACGGCAACGGCGCCAACGGCCTGGTGGTCCAGCGCGGCTCGGAAGACATCGATCATCCCTACAACATCCAGATCGAGGGCGGCGCCTACCACGACAACGGCGAGGAAGGCGTACTGATCAAGATGACCAACAACGCTGGCCTGCAGGGCGCCGAGATCTACGGCAACGACGCAGCCGGGGTGCGCGTGCGCGGCGTCGACGGCGTGCAACTCCTCGACAACGACATTCACGACAACGCCCAGGGCGGCGGCAAGGCGGAAATCGTCCTGGAAGACTACGACGACCGCAACGGGGTATCCGGCAACTACTACGCGACGCTGAACGCCACGGTGCAGGGCAACAGCGTCGACGGCGCGGCGCAGCTGCTCAGCAGCGAGGGGCGCGACCTGCTCGACGGCGGTGCGGGCAACGACCTGCTCGACGGCGGCGCCGGCCGCGACACCCTGAGCGGCAGCGGCGGTGCCGACACCTTCCGCTTCGCCGACCGCCAGGACAGCTTCCGCAACTACGAGGGCGACACCAGCCGGGTCGACGACATCGTCGACTTCACCCCGGGCGCCGACCTCATCGACCTCTCCGGGCTCGGCTACAGCGGCCTGGGCAACGGCCACGACGGCACCCTCACCCTGCTTCTGAACGCGGACGGCACCCGGACCTACCTCAAGGACCGAGAGGCCGACGCCGAGGGCAACCACTTCGAGATCGCCCTGGACGGCAACCTCGTCGAGAGCCTCTCGGAAACCGACATCGCCTTCGATACCCCCCAGCTCGAACTGCTCGGCACTACCGATCTACAGGCCTGAGCCGCCAGCCCGGCCCCGCGCAGCCCCCTTGCGCGCGGGCCGGGTTCTGCCGCTTCGCACGCGGCAGCGAAACCATTCCCTTCGCCACACCCGACGGATAGCGCCTGCCGCCGCTCAGCGCCGGCAGGCGGCGCGGCCGATCGCCCGTTCGATGTCGCGCTTGCAGGCCAGCAGCGCCTCGCGGATCGCCTCGATGTGCCGGGCGGCGCGCGCGGCGGGCAGCACCACGGAGATCGCGTAGCGGCCCAGGTAGGTGTCCAGGGACACCGAGCCGCCGCTGATGCCTTCGCTGCACTCCTCGTGATCGAAGGTGAAGCCGGTCTTGCGGATCTCCGCCAGCTCGGCCAGCAGGGCCGGCAGGTCGCGGGTGTGGCGGGTCATCAGCGGCAGCGGATCGGGTAGCAGCTCGCGCACCTCGTCGTCGCTGAGACCGGCCAGCAGCACCTTGCCGGCCGAGGTCGAATGCATGGGCGCGAAAGCGCCGATCGGAAAGACCACGCGCAGATCGCGCTCGGCGACGATGCGGTCGAGCACGTGGATCTTCTCGCCGGCCCGCTTGGACAGGGCCACCGACTCCTGCAGCCGGTTCGACAGGCACTCCAGATAGGGCCGCACCAGGGAAATGATGTCGGTCTGGGTCTGGTGGACCAGTTGGCCCAGCGCTGCGCCCAGGCGAAAGCCGCCGCTGGGACCGAGGGCCTCGACCAGGTATTCGGCCTCCAGCGCGCAGACGATGCGCTGCACCGTGGAGCGCGGCAATCCCACCGCCTGGGCGATGGCCGCCAGGCTGAGTCCCTGGGGATGTTCGCTCAGGGTGCGCATGATCGCCGCGGCGCGGGCGATTACTTGGATGCCGCCCTGTTTGCTGTCGTCGCCGCTTTCCGGCTCTTGTCTGCTCATCGCTGGCTACTCGTCAAAATCATCGCGGCCCCTCCGCCCGCACAACCCCGGCGCGGCATCGTCGAATCGACCATCCCTGCCGCTCCTCCCTGGACCGGCCGGCATTTTCTCGTCTGTCACAGGTTTTTACGAATCCACTATTACCCTGCAAAAACCACCTGATGATACACTGCACCGCAATACGGTACAAAAATCCTCCTTCCCCCTTTCGTCAGGAGACCCGCCCCGTGAAACACAGAGCGCCGTTCCCCTTCATCCACGGCCTGCCGCTGGCCGCAATCCTGCTGCTGGCGGCGTGCAAGGAGGCCGAGCAGGCGGCCGCCCCCGCACCGCCGCCCGCAGAAGTCGGCGTGTATACCGTGCAGGCCCAGCCGCTGACCCTGACCACCGACCTGCCGGGCCGCACCTCGGCCTTCCGCGTCGCCGAAGTCCGCCCGCAGGTCGGCGGCATCCTCCAGGAGCGCCTGTTCACCGAAGGCAGCGAGGTGAAGAAAGGCCAGCCGCTCTACCAGATCGACCCGCGCACCTACGAGGCGGAAGTGGCCCGCAGCGAAGCCAACCTGGCCAACGCCGAGAACCTCGCCAGGCGCTACGAGCGCCTGCTGCAGACCAGCGCGGTCAGCCGCCAGCAGTACGACGACGCGATTTCCGCCCTGAAGCAGGCCCAGGCCGAGGTGCGGGTCCGGCGCATCGACGTGCAGTACACCAAGGTGCTGGCGCCGATCAGCGGCCGTATCGGCCGCTCCACCATCACCGAGGGCGCGCTGGTCACCACCGGCCAGACCCAGGCGCTGGCCACGGTGCACCAGTTCGACCCGATCTACGTCGACGTCACCCAGCCGATCGTCCGCCTCCTCGAACTGCGCAGCGCGCTGGAATCCGGCCGCCTGCAGAGCAGCGGCAAGGACCAGGCCGAGGTCAGCCTGACCCTGGAGGACGGCAGCGTCTATCCGCTGACCGGCACCCTGAAGTTCTCCGAGGTCAACGTCGACCAGGGCACCGGCTCGGTGACCCTGCGCGCGGTATTCCCCAACCCCGAGCGCAAGCTGCTGCCCGGCATGTTCGTCCACGCCCAGCTCAAGGAAGGCGTGCAGCAGAACGCCATCCTGGTCCCGCAGCAGGCGGTCATTCGCGATGTCCGCGGCGTCGCCACCGCCTGGGTGGTCAAGCCGGACAACAGCGTCGAGCTGCGCGAACTGGAAACCCTGCGCACCGTGGGCAACGCCTGGCTGATCGGCAAGGGCCTGGCCGGCGGCGAGCGGATCGTCGTCGAAGGCACCCAGCGGGTGCGCGGCGGTGCCACGGTCAAGCCGGTCGAGGCCGGCAACGTCAACCTGGTCGCCGACTTCGCCCCGGCCACCGGCCAAGGGGGGCGCTGAGCCATGTCGCGCTTTTTCATCGACCGGCCGATCTTCGCCTGGGTGATCGCCCTGGTGCTCATGCTCGGCGGCGGCCTGGCCATCCTCAAGCTGCCGATCACCCAGTACCCGAACATCGCCCCACCGGCGATCCAGATCAGCGTCACCTACCCCGGCGCCTCGGCGCAGACGGTGCAGGACACCGTGGTGCAGGTGATCGAGCAGCAGCTCAACGGCCTCGACGGGCTGCGCTACATTTCCTCGGTCAGCAACGCCGACGGCAGCCTGCAGATCACCGTGACCTTCGAGCAGGGCATCAACCCCGACATCGCCCAGGTCCAGGTGCAGAACAAGCTGCAGCTGGCCACCCCGATGCTGCCCCAGGAAGTGCAGCGCCAGGGTATCCGGGTGGTGAAGTACCAGGTCAACTTCATGCTGATCCTCGGCCTGGTGTCCACCGACGGGCGGATGTCCGGCTTCGACATGGGCAACTACATCACCTCCAACCTCCAGGACCCGATCTCGCGGACCAAGGGGGTCGGCGACTTCCAGGTGTTCGGCTCGCAGTACGCGATGCGCATCTGGCTCGATCCGGAGAAACTCAACAGCTACCAGCTCACCCCGCAGGACGTGGTCGACGCCGTCTCCGCGCAGAACGTGCAGGTTTCCTCCGGCCAGCTCGGCGGCCTGCCGGCCAGCAAGGGCGTGCAGCTCAACGCCACGGTGATCGGCAAGACCCGGATGCGCACCGCCGACGAGTTCAAGGAGATCCTCCTCAAGGTCAACCGCGACGGCTCGCAGATCCGCCTCAAGCACGTCGCCGAAGTCGGCCTGAGCGCCGAGAACTTCTCCATCGCCTCCAAATACAACGGCATGCCGGCCGCCGGCATGGCCCTGCGCCTGGCCCCCGGCGCCAACCTGCTGGACAGCGTGAAGGCGGTGCGCGAGACGGTGGACAACCTCAAGCCCTACCTGCCCGAAGGCGTCGAGGTGGTCTACCCCTACGAGACCGCGCCGATGGTCTCCGCCTCCATCGAGGCGGTGGTGCACACCCTGTTCGAGGCCATCGTGCTGGTCTTTCTGGTGATGTACCTGTTCCTGCAGAACTTCCGCGCCACCCTGATCCCCACCCTGGCGGTGCCGGTGGTGCTGCTGGCCACCTTCGGCGTGCTGTTCGCCTGCGGCTTCACCATCAACGTGATGACCATGTTCGCCATGGTGCTGGCCATCGGCCTCTTGGTCGACGACGCCATCGTGGTAGTGGAGAACGTCGAGCGGATCATGGTCGAGGAAGGCCTGTCGCCGAAGGAGGCGACCCGCAAGTCGATGGGGCAGATCTCCGGCGCGCTGGTCGGCATCGCCCTGGTGATCTCCGCGGTGTTCCTGCCGATGGCCTTCTTCGGCGGCTCCGCCGGGGTCATCTACCGGCAGTTCGCGATCACCATCATCTCGGCGATGTCCTTCTCGGTGCTGATCGCGCTGGTCTTCACCCCGGCGCTCTGCGCCACCCTGCTCGCGCCGGTCGCCCAGGGCGAGCATCACGAGAAGCGCGGCTTCTTCGGCTGGTTCAACCGCACCTTCGAGCGCAGCGCCGACGGCTACCAGCGCGGCGTGGGCGGGATCATCAAGCGGCGCTGGCGCTTCATGCTGATCTACCTGCTGCTGATCGGCGGCGTCGCCTTCATGTTCCAGAAGCTGCCCGGCTCCTTCCTGCCCAACGAGGACCAGGGCACGCTGTTCGTGCAGGTGCAGCTGCCGCCCAACTCCAGCGCCGAGCGTACCGAAGCGGTGCTGGCCGAGGCGCGCGATTACCTGCTCAACGAGGAAGGCGCCACCGTGGCCTCGGCGTTCACCGTCAACGGCTTCAACTTCGCCGGCCGCGGGCAGAGCTCGGGCCTGTTGTTCGTCAGCCTGAAGCCCTTCAGCGAGCGCCCCGGCCTGGACATCTTCTCCCTGGCCCAGCGGGCGGCGGTGCGCTTCGCCAGGATCAAGGATGCCATGGTGATCCCGGTGGTGCCGCCGGCGGTGCGCGAGATGGGCAACGCCACCGGCTTCGACATCTTCCTGCAGGACTATGCCGGCCTCGGCCACGAGGCGCTGATGGCGGCGCGCAACCAGTTCCTGCGGCTGGCCGCACAGGAGCCGCTGCTGACCATGGTGCGTCCCAACGGCAAGGACGACGAGGCGCAGTACCAGGTGACCATCGACGACGAGAAGGCTCGCGCGCTGCAGGTCTCCATCGAGGAGATCAACAACACCATGTCGGTGGCCTGGGGTTCGTCCTACGTCAACGACTTCATCGACCGCGGCCGGGTCAAGCGGGTCTACGTCCAGGGCAGGCAGGACGCGCGCCTGGCCCCGGAAGACTTCGACAAGTGGTACGTGCGCAACGCCCAGGACGAGATGGTGCCCTTCTCGGCCTTCGCCAGCGGCCAGTGGGTCTACGGCTCGCCCAAGCTGGAGCGCTACAACGGCATCGGCTCGGTGGAGATCCTCGGTCAGCCGGCCGCCGGCTACAGCACCGGCGACGCCATGGCGGTGGTGAACCGCATCGCCGCCCAGCTGCCGCCGGGCATCGGCATCGCCTACACCGGGCTGTCCTACGAGGAACGCGCCGCCGGCTCGCAAGCCCCGGCGCTCTACGCGCTGTCGCTGCTGATCGTGTTCCTCTGCCTGGCGGCACTGTACGAAAGCTGGTCGGTGCCCTTCTCGGTGATGCTGGTGGTACCGCTCGGGGTGCTCGGCGCGGTGGCCGCCACGATCCTGCGCGGGCTGTCCAACGACGTGTTCTTCCAGGTCGGCATGCTCACCACCATGGGTCTTGCGGCGAAGAACGCGATCCTCATCGTCGAGTTCGCCAAGGACCTCCACGAACACCAGGGCCGCACCGTGCTGCAGGCCGCCAGCGAGGCCGCGCGCCTGCGCCTGCGGCCGATCATCATGACCTCGATCGCCTTCGCCCTCGGCGTGTTGCCGCTGGCCATCGCCATCGGCCCCGGCAGCGGCAGCCAGCACTCGATCGGCACCGGCGTGCTCGGCGGGACCCTGGCGGCAACCTTCCTAGCTATATTCTTCGTGCCGCTGTTCTACGTCACGGTGGTCAGGGTGTTCGAAAGGAAAGAGAAGACGGCCGAAGAAACGCAAGGAGTGACTGCATGAAGCACGGATACCTGAGCCTGGCGGTGGCCTGCGCCCTGGCGCTGCCGGGGTGCACCCTGATCCCCGACTACCTGCGCCCGGAAGCGCCGGTCGACGCCGCCTGGCCGCAGGGCGCGGCCTATGCGCCGGAGCAGCCGGCCGCCGGGCCGGCCGCGGACCTGGGCTGGGAGGCGTTCTTCCGCGACCCGGCGCTCAGGCGGATGGTCGGGCTGGCCGTGGACAACAACCGCAACCTGCGCCAGGCGGTGCTCAACGTGGACGCCTACCGGGCGCTGTACCGCGTGCAGCGCGCCGAGCTGTTCCCGGAGATCGGCGTGGAAGGCACCCAGAGCCGCCAGCGCTGGCCGGCCGACTATCGCAGCGGCGGCGGCGGCGGCTCCGGGGGCAGCGGCAGCGGCAGCGGCGGCGGCCAGTCGGGCGGCACCAGCACGACCACCACCAAGGCCCAGGCCTTCATCCAGACCCACCACTCCGTGACGCTCGGCACCAGCGCCTGGGAGGCGGACTTCTTCGGACGCATCCGCAGCCTCACCCGCCAGACCGAGGAGGACTACCTGGCCACCGAGGAAGACCGGCGCAACGTGCACATCGCCCTGGTCGGCGACGTGGCCACCGCCTACTTCGCCTGGCGCACCGACCAGGCCCAGCTCAAGCTGACCGAGTCGACCCTGGCCAGCTATCAGGAGAGCCTGAAACTGATCGAAGCCAGCGAGGAAGTCGGCATCTCCTCGCAGCTCGACGTGCGCCAGGCGAAGACCCTGGTCGACCAGGCCCGCGCGCAGAAGGCGCTCTACACCCGGCAGATCGCCGAGGACGCCAACGCCCTGCAGCTGCTGATCGGCGGCCCGATCCCCGCCGACCTGCCGGCGGGCCTCGAGGTCAAGGACGCCATGCTCGCCGACTTCCCCGCCGGGCTGCCTTCGGACCTGCTGCTGCGCCGGCCGGACATCCGCGCCGCCGAACACCGCCTGCTGGCCGCCAACGCCAGCATCGGCGCGGCGCGCGCGGCGTTCTTCCCGAGCGTCAGCCTGACCGCCCGGGCGGGTACCGCCAGCCGCGACCTGTCCGGCCTGTTCGACGCCGGCTCGGGGACCTGGAGCTTCGTGCCGACGATCACCGTCCCGATCTTCACCTTCGGGCGGCTCAGGTCGAACCTGGAATACGCCAAGCTGCAGAAGGACATCAACATCGCCGGCTACGAGTACAGCATCCAGACCGCCTTCCGCGAAGTCGCCGACGGCCTGGCCGCGCGCGGCACCTACGACGACCAGCTCAAGGCCCAGGGCGACCTGGTCGACAACAACCAGGCCTACTACGAGCTGGCCCGCCAGCGCTACGACGAGGGCGTCGACAACTACCTGACGGTGCTCGACGCCCAGCGCGAACTCTTCGCCGCCCAACAGCAGCTGCTCACCGACCGCCTGCAGCAGCTGAACAGCGAAGTCGGCCTGTACAAGGCGCTCGGCGGCGGCTGGGAACGCAACAGCGTAGCGACGACGGCCTCCGCCACTACCCCCTGAGCCCAGCGGGCCACCCCGGGTGGCCCGGTTTTGGCGGCGCCGGGGCCGCCCCCGTCAGGGCATGACCGGCATCCGGTACTCCAGCGTGGTCCCCAGCGCCCAGAGCAGCACCAGCACCAGCGGCGCGTGCGCCAGCAACTGGACGAAGGAAAAACCGATCACGTCGCGCGCCTTCAGCCCCAGCACGCCCAGCAGCGGCAGCATGTAGAACGGATTGATCAGGTTGGGCAGCGCCTCGGCCGCGTTGTAGATCTGCACCGCCCAGCCCAGGTGGTAGTGCAGCTCGTTGGCGACCTGCATCACGTAGGGCGCCTCGATGATCCACTTGCCGCCCCCCGACGGGATGAAGAAGCCGAGCACGGCCGAATACACCCCCATCAGCAGGGCGTAGGTATCGTGCGAGGCGATCTGCACGAAGAGCGTGGAGATGTGGTGCGCGAGGGTCTGGCCGTCGCCGCCGGCGACCTTGGTCATGATCGCGGCGATCGAGCCGTAGAGCGGAAACTGGATCATCACCCCGGCGGTGGTCGGGATCGCCCGCGCCACGGCGTCGAGGAAACTGCGCGGCCGCCAGTGGAGCAGCGCGCCGAGCATCAGGAACAGCAGGTTGTAGGTATTGAGTCCGGAAATCGCCTCAATGGCCGGCTTGCTGGCGAACTCCTGGGCCAGCCAGCCGGCGGCGAGCAGCACCAGCAGGACGATCAGCAGCGGACTGTATTCCAGCCATTCGCCGGGCCGCGTGCGCGGCGCCAGCGGCGGCGGCGCGAAGCCCGGATCGACCCCGCAGTCTTGGGCGACGCGGGCGCTGGCGGCGCCCGGCGCGGTGGCGTAGGCGATCAGCAGCGACACCCCGATCAGCGCCACCAGCATCACCCCGGACTGCCAGAGGAAGATCGTCTCGGTGAAGGGAATCACCCCGGTGATCGACAGGATCGACGGCGGCAGGCTGCCCGGATTCGCCTGCAGCTGCGCCGCCGAGGAGGACAGACCCAGCGCCCACACCGCGCCCAGCCCCAGATAGGCGGCGGCCCCGGCGGCGCGGTAGTCCATCCGCAGCTCCTCGCGCCGCGCCAGCGCGCGCACCAGCAGCCCGCCGAACACCAGGCTCAGGCCCCAGTTCAGCAAGGAGGCCAGCATCGACACCAGGGCCACCCAGCAGACCGCCGTGCGGCCGTTGCTCGGCACGGCCGCGAGCCGGTCGATCAGCCGGGCCGCCGGCGGCGAGCTGGCGACCACGTAGCCGCCGATGACCACGAAGGCCATCTGCATGGTGAACGGAATCAGGCTCCAGAAACCGTCGCCGAAGGCCTTGGCGGTCGCGGCCGGGCGTGCGCCCATGGCCAGCGTCGCCAGCGCGACGACGACCACCGCCAGCACGGCGAACACCCAGGAATCGGGGAACCAGCGCTCGGCCCAGTTCGAGCAGCGGATGGCGAAACGGGCGTAGCGACTGTCTTCTTCTTCGGCATAGCGACTGTCTGCGGCATAGGTAGTCATCGCGGTCTTCCTTGTTGGTTTTATGCTCTTCCAACAGCCCTCACGGGCTGTTTTCTCCTTCGACGCCCTGCAGGTTTCCCATCGTCGGCGCCGCTTCGCCAGTCCCGGCAGCACGGCCAGCCAGGCGGACGCGGCGCGACTCAGGGCTTCAAGGCATGGCGCAGCTGATGGGCGCGGCGCTGGAGAATCCGCTCGCGGCGGACATCGTCCCAGCGATAGAACCCCTCGCCGCTGCGCAGGCCGGTGCGGCCCTCGCCGACCGTCTCCTCGAGCATAGCCAGGACGCTTTCGTCCTTGGCCAGGGTCGGCATCAGATGGCGGGAAATATCCAGGAAGGTATCCAGGCCGCCCATGTCGGCTGCCTCCAGCGGACCGACCATGGCGTAGCGGCGGCCGAGCGAGGCGCGCATCACCCGGTCGACGGTTTCGGCGCTGGCGGCGCCGCTCTGCACGATGTGCAGCGCCTCGCGGAGGATGGCGAACTGCAGGCGGTTGCCGACGAACCCGGGGATCGCCTTGTCGAGCACCACGGCCTCCAGTTCCATCCCCGCCAGCAGCGCGCGGACGCCCTCGAGGTGCCCGGCGCGGGTGGCGCTGCCCGGAACGATCTCCACCAGCGGGATCAGGTGCGGCGGGTTCCAGAAATGCGCGATCAGCAGCCGCTCGGGATGGCGCATGCCCTCGGCCAACGCGTCCGGCGGCAGGCCGCTGGTGTTGCTGGCGATGATCGCCTCGGCATCGACGAGCCGCTCCAGCTCGGCATACAGCGCCCGCTTGAGATCGAGCCGCTCGGGAATCGCCTCGATCAGCAGCCGCGCGCCGGCGACCTTCTCGAGTCGCGCGGTGGTGGCGAGCCGCGCCAGGGTCGCCTCGGTCAGCGCCCGGTCGAAACGTCCGGCGTCGGCCAGCTCGGCCAGGATGCCCCGGGCCACGGCCGGAACCTCGGCGAGCCGTTCCGCCGAGGGATCGCGCAGCAAAACCCGATGGCCATGGCGGGCGAAGTGGGTGGCGATGCCGATGCCCATCAGGCCGGCACCGAGGATGACGAGGGGGGATGCAGTCATGGAGGGGCTTCCGTTCTTGTTGTCGTCGTCCCTGGCCCGACAGGCGCCGGTCGCGCCCGATCGCCAGGGTTACGGTCCTGCATAACGGATTTCCCCCTCGGGGGCAACCGGCTCCGGCGCCCTGCGGGAACGGTTTCGCGGCCCCCGAGACGCCACCGGGCCACGCCAGGCAGCCCGCTCGCCGGCTCGCCCGGCGCCCTCAGTCGAGCAGGAACATCCCGAACAGACCGCCCAGCGTGCTCCACTTCAGCGTGTAGTAGAGGTTGCGGCTGCGCTTTTTCAGCGCCTTGCCCTGCAGGCGCAGCCGGTAGAGGTACTTGAAGGCCCGATTCACCCCGCCGGTCCTGTCGCCGGCATCGTTGGGCGAGCTGGCGGCGCCCATCACGGTGCGGCTGAACCAGCGGTTGAGGGCGGTCGCCCAGCCGTACTTGAGCGGACGCTCCATGTCGCAGAAGAGGATCAGCCGATCCCGGTCGGTGGTGTTCTCGGCGTGGTGGATGTAGGTCTCGTCGAACACCACCGCCTCGCCGTCCCGCCAGGCATAGGGCTCGCCGTCGACGCTGATGAAGCAGCCCGGATCGTTGGGGGTGGACAGCCCCAGGTGGTAGCGCAGCGAACCGGCGTAGGGATCGCGGTGGCGCACCAGCCGCGCCCCCGGCGGCAGCACGGCGAACATCGCCGCCTTGACCGAACCGATCTCCGCCAGCAGCGCGGTGGTCTGCGGACACAGCTTGCTCGCCGAAGGATGGTCGTCGCCGTACCACTTCAGGTAGAAGCGCTTCCAGCCGCTCTTGAAGAAGGAGTTGAAGCCGGCGTCGTTGTAGACGTCGGAACGCTTGATCGTCCCGGCCTCGAACAGCGCCTGCGCCTCGCCGCGGATCGTCTCCCAGTGGTCCTGGAGGGGCTTCATCTCGGGGAAGTCGTCGGGGGACAGATAGGGCCGGTTGGGCACGCGGGAGGTCAGGTACAGGAGGGTGTTCAGCGGCGCCAGGAAGCTCGAATGGTCGGTCAGCTGGCGGGCGAGCGTGTGGCGGACCCGGCCACGCCGATGCACGTAGCCGACGGAAAAGACCAGAACGGCAAGGATGAGGAATTTCACGGTCGATACGAAGGTGTGTGGACAAAAGGAAAGCCATGCTATGTCGGCGCCGCTCGAGACACCATCAACGAACGGGAAACCAGGGCGCCGCCCGCCCCCTCCGGAACGGCGGAAAGCCCCGTACCGTGCGGGCGCCAGCATTATTCGACGATTTGGCACGCCCGTCATAAAAATGTCATGGGCCTGCCGTGAAATGCTAGGGCACGACCCCCGGCCTTCGGCCCTCTCTCCCCAGGCAGCCCTACCATGACCGTCACCGAGCAGCTGAGCGCCCTGGACCTGATCCTCGCCCGCGGCAGCCTGAACACCCTGTTCCAGCCGATCCTCAGCCTCTCCGAACGGCGCATCCACGGCTACGAGGCGCTGACCCGCGGTCCCTCCAACGGCCCCCTGCACGCGCCCCTGCCGCTGTTCGGCGCCGCCCGCCTCGCCGGCCGGCTCAGCGAGCTGGAAGCCCTGTGCCGGAAAACCGCCTGCCAGCGCTTTCGCGAACGCGGCCTCGCCGGCCGGCTGTTTCTCAACGTCTCGCCGGAAGTCCTCCTCGAACCCGAACACCGCAGCGGGCGCACCCTGCAGCTGCTGCGGCAACTGGGCATCGCCCCGCAGCAGGTGGTGATCGAGCTGACCGAGCACAGCCCCATCGAGGATTTCGCCCTGCTCGACGCCGCCCTGCGCCACTACCGCGCGATGGGCTTCTCCATCGCCCTCGACGACCTCGGCGCCGGCTACGCCAGCCTGCGCCTGTGGTCCGAACTGCGCCCCGACTACGTGAAGATCGACCGCCACTTCATCGACGGCATCGACCGCGACCCGCTCAAGCGCGAATTCGTCGACTCCCTCCTGCGCATGGCCAGAGCCTCCAACGCCCGGATCGTCGCCGAGGGCATCGAACGCCCCGAAGAACTGGCCACCCTCGCCGAGATGGGCGTCGACCTGCTGCAGGGCTACCTCTTCGCCCGCCCCGCGGAACACCCCGACGCCGACCTCCGCCAGTACCTGCCGGCAGCGGAGCGGCCGAGGATGGCGATGGCGTTCCGCTGAGAAGGCCGGCCCGGCAGCCCATCTCCTGCTTCGTCGGACAGCCCATGAAAGCCGTTCTTCGGGTGTACCCCTGACGTTTTACCCATGCACCGGTCCCACCTTATGCACGGGAAGTTGGCTGTATGATGCCCTCCCCCCATGGACTGCGCCTGCATGGAGCCCCCCCCATGATCACCGAACTGCTGCTTGAGAACTGGAAGAGCTACGAGAAGGCCACTCTGCATATCGACCCGCTTTCGGTACTGATCGGCACCAATGCCAGTGGCAAGTCGAATGCCCTGGATGCTCTGCTGATGCTCAACCGTGTCGCCTCGGGCGTCATGCTGACCTCGGCCTTGAAAGGCGATGGCGTCCAGATTCCGCTACGGGGCGGTGTGGAATGGGCGGCCAGACGTCCCGGCTCAACCTTTGCCTTGGGCGTAACCTGCCGAGCCGACGACCTGACCGACTATCAATACCGTCTCGAGGGTTCGATCCGGGAAAATCGCTGCGATCTGTACGCTGAGCAGCTGACCCGCATCAAGTACCGGCTGGGCAAGGACGGCTCCAGAAAGTCGCAGGCCGGCAGCATCAGGCTGTTTCGTACCGACTCCTGCACGGAAGACTCACCCACTATCGTCGCCCGTCTCTACAACGAAAAGCAGGGCTCGCCACGTCAATTGAGCCGTGCGCACCCGGTCCTGTTCCAGTTGGTCGGGCAGAAGCTGCGTCAGGAGATCCAGGATGGAGTGAGTACGGTCATTTCAGCCCTGCGCGACATTTTCATCCTCGACCCCATCCCCTCGCATATGCGCGATTATTCGCCGCTAGCGGAGCGTCTGGAGTCCGATGCCCGCAACATCGCCGGAGTGCTGGCTGCACTGCCCAATGAAAAGCAGCAGGAAATCGAAGCCGTTCTGACGCGTTATGCACGCCAGCTGCCCGAACGGGACATCCGCAGGGTCTACGCGGAAACGGTCGGAAAATTCAACTCGGATGCCATGCTCTATTGCGAAGAACACTGGCTGGACGAAGGCGAAACACCCACGGTGGATGCCCGAGGCATGTCCGATGGCACCCTCCGCTTCCTCGCCATCCTCACGGCACTGCTGACACGCCCGAAATCCAGTCTGCTGGTGATCGAAGAGGTGGACAACGGTCTGCACCCCTCGCGTGCCCGCCTACTGCTGGAGATGCTCAAGACCGTGGGAGCCCAGCGAGGCGTGGACGTTCTGGTGACCACCCACAACCCCGCCTTGCTGGATGCGATGGGCACCGAAATGGTCCCTTTCATCACCGTGGCCAATCGCGATCCCGCCACCGGGCATAGCGTGCTGACCCTGCTGGAAGAACTCGACCAACTGCCGAAATTATTGGCCCAGGGACCGATTGGCCGGCTTTCCAGCCAGGGACTGATCGAGCAGAGCCTGGCCAGCGCGCAAGCGGCAACTGCGGAAGGAGTCGCCCAGTGAGCAGGCGCGTGCTGATTCTGGACACTTCGGTGCTGTGCTGCTGGTTGCAGGTTCCCGGCAAGGAGGAAGCCGGCCCCGAACACGACCGCTGGAACCATGCACGGATCAGCCAACTGCTGGAAGAAGAGCAGAAGCTGCGAAGCACTCTGGTACTGCCGCTGGCGACGCTGATCGAAACCGGCAACCACATCGCTCAAGCCGCCGACCGACGCTTCGAGCGAGCCCAGGCACTCGCGCGCTGCCTTCGCGAGGCTGCGAACGCACAGTCCCCTTGGGCAGCATTCACCGATCAGACCGAGCTTTGGCAAACCGAGAACCTCCTCCGCCTTGCCGATAACTGGCCAACTCAAGCGGCTAAAAAGCTGTCGATCGGCGATGCCACCATCAAGGATGTCGCCGAACACTATGCCAAGGCCGGTTTCGCGGTCGAAATCCTGACGGGAGATGCCGGCTTGAAAGCTTACGAGCCCACCCAGCCAGTCCCCATACCGCGGCGCCGGCGCTGATCAAGAACTCCTCCCCTACCCCACAAGCGCCTCCACCAGCCCGCTGCGCCGTTCCACCTGCCGTCTGACCGCCTCGTCGAACACGCTGGCGCGGCTTTCGATCAGGCTGAACCAGTACCGGGCGCGGGTGATGCCGGTGTAGACCAGCTCCTTGGTCAGCACCGGGTTGAGGGTGTCGGGGAGGATCAGCGCGGTGTGGGCGAATTCCGAGCCCTGGGACTTGTGCACGGTCATCGCGAACACCGTCTCCACCGCGCTCAGGCGGCTGGGCAGGATGAAGCGCAGCCCGCCGGAGCCGTCGTTGCGCGGGAAGACCACGCGCAGCAGCGGGTGCGCCGGCTGGCCGGGCCGCTCGGCCGGTTCGGGCAGGCGCAGGGCGATGCCGATGTCGCCGTTCATCAGGCCCAGGCTGTAGTCGTTGCGGGTGACCAGCACCGGGCGGCCCTCGTACCAGCCCTGGTCGCCGTCGAGCAGGCCGCGCCGGTGCAGGGCGCCGGCGATGCGCGGATTCAGCCCTTCCACGCCCCAGGCGCCCTTGCGTACCGCGCAGAGCAGCTGGAATTCGTCGAAGGCCGCGAGCACCCGCTTGGCCCACTCGTGCCACGCCGGATCGTCCGGCAGGCAGTCGGCGGCCGGGCGCGAGTCGCGCAGCACCTCGAGGTAATGGGCGTAGCCCCGCGGCCGCTCCCCGTCCCGCGCCGGCCGGCCGCCGAGCAGCAGGCGCTCCAGCGCCGCCTCCTCCTCGCCGCGCAGGCGCAGCACGTGCAGGTCGTCGCCGCCTTCGGCGAGGATCGCACGGGCCTGCGCCGCGTCGCGGGCGTTGACCGCACGGGCCAGGCGGCCGATCCCCGAGCCGCTGCCGAAGCGCCGCGAGTGGCGCAGCATCACGGTGCGCTGGGCCAGCGGCTGGCGGGCGCCATCGCCTTCCCGCAAGACCGGGTCGGCGAGGGTTTCGCCGCCGACCGCCTCCAGCCAGGCGCGGGTGTCGGCGCTGTAGAAACCGCCCTCGGCGTCGCGGCAGAGGTCGCCGAGCAGCGCGCCGGCCTCCACCGAAGCGAGCTGGTCCTTGTCGCCGAGGAGGATCAGCCGGGCGTGGCGCGGCAGCGCGTCGAGCAGGCAGGCCATCATCTCCAGGTCGATCATCGACGCCTCGTCGACCACCAGCACGTCGAGCGGCAGCGGGTTGCCGGCGTGGTGGCGGAAGTGGCGGCTGTCCGGCAGGCTGCCGAGCAGGCGGTGCAGGGTGGTGACCTCGCTGGGGATGGCCTTTTTCACCGAGTTATCCACATCCAGCGAGGCAACCTGGGCGCCGATCGATTCGGTCAGCCGCGCGGCGGCCTTGCCGGTCGGTGCGGCGAGGCGGATGCGCAGCGGCTGGCCGGCGACCTGCGCCGGTTCCTGCAAGAGCGCCAGCAGGCGCACCACGGTGGTGGTCTTGCCGGTGCCGGGGCCGCCGGTGATCAGGCTGAAGCTGCCGCGCGCGGCCAGCGCGCAGGCGAGCTTCTGCCAGTCGGTCAGGCGCGCGCCGTCGACCGTCAGCGGCTCGGGAAAGAGCCTGGCCAGGCTGGCCGACAGCTCCGCCGGCAGCGCCGGCGCATCGGCCAGCCGCGACCCGATGGCCGCCGCCACCGCCCGTTCGTAGTTCCAGTAGCGGCGCAGGTAGAGGCGCTCGCCGTGCAGCACCAGCGGCGCCTCCTCGCCCGTACCGTCGAGCGCCACCAGCCGGCTGCCGGCCAGCGCGTCCCGCCAGTGCGCCAGGTCGACCCCGGCGAGGATCTCCGAGGGCAGCAGGGTGGCGCGCGCGGCGTCCTCGCCTTCCGGCGGCAGGGAGAGGGCGAAGTCCGGGCTGGCGAGGGTCGCCGCCAGGTCCAGGCAGACGTGGCCGTGGCCGAGCTGGTGGCTGGCCAGAGCCGCAGCGAGCAGCGCCAGCGGCGGGCTGTCGCCGTCCAGCTCGCGGAAGAAGCCGGCCAGCGCGCGGTCCAGGGCGCGCAGCCAGCCGCGCGCGACCCAGGCCTCGAGCAGCGCCAGCAGGCTGGCGGCGTCGTGCAGTTCGGCGGCCGGCGCCGCGCCGTCCATCGTCAGGGACAGTTGTTCGCTCATGCCAAGATCTCCCCTTGCTTGTCCATCGACCGCTCCCCCTTGAACAGCGCATCCAGCGCCTCGATCAGCGCGCGCGGCGGGCGGGCATGGTGGATGCCCTGCCCCGCCGCGCGGTGGCCGCGCAGGAACAGACAGAGCGCACCGCCCATGTGCGCGTCGTAGTCGTAGCCGGGCAGGCGCAGTTGCAGCTGGCGGTGCAGCGCCAGCAGGTAGAGCACGTACTGCAGGTCGTAGCGCTGGCCGGCGACCGCGGCGTCCATCGCTTCATCGGTGTAGGCGGCGTCGCCCTCGCCCAGCCAGTTGGACTTGTAGTCGAGCAGGTAGTAGCGCCCGCCGTGCTCGAACGCCAGGTCGACGAAGCCCTTGAACATGCCGTTGAGGGTGTCCCTGGCCAGCGCCGGCCGCGGCCGGCCGGGCAGCACGTGGCGCTGCACCAGGGCGTCGATCCGGCGCACGTCGACCTTGTGCACCTCGAAACAGAACTCCAGCTCCGGCTGGTAGCCGGACAGCTCGGCGAGCGCCGCGCGGCGGCCCTCGCCGAGGGCCAGCGGGGTGCTCAGCAGCTCGAGCAGCCAGTCGCCGAGAGGCGCGATCCACTCGGTCAGGCCGCGCAGCTGGCAGCGCCGGGCGAGCTGATCGCGCAGCCGCGCGGGATTGGCGGCCAGCGCGGCGAAACCTTCGCGGCCGGCCATTTCCAGCAGGCCGTGGAGGAAGGTGCCGGGATGGGGGCCGCGCGGGAAACGGTGCAGGGTCGGCGTTTCGCCCGCGCGCAGCGGCACGAAGACGCTCTCGCGCTCGTCGTCGGTGGCCTTCTGCGCCGCCGGGCTGTCCGGCGCGACGTCGTCGAAGCGGCTGGCCGGCGCCTCGTCCGTTCCGCCGGTACGCAGGGCGCTGTAGGAGGCGATCCACCAGTGCTCGGCGGCGCGCCGCGCCGGGATGCGCCAGACCGGCGGAGCCTCGGCGGCACTTTGCTCGCGAAACCGCGCGGCGCCGGCGTCCGGCGCCGCCAGCACCCGGCTCTCCCGGTCCTCGTTGAGCGGCGCGAGCCACTGCTCCAGCGCCGCGCCGTCGGCCAGCGGCGCGCCGCCGCCGAGCAGATAGCCCAGCGCCGACTCGTGCAGGCGCGATTTCTTGCCGTTGCCGACCTTGAGGTCGGCGATGCCCAGCCAGCAGGCGTGCCGCGCGCGGGTCAGTGCCACGTAGAGCAGGCGCAGCTCCTCGCCCAGGCGCTCGCGGTCGGCCCGCTCGACGACCTGCGGGTCGGGGTTCAGCACCAGCCGGCGGCGTTCGCCGTCGTGGACCTGCAGCGGCTTGCCGCCGTCCACCGTGCGGAAGGCGCAGACGAACGGCAGGAACACCAGCGGGTATTCCAGCCCCTTGGACTTGTGAATGGTCACCACCCGCACCAGCGCCGCGTCGCTTTCCAGGCGCAGCACCTGCTCCTCGGCGGCCTCGATCTCGCCGGCCAGCAGCTCGGACAGGTAGCGGATCAGCGCCTGTTCGCCGTCCAGTTCGGCGGCGGCGCGTTGCAGCAGCTCGGCCAGGTGCAGCAGGTTGGTCAGCGCCCGCTCGCCGTCGGGACGCGCCATCAGCCGCTGCGGCAGGTCGAAGTCGTGGAGCAGTTGGTGGAGCATCGGCAGCACGCCCTGGCGCTGCCAGCGCTGGCGGTAGCCGCGAAACTGCATGACCCGCCGTTCCCAGTCGCGCTCGTTCTGGTTGAGCTGCTCCAGATCGGCCAGCTCGAGGCCCAGGCTGCGGCTGGCCAGCGCGGCGCGCAGCGGACGGTCGAGGTCCGGCTCGGCGCAGGCGCGCAGCCAGAGCAGCAGGTCGCGGGCCTCGGGGCTGGCGAACACCGAGTCCTGGTCCGACAGGTAGACGCTGCGCACCCCGCGCGCGGCGAGCTGGCCGCGGATCGCCTCGGCCTCGCGAAAGTCGCGCACCAGCACGGCGATGTCGCTGGACTGCAGCGGCGCGAGGTCGCCCTGTTCGAGGAACCCCGCCCGTCCCTGCCGGCCGAGGCCGAGCAGCCGGACGATCTCGCCGGCGGCGCGGCCGGCCATCTCGGTGCGGTAGGCGGTGCCGGAGAGCGGCTCCGGGCTTTGCAGGTGCCAGAGCTGGAGGGCCGCCGGGCGCTCGCCCTCGACCTGCCAGACTTCCTGGCGGCCCTGTGCCCGCACCGCGTGGAAGGGCAGCGGGTTGTCCCCCTCCGCGCGGAACAGGAAGGCCCCGCGCCCGCTCTCGCGCGCCTCGGCCAGCTGGAACACCCGGTTGACCGCCGCGACCATCGCGGGGCTGGAGCGGAAGTTGGTGTCCAGGTCGTAGTGGCGGCCCGCGGTGGCGTAGCGGGCGCGCAGGTAGGTGTGGATATCCGCGCCGCGGAAGGCGTAGATCGCCTGCTTGGGGTCGCCGATCATGAACAGGCCGCCGTCGGCGCGGTTGGCCCGCACCTCGTAGATGCGGTCGAAGATGCGGTACTGCAGCGGGTCGGTGTCCTGGAATTCGTCGATCAGCGCCACCGGGAACTGGGCGCGGATCACCCCGGCCAAACGCTCGCCGTTGTCGCCCTGCAGGGCGGCGTCGAGGCGGATGAGCATGTCGTCGAAGCCCATCTCGGCGCGGCGGCGCTTCTCCTGCTCGAAGCGCTGGCGCACCCAGGCGGCGGCGTGGCGCCGGGCCGGCTCGTCGGGGCCGCCCAGTGCCTGCAGGCGGCCCGGCAGGCCGACCATCGCCTCGAGGCCCGGATGGGCCGGCGGCGTGCCCTTCCAGGCTTCGGCCAGCCCGTCGGGGGTCAGGCGCTTGAATCCGGTTTTCAGATCGAGAGCGTGCTGCTCAGGATCAGCCGCCCATTCGCGCAACTGACCGCACCAACGCTTGTAATCCGGCTGCTTGAGTTTGCTGCCATTGAACGCCTTGCGCTCGCGCGCCTCGTCGAGCAACTGCTCCAACTGGTCGGCCCAGTCGCCCCAGCCCTCTTTCAACTTGGCCAGCTCCCGCGTCTGTTCGGCCAGCACCCGCTCCAGCAGCGCGCCCAGCGCCTCGTCCGGCGCCGCATCCGGCTCGCCGAGCAGCGGGCGCAGCTTGTCCCGGAGCAGGCGGCCGGGATGCTCCCAGTGCTCGATCACCCAGGCCAGCGCCGCGCCGGAGAGCGGGTAGCAGTGCCGGCGCCAGTAGTCGCGCACCACCTCGGCCATCAGCTCGCCGTGGTCGGTCTCCAGGGTCTGGGTGAACAGGCTGCCGCTGTCGAAGGCGTGCTCGCGGAGCATCCGCTGGCACCAGCCGTGGATGGTCGAGACGGCCGCCTCGTCCATCCACTGGGCGGCGATGTCCAGGCGGCGGGCGCAGGCCGGCCAGCGTTCGGCAGCGAAGTCGCCGCGCAACTGCCGGAGCAGGTCGTCGCCCGGCGCTTCCTCGCGAAACACCTTCGCCGCCTCGACCAGCCGGGCGCGGATGCGGTCGCGCAGCTCGCGGGTGGCGGCGTCGGTGAAGGTCACCACGAGGATTTCCGGCGGCAGCAGCTCGCGGGCGAAGCCGTCCACACCGCCGTGACCGAGCACCAGGCGCAGGTAGAGGGCGGAGATGGTGAAGGTCTTGCCGGTGCCGGCGCTGGCCTCGATCAGCCGGCTGCCGTGCAGCGGGAAGCGCAGCGCCAGCGGGCGTCGTTCCGGGTTCGTCGGCTGGCTCATGCGCAGGCCTCCTCCGTGAGTTCTTCGGGCGGGTGGTCGAGCAGCGACTGGTAGAGGTCGCGGCTCCATGCGTAGAAGTCGCCGTCGGCGACCAGGGCGTCGAAGGTCGGGTAGTGCCGCGCCAGGCTGGCGCTGCCGGCCACCTCGCCGGAGCGGTTGTAGCCGCCCTCGTAGGCTTCGCGGGCGGCCTTTTCCGCCGTGCCCCCGTCCTCGTCGCCCTCTTCTCCGGAATTCAGCCAGGCGACGGCGGTGTTCAGCGCCACCGGCAGCGGCGCCTCCAGACCGGCGCGCCAGGCTTCCAGCCACAGGCGAAGGATCGCCTGCGCCTTCGCCGGCTCGATGGGGACGAATTTCAGGCTGGCGTCCTCGCCGACCAGCAGGGTGGTCAGCCGCAGGCCGCAGGCCGCGGCGGCGACATGGGCCACCCAGGACCGCAGCAGGCGGTGCCATTTCCAGCTTTTGTCCTTGTTCTGCAGCCCGCCGGGTTGCAGCTCGATGCGCGCCAGCGCCTCGCCCCCGCCGGCGCGCAGCCCGCCCAGCCAGCCCTGCAGCTCGACGCCGGCATGTTCGAACTGCAGCGGCCTGGGCGAGTCCAGGCGTTGCGGCCAGTCCGCGCAGAGCGTCCGGTAGCGCGCGATCTGCTCCGGCAGCGGCTTCAGCACGGACTCGCGCAGCCGCTCGCCGAAGCCGGCCAGCGGCAACCGGCCGCTGCGCTGCAGACGCAGGGCGGCGGCCTGCAGCGCCGGCTCGACCTGTTCGGGATGCGCTTCCAGGGCCAGGCTGGCGGCGCCGAGCAGCTCCCGGCGCAGCTGGTGCAGTTCCAGGCCGTCGAGGCCGAAGGGTTCCTCGTCGAGCTGAGCCTGCAGCTCCTCGTCGAGATGCACCTTGAGGCGCTGGGTGAAGAAGTGCTTGACCGGGTCGCGCAGGAAGTTCTGCAGGGTCTCCAGGGCCAGCGCGCCGTCCGGCTCGAAGGGCGGCAGCGCGCGGACCGCCCCGGCGGCCGGGGTCCGGCGGTGCAGCGCCGCCCATTCGCGGGCGTAGCTGAACAGCGCGCCGTCGCCGTCGAAGTAGCGGCGGCTGAACGGCTGCAGCGGGTGTTCGGTGGTCAGCGCGGCGAGCAGGTCACCGTCGCCGCCGAGGGTCCAGCCGCTGGCGAGATGGTCGCGCAGCTGGCCGACCAGCACCGAGGCCGGCCGCTCGGCGTTGTCGCGGATGCTCCGCCCGACCCAGCTGACGTAGAGCTGCTCGCGGGCGGCGAGCAGCGCCTCGAGCAGCAGGTAGCGGTCGTCCTCGCGGCGCGAGCGGTCGCCGGGGCGGTAGTCGCCGGCCATCAGGTCGAAGTCCAGCGGCGTCTGGCTGCGCGGGTAGTCGCCGTCGTTCATGCCGAGCAGGCAGACCATGCGGAACGGGATGGCGCGCATCGGCATCAGGGTGCAGAAGTTCACCGCGCCGGCCAGAAAGCGCTGGCTCAGGCGGCCCTGGTCGAGGGTGCCGAGCCAGGCCTCGCGGACCACGCCGAGCGGCAGCGGCTCCTCCAGCCCGACCCCGGCGCACAGCTCCAGCCAGTCCTCCAGCGCCTCGACGAGCTGGCCGAGCAGGGTTTCGTCGCGCTCGTTCTGCGCGCAGAAGAAGTCGCCGAGCATCGCGTGCAGGATGCGTCCCCACTCGGCCGGCGCGGCGGGCTGCGCCAGGCGCCGGTGCAGGAGGTCGAGGGCGTCGAGCAGCTGCACCAGCGGGCCGATCAGCACGGCGTCCAGACCGCCGATCTCGTCGAAGGGCTCGATCCCGGCGCAGGCCGCGCCGCGGCCCACCGCGTAGCCGAGCAGCATGCGGCGCAGGCCGAAGCGCCAGGTGTTCTGCTCCAGGCCTTCGGGCAGGCCGAGGGCGGCGCGGCGCTCGGCGTCCAGCCCCCAGCGGATGCCGGCGCCCTCGATCCAGCGGTGCAGGGTCGGCAGCTCGCTCTCGTCGATGGCGAAGCGCGCGCGCAGCGCCGGCACGTCGAGCAGGTCGAGCACCTCGCTGACGGTCAGCCGGCCTTCCGGCAGCTTGAGCAGGTGTTCGACGGCGATCGGCAGCGGGTCGCAGCCGCGCTGGCCCTGGTCGGCGAGGGTGAAGGGAATGTAGCGGTCGTCGTCCTGGGCGTACTGGCCGAACACCGCCTGGATGTGCGGCGCGTAGGCGTTGACGTCCGGGACCATGACGATCACCTCGCGCGGGCGCAGGCTGGGGTCGGCGGCGAAGCGGTCCAGCAGTTGGTCGTGGAGGATTTCCACCTCGCGCTGGGCGCTGTGGGCGATCTGGAAGCGCAGCGAGCGGTCGGCGGCGGGATCGAGCGGCCGCTTTTTCCACTGCTCGCGGGTTTCGGCGAGGGTGCGCAGGTGGAGGATGTCGTCCTGCAGCTGGCCGAGCAGGTGCGTGGTGTCGCCTTCGCCGAACAGGTCGATGCGGCTGCCGAGGATCGCGAAGCGCTCGCGGTAGTGCTCGGGGTCGTCGTGCATGTCGAGCAGGTTGATGTAGTCGCGGCCCTGCTTGCCCCAGGCGGCCAGGAGCGGATGGGCGTGCTGGTGCAGCTCGTCGGCGGAGAGGCCCGGCGCCATCCCGCCCTTGCGCTGCTGGCGGCGGTACTGGTGGCGCAGCAGGTCCTGGTCGGGAACGATGTCGCCCCAGTGGTGCTGGCAGGGGTTGTGCACGCAGAGCAGCACCTGGCTGAAGCGCGCCAGGGCGGCCAACGCCTCGACGGTTTGCGCCGGCAGCGAGGAAATACCGAAAACGATGACCCGCCGCGGCAGGCCGGGCGGCAGCGCCTCGACCGTGCGCAGGCGCTCGACGAAGCGCGGATGGACGCCGGCGCGGCTCTCGGCCAGTTGCTCGCGGCCGACGTCCGCGAGCAACGCGCGCCACAGCGCCGGCTGCCAGCGCACCGCCTCGTCCAGCGGCTGGGCGCCGCCCCGCGAGGTGCGCAGCCGGTCGTGTCCGGCGGCCCAGTCGGCCAGCCAGTCGGCGCGGTACACCTGGTACTGGTCGAACAGGTCGGCGAGGCGCTCGGCCAGCTGGTGGCGCTTGCGCAGGTCGGCATCGCCGGCGAGGAAGCGGCGCAGCGGGGCGAACGCCTCGCCGGCCAAGAGGCCCGGCAGCAGGCGCATCAGCCGCCAGGTCAGCGGTGCCTTGTCGAGCGGCGACTCGCGGGGAATGCTCTCGCTGCCCAGCACCGCACGATAGGTCTGCCAGAGAAAGCGCGCCGGCAGCTCGACCTGGATCGCCGCAGCGATGCCGCAGCCGTCCTGAGCGGCCAGCGCCAGCTTCAGCCACTGGGCGATGCCGTTGCTCTGCACCAGCACCACCTCGTTCTCCAGCGGCGCCAGCGGATGGCTGCGCATCCACGCCACCGCCAGTTCGCGCAGCTCCTCCAGGCGGTTGCCGTGCACCACCATCAACCCCGGCGTCAGCCCCTCGTTGTCCTGCATGTCCCGCTCCCTTCAGCGACGAAGGGGCCATTGTGCCAGTCGAGCGCGACGCCGGGTGTCGCGCTCGGCCGTCGCGGCGGTCATCGCCGACGAGAAGACGCGGACAGTCGCGCTACGGGTCAGGGTTGCCGGGGGAAATCGGCCTGCCCCGGGCGCCTCAAGGCGCGCGCTTTCCCTGCCGGGTCACCCAGAACAACAGCGCGAGGCCCACCGCGGCGGAAAAGAGCGAGGCGAGGAAAATCCCCAGTTTGGCCTGATTGAGCAGGCTCCTGTCGAACGCCAGGTTGCTGATGAACAACGCCATGGTGAAGCCGATTCCGGCGAGGATGCTGCCGCCGGCCAGCAGTTTCCACTCAAGTTCGGCAGGCTTGATCGCGCCCAGGCGCAGCGCCAGCCAGGTGAAGGCCAGGATGCCGACCGGCTTGCCGAGGGCGAAGCCGACGAACACCGCGACGGTGACGGCGTCGCCGAGATCGCCCAGGGACAGCGGCACCCCGGCGTTGGCGAAGGCGAAGAGCGGCATGACCAGATAGGCGACCCACGGATGCAGGGCGATCTGGATCCGTTCGGCCGGCGCCAGGGTTTCGCGCGCCGCGGTTTCCGCCAGGCGCAAGGACTGCCGGTCGCGGGTCGCCCCGCTCCCCTCATTGCCGGCGGGATGGGCGACGACCCGGTCGAGAATGCGGTACAGGCGCTCGTCGCTGACCCAGCGGCCGGTGGGCGTCATCAGCCCGAGCAGCACGCCGGTGATGGTCGCATGGATTCCGGAGCGGTCGACGGCGAACCAGATGAAAGCGCCGGCCAGGACGTAGAGCGACATGCTGCGGATGCCGACGAGGGCCATCAGGCGGACCACCGCGAGTCCCACGGCCGCGACGGCCAGCGCACTCCAGGCCAACTGATGGCCGCCATAGCCGATGGCGACCACCAGGATCGCGCCGATGTCGTCGACGATCGCCAGCGACAGCATGAAGACTCGCAGGCTTTGCGGGATGCGCGATTTCAGCAGCGCCAGGCAGCCGATCACGAAGGCGGTATCGGTGGCCATGACCGCCCCCCACCCCGCCTCGCCGGGGCGACCCGACTGCAGGAGCAGGTACAGCGCCGCCGGTACCCCCATGCCCCCCAGGGCCGCCGAGACCGACAAGGCGGCCATCCGCGGATGGCGCAATTCGCCCAGCACCAGTTCCCGCTTGAGCTCCACGGCGACCAGGAAGAAGAACAGCGTCATCAGCCCGTCACCGATCCAGTCCCTTATGGAGCGGACGAAGTCCAGCGAGCCGACCTGCAAGCCTATGGGGGTTTCCCATGCGCCCAGAAAGGCCTCGGCCCAGGGTGAGTTGGCAAGCCCCACGGCAGCGACCGTGAAGAACAGCAGAACGGCCGCGGCGACGGCCTCGATGCGCAGGAAGCGGGCCAGCGGTTTGCTCAGCCAGTGAACGGACTCTTCGGGCAGCCGGGCGGAATCGGCACTTCCCTGCTGGTCGTCATGCATGGCGAACGCCCTCGGGTTTGCGGGTTGGAGCACCCGGGGGACGTCCAACCCAGGTCATGGAAGACCGGGAGAAACCCGGGCCGCCCATCAACTTATAGCCTGTCGATGCCCGGCGAGGAGAATGAAGCGCCTGGCTTTGGCGTAGGCCGTCGTCCCGGGCCAGAGGGCTGCCGCTGCGCTATCTTGTCTCCATAGGCGACTGCCGTTGTCCAACTCGGGCGAGTATCGACAGCAGGGTGCATCGCCCTCGAGGTTGCACGGGTATGTATCACGGTGAACGCTTCAACGCTTGGACCCATCTGGTCGGCGCCGTCCTGGCCCTGGTCGGCATGGTCTGGCTGCTGGTGGCGGCGAGCCTGGAGGGCACGCCGCGAAAGATCGTCGGCAGCGCGATCTACGGCGTCAGCCTGCTGCTGCTCTACAGCATCTCGACGATCTACCACAGCCTGCGCGGGCGAGCGAAGGCGATCCTGCGCAAGCTCGACCACCTGTCGATCTACCTGTTGATCGCCGGCAGCTACACGCCGTTCTGCCTGGTGACCTTGCCCGGCCCTTGGGGATGGTCGCTGCTGGGCAGCGTCTGGAGCCTGGCGCTGTTCGGCATGCTGCAGGAGTTCAAGCAGCGCTCCGAAGCGCGGATTCTCTCGCTGGTGATCTATTCGGTGATGGGCTGGCTGATCCTGGTGGCGGTCAAGCCGCTGCTCGCCGCCCTGGGCCGCGCAGGCTTCACCTGGCTGCTGGCGGGCGGGATCGCCTACACGGTGGGAATCGTCTTCTTCGCCTTCGACAGCCGCTTCCGGCACTGGCACGGCATCTGGCACCTGTTCGTCATGGCGGGCAGCCTGCTGCACTTCGTGGCGATTTCCGTGTATGTCCTGTGAGCCCCGGCATGGGCTCCGCGCGACCCGGCGGTGCCATTGCGCTCATGGAAAGAGGCGATCGAACGTTCGCCTCTTTCCCGGCCACGACATCCCCGGCATCCGGCTTCCAGGGACTGCCCCGGTGACGTTTTAAGCGCTGGCGGTCACCGCCTGACGGGCCAGTAATTGCCATTCGCTGCCCGTTTTCTTCCAGATCTGCAGGACTTTCAGGTTGACCCTGGCCGGGTCCTTGCCCTTGCCGTGCGTGTCGGCCACGAACGTATGGCGAACGATGGCGATGTCGTCGCCCACCACCTGCACGCTCTGGTCGCTGATGGCGATGGACGAGAAGTTGGAGGCGCCGCTCATCAGGTTATCGATCAGGCTTTCCTTGGTGTCGACCTTGCCGCTGGCATGGCCATAGCTCAGCTGCGGAGCGATCAGCGCCTCCAGCCGCCCCTTGTCCGGGTCGACCATCGCCACGCGCAACTGCTCCGCTGCCGCGTCGACGGCGGCGGTTTCGTCGGCGGCGCTGGCAGGGGAGATGGCCAGTGCCATCGAACAGAAGGCGGCGGCCAACGGGATTATTCTTTTTATCATCTTGGGTCCTTCATTCGCGGGTTGGAAAACAGGCGAAGAGCCTTGCTTCACTTCGCCAGGAAACGAACTGTCCGGTTACTGGATCTCGACCGAGGGTTGTTTGGTGCGGATTTCAACCCGCTCGAAGCGACCGGCCAGCAGGCCATAGGCCAGAATGCCGAGGACGCCGTGGGCGGCCACGAACCAGAGGGCCGAATGGAACGAGCCGGTCGTGGCCACGAAGTAGCCGATGACCAGCGGCGTCACGATGCCGGCAACGTTGCCAATCCCGTTGAACACCCCGCCGCTGAGGCCCACCATGCCTTTGGGTGCGGTGTCGGACAGCACGGCCCAGCCCACGGCGGCGAAACCTTTGCCGAAGAACGCCAGGGCCATCAGGGCAATCACTATCCCGTTGGCGTCGACGTAGTTTGCCGAGACCAGGGTCGAGGCCAGCGCCATGCCGATTACGTAAGGCGTCTTGCGGGCAAGGGACTGGTGCACGCCACGGCGAATCAGGTGATCGGAAAGCATTCCCCCCAGGATGCCGCCCGAGAAGCCGCAGATCGCCGGCAGCGCCGCGACCCAGCCGGCCTCCATGATGGTCATGCCACGCCCTTTGACCAGATAGATGGGGAACCAGGTAATGAAGAAATAGGTGAGGGCGGTGATGCAGTACTGGCCCAGATAAACCGCCCAGAGGGTACGGCTGGTGAACAGTTGCGCAATCTCGTCGAACTTGCGCTTGGGCTGGCTTTCCTTGCGGTTGGCCTCCAGATCCACCAGCGCGCCACCGGCACGCATATAGGAAAGTTCGGCTTCGCCGAGCCGGGAATCGCTGCTGGGATCGCGGTACAAGGCAAACCAGAAAATACTCAGCACCAGGCCAAGACCGCCCATCCACAGGAACACATGCTGCCATCCCAGGTTATGGGTCAGCCAAGCCATCAGCGGCGTGAACAGCACCACGGCCATGTATTGGGCGGAGTTGAACAGCGCGGAGGCTGTCCCGCGCTCGCTGGTCGGGAACCAGCAGGACACGATGCGGTTATTCGCCGGAAAAGCGGGCGACTCCACCAGCCCCAGCATGAAGCGCATCCCGAACAACGCCATGGCCGCCGTCGCCCCCGCCAGCCCCAGCCATCCGACGACGCCCTGCAGCATGGTGAACAGCGACCAGAGGATCAGGCTGCCGCCGTACACCCGTCGGGCGCCGAAGCGGTCGAGCAGCCAGCCGCCGGGAATCTGGCCAATCGCATAGGCCCAGGCGAATGCGGAAAAGATCATGCCGAGCATGACCGGATCGAGCCCCAGATCGCTCACCACGCCGGTACCGGCAATGGACATGGTCGAACGGTCGGCATAGTTGATTACGGTGACGATGAAAATCAGTGCCAGGATCGTGAAGCGGTGCCGGCCAATGCGTGCGTTGGCAAGAGGCGTCGTCAGAGAGGCGGACTCGTTCATGGAATCTCCAGCTTCCTCGTGGAAGTTTTATTGTTGGATAACTCGACGGCCGGGCCGTCGCGTATGACGTAGCCGGTGAGGCAACGCGGCTAGTTCGGTAACTCGCGTTTATGGTCGAAACGCTCGGCGACGCGCGTCTTGAGCGCGTTGCACGTCGACGGACCCGACACGTTGCCCACTAGATCGTCACGGCGCCGAGCAGCGGCGCGCGGCTGAAACAGGCCTGCAGGTTCTTGAGGACAATCTCGCCCATGGCCAGACGGGTTTGCTCGGTGGCGCTGGCGCGATGCGGTTGCAGCACGACGTTGTCCATGCCGAACAACGCCTCGGGGACGTGCGGCTCGTCGACAAAAACATCCAGGCCGGCGCCGGCAATGGTGCCGTTCGCCAGTGCGGCGACCAGTGCGGGTTCGTCCACCAACTTGCCGCGGGCCACGTTGATCAGATAGCCATCGGGACCCAGTGCCTGCAGCACCTCTTCGGTGACGATGGCCTGGCCCTGATCCGCGGAAGCCGCCAGTACCAGTACATCGCTGCAGCGCGCCAGTCCGGTCAGTTCGGGAACGAAGCGATAACCACTGGCGGGCTGTTCATGGAGGTCGGTGTAATGCACCGTCATGTTGAACGACTGTGCCCGCTTGGCGATGGCGTGTCCGACCCGGCCGAGGCCGACGATACCCAGGTGGATATCGCTCACCTTGCGGGCCAGCGGCTGTACGACGCTTCCCCAGCGACCGGCGCGAACCAGGCGGTCGCCGGTGGCCAGATCGCGCAGCGTCATGATCAGCAGGCCCATGGCCATGTCCGCGACGTCGTCGGTCAGGACGCCGGGCGTCGTGGTCACATGCACGCCCCGCTGGCGAGCGTGGACGAGGTCGACCGCATCGGTGCCGATGCCGCTGATGGCGATGATTTCCAGCGCGGGCAGGCGATCCATGATGGCGTTCGAGAGGCCTTTGGCACCGCCGGTCACCACGCCGCGGATGCGCGGGCCGACCGCCGCGAGAAAGGCCTCCTGATCTGCCGCCGCGTACAGGCGGTGCACCGTGTAAGACGCTTGCAAGCGGGCATCGATGGCCGCCGGTACGGGTTGCGTGAGGAGAATATCGATCATCATCGTCCCTTGTGGTCTGAGAAGCGCGAAGCGCGCGTCGACGCCACCTAGGGTATGAAGCGCATCGATATCCGTCTAACATAGATACTGGATGGATTGATTCAATAATTAAATTATGGAACTGCACCAGCTGCGCTGTTTCGTGGTCGTCGCCGAGGAGCTGCACTTCGGGCGGGCGGCCAAACGCCTGTTCATGACCCAGCCTCCGCTCAGCCGGCAGATCCAGCTGCTCGAGCGCTCGCTCGGCGTCATGCTGCTGGAGCGCAACAACCGGCAGGTCCGGCTGACGGCTGCCGGCCAGCACTTTCTCCGCGATGCCCGCCGCATGCTGGCCTTTGCGGAACAGGCCGGACATTCCGCCCGGCGCCTGGCCAGTGGCGATGCCGGCCGCCTGATCCTCGGCTTTACCGCCGTCAGCGGCTACAGCCTGATTCCCGAATTGCTCAGGCATGCCGCCCAGGTCCTGCCGGACGTGGAGGTGGTGCTGCAGGAAATGGTCTCGGTGGCCCAGATCGAGGCATTGACGGCCAACATGATCGATGTGGGGTTCGTGCGCCTGGCGGTTACCCGCCCCGGACTGGAGTACGAACGGGTTTGCCGCGAACCCCTGGTGGTGGTGATGCCGTTGACCCACCCCCTGGCAGGGCAAGCCAGCGTTGCGCTCCGCGACCTCCACCAGCAGCCCTTCGTCATGTATTCCCCGGTGGAGGGACGCTATTTCTACGACTGCATCGCCGGCCTGTTCGCCATGGCCGGAGTTGCGCCGCACTACGTGCACTACCTGGGACAGACGCACTCGGTGCTGGGCCTTGTCCGCGCCGGGCTGGGGCTGGCGATCGTGCCGGCCTCGGCGAGCGAGCTGCATAGGGGGAATCTGGCATTCCGCCCCTTGCGGGATGCCCAGATTCACGCCGAGCTGTACATGGCGGCGCGTCACGGCAGCGAAAACCCGGTACTTCCCGCCTTCATGTCGATGGCCAAGCACTATTTTGCGATGCGCAAGGCAGACTCGCCGGCGTGCGACGAGCAGGATCAATGCCCCTATCCGCCCGAGACGGCCGACGGCCGCTAACGCTCCGGCTGCCTTGGGATACTCGAACAACGGGCGGATCGATAACCGGCCGCTCCTGCCTTGGCTTTTCAACCGGCGCCGTCGAGGCCGGCAAAGCATCTTTCGGGGCCATTTAGCCGGCATTTACCCGGATATGCCGGATTTCATCTCAGAATGTGATGGCGGGCCGGGATCGATCCGTTGCCGCCCGTCTATGGTGTGATATTTTTTTGACATCATCGAAGCCGCTGTGTCGCTCGAAACGGCGCGCGCCCACTTCCGGCAGGTCGGCGGACCACCGCTCGAACCGAACGGGCAAGGCTCCGGCCCCTCCCGCGCTCGGCGGCCGTGGCGGCGCCGGCCCGCCATCGCGGGTGCCGCCGAAGCGGCCCCCACAAACGCTCCCCTTGTACGCCCCATAACAAGCAAGAAGGCAATTTCCGATGCAAAAAAGAACATTCCTGCTCGCTACCCTGGCCGCCGCTGTCGGGCTTTCGCTACAGGGCACGGCCCAGGCCTCCGACTACCCGAACCGGCCGATCGAGCTGGTGGTGCCGAACATTGCCACCGGCAGCACCGACATGGCCGCCCGGGCCTTCGCCAAGTACGCCGAGAAGCGGATCGGCAAGCCGGTGGTGGTGGTCAGGATCAGCGGAGCGGGCGGCTACAACGGCTCGCGCGCGGTGCGCGAGGATAAATCCAGCGGTTACCAGGTGCTCTATACCCACCAGGGCATCATCGCCAACTACCTGACCAAGGTGGCCCCCTACTCCTACGACGGCTTCAAGGTCGGCCCGACGGTCGCCGAAGACGCCACCGTGGGGATATACGTGTCCGGCAAGTCGGGGATCAAGTCGATCAACGACCTGCTCGCCAGGGCCAGGGCCGAACCGGGCAAGCTCAAGGCCGCCACCGAGTACGGCACCTACAACCACTTCATGTTCCTCAAGCTGCAGAAGGAACAGGGCGTGAAGTTCAAGATGGTCGAGAGCAACGGCGACGCCGGCAGGATTCCCATGCTGCTCAGCGGCACCGTCGACGTCATCGCCAAGATCTATTCGGGCACCCAGGAATACCTCAAGTCGGGCGACTTCGTGCTGCTCGGCGAGCCGACCGGCAAGCGGGCGCCGAACGCACCGGAAGTGCCGACCTACAAGGAGCAGGGCCTCGACTTCACCTTCCCGGCCTATACGTTCACCCTGTTCTTCAACCAGAGCACCCCCCAGGAGATCATCGACAGCTGGGACAAGGTCGCCCGCGAGGTGACCTCGGACCCGGCCTACCAGAAAGAGGTCGCGGAACTCGGCATGGCCTGGACCTACAAGTCGCCGCAGGAAAGCGCCGCCGCCTATGCCAGCGCCCAGAAGCTGATGGCGGAGCTGGTCGAGGGGGCGTCCCCCGTCGCCAAGCAGTAGCACCCGGCGCCGTCCGGACGGCGCCTGCCGATGCATCGGATGGCCGTGGGTCGCGGCCATGTCCGAATGCCGGGCGATCCGCCCGAGCCGAACGGGTACCGCCCCGCCTCGGACGCGGCCCGGAGAGATCCGAGCCGGGCCGTAGCGGCGGCGGCCCCACGACCCATGCACGCTCTGCCCCGTTCATAATTCATAACAACAAGAAGGCAACTCCCCATGCAAAAAAGAACCTTCCTGCTCGCGACCCTGGCTGCCGCCGTCGGGCTTTCCCTGCAGGGCGCGGCCCAGGCCGCCAGCTATCCGAACCGGCCGATCGAACTGGTGGTGCCGGCCGTTGCCACCGGCGCCTCCGACCTGAGCGCCCGGGTTTTCGCCAAGTACGCCGAGAAGCGGCTCGGCAAGCCGGTGGTGGTGGTCAGGATCAGCGGAGCGGGCGGCTACAACGGCTCGCGGGCGGTGCGCGAGGATAAATCCAACGGCTACCAGGTGCTCTATACCCACCAGGGCCTCATCGCCAACTACCTGACCAAGGTGGCCCCCTACTCCTACGACGGTTTCAAGGTCGGCCCCGCGGTCGTCGAAGACGCCACCCTGGGGCTGTATGCAGCCGGCAAGTCGGGGATCAAGTCGATCAACGACCTGCTCGCCAGGGCCAGGGCCGAACCGGGCAAGCTCAAGGCGGCCACCGAGTACGGCACCCTCAGCCACTTCATGTTCCTCAAGCTGCAGAAGGAACAGGGCGTGACGTTCAAGCTGATGGACACCGGAGGAGACGCCGCCAGGCTCGCCGCAATGCTCGGCGGCACCGTCGACGTGATGGCCAAGGTCTATTCGGGCACCCAGGACTACCTCAAGTCGGGCGACTTCGCGCTGCTCGGCGAGCCGGCCGACAAACGGGCGCCGAACGCGCCGGAGGTGCCGACCTACAAGGAGCAGGGAGTCGACTTCACCTTCCCGCCTTATGTGTGGTCCCTGTTCTTCAACCAGAACACCCCCCAGGCGATCGTCGACACCTGGGCCGAAATCGCCCGCGAGGTGACCTCGGACCCGGCCTACCGCAAAGAGATCGAGGCGCTCGACATGGCCTGGACCTACAAGTCGCCGGAGGAAAACGCTGCCGCCCATGCCGGCATGCAGCAGGCATTTGCGGAGCTGGTCGGCGGGACGTCCGCCGTCGCCAAGCAGTAACGCCCGGCCCGCGCCGGCTATCCGGCCGGTGCGGGAGCCTTTCCAGCCCCCCTCCGCAGTACTGCCTGCACGTTCCGAATACCTTCCCCCGGATCGCCCTCCCCCCGATGCCTCAGGTCCCGGAGCAGCCTTTTGGGCGGCACGGTGCCAAGCACGGCACATTGCGCCCACGAAATCCGGACGCCTGTTCCAAATCACTGCAAACTGTGTCCGACCGCTCTATTCTGGGACTTTCCATCCAAGGAACGGCAACACGATGCTCGATCCTTCTTCATTCGGCGCGATGGCGGGAATCGTCGGCGAGTCCCCGGCCTTTCGCTGCCTGCAGAGCCTGGTCGAGCGCATCGCCCCCACCGATCACCCCCTGCTCGTCTGCGGACCGACCGGCTCGGGCAAGGAAGTGGTGGCGCGCCAGGTACATGCCCGCAGCCGGTCGCCCGAACAGCCCTTCGTCGACCTCAACTGCGGGGCGATCCCGGAAAACCTCATCGAGTCCGAGCTGTTCGGCCATGCCCGGGGGGCCTTCACCGGCGCGACCAGCCAGCGGCCCGGCTACTTCCAGCTGGTCGGCCGGGGCACCCTGTTTCTCGACGAGATCGGCGAGCTGCCGCTGGCGCTGCAGCCCCGGCTGCTGCGGGTGCTGGAAACCCGCACCTTCCGCCCGATCGGCTCGAACGAGTCGATCCGTTTCGAAGGGCGGGTCGTCGCGGCCACCCACCGGGACCTGCTCGCCATGGTCCGCGAAGGCAGCTTCCGCGAGGACCTCTACTACCGCCTGGCGGTGTTCGTGATCGAGGTGCCCGGCCTCGACCAGCGCCGGGAGGACATCCCGGCCCTGGTCAGGCACTTCGCCGCCCGCCAGCCGCGGCCGCTGTCGTTCTCCGCCGAGGCTATCGAGCGGCTGACCCGGGCCGCCTGGCCGGGCCATGTGCGCCAGTTGCGCAACCTGATCGACCGGCTGGGGGTGCTGGCCCTCTCCGCACAGATCGGCGTCGAGGCGCTGGAGCCTTTTCTCGCCGCGGACGGGGCCGAGCGCGCCGGGCAGGACGGCCTGGCCGACGCCCTGCTGGCGCTGGAGGGCGACGACAAGCTGCGGGTCGCCGAGAACCTGCTGATCGACCGGGCGTTGCAGCGCAGCGGCGGCAACAAGAGCGCGGCCGCCCAGCTGCTGGGCGTCGGCCGCAAGGTCGTCGAGCGCCGCCTGAAGTCCCGCGAGGCCCGCAGCCACGAGGCCGAGACGCTGCTGGAGGAAGGCCGCCAGCGGGTCGAGGCCGCGGAATTCCGCCAGGCGATTCCGCTCCTGCGCCGCTGCCTGGAAAAACTGCCCCGGCGGGACGATGTCCGCAGCCTGCAGTTCGAGGCCTACCGCCTGCTCGGGGTCAGCCTGCGCAGCGTGAACGGCTGGCTGTGCGCCGAGGCCTACGCCTGCTACGAGGCGGCCCTGAAGGCCGGCGAGGGGCTGTGCGGCAGCACCGAGCTGGCCTCTATGCAGTTCGGCGTCTGGAGCACCCAGCTGATGACCCTGGAGCTGGGCAGGGCCCGCGCCACGGCGCAGGACATGCTGCAGCGCGCCCGCGACCTCGGCAGCCCGGCCGCCCTCGACGAGGCCCACCTAGCCATGGCCAACACCCTGTTCTGGCTGGGCGACTGCGCGGAGGCCCTGGCCTGCCTGGCCCGCGGCGGGCTGCTGCAGGGCGGGCGCGGCGGCGAGCGCAGCGGCCTGCAGGGCTTCGACCTGAGCGCCCTGGCGCTGACCTTCGAGGGCCTCGCGGCCTTCCAGCTGGGCGCCTTCGCCCAGGCGCGCCAGGCCCTGCAGCGTCTGCTGCTGCGCGTCGGCGAAGACAACCCGCACGCCTTCAACCGGGCCCTGGCCCTGCAGGGCGCCGCCTGGCTGGCCTGCCTGTTCGAGGACATAGAGCACCTGGGCCCGCTGGCGACGGACCTGGAGTCCCTTTCCGAGGCCCACGGCTTCACCTTCTACCGGGGCATCGGCCAGGTCTTCCGCGGCTGCCATATCGGCTCGCTCGGCACCTTCGACGAGGCCGAGCGTTTCATGCTGGAGGGCTACCGGCAGCACATGCTGAGCCACGGCGGCCGCCTGTTCCATTCCTTCCAGGCCTGGCAGCGCGGCGAACTGCTACTGCGGGCCGGGCGTCCCGGCGACTGCGAGCGCCTGCTCTCCGACGCCCTGGAGATAGCCCTGGAACATCGGGAGCGGGCCTATCTGGGCGAGCTGCTGGCCACCAAGGCGCGGGCCCGCTGGGCGCAGGACGACCTGGACGGCGCCGAGCAGGAGCTGCGCAGCGCCCTCTCCACCGCCCTGGCGCTGGGCTCGGTGTCCGCGCGCATCGCCGCCGCCACCCCGCTCGCCCGGCTCCTGCAGCAGACCCGGCGCCCGGAGCAGGCCGCCGAGCTGCTGTCGCGGGCGCTGCGCGGCGTCGCGACGGACGCACCGAGCCCGGGCCTGGCCCGGGCGCTACAGCTGCTCGCCGAGCTGGGCGCGCGCCCCTGACCCCAAAGCCTGCCGGGAAAACCGACCACCCCCTCCCTCCCCGAGCACCGCCTCGGTACCCCTCATTCTGGGGGCATTTTTTCGTTTGTCCTTTTCCTCGCCACAGGGCGATGGACGATTTCGTCCACTGCCGCCGCTCCAGAGCGGACGAAATCCTCCATCTCTTCTTGTTCCAATACACCGATAATTAAAAATATCCTTAAAAATCAATAATATATTTAGATGGAACAAGCCTTGCCTAGGTTTCTTCACATACCGATATACAAACGCCACTGGATGTGTGGCGCGCGCGTCGTTCCCTTCACGCTTCGCGCACGTCCGGCACGCCAGGAGATCCCGTCCCATGTGCATCAACATCGCGATCGGCAGGGAGGCGGCTGCGGAAAACCGGATCCTGGTTTCCCGCAACGAGGATTGCGGTCGAACCCCCTGGAGCCGCTACGTCGCCTACCGGAGCGAGCCGGAATATGCCAGCGGCCGGGTCGTTCGCGACGGGATGTGGACCCTCGGCAACGGCCTGAGGGTCGCCGTTCCGAAAAACCGCTTCGCCTACAGCGCCATGCCGGACGCGGCGGCCCCTGGGGAAACCCCGCGCCATCTTCACGAAGGGCGCGGCATCAACGAGAACAACGTCGCCGTTTCGACCACCGGCACCCTGCAGGTCAACGCCCTGGCCAATGCCATCGACCCCCTGCTCGCCGAAGGCGGGATTGACGGCTCGGTCATCCCGACCCTGATCCTTCCCCAAGCCCTGACCGCCCGCCACGGGGTGGAACTGCTCGGGACCTACCTCCAGAAGCACGGGGCCAGCGAAGCCCGCGGGGTGATCGTCGCCGACCCCTTCGAGGCCTGGTATCTGGAAAACGGTTCGGCCCATCACTGGATCGCGGTCCGCATCCCCGCCGACAGCTACCTGGTCGTGGCCAGCGGCCTGCGCATCCACGGCATCGATCTGTACGGGCCCGACGTGCTGCATTCGGCCGGACTGTTCGAGTTCGTCGCGGAGTACCGGCTGCTGGAGCGGCCCGACCGCCGCCGCTTCGACTTCGCCCAGGCCTTCGGCGTGCCGGAAACCTCCCACGGCCTGGACCGGATCTGGCTCGCGCAGAAATACCTGACGCCTTCGCTGCAGCAGGGTCCGCGACAGCCGCAGTACCCGTTGTTCCTGAAACCCGACGGCGAACTCTGCGTCACCGACGTCATGGCGGTCTTGAGGGCGGCTTGCCAATGGATGGAACTCGAAGGCCGGACGCCCCGACCGGGCGCCTCGCGCAGGACCGCGGAGAGCCACATCATCTGCCTGAATGCGAAAATGCCCACCGAACTGCAGGGGCTGATCTGGCAAGCGATCGGCACGCCGCTGGGCGCCCCCTACCTGCCGCTCTACCACGCGCAGCAGGAGATCCCCCACGAACTGGGCATGAACGCCCCTTCGCAGGAAGGAAACTCGGCCTATCGGGCCTTCGGGGAACTCTTCTCGCTGGCCGGCAGCGCGGGTCCCGGGGCGCTGGCCGCGTTGCAGGCCCTCTGGCAGGAACAGGAGCGGGAACTCGTTTTCCAGCAGCGTCACCTGGAGTCGATGCTGCTGTCCATGTACCACCAATCGCCGCAGAACGCGGTGGCCTTCGCGCAGCACTACAGCACCGGCAGCATCCTGCAACTGGTGGAAAAGGCGCACCGCGAGCGACATCGCCTGCTGAACGGGCACCCGGACGGGACGGACGACGCCTAGCGGCCCGTTCGGCCGGTCGACTCCGGCTTTCCCGGCCCGCGGCCGCGCTCAGGTATCCAGATGCCCGGCGAGAAACTGCGCCAGGCGCCGCGCCATCAGCCGCCCCGAACTCCCCAGGCAGGCGATGGGCGTACCGCCCAGGCTGCCCTCGCCCAGTTCCGAGGCTTCCCCGGCCACCGCCAGCAGGCAATCCACCGCCAGCGCCAGCCTGCCGAGCTGGCGCACCAGCGCCGCGCTCGGCGACGTCTTGGAATAGAGCACCAGCGCCCGGGGCCGGACTTCCTGGCACACCAGGGTGAGTTCCTCCAGCGGCTGCCCGACGGGCAGAACCCTGACCGAACCGCTGTCGCCATCCAGCAGCAGGCCGGCGACCAGCAGCTCGAGTTCCCGGCACTGGCCGGGAATCGCCGCCACCAGGACCCGCTCGTCGGCCGGCCCGCGCCCCAGCTGCAGGCGCTGCAGCACCCGGGCGCGCAGGAAGGCGTCGAGAAACAGCCACTGGCTGGTCTGGCCGAAGCCCTCTCGCCGCAGCCGTTCCTGCCACAACGGCAGGAGGATTTCCTGGAACACCGCCGCCAGTGGATAAGTCGAGAACACCTGGCCGTAGAGCTGTTCCAGCCGCGTCTCGTCGAAGTGGCTCACCGCCTGGCCGAGGCGGGCCTGCCATTCGCTCCATTCGCCGTCCGCCGGCGCCTCGCCCGCGTCGGCCGTCGCGGCCTTGCTCGCGGCGCTGCGGGCCAGAATGCTGCCCACCTTGCTCACCGCCACGCCGCGCTCGGTCCAGGCCAGGATGCTGCGGATCGCCTCGATATCCGCCGGCGAATAGAGCCGATGCCCGCCGTCGGTGCGCACCGGCTGGATCAGCCCGTAGCGACGCTCCCAGGCCCGCAGCGTGACCGGGTTGACGCCGGTCAGACGCACCACCTCGCGAATCGGGAACAGCTCTTCCAGGGCCGGCAGGCTCGGGGCAAGCGGCGAAGCACCGGAGAGTTCGGTCATGGCACGGGCAGCTCGGGTCGAAGGAATCGCGGCATTGTAACCCAGGGTTTCCACCGGCACGGCGTGCCCCCGATCACCCCGGATGCAGCGCAGCCCGGCCGCGCAGGCGGCCTCCGGCAGGCCGGAAGTTGTTCTAGAATGCCGCGACACGCCCCCGGAAACCGTCACGATGATCAACGCCAAGCTGCTGCAACTGGTAGTCGAAGCCTCCAACGACGGCATCGTGGTCGCCGAGCAGGAAGGCGACGACAACATCCTGATCTATGCCAACCCGGCCTTCGAGCGCCTGACCGGCTACGACGTCGACGACATCCTCTACCAGGACTGCCGCTTCCTGCAGTCGGGCGACCGCGACCAGCCGGGCCTGAAGACCATTCGCGACGCGCTCAGAAACCATCGCCCGTGCCGCCAGATCCTCCGCAACTACCGCAAGGACGGCAGCGCCTTCTGGAACGAGCTGTCGATCACCCCGGTGTTCAACGAAGCCGACCAGCTCACCTACTTCATCGGCATCCAGAAGGACGTCAGCGCGGAAGTCCAGGCCACCGAGCGGGTTCGCGAGCTGGAAGCCGAAGTCCGGCAACTGAAGAGCCAGCTAGCGGCCCTCCAGCAGGGCCAAGGCTGAGGCCGCCGCCGGGCGAACCGCTCGCCCCGGAAGAGATCTCCCCAGCGCCTGCAACGGGCGCCGCTCGTCGCACTCTCCGGCGCCTCGCCGTCCAGCCCCCCACATCCCCCTGACCACGGCCTGACCGAGCGGATCGGCGCCGAGGCCGCGCGCCGGCGTCTCGCCGGCAGCGGCCCGTCAATCCTATACAAAATCTGTACACATAAATTGACTTGCACAACAAAAGCCCTATTCTTGGACCAGAAGGTTGTACAAAACATCCGTGCTGTACAAGAAGGAGGCTCCCATGCCCAGCTCCCTGCCCCGCCCCCTCAGGATCGGCATCAGCGCCTGCCTGCTCGGCGAGCCCGTGCGCTTCAACGGCGGGCACAAGGAGTCGCGCCTGTGCAGCGAGGTCCTGGCCCGCCACTTCGAGTTCGTGCCGATCTGTCCCGAAGTCGCCATCGGCCTCGGTACGCCGCGCGAACCGATTCGCCTGGTCGGCGAGACGGCCAACCCCCGCGCCCTGGGTACGGTGAACCGCGAGCGGGACGTCAGCGAGGCGCTGGCCGCATACGGTCGGGGCACCGCGGCACGGCTGGACGACATCTGCGGCTACATCCTCATGCAGAAGTCGCCGTCCTGCGGCATGGAGCGGGTCAAGGTCTACCAGCCCGACGGCCGTCCGGCCGAAGGCGGCGGGCGCGGCCTGTTCGCCGCGGCGCTGATGCAGGCCCGGCCGGACCTGCCGGTCGAGGAGGACGGCCGGCTCAACGACCCGGTGCTGCGCGAGAACTTTCTCACCCGAATCTTCGCCTATGCCGAATGGCAGCGCCTGCGGCAGACCGGGCTGACCCGCCAGGTGCTGGTCGGCTACCACTCGCGCTACAAGTACCAGTTGATGGCCACCCATCCGCTCCAGTACCAGGCCCTCGGCCGCCTGATCGCCGACCTCGGCCGGCAGCCACTGGAGGAGATCGCGCCCCGCTATTTCAGCCAGCTGATGGAGGCCCTGAAGAAGACCGCCACCCGCGGCACCCACAGCAATGTGCTGCAACACCTGTGCGGCTACCTGAAACGCGTGCTGAGCGCCGCCGAAAAACAGGAGCTACAGCAACTGATCGATCAGTACCGCCAGGGCACGGTGCCGCTGGTGGTGCCGCTGACCCTGATCAAGCACCACTTCCGCCGCCATCCGGATGCCTACATCGCGCAGCAGGCCTACCTGCAGCCGCATCCGGAAGCGCTCGGCCTGCGCAACGCCCTCTGACCATGAACGACACCCACTCCCCAGGGCCCGACGAGCCCGCCGACGACGAATGCGCCCTCCTCGCCCGCGGCCTGCTGCCGATCCGCGAGGTGGCGCGGCAGACCGGCGTCAACCCGGTGACCCTGCGCGCCTGGGAGCGCCGCTACGGCCTGATCGTCCCGCAGCGCACGCCCAAGGGGCATCGCCTGTACTCCGCGGCGCAGGTGGCGCAGATCCGCGAGATCCTCGACTGGCTCGAGCGCGGCGTGGCGGTCAGCCAGGTGCGCGGCCTGCTCGGCGGCGCCCGGCCGCCGGCCGACGCCGACGAGCACGACTGGCCGATGCGTCGGCGGCAACTGCGGGAAGCCGTCGCCGCGCTGGCCGAACGCGCGCTGGACGACGGCTTCAACCGGGCGATGGCGCTCTACCCGCCCGCCACCCTCTGCCGGCAGCTGCTGCTGCCGCTGCTCGACGAGTTGCACCGGCGCTGGCGCAACCCGCCGGGCGCGCGCGTGGAACAGGTGTTCTTCCTCTCCTGGCTGCGCAGCAAGCTGGGCGCGCGCCTCTACCACAACAACCGCCTGCACGGCCGCTCGCCGCTGCTGCTGCTGAACCTCGCGGAACGGCCGATGGAGCCCGGGCTGTGGCTGTGCGCCTGGCTGGCCAGCAATGCCGAATGCCCGGTGAGCGTGCTCGACTGGCCGGTCCCCGCGCCGGAACTGGCTCTGGCCGTCGAGCGCATGCAGCCGCGCGCCGTGCTGCTCTACGGCAGCCGGAGCCTCGACACCGCGCACCTGCAGCGCCTGCTGCAGGGCGTCGGCTGCCCCCGCCTGCTCTGCGGCCCGGCCGCGAGCATCCACCGGGAGGCGCTGGCGCCGCTGGCCGGCCTGCACCTCGCCGACGACCCGCTCGATGCCCTGCAGCGCCTGCAGGCCCTCGGCCTGCTCGGCGGCCCTTCGGGAGACTCCCCATGCGTCAACTGATCTGGTTTCGCACCGACCTGCGCGTGCAGGACAACCGCGCCCTCGCCGCCGCCCTCGCCGCCGGGCCGACGGTCGCCCTGTTCCTGCTCAGCCCCGCCCAGTGGCTGGCCCACGACGACGCGCCGTGCAAGGTCGACTTCTGGCTGCGCAACCTCGCCGCGCTCAAGGTCGAGCTGCAGTGCCTCGGGGTGTCGCTGCTGGTTCGCCACGCCGACCGCTGGAGCGATGCGCCGCGGGTGCTCGGCGAGCTGTGCCGGCAGCTGCGCGTCGACGGCGTGCAGGTCAACGCCGAATACGGCCTGCACGAAAGCCGGCGCGACCGCGCCGTGGCCGAGGCCCTGGCCGGACAGGGCGTGGCGTTTCGCAGCCACCTGGATCGGCTGCTGTTCGCGCCGGGCAGCGTGCTGACCAGCTCCGGCGGCTATTTCCAGGTCTTCAGCCAGTTCCGCAAGGCCTGCCACCGGCGCCTGTACGGCACCTTGCCGGAGGTGCTCGCCGCCCCTGCCGCGCAGGCGCCGCTGGAGCCTGCCGGCGATCCCGTGCCGAATGCCGTGGCCGGTTTCGCCCCTCCCGGCGAGGCGCTGCGCCAGCACTGGCCGGCCGGCGAAAACGCCGCCCGGGAGCGCCTGGCGCGCTTTGCCGAGGAACGACTGGCCGACTACCGGGAACGGCGCGACTACCCGGCCGTCGCCGGCACCAGCCAGCTCTCGCCCTACCTCGCCGCCGGCGTGCTCTCGCCGCGCCAGTGCCTGCAGGCCGCGCTGCGCAGCAACCGGGGCGAGTTCGAAACCGGCAACCCCGGCGCCGTCGCCTGGATCGGCGAGCTGCTCTGGCGCGAGTTCTACCAGCACGTCCTGATCGGCTACCCGCGGGTCTCCAGGGGCCGCGCCTTCCGCGTCGAAACCGAAGCGCTGGCCTGGCGCGACGCGCCGGCGGAGCTGGAAGCCTGGCAACAGGGCCGCACCGGCATCCCGATCGTCGACGCCGCGATGCGCCAGCTGCTGGCCACCGGCTGGATGCACAACCGCCTGCGGATGATCGTCGCGATGTTCCTCGCCAAGAACCTGCTGATCGACTGGCGCCACGGCGAGCGCTGGTTCATGCGCCAGCTGATCGACGGCGACCTGGCCGCCAACAACGGCGGCTGGCAGTGGAGCGCCTCCACCGGCACCGACGCCGTGCCCTACTTCCGCCTCTTCAACCCCTTGAGCCAGTCGGAGAAGTTCGACCCGGACGGCCGCTTCATCCGCCAGTGGGTTCCCGAGCTGGCCGGGCTGAACACCCGCGACATCCACAACCCGGCTGCCCTCGGCGGACTGTTCGGCGTGCCCGGCTACCCGGCGCCGATCGTCGATCTGCCGCGTTCGCGCGAACGGGCGCTGGCGGCCTTCCGCAACCTGCCGCAGCGGGAGGCCGCGCATGTCTGAGTTCCTGCGCCGCTTCGCCGCGGACTTCGCCCGCCTGGACGGGCACAGCCTGGACCGCCTGGACGCGCTGTACAGCGCGGACATCCTGTTTCGCGACCCGCTGCACGAGCTGCGCGGCCTGCCCGCCCTGCGCGGCTACTTCGCCGGGCTGTACGCCAACCTGCGCGAGCTGCGCTTAGACGTCCAGGGCTTCGACCAGGTCCGCGACGGCGAAGGCTACCTGCGCTGGACCCTGAGCTACCGCCACCCGCGCCTGGGCAGCGGCGCGCCGATCCGCGTGGAGGGCTGCTCGCACCTGCTCTGGCGCGACAAGGTCTACCGGCACCGCGACTACTTCGATGCCGGCGCCCTGCTCTACGAACACATCCCCCTGCTGGGCACCATGATCGCCTGGCTGAAGCGGAGGCTGGCATGAAACGCATCTGGCTGACCGGCGCCAGCAGCGGCATCGGTGCCGCCCTGGCGGAACTTCTCCTCCAGCAGGGCCACCGGCTGGCGGTCAGCGCGCGCCGTGCCGACGCCCTGCAGGCGCTGGCCAAACGCTACCCGCAACAGGTGCTGGCGCTGCCCGGCGACCTCGGCGACGCCGCCCAGGTGCGCGCCATCGGCGAGTGCATCGCCCAGCAGTGGGGTGCCCTGGACCTGGCGATCCTCAACGCCGGCACCTGCGAATACCTCGAGGTGCGCGCCTTCGAGGCGGCCCTGGTCGAACGGGTGATGCGCGCCAACCTGCTCTCCGCCGGCTACTGCGTGGAGGCCGCCCTGCCGCTGCTGCGCCTCGGCCGGCAACCCCATCTGGTGGCGATGTGCAGCGCGGCGACCTTCCTGCCGCTGCCGCGCGCCGGGGCCTACGGCGCCTCCAAGGCGGCCCTGCGCTACCTGTTCGAGTCGCTGCGCATCGACCTCGCCGCCGAGGCCATCGACGTCACCCTGGTCAGCCCCGGCTTCGTCGACACCCCGCTGACCCGCAAGAACGACTTCCCGATGCCGATGCGCTGGCCGGTGGACAGGGCCGCCCGGCACATCGCCGAGCGCCTCGACCGGCGCCCCTTCGAGATCGCCTTCCCCGGCCCCTTCGTCGCCCTCCTGCGGCTCCTCGCCCACCTGCCCAAAGGCCTGCAGCTGGCCCTCGGCCGGCGCCTGGCACGCACCGCCACGGGGGAGCGGCCATGAACATCGCAATCGTCGGCAGCGGCATCGCCGGCCTAACCACGGCCTACCTGCTCGCGCGCCGCCACCGGGTCACCCTGTTCGAGGCCGGCGACTGGATCGGCGGCCACACCCACACGGTGGACGTGCGCCTCGACGGGCGCGACTACGCCATCGACACCGGCTTCATCGTCTTCAACGACTGGACCTACCCCCGCTTCATCCAGTTGCTCGAACGGCTCGGCGTGGCCTCGCACCCCACCGAGATGAGCTTCTCGGTGCACGACCCGGCCAGCGGCAGCGAGTACAACGGCAACAGCCTCAACGGCCTGTTCGCCCGGCGCCGCAACCTGCTCTCGCCGCGCTTTCTCGGCATGCTGCGCGACATCCTGCGCTTCAACCGCGAGGCCCTGCGCGACCTCGCCGAGCAGCGCATCGCCGCCGACATCACCCTCGGCGACTACCTGGCGCGCGGCCGCTACGGCCAGCGCTTCGTCGACCACTACATCGTGCCGATGGGCGCGGCGATCTGGTCGATGTCGCTGGCCGACATGCGGCGTTTCCCGCTGCAGTTCTTCGTCTACTTCTTCAGGAACCACGGCCTGCTCTCGGTCGACGACCGTCCGCAGTGGCGGGTGATCCAGGGCGGCTCGCGCCGCTACGTGACGCCGCTGACGGCGACCTTCCGCGAGCGCATCCGCCTGAACTGCCCGGTACAGCAGGTCGAGCGCGACGCCGAGGGGGTGACCCTGCACAGCCCGGCCGGCCGCGAGCGCTTCGACAAGCTGGTGTTCGCCTGCCACAGCGACCAGGCCCTGGCCCTGCTGGCCGCGCCCAGCCCGGCCGAGCGGGAGATCCTCGGCGCCCTGCCCTACGCCGGCAACGACGTGGTGCTGCACACCGACACCCGCCTGCTGCCCAGGCGCCCGCTGGCCTGGGCCTGCTGGAACTACCGCCTCGGCGGTCCGGCCGAGCAGCCCGCGGCGGTGACCTACAACATGAACCTCCTGCAGGGCATCGACAGCGACACCACCTTCTGCGTCAGCCTCAACCAGACCGCGGCCATCGACCCGGCGAAGATCCTCGGCCGCTACCGCTACGCCCACCCGCAGTACAGCCTGACCGGCATCGCCGCCCAGGCGCGCTGGCGGGAGCTGCACGGCGCGCAGCACACCTACTACTGCGGCGCCTACTGGGCCAACGGCTTCCACGAGGACGGCGTGGTCAGCGCCCTGCGGGTGGCCGGGGCCTTCGGGGAACAGCTGTGAACAGCGCCCTCTACCAGGGCTGGGTCAGTCACCGCCGGCACCTGCCGCGCGGCCACGCCTTCCGCTACCGCATCGGCCTGCTCTACCTGGACCTCGACGAACAGGACGAGGTACTGGCCCTCTCGCCGCTGGCCGGGCGCTCGCGTCTTTCGCCCTTCGCCCTGCGCGAGACGGATTTCCTGCCGCAGTTCACCGGTCGGGGCATGCGCCTCGCCGACGCGGTGCGCGCGCGGATCGGCGAGGCCCTCGGCCGCGCGCCGGGCGGGCGCATCTGCCTGCTCGCCCAGCCGCGCAGCTGGGGCCTGGCCTTCAACCCGGCGAGCTTCTTCTACTGCTTCGAGGCCGACGGCCGCCTCGCCGCGATCCTCTGCGAGGTCAGCAACACCCCCTGGCACGAGCGCTACCACTACGTGCTGCCGGCCAACGCCGCGGGCGAGTCGCGCCAGCGGGTGGCGAAGAGCTTCCACGTCTCGCCCTTCCTGCCCCGCGCGCTGGAATACCGCATGGCCTTCTCCGCTCCCGGCGAGCGCCTGCGCATCCGCATGGAGGACTGGCAGGGCGAGGACAAGCTGTTCGACGCCGGCCTCGGCCTGACCCGCATCGCGCTCAGCCGCGCCAGCCTGCACCGCCATCTGCTGGCCTTTCCCTGGATGACCGCCAAGACCCTGCTGGGCATCTACTGGCAGGCCCTGCGCCTGGCCCTCAAGCGCATGCCGTTCTTCCCCCACCGAGCCGCGGACGGCAATTACCGCGCCGCCGATCTGGAGCCCCGCCATGAAGAGCCCTAGCCTCTCCTCCGCCAGCGCCGGCAACGGCCTGGGCGCCGGCCTGCTCAAGCGCGCCGTGCTGCACCAGCTCGGCCGGCTGCGCCACGGCCAGCTGACGATCTGCGAAGACGGCGAGCGGCAGACCTTCGGCCAGCCCGGCAGCGAGCCGCACGGGGAAATCCAGGTGCTCGACGCCGCCGCCTGGGCGATGGTCGCCGGCAACGGCTCGATCGGCGCCGGCGAGGCCTACGTCCACGGCTACTGGAGCAGCCCGGACCTGACCGCGGTGATCCGCGTGTTCGTCGCCAACCTCGCGGTGCTCGACGGCATGGAGCGCGGCCTGGCCCGGCTCGGCCGCCCGCTGATCCGGGGCCTGCACTGGCTCAACCGCAACACCCGCCGGGGCGCGCAGCGCAACATCGCCGCCCACTACGATCTGGGCAACGCGCTGTTCGAGCAGTTTCTCGACCCGACCATGATGTACTCGGCGGCGATGTTCCGGAGCGCGACCGACAGCCTGGAACAGGCCCAGCTGAACAAGCTCGACCGCATCTGCCGCAAGCTCGACCTCCGGCCCTCCGACCACCTGCTGGAGATCGGCACCGGCTGGGGCAGCCTGGCGCTGCATGCCGCCGAGCGCTACGGCTGCCGGGTGACCACCACCACCCTGTCGCGGGAACAGTTCGCCTACACCCAGCGGCGCATCGCGGAGCGCGGTCTCGCGGAGCGCATCACCCTGCTGCACGAGGACTACCGCGACCTCGACGGGCGCTACGACAAGCTGGTATCGGTGGAGATGATCGAGGCGGTCGGCCACCGCTTCCTGCCCGCCTACTTCCGGCAGTGCGCCCGGCTGCTCGCCGACGACGGGCTGATGCTGCTGCAGGCGATCACCATCCGCGACCAGCGCTACGCGCAGGCCCGGCGCTCGGTGGACTTCATCCAGCGCTACATCTTCCCCGGCGGCGCCCTGCCCTCGGTGCAGCGGATGCTGGAGATCGTCGGCCGCGACACCGACCTCAACCTGCACCACATGGAAGACTTCGGCCTGCACTACGCGCGCACCCTGCGCCACTGGCACGACAACCTGCGCCGCGCCCGCCACGCGCTGGAACAGCTCGGCTACGACGAGCAATTCTTCCGTCTCTGGGAGTTCTACCTGTGCTACTGCGAGGGCGGCTTTCTCGAACGCAGCATCGGCACCGCGCAGCTGCTGCTGGCCAAGCCGGCGGCCCGCCCGGCGCCGCTGCTCGGCCGCCTCGACGCCTGAGATGCGCCGCCGGCTGGCCAACGCGGTACTGTTCCAGCTCGGTTGGTTCGCCTGCGTGCTCGGCGCGCAGCGGCCCTGGCTGCTGCCGATCGCCCTGGCCTGCCTGCTCGCGCACTTTCGCTGGATCGCCCGTGGGCGCGGCGAAGCCTGGCTGGTCGCCGGCGCGACCCTGGGCGGCAGCGCGCTGGACAGCCTGCTGCTCCACCTCGGCCTGTTCGACTTCGCCGGCGACAGCCCGCTGCTGCCGCCCTGGCTGGCCCTGCTCTGGGCGCTGTTCGCCACCACCCTGAACCACTGCCTGGCCTGGACGGCCAGACCCTGGTGGCTGGGCAGCCTGCTCGGCGCCGTCGGCGGACCGCTCTCCTACCTCGGCGGGGCGCAGCTCGCGGGGGTCGGCCTGCCGCTGGGACTGTGGATAACTCTGCCGCTGCTGGCGCTGATCTGGGCGGGGCTGCTGCCCGTACTGCACGGGCTGGCCGGGCGCTGTCGACGCTGGGCGCCCCCCCCTTCCGCCCGGCGAACGGCCGGCCGCAGGCACGACAGGTCTTGAGCGGCAATCTGGCCGTTTTCACTGCACCACGCCGGCCATGTGCCCGGGCCGCGCCTGGATAGGCCCAAGCAAATGTCCTCCCAGTTCAATGATCGTGTAACTGCATTAGCCTGGTGTGCGCACTCAGCCCGAAAGTACGTCCCGGAATACGTCTGGACGCTGGGCGGCGATATGCAGCAGTGAGCGCGCAGCGCCAGATGGCGAGCGGCGACCTTGTTCCCACTCCTGCAAGGTGCGCACCGACACTCCCAGCAACTCAGCGAATTTCGGCTGCGACAGCCCGGTTTTGCTGCGCGCCTCGGCGGCCTCGGTCAATTCCACGCGATGCACAGCGCCGTGGCGTCCGGCCTTGACATCGACAATGGCGGCCAACAGCTCCTCGCCGATGTTGCGCTTGGCGTCTCGCTCAAGCAGTTCTTTCTCAGTCAGGGGCATGATTCATCTCCTTGGCGATCTTGCGCAGGATATGCGCCGGAATGTTGTCGGTAGCGCCCTTGCCGTAAATCAACAGGGCCACCAGGGCTTCGCTGGCCGACTGCGCAGTGTAGATGACGCGCACGGAACCGCTCTTGCCGCGTCCTTCTATCCCCCAGCGCACCTTGCGGCAACCACCGGAACCGGGAATGACAGCACCGGCCTCGGGGTTGCTGGCGAGGAAGGTCATGAAGGCACCACGTTCATCCTCCGTCCAGTAATCGGGCCAGAGCTTGGTGAACAGCAGAGATTCGATGATAGTCAGTATGGGCAGAGCATACGTCAATGACGTATTAAAGACAATCAATAGCTCAGCCAGCCATGCCAACTCACGCTTAACTGGCCCTGATTTCCTAGACGCATCTGACTGGCTGCTCCTGGCCGCTTTCCGCCTATCGCAACGTGCCCGTTGGAGACGAACGCGGCACCCCGCCAGTGCACACACCCGCCAGATCAACTCAGGACGAGACTTTATTCCCTCCCCCAAGCCACCTGCCTCACCAGGCCGAGTCCAGGGAAATGGGAATGCGCAGGGGCTGCTGCGGGCCGTCGTCGAAGCCGCACATCTCGTTGTGCACCACGCACTGCACCAGATGGAAAGGCACCCGCGGCACGAACGCCAGCAGATCCCGCGCCTGGGTCATCGAGCGCAGTTGCAGGGTTCGCCCCTGCTCGTCGAGCAGGGTATGGCGCTGCCCGGCCGAGTACGCCTGCAGCAGGTAGATGCCGCCCTCGATGGCGATCAGTTCGAGCGAGTCGAGCCGTCCGGCGTCGGCCTGGTCGAGCAGTTGTTGCATGTTCATCGCGTACTCCTCAATCAATCGAAGAGGTCCGGCGGCTACCGGGGCAGGCGCTCGCCGTTCCGGGAAAAGAACGTCCCGCTGGCCTCGGGATACCGCTTTCCGGGCACTCAGCCGGCCTGCTTGCGGAAGAACAGGGTCACCTGGCCGAGTTCGAAGCCGAACTTGGTCAGGTAGGAGCGGTTGGCCAGGGTCTGCTCGTCGAGCAGGTACATCCAGTCGTCGAAGTGGACCTGGTAGACCTTGCCGTCCACCGGCAGGCTCAGCACATAGCGCCAGCGCAGGGCGTTGCCGGCCACCTCGCCGCGCGCCTCGCCGACCACATCCTCCGCGGTGCCGCGCCAGCGGCCGGGTCCGTCGGGATGGAGGGTCCACACCCGCCGCTGCTTGCTGCCGTCGCTGTAGGTGAAGTCCTCGTCGAGGATCAGCGTCTCGCCCTGCGAACGGCCGTCGATCGCCACATGGAAGCGCTTGACCACCTCGCCCGAGCGTTTCTGGAACATCCCCCAGGCGTCCACCCGCCCGCTGAAGTACTGGCGCAGGTCGAGCGGCGGCTGCTCCGCTCGGTAGTGTTCCACGTCGATCTGGCCGCAGCTTCCCAGGCACAGGCAGAGCGGCAGCAGGAGTTTTTTCAGCATGGCGATGCTCCTCAGGGGGCGGCGACGCCCAGCAGTTGCTCGCGCAGCTCCGGATTGCGCGTGCGCGGGTCGAGCCAGATGGCGAAGAAGGCGCGGGCGAAGTCGCCGTCGCGCACCTCGTGCTGCAACTGCGGGCCGACATAGAAACGTGCGCCCAGCCCCGGCAGGAACACCCCGGTGATCCGCGCCCCCGGCTCCACGTCGACGAACGCCAGGTGCATCTGCGCTTGCCATTGCGCCAGTTGCGCCGCGCTCACCGCGCTGCCGGACAGCCGCCGGATCTCCTCGACGCTGGCCTCGACCAGTTCGTCGCGGCTGATCGCGCGGTGATAGGTCAGCTCCAGGGCAAAGGGCGTGTCCGCCGCCAGCGGCCGTCCGGGACTCCACAGTCGCGCGCTGTAGATGCGAAAGCCGAACAGCCGCAACTCGCCGGCGCCGACCTCCCGCGCGCCCGGCAGGCTTTCCTGCCAGCCGCCCAGGGCGCTGGCGGCGAGCAGGCAGAGTGCCCACAGCCAGCCTCTGCCCCTGCCCCTGCCCCGGTGCGACAGTGGCTCGTTCATCGCGTGCTCCCCGTCGGCGGCCGCCGACGGACCGGCCTGTCGATCATTCGCCATAAACCTATACGATAAATATTATTTGTATAGATTTTAGCAGCAACCAGGAGAGGGCCGAAGAAGAGAGCCCGAAAACGGGCCTTCGCACTGCAGGTTCGGCAGGCCGGTGCCCCGACAAAAATTCGCCCTGCGCGGAGTGCCGTGCGTGGCAGCAGCCCCGCCGTGGGCGATCCTGTCCCTTGCGGACAATTTCTTGACATCCCCCATGCTAGGGTCGAGCCGACCGCACAAAAACGGCGCGACCCCGAGGAGCTGAATCATGAACGGAACACGCGAACAACAGGCCACCGACTACTTCGACGTTATGCGCGAGCTGGCCGGCAACCAGCCGTTCATCCGGCATCTGGCGGCCACGCTGCCGCGTGATCGCCCAGTGGCGCGGCAGCTGGCGGAAATGCCGCTCGATACGGTGATGCGGCTTTACTGCAGATGGGTCGAGCAGACTTACGGCGAAGGCGGTGCAGGGGTATGGCCGGACTCGGCTTCGAGCCCATCGCCCGTCGGGTTCGCGCCCTCCCAGGTGTGGGCAGCTCTGCGACGCTGGCTGTTTCCGACACTGTAGCCGTGAGCGCCGGCCCGCCGGGCGGCGTTACCCAGTCATGGCCGGCGCCCACGGCGAATTCGCCTTCGAGTGCGCCGCGTCGGCGCCCGAGACGGGGCGACGCGGCGGCCGGCACCGGGGGCGAATCCCTCGCCTCCCCCGTCACGCTCCCCGCCCAGCCCGGCCCCGGCTTCTATCCAGCAGGCCGCTCCGCACCCCTCACTCCACCGTCACGCTCTTCGCCAGGTTGCGCGGCTGGTCGACGTCGGTGCCCTTGAGCACCGCGACGTGGTAGGACAGCAGTTGCAGCGGCACGGTGTAGAGGATCGGCGCGAGCTGCGGGTGGATGTGCGGCATCTCCACCAGGCGGGTGCCCTCGCCGTTTTGGATGCCGGCCTCCCTGTCGGCGAAGACGATCAGCTCGCCACCGCGGGCGCGGACTTCCTGCAGGTTGGACTTGAGCTTCTCCAGCAGCTCGTTGTTCGGCGCCACGGTGACCACCGGCATGCTCGCATCGACCAGCGCCAGCGGGCCGTGCTTGAGTTCGCCGGCCGGGTAGGCCTCGGCGTGGATGTAGGAGATCTCCTTGAGCTTGAGCGCCCCCTCCATGGCCACCGGGTACTGGGCACCGCGGCCGAGGAACAGGCTGTGGTGCTTGTCGGCGAAGAATTCGGCGATCTGCTGGACGGTCGCATCCATCGCCAGCGCTTCGTCGAGACGCGCCGGCAGGCGGCGCAGCTCCTCGACCAGTTCGGCCTCGACCCCGGCGGCGAGGCTGCTGCGCGCCTGGCCGAGGGCCAGGGTGAACAGCAGCAGGGCAACCAGCTGGGTGGTGAAGGCCTTGGTCGAGGCGACGCCGATTTCCGGGCCGGCCTGGGTCAGCAGGCAGAGGTCGGCTTCGCGCACCAGCGAACTGGTGCCGACGTTGCAGATCGCCAGGCTGGCCAGGTAGCCGAGGGCCTTGGCGGTGCGCAGGGCGGCCAGGGTGTCGGCGGTCTCGCCGGACTGGGAAATGACCACGAACAGGCTGTCCGGCTGCACCACCACCTTGCGGTAGCGGAACTCGCTGGCCACCTCGACCTGGCAGGGAATCCCGGCCAGCCCCTCCAGCCAGTAGCGGGCGACCATGCCGGCGTGGAAGCTGGTGCCGCAGGCGACGATCTGCACGTTTCTCACCCGGCCGAACAGCTCGGCGGCCTGCGGGCCGAAGGCCTCGACCAGCACGTGATTGGCCGCCAGGCGGCCTTCCAGGGTGCGCCGCACCACGCTCGGCTGCTCGTGGATCTCCTTGAGCATGAAGTGGCGGTACTCGCCCTTGTCGGCGGCTTCGGCGCCGTCGCGGTACTGCACCGCCTCGCGCTGTACCGGCTTGCCGTGCACGTCCCAGATGCGCACGCCGTCGCGGCGGATCTCGGCGACGTCGCCCTCCTCCAGGTAGACGAAGCGGTCGGTCACCTGGCGCAGGGCGAGCTGGTCGGAGGCGAGGAAGTTCTCGCCGTGGCCGAGGCCGATCACCAAGGGGCTGCCGCTGCGCGCGGCGAGCAGGCGGTCCGGCTGGGCGGCGCCGATCACCGCCAGGCCGTAGGCGCCGTGCAGCTCGGGGATGGCCGCCTGGAGCGCGGTGGTGAGGTCGCCGCTGTCCTGCAGCTTGTGGTGCAGCAGGTGGACGATCACCTCGGTGTCGGTATCCGACTCGAAGCGGTAGCCGAGGCCCTGCAGGCGCTCGCGCAGCTGCAGGTAGTTTTCGATGATGCCGTTGTGCACCACCGCCACCGCGTCGCCCGAGAAGTGCGGGTGGGCGTTGCGCTCCAGCGGCGCGCCGTGGGTGGCCCAGCGGGTGTGGGCGATGCCGAGGCGCCCGGCCAGCGGCTCGCGCTGCAGGGACTCCTCCAGTTCGGCGATCTTGCCCGAGCGCCGCCGCCGCTGCAGCCCGCCCGCGGCGTCGATCACCGCCACCCCGGCGCTGTCGTAGCCGCGGTATTCCAGGCGCTTGAGGCCTTCCAGCAGGATCGGGGTGATGTTGCGTTCGGCGATGGCGCCAACGATTCCGCACATGGTGGTTCTCCTTAGGTGGGCACGGCGACGCAGACCAGCTCCACGCCGCGCGCCGCAATCTGTTCGCGCGCCTCGGGCGGGAGGCGCTCGTCGGTGATCAGGGTGTGCACGCTGCTCCAGGGCAGCTCCAGGTTGGGAATCCGCCGGCCGACCTTGTCGGACTCGACCATGACCACGACTTCCCGGGCGACCTCGGCCATGACCCTGGACAGGCCGAGCAGTTCGTTGAAGGAGGTGGTGCCGCGCGCCAGGTCGATGCCGTCGGCGCCGATGAACAGCTGGTCGAAGTCGTAGGAACGCAGCACCTGCTCGGCGACCTGGCCCTGGAAGGACTCCGAATGCGGGTCCCAGGTGCCGCCGGTCATCAGCAGCACCGGCTCGTTCTCCAGCTCGCGCAGGGCGTTGGCGACGTCGAGGGAATTGGTCATCACCACCAGCCCGCGCGTGTGGCTCAGCTCGGGAATCAGCGCCGCGGTGGTGCTGCCGCTGTCGACGACGATCCGCGCATGCTCGCGAATCCGCGCCGCGGCGGCCCGGGCGATCGCCTGCTGACAAGCGGAGGGCGGCCGCAGTCCGTCCTCGGCATCCTGCAGCCGCGGCACCGCCCCGCCGTAGCGGCGCAGCAGCAGGCCGTTCTTCTCCAGGGCGGCGAGGTCCTTGCGGATGGTGACTTCCGAGGTCTCGAAGCGCCGGGACAGCTCGTCGACGCTGACCTCGCCCTGCTCGCCGAGCAGGGCGAGGATGGCATGGCGGCGTTGCGGGGTGTTTCGCTTCAACATCTTATTGTTTCGATTCGAAAGATAATGTGACGAATCAAAACCCAAGCTGTGGATATCGTCAAGAGGACCGTTTCCGTGACCGACGAATGCACCACCCCGCCTTCATCGGCAGAGCCGGTTGTCCAAGGGAGAGGCCAGCGTGCCGGCAAGGCCGCCCGCTCCTCACAGCAGGCCGAAATCCCACGGGTCGTGCTTGCTGTCGTCCTTCAGCACGAAGCGCAGCGACTCGCCCACCATCATGTAGGCGTTGCCGGCGAGGATCTGCCGGGCGGCCAGCACCTCGTACAGCGGCAGCCAGCGGCCCTGGCCGTCGCCGTCGCCGTCGCCGTCGCCGTCGGGCACGCGCAGTTTCAGCTCCGGGCTGGGCAGGTAGTGGCCGTTGCGCACGCGCTGCCAGAGCTTGCGCGCCGGGCGGTAGCCGCTGTCGATCTCGGCGCGGGCGAGGACCTGGTTGAAGTAGGTGCGCTTCCTGCGCTCGGGGCGCAGCACGTTGGACGGGAAGTGTTCGATGTTGCGCATCAGGAAGTCGGCGTAGAAGCCGTAGCGCCGGCCGAGCGGGTATTCGCGGCTGTGGGTCAGCTGCGAGCCGAGCACCTTGAGGCCGCCGAGCATGAGTTGCAGCGGCAGGTATTCGCCCTGCTGCGGCTGCAGGCGGATCAGCCGTCCTTCCACTTCCAGGTCCAGCGGGGTCGCCAGGCGCTCGTAGAGTTCGCCGAAGGGGCCGGCGGCGTACTCCTCGTCCTCGACGGCGCGCTCGAGGGCGTAGGACAGCGCGCTGTGGCCGAACAGGTCGCGCTGCTCGGGGTCGGCGCCGCGTTCGAGCAGCGCCTCGACCAGCGGCAGGTTGCCGGCCAGGGTGGCGAGCATCAGCGGGGTGGCGTCCATCGGCGTGCGGTGGTCGACGCCGTACTGGTCGCACTGGACGAGAATGTCCTTGAAGTTCTTCTTGTGGTAGGCGACGAGCTGGCGCTCGACGAGGCCGCTGCGGGTGCGCCAGATGGCGCCCTGGCGGACGTTGGCGATCAGCTGCACGGCGGGGTTCCAGCGCAGCATCTCGCCCAGATACTCGATGTGCCGCTCCTGCATGTGCCAGAGGGCGAAGTCGAACAGCTGCTGGCGCACCTTGTTGGAGACTTCCTTGGGATCGCGGGCGCGCTCGATCATCGGCCCGGCGGTTTCCCAGTTCCACACCGGCCAGGGCACCTGGCGGGTCTTGAGGATGTCGCGGCGGATCGCCTCGGCCTGTTCCTGCTTGCCCTGCTGTTCCAGGCGGTGCGCCTCGCGCTCCCAGTCCTCGCGGCTGGACCGGCCGGCGGCGATCTCCAGCTTCGCCTCGCCGCCCTGCACCCCCAGAAGCTGCAGCAGCGGATGCCCGTGGTCGCTCTCGATCAGGTAGAGCCGCTCCACTGCACGGGTCAGCGCGACGTACAGAGCGTTGACGTAGAACTTCCAGACCTCCAGCGACTTGTCCTGCTTGTCGCGGGCGCGGCGGTAGTCCAGCTCGTCCTTCGCCAGGTCGGCGGCGCTGACGCCCTCGCAGATTTCCGCATAGGCCTGGCGCTGGTCGGAGACGAAGCGGTAGAGCACGATGTTGGGGTATTCCAGGCCCTTGGCCTCGTGCACCGAGAACACCAGGGGCGTGCGAAAGTGCTTCTTCGCCTCGGCCTTGTCCTCGTCGCGCAGCACCAGCACGGCGAACTGGGTGGAGGCTCGGGTCCTGGCGTCCAGATCGCGCTTGACCGCGTCCTTGTCGGCCAAGAGGCGCACCTCGCCCGGCTCGCCGGAGGCGGATTCGACCAGGTGGTTGCTCTCGCGGTCGATGGAGCCGAAGCGGGCGTGCTTGATCTTCAAGAGGTCGTTGGCCACCCGGGTGACTTCGCGGGCGTTGCGGTAGTTGACCCGCAGCACCGAGAGGGTCTGCCGCTCGGCCAGCCCCGGATCGCGCCAGAACAGGCCCTTGACCGCGCTCCAGGAAAAGAAGTTGGGGTGGACGATCTGGTTGGAGTCGCCGCAGAGCAGGAACTGGCCGGGCTTTCTGAGGGTTTTCAGCACCAGCGCCAGCTGGGCGTTGGTCAGGTCCTGCACCTCGTCGACGACCACGAAGTCGTAGGCCGGCTCGGCCAGCGCCTGCCATTGCTGGGCGACCAGGTTGCTGTCGTACAGGCCGCTCTCCGCGAGCCAGGCCTGGTAGCGGCGGAACAGCTGGTGGACGGCGCTGCGCTGCTCGGCCGGGAAGATCGACTGGCGGGCGCCGAGGGCCAGGTAGGCGGCCTCGTCGAGCACGCCCTCCGGCTGGCTGCCGATCACCCCGCGGAACTCCTCGAAGCACTGGTGGGCGTCGGTGAAGCGGTACTGCTGGCGGTGCCGCTCGAACCACGCCTTGAACGCCTGGAAGTTCACCTCGCGGCCGTCCGGCACCCTGAGGGTTTCGAGAAATTCCCGGTAGGCGAGAAACTGCGGCTCCTGGGCGTCGTTGCGGTAGCCGTTGGCGAAATACAGCTCGCGGGCATTGCGCGCCAGCCAGGGCGACTGGGTGACGTAGAGCAGCTCGCCCTCCGCCTGGCGCAGCTTTTCCAGGGTCAGGGCGGTCTTGCCGGAACCGGCCGAGCCGACCAGGATCGCCGGCGGCGGCAGGCGGTAGATGGCCTCCTGGGCGTCGTCGAAGGAGATCACCTTGTCCAGCAGGTGGAACTCCCCGCGGCCCGGATGCAGGTAGCGCACCGGCGTGGCGGCGGCCTCGGCCTGCGCCGCGCCGGCGTCCTCGATCAGCGCCTCGTCGATCCGCGCGCCGCGCAGGAAGCGGGACTTCTCGTAGGCGTGCTGGGGGATGACCTCCAGGGCCAGGCAGACGGTCTCGTCCCGGTAGCGGACGAAGCTCAGCAGGAGGCGGCTGGCCTGGTCGAGCTTGATGCGGAAATAGGCCGTCGGCGCCAGTTTCTTCAGGTCGACGCTGCGCCAGTCGTCGCGCTCGATGGCGGCCACGGCCTTCTTCAGAGCGGTTTTCAGCCGGCCGGGTTCGAGCCCGGCGTAGGTCAGTACGCGCATGCGCGGGAGCCCTTATTTCTTCTGCTTGGTCGGCCGTTGCCAGCCTTCGATGTTGCGCTGGCGGCCGCGGCCGAGGGCCAGGTTGTCGGCCGGTACGTCCCCGGTGATCACCGAGCCGGCGCCGGTGGTGGCGCGGTCGCCGAGGGTGACCGGGGCGACCAGCGCGCTGTTCGAGCCGACGAACACGTCCTCGCCCATCACCGTGCGGAACTTGTTGGCGCCGTCGTAGTTGCAGGTGATGGTGCCGGCGCCGATGTTGGTCCGCGCACCGATCTCGGCATCGCCCAGGTAGGACAGGTGCCCGGCCTTGGCGCCCTCGCCCAGCACGGCGTTCTTCAGCTCGACGAAGTTGCCGACGTGGGCCCTGGCGCCGAGCACCGTGCCCGGCCGCAGGCGGGCGAAGGGCCCGCAGTCGGCGCCCTCGCCCAGCTCGGCGCCGTCCAGGTGGCTGTTGGCCTTGACCTGGGCGCCCTTGCGCAGGGTGCTGTCCTTGATCGTGCAGTTCGGGCCGATCTCGACGCCGTCCTCGATCGTCACCCGACCTTCGAGGATCACGTTGACGTCGATCAGCACGTCGCGGCCGACGCTGACCTCGCCGCGCAGGTCGAAACGCGCCGGGTCGCGCAGGGTCACGCCCTGGGCCATCAGCCGGCGCGCGGTGCGCAGCTGGTAGTGGCGCTCCAGTTGGGCGAGCTGGATGCGGTCGTTGGCGCCCTGCACTTCCAGGGCGTCCAGCGGCTGCTCGGTGGCGACCGTCAGGCCGTCGGCCACCGCCATGGCGATCACGTCGGTGAGGTAGAACTCGCCCTGGGCGTTGTCGTTGGACAGCCGCCCCAGCCAGTCGGCCAGGCGTACGCCGGGCACCGCGAGGATGCCGGTGTTGCCTTCGCAGATGGCGCGCTGCTCGGGGGTCGCATCCTTGTGCTCGACGATGGCGACGACCTGCCCGGCGGCATCGCGGACGATCCGCCCGTAGCCGCTGGGGTCGACCAGGTCCACGGTGAGCAGGGCCAGGCGGTCGGGGCCGACCTGCGCCAGCAGGCGCTGCAGGGTGTCCGCCTCGATCAGCGGCACGTCGCCGTAGAGGATCAGCACCCGCTCCGCGGACAGCGCCGGCAGCGCCTGGGCGACGGCGTGCCCGGTGCCGAGCTGCTCGGCCTGCACGACGAAGTTCAGGTCGTCCGCCGCCAGCGCCTCGCGCACCCGCTCCGCGCCGTGCCCGATCACCACGTGGATGCCCTGCGGCGCCAGCTGGCGAGCGGTGGCGACGACGTGGCCGAGCATCGAGTTGCCGGCGACCGGGTGCAGGACTTTCGGCAGGGCGGAACGCATGCGCGTGCCCTGGCCGGCGGCGAGAATGACGATATCGAGGGACATGAAGAGATCCTGGACAGTGACGGTTGAGTGGAAACGCCAGCGGAACCCGGTGCCCGGACAGGGCCGCGGCCGGGATCCGACTTTGCCCAGTGCGGCCGGCGCTTTCAAGGCACCCGGGCGCAAAGCCGCGAGCGCCGCCCGAAACGCGACGCTGCGCGGCTCAGACAGCGGTCACCGCCGGCAATGCGCCGGCGGCAGCACGTCCTGGGCGGCCTGGCGGGTCATCGCGGCCAGTTCGCCGGCGTTCCTGGCGTTGAACACCCGGCCGCCGGTGACCTGGGCCAGGCAGTTGCCGGCGCCGGTGCCGGCGATGTCGACCACGTTGATCTTCAGGTGCGGCTTGCGCCGCGCCAGGTCGCGGGCCACCGCGCAGGGGTCCTGGTGGCAGCTCTCCTCGCCGTCGGAAACCACCACCATCACCGACTCGCGGTTGACGCCGTCGAGCATCTGCCCGGCCTTGGCGACGCCGTCGGCCAGCGGCGTGCCCTCCACCGGCTCGATGGAGTTCAGCCGCCCGAGCAGGCCGCCGCGCTGGGCCGGGCTGAAGAAACCCATGCTGCGCGAGCTGGGGCAGCGCTCGACCAGCACCAGGCCGGCGCTGACGTCGCTGGGCAGGTTCTGGACCACCGCGGTGGTCGCCTGCTTGGCCGCGGTGATGCGCTTGGGTTCGCGGTAGAGGTGGCCGGTGGTGTCGATCCCCGGGTTGCCGCCCAGCAACAGGCGCGCGGCGATGTCGGTCATGCCCTGCATCATCACCGCCCGGTCGACCTCCTGCTTGGTCGCCAGCAGGCTGATGTCCATCGAGCCCGAGGCGTCGAAGACGATGGCCAGTTCCGGCGCCAGCTCCTTGGGTCGCTCTTCCGGGCAGAGGTTCTTGGCATTGACGATCAACTGCTGCCGGCACTGCTGCTTGAGCTTCTCCTCGACCTCGGCGCGCAAGGCCGGGTTCTGCTTGACCTGCGGGTCCTGGCTGAACAGCTGCTGCAGCGTGGTGCAGTTGCTGCCCGCCGCGGCGATGCGCTTGTGCGCCAGCTCGACCGGGTCCGGCTTGGGCTCGGGTTTCGGCTCCGGTTTGGGTTCGGGCTTCGGCTCGGGCTTGGGTTCCGGTTTCGGCTCGGGTTTGGGCGCGACCACCGGCTCGGGCTTGGGCTTGGGCTTGGGTTCCACCTTCGGCTCGGGTTTGGGCGGCACCACGGCGTCGACCTTGGGCTCCGGCTTCACCACGGGCACCGGCGGCACCACGGGTTCGGGCTCCGGTTTCGCTTCGGGCGCCGGCTCGGACTTGGGTTCCGGCGGGAGTTCCGGCACGGGCGGCTCCTCGGGCTTTTTCGATTCCTCGACCGGCGGCTTGGGCTCCTCCTGGACGGCCGGCGGCTCGGTCGCGGCGAGCGGCTCGACCGGCGGCTCTTCGCGGCCGAGCAGCCACCACCAGAGGGTGGCCAGCAGGGCCAGCAACAGCGCGAACAGCAACAGCCAGGGCCACCAGCGGCGCTGCACCACCCCGGCCGCCAGCAGGGGCGCCGCGGCGCCGGCCGCCGCTGCCGCCGGGCCGGGGATGCCGGCCGGCAAGGGCGGCGGAGCAGGCGGTGCGCCGCCGCCCCAGAAGGTCACCAGCGGCTGGCCGTTCAGCGCATAGAGGGTCGCGGTGTCCGGGTAGCGGGCGGCCTGGCGCAGCAGCTCGGCCTGGCGCCGGCCGTCCTCGCCCTGCCCGTCGAGACGCTCGGCCAGCTGCGCGATGGAGGCCAGGCGCTCGTCGAGCAGCTGACGAACCTGCCGCGCCTCCTGCGGCGCCAGCTCCGCGAAGGGCACCGGCTGGCCGCCGAGGTCCGAGTACCACTCGACGATGTCGCCTTCGGCCTGCTTGGGCTTGGCGAACAGGGCCGCGGTGCTCGGCGGCAGGTAACGCCGCAGGATGGCCACCAGTTCCGCGTGGCCGGCCAGGGCATCCGCCGCGCTGCGCGTGGCGCTGGATAAACGGGTGATTCGCTTCATGGTCGCCTTGTTTGCGGGAGCGGTTCAGCGCAGCCCCAGGTCGCCTTCGAGGCCGGCGAGCCGGGTGCGCAATTTCTGCAGTTCATATTGCTTCTGCGCCACGGCCGCATTGTTGTCCTGCCGGTTGATGCCGGCCATTTCCTTTTCCAGCGCGGCGATCTCGCCCTGCAGACGCTGGTTGCCGCGGGTCTTCTGCTTGAGTTCGGCGAGCAGCGCGTTCATCGCCTTGTTGAGCGCGGCGTAATCGCTGCGCTGGCGGTCCAGCTCGCGACCGACCTCGCTGCGCTCCTTGTCGAGGGCGGCATAGGTGTCGCGGAACAACTGGTTGGTCTTGCGCTCGTCGAGCAGGATCTTCTCCTTCTGCTCGATGCGCTGGGCGTAGCCGCCCTGCGTGTTGCAGCCGAACTTGGTGGCGAAGCCGGCATCGGCATTGCGCGGATCGCACTCCTGCGGGCTCACCGCGCAGGCGCCGAGCGGCAGGGTGACGGCGAGAAGGGACAGGACTCGGGAAAATCGGTGCATGGTTCAGCCCAGGCGAATGGCGGAGCGTTGTTTGTAGAGCTGGTCGATCTCGGCTTCCAGCGAGCCGATCTGCCGCTGCATGCTGTTGATCTCGGCGTTCAGGGTGTCGAGCCGCGCGGCGCTGGCGCTGCTGCGCTCGGCGGCAGCCACCTTGCGCCATTCCTGCTGCTTGGTGCGGGCGTTGGCCAGCTTGTCGCGCAGGAACACCAGGTTGGCGTCGACCTTGGCCAGGCGCTGCTGGGCATGGACCCTCTGCACCCGCTTGGCGGCGATGTCGCGCTGGATCATCGCGATGCTCTGGCGGTCGTCGGCAATCACCGTGCGCGCGGTACGGCTCAGGTCCTGCAGCTCGAGGTTGTCCTTGCGCACATCGGCGATGGCCACGTCGAGACGCTGTTCGGCATTGGCGTACTGGCTGCGGCGCTGGTCGAGGTAGTAGTTGGCGCCCATCCCGACGCCGCAGCCGACCACCGCCGCGGTGGCCATGCAGGCGCCCTTGCGGTCCGGGTTGGCCAACTGGCAGGCCAGCACGCCGACCACCGCGCCGCCGGCGCAGGCCTGCCAGCCGGACTTGCTGAAGAACTGCGCCGAGCTGCTGTTGGCCAGCCGCGGGTCGGTCTGTCCTCCCCCGGGAGCGCCCAGGGTCTGGCAGCCCGCCAGCAGCAGGGCAAGGGTTGCCCAAGCGATTCGTTTAGCCGTGAACGAGGCCACCATCATGTCTAGTCTCGCCTTCTCCGATCAGAGGGTTTTGCAGGATTGCAGCCAGTGGGCGCGCGCCACCTTGCCGTTCTTCAGGTAGGTGCGCAGGTTGTTCCAGTGGGTGTCGAGGTAACTGCGCAGGTTGCTCTTGCCCCGCGCAGCCAGCTGTTGCGCGACCAGGCCGACCTGGGGTTCGACGGTCGCCGGACTGTAGTTCAGGGCGGTGCCGACCACACTGTCGGCGTAGTAGTTGAGCATGAAATCGAGCACCTTGCGATGGCCGTCCAGCTGCTCCCGGCGCGCCTCGCAGCGGGCCTGGGGCTCCGTGCCGCCGGCGCCGCAGCTGCGACTGTAATTGCCTTCGAGGGTGTCGAGGAAGAGCCCGTCGTCTTTCAGCTTGGTGCAGAGGAAGGCGCCCAGCTGCAGCTCGGAACGGATCGCCTGGTCGCGCTGTTCGTCGCGCGCCTGGGTGTTGGCGCGCAGGTCGCTGCGCAGTTTCTCCAGCTGCTGCTTGAGCGCATCGTCCTGCACGCCTTCGGCGAGGCTGGCGATCCGGGTCGCCGGGTCCTGGCCGGCCGGGCGCTCGCCGGATTCCGCCGAGGCCTCGGGGCGGGGCACGCCGAGCTTCTTCCAGTCGGCCTCGACCTGCTTGATCCGCTCGCGGGAGGTCAGCGCCGGCGCCACCAGGGCGGGGCGGAAACCGCTGGTCTTCAGGCGGTTCTGCGCGCTGCCGTCGCCGGCGTAGTAGGGCTGCTCCTGGCGCAGCGCAGTGCGCAGCTCGGCCTGCGGGGTCAGGTAGTTGCCGCCGCGCAGGATGTAGCCGCCGGCCTGGCCGTGCTGGCGGTCCAGCTTGTTCAGGTGGAAGGGCTCGAAGAGCATCTCGTCGACGTTGCCGAGCACGTCGTGCAGGCCGAGCGGATTGGGCTTGAGCAGGCCGGCCAGCTGCAGCTTGCCGTTGGCCGATTGCGCACCGGCGAACCAGGCATAGGCGTTGATCCCCTCCGGCATGGGGAAACGGACGTCGCGGAACTCCGCCTGGGACACCGCCAGGCCGCCGCGTGCGGCGAACTCCCACTCGACCTCGGTGGGCAGGCGCAGGAAGCCGGCCACGCCGTCCTCCCTGGGCAGCTTGTCCGCGGCGTTCTGGCGCAGCCAGAGGTTGTAGCGGTCGGTGAAGGCGACCGCGTCGAACCAGCTCACCCCGGTCTGCGGCAGGCGCAGCTGGGCCGAGGGCTCGGGGCACTGGCCGTCCATCACGGCGTGGTACTGCAGCTCGTTGACCTCGTACTTGGCCAGCAGGTAGTAGCGCCCCGGCGCGGGCTTGGCGACGCTGAAGCTGCCGGCAATGTGGGTCGGCCGCGCCTGCTCGAGGTAGCCCCATTCCTCGCTGTCCTGGCCCAGGGTGATCGCGTAGTCGTCGAGCGGGCTGGCCATCGGCACGCGCACCTGGCGCCAGGCCATGGCGCCGCCGCAGGGCATCGGCAGGATCACGTCGCCGTCCTGCGGCTGCGGATTGTAGTACTTCGCGTCCCAGGCCGCCGCGGCCGGCAGGCTGGCCAGCGCCGCCGCCAGTCCCAGCGCGGCGGCCGGCGCACGCCGCCGCTCAGAGATCCCGCAGGCTCTCGGCCGGTTGAATGTGAATCGCACGATACCCTCCTAGCGCCGCCACCAGGCTGGCGATCAGCAACGCACTGGCGAAGGCCAGCAGAATGTGCAGGTTTTCCAGCCGGCAGACGAAGGCGTCGGCGGCCAGGTTGGCGCCCAAGGCCCGGTTGAACACCGTGCTGCCGGCCAGATAGGCCGCATAGCCCACACCGAAGGCCAGGCAGGTGAGCAGCACCGCCTGTACCACCACGTAGGCGCCGACCGCGGCGCGGCGGAAGCCGAGCAGGCGCAGCAGGGCGAGATCCCTGCGCTTGCGGTCGATGTTGGCGAGGAAGGCCCCGGCCAGCGAGGCGACGCAGCCGATCGCCGCGGTCCAGGCGATCACCGCGAAGATCAGCCCGAGCACCCGGTCGACGGCCTTCACCGACTCGATCTCGCGCAGCCGGGTGGAGGTCTCGATGCGCTCCCCCTCCAGCCAGCCGGCGACCGGCGCGACGGCATCCAGGCTGCTCGCATAGACCCGGGCGCGGGCATAACGTTCGCGCGGCGGCGCCGACCGGCCGCTGGCGAAGCCGAGCGCGGGCACCGCGAAACCGTCGCGAAAATCCTCCATGGCCACCAAGAGGTCCAGCGAGACCAGCAGCGCTGGCCGCGGGAAGGCCGTCTCGGGGAGCACCCCGGCGACCGTCACCTCGCGCTGGCCGCGCTCGCTGTTGCCGTCCAGCTTGCGCAGCACCACGAGGCGCAGGCGCTCGCCGCCGCTCGTCTCCAGCTTGCGCGCCGCGCTGGCGCTGAGCAGCACCCGGTCGCCGTCCGGCGGTGCGAGCTGTGCGCCCAGCAAGGGGTCGCCGGGACCGCTGGGGATAACTTCGGCATCGGCGACGAAGCGCTGGTTATCCACCATGAGGTCGGCCTGGGCGTTCAGCGAGCGGGTCAGCGGCATGACGAAGCCGACCCCCGGCTGCGCGGCGAGGCGCGCGAACCAGGCGCGGTCCAGGTCGTGGTTGCCGAGCAGGCGGATCTCCAGGTTGCGCGGGTCGTCGAGCAGTTCGCCGCGCAGCTGCGAGACCACCCCGTGCTTGAGGCCGAACAGCAGCAAGAGCGGCGCGATCACCGCCACCAGCGAGGCGACTATGCACAGCGACACCTTGCGGTCGTGCCAGAGGTCGCGGGTCGCCAGAGCAGCGAGCAGGCGCCAGCCGGGGCGTGCGTCAGGCCGCATCGCGAAACACCGTGCCGCCACCGTCGCCCTGCTCCGCCACGCCGACCAGCCGGCGGATCGCGCAGGCGCGCAGCAGGCCCCAGTCGTGGCTGACCAGGAGGGTGGCGATGCGCAGGCGCTGGGTGGTCTCGACGATCAGCTCGAACAGCCGGCGCGCCTGCAGCGGGTCCAGCGCGGCGGTAGGCTCGTCGGCCAACAGCAGGTCCGGCTCGTGGGCGATGGCGCGGACGAAGGAGGCGCGCTGGCGCTCGCCGATCGACAGCTGGGCGGGTTTCTTGTGCAACAGCGGCTGCAGCCCCAACTGTTCGATGGCCTCCTCCACCCGCTCGCCGCTGGCCGGCAGGCCGAGCATGCGCCGCGGCAGTTCGATGTTGCGCCGCACGTCGAGAAACGGCAGCAGCCCGCCGCTCTGCGGGACGAAGCCGAGGCGCTGGGCGCGCAGGTCGGCGAGGCGCGCCTGGCGGTCCTCGCGCAGCAGGGCGGCGATGTCGAGCGGCGCGGTGCCCTCCCCGCCGGTCAACTCGTAGCGGTCGAGGCATTCCGGGCGGAGGATCAGGCCGATCATTTCCAGCAGGGTGCTCTTGCCGCAGCCGCTGGCGCCGGTGATCGCCGCCACCTCGCCGCGCGCCAGCGACAGGCGCGGCAGGAGGATGCGGTAGGTGCCGCGGTGGATGGCGAGGTTTTCGATGTGGAGCATGGGGGGAGTCATGGTCTGTTCACATGCTCCAAGCAAACGCGACTGGGTTGTCTATGGGGGCTGGCAAAAGCTTTTGGTGCCGAGCCGGGGCGCTTTCCTTGGCTGAAGCGACAGATTTCGCCTTGTACGGCGAGTCACTTTCTCTTTGCGCGCGCAAAGAGAAAGTAACCAAAGAGAAAACGCGCCCGATCATCCGGCCCCGGCTACGCCGGGGTTCCCTCCCTCCGGCGCCGCTCCGGGGGCCGCCGTACAAGGGGCATCCATGCCCCTTTACGGCTCTCGCCGCATCCATGCGGCTCGCCCCCTCCACAACGCCTGCGCTCGGCCTTCTGAACGGGAGCGGGGAGTTGCTTGCAAGTCTGGCATCACGCTTGAAAAAGCTTTTCGCTCTTCGCTTTTCTTCTACGGAGGTGGGCACAACACCTATTCCCCCTTCATCAGGCCGAGCGGAGTCGGCATGGAAGGGGCCGAGCGGCAGGGATGCCGCGAGAGCCACGAGGGCCATGGATGGCCCTTCGTGGCGTGCCCCTGGAATGACGACGGAGCGAGGGAACCCCGGCGCAGCCGGAGCCTGATGACGGGGGTGGCCTTCTTTTTGGTTACTTTTTCTTGGCCAAACAAGAAAAAGTGACTCGCCGTACAAGGCGAAACCTGTGGCCTCAGCCGAGGAAAACACCCGGCCCGGCACCATTCCCCTCCCGCCAACCCCCACCAAACCCAAGATCAAGGCAACGCCTCCAACGGCACCGGATACACATGATCCCGCGCATCGCTCCCCTCGGCCAGGGACACCCAGCGGTCGGCGTCGGCGTTGTACTTCTGGTAGTACTTGAGCTTGGTGTTCAGCCGGCGGATGAACTTCTCCTGCTCCAGCCCCTCCATACCCTTCCAGGTCTCCTCGTCGAGGCTGAGCACCTCGCTGAGGTACGGCAGGCCCTCCAGGTACTCGGCCATCAGGCCTATCTCGGCCAGAGTGGCGGACTTGCCGCCCTTCTGCAGCTGGTTGGGGTCCTTGCCCATGGTCGCGGCCACCGAGCGCAGGCGCTCGAACATCTCGTTGGGCGAGATCAGGCCCTCGTTGGCGGCGTCGGCGATTTTCTTGACCACTTCGCTGAGGTCGCTGAGCTGGGCCTTGGTCAGCAGCACGCGGACCTCGGTGGTTGGCACGTTCTGTTTGACGAAGTCGCGGTCGCCGATCCAGGCATGGAACACCGGCGGCGCGCTGGCCCCGGTGACGTCGCCGAGGTAGGCCAGGCGCATCGCGTGGCCGAGCTTGGCGGTGTCTTCCAGCAGGGGGTCGCCGGCCGGCTTGCCCTTCTTGCCGTAGTCGGCGTCGGCGCCGAGGGCGCTGCCGGCGGCCCGCTCGCCGCGGTAGGCGGCCTTGACCTGGCCGGTGATGGCGGCAGCCAGGGCGTCGATCTTGCGCCCGAAGTTATCCACATCGCCGGCATCCACCGGGTAGTACAGCGGCTTGTTGAGGACCGGGTTGTTCGACAGGTCGCGGTACTGCGCCTCGGCCGAGGCATGGTCCTTCGCTCCGCTCGGGGTCTTCAGGTGCAGGCTGTAGATGGCCACGCCGCGATGCTTGGCCTCCAGGCGCACCTGGGCGGCGTCGAGGCCGGTGGCGGACAGCGGATCGTCGCCGTTCAACGCGCCGGCGTCGGTGACCAGCACGAGGTAGCGGGCGCCGAACTGGGTCCAGTCGATGCCGTCCAGGGCCTTCATGACCCCGGCGTAGGCATCCTCGTCGAAGCGGCTGCTGGAGACGGTGGCCGGCTTCAGCGCCGCCATCCTGGCGAGGAAGTCCTCGCCGCCCTGCACCTGGGCCGGATCGACGTAGAGCTTGCTGACGTACTCCAGCGCCGGCACTTCCTTGATGTTGGAGCGGTAGGCGACCAGGCCGAACTTGACCTGCTCGAGCAGCTTTTCCTGCTCGATGTGCTGGTAGATCTTCTTGATCGCCTCGCGGGTGCGGTCGATGTACGGCCCCATGGAGATGGTCGAGTCGATGACGAACACCACCGCGGCGCTGAAGCCCTTCAGGGTGTTCACCTCGCCGGCCTTGTCCTGGGCGAGCTGTTCGGCGCTCTTCGGCGCGGCGGCGGTCACCGAGGCGACCTCCAGCTCGCGCACCTGGAAGCCCTTCTCGGTCATGACTTCCCGAGCATTGAGCACCGGCAGCAGGTAGAAGCGCTTGGCCAGATCGACGGCGTAATCCGGTTCGCGGGCGACCACGGAGGCATCGCGGCCCTGGCTGGCCAGGTTGGCGCGGATCGGCTTGAGCAGCTTGCCGGGGTCGTCCTGGGCGAAGAGCTTGTCGAGGGTCTCGCGCTGGCGGAAGAACAGCAGCGGCTCGCGCCCGGCCGGGTTGGTCAACGCGAGGGTCATCTGCATCTTCCACTCCACCGAGCAGCCGGCGTCGATCCAGCCGAGGGTCTTACCGTAGCTGTCCGGGCCGACCTTGAGCCATTCGGCGTCGCCGACCTGCTGGCGCTGGTACACGTAGAAGCGGGTGAAGGCCGGTTGCGGCTTGCCGTCGGCCGCGCCGGCCGTAGCGCCGAGGCGGCAGCTGGGGGTGGTCAGCACGCGCTGGTAGAGGGTCTTCTTGCCGGCCTGCAGCAGGGGCTTGTCGTCGGCCGCCAGCGCCGGACCGGCACAAGCGCCCAGCAGCAGGCCGCCGAGCACCGCCATCTCACGCCACATCGTCTTTCTCCCGCGCGGGTTCATGGTTTCAGGGCCTCCAGGCGCTTCTTGGCTTCCGCGTTGCCGGCGTCGTTGGCCAGCGCGATCTCGTACCAGTAGGCCGCGGTCTCGGCATCGGCGGCCTCGACGCAGCCGCCGGCGGCGAAGCTCTGCGGGTCGTACTCGCGGGCGTAGGCCAAGGCAATGGCGGCATCGCCGGCCTGGGCCTTGTGCGCGTAGAGCCGCTGCACCACGCCGCAGCGCTTGGCCTGCTTGGCGGCGGCGATCGTTTCCAGCACCTGGGCGCTGGTCGGACCCGACTTCAGGCAGGCCTGGATGAAGGTCAGGTCGTCGCCGCTCTCCGCCAGCGCGCTGGCGGCACAGGCGCCGGCCTCGCCGGCGGCGGCAGCGGCCGGCGTTGCAGCCGGGGCCGGGGCCGGGGCCGGGGCCGCCGCCACGGGCGTCTGCGTCTGCGGACGCAGGACGAAGTACCAGTAGCCGGCCAACCCGACGCCGAGCAGCAGCGCCAGCCCGACAACGAACGGCAGCCAGCGGACGGGCTGGCGCGGCTTGGGTGTCGGCGCGGCGCGGAACTCTTCGTCGCGCTCGGCGACCAGCGGACTGTCGACCGGCGCCGGCTCGGCGAGCTCCACGACCGGCGGCTCCGGTTCGGGCTCCGCTACGACCGGCGGCGCAGGCGGCCGCTCGTCCGGCTGCGGGTGGCCGACCGCCGGCGAGGACAGGAGATTGCCGACGATGCGCAGCACGCCGCCGTCGCTCTGTCCGGCCGCGCGCAGCTGCAGCCGGTAGACCATCTTCGGGTCGCGGACCAGGGGATCGACCAGCCAGGGGCCGACCGCGCCGAACAGCGCCTCGTCGCGGCGCTCCAGGCCGTCGAGGGCGTGCCAGACCGGCAGGCTGTCCCAGCCGCCGCCGGCCTCCAGGTAGAGGCTGTCCTGGTTGCGCAGCACGCTCAGTTCAAGGCCCTCGGTGCCGCCCGGCCAGCCGTGCACGGTCAGCTCGCCATGCCCGGGTTGGCCGCCGGCGGCGGCCGTCAGTTCGATTCTCAGCATGCGTCAGTCTGTCCGTGCCGATTGAAAGGTGGCGAGGATCCGCCCCAGCGCTTCGTTCTGTTCGAGGGAGATTTCCCGGCCGGCGCTGTGCCCGGCATTCTCCTCGGCGATCCGCGCCAGGGCCACCAGCCAGTCGCCGACGTAGCGCCGGGTGTAGTCGAGGGGCTGCTCCGCCAGGCGCGGCAGCTGGCCGCGGGCGATCGGCGGCGGCGCCTGGAACAGCTTGGTGCCGCGCTCGATGCGGCTGTCCGGGCGCAGCTCGAGGGGCTGTTCGATGTAGCCCAGCCAGCCGATGAAGTCGCCGAGCACGGTCTTCGCCGTGAGCACCTGGCGCCCGGCGAGCTGCTCGCGCTTGGTGCCGACCTGCTCGGTGCTGACGATGGCCCGCAGCAGGCGCTGCTCCAGGCCGAGCCGGCTGGCGCCGGTGACCAGTTCGTCGACCAGGGCCTCCACCGCCGGCTTGGCGAAGCCCAGGTAGCTCATCAGCCGCACGTCCTCGGGCAGGTGGCGCAGGTGGCCGATCCACTCGCGCAGCACCGCCTGGGCGAAGCGCGCATCGCTGCCGCGGGACTGTCGCGCCGTTCCCGTCGGGCCGGCGGCGAGCGGTTCGTTGTCGCCGAAGGGGTCGAAGGTGTCGTCGCTATCCAGGTCGAGGCCCAGGTTGAGCGCACTCCCCGGCGGGGTGCCGCCCGGCAGCAGGGGGCTGCCGGCCGTCGGCGACGGCGCGTCGTCCTCGTCGCCGGCGCGCAGGTAGAGCGCGCGCAGCAGGTCGTCGGGCAGCTGTATGCGCTGCAGGAGTTCGCCGAGCAGGATGCGCCGCGGCCACAGGGTATCGGAGATCTGCTTGGCGATCCGCCGCTTGCGTTCCAGCTCGCCGGCACCTTCGGCCTGGAACCAGTGGCCGAGGCGATTTTCCAGCAGGTGCAGGACCGCCTCCAGCTGCTCGCCGATCCGCCCCTGCTTGACCTCGCGCAGGGCGACCTGGCGCAGGTAGCGGCCGATCCGCCCCATGCCGCCGTCGTTCAGCGCCAGCATGGCGTCCCAGGCCTCTTCGGGGTCGCGGATGTGACGCCGGACCGTCTCGTCCTCGCAGAAGGTCTGGCGCATCAGCGCCAGCGGCTCGCGCGCGGGCTCGTGGATGGCCACTTCCTGGCCGTCCTGGAGGTCGAGGAAGGTCACCTTGAGGCGCGGCTTGCGCACCAGGAAGCTGTTGTCGAACGGCCGGCCGCCGGCCCAGTCCTGCAGCCAGGCGTACTGGCCGAAGCGCTCGAGCATGGTCATCTTCATCATGCCGCCGCTGCCCCAGCCCAGGCGCAGCAGGTCCTCGCCCTTGTCCAGGTCGCTGCCGACGCGCATGTCGAACATGGTGATCGCCCACAACAGGCCCGGCTTGCGCCGCGCCCGCTCGGCCGGCGTCTCGCCCTGGGTCTTGTCGATCCAGCGGCTCAGCACCGGGCCGACGCTGGTGACGTCGGACTGCTTGTTGGACGGCGTGCAGACGATCAGCACGTTCATTTCCTGGCTGTCGGTATAACGCTCGAACAGGTAGGCGACCTTGCCGCGCAGGATGAGCTGCGCCACCGGGTTGCTGTCTTCGCTGTTCACCGCGCGACGCACGTCGTCCAGCGACTCGACGCCGAGCCGGCCGCGATAGCCGGGGAAGTCGAGCAGGTCGACCTCTTCGAACAGGGGCTCGCTGGTCGGCTCGACCAGCGGGAAGACCAGCTCGGCGGTGAGCGCCGCGAGCTGCGCCAGGGTCAGCTCGACCTCGCCGCGCAGCGCGCCGTCCCGCCAGGGGCGCACGGCGATGCGCCGGTCGCTGTCCCGGCCGAGGCGCTCGAGCATGTCCACGTTCATGATGCTGTCGGCCTGCGACAGCCCGCCCTGCGCCGTGGGCCGCACCAGCGCGGTCAGCGGCGCGAAGACCCGCTCGGCGTGGCCGAGGCTGGCTAGGGCGCGGGCGAAGGTCAGGTAGGCGTCGCTGAGTTCGGGAATCTCGCCCCAGAAGATCGAGAACAGCCGGGCGCGGTCCTCCGGCGCCAGGTTCGGCGCCAGCTCGACTGCGGCCGGCCAGTAATAGCCGCCCAGCGCGCCCAGCGAACCCGGAAAGCTGCCCTGCAGGTAGTCCCACAGCGCCACCACGGCGTCCGCGTCGACGCCCGGTACCGGGGACGGCTGGCGGCGCTTTTCCAGGTCGCGGAGCAGCTGGCGGATCGCCGTTTCGTCGAGGCGGTAGCGGACCTTTTCGGTGTTGAAGTCGTTGAAGAAGGAGTTGGCCAGGACCTTGGCCAGCTCGATCTCGGCGAACAGCTTGAGTTCCAGCGGGCACTCGGCAGGCCCCGGCCGGGCGGTACGGCTGAAGCGCGTCACCAGGCCGGTGGCCTCCTTGCCGCCGCCCGGCGGGTTGACGTGGGTGAGGAAGTCCAGGCGGTCGCCGCCCAGATCGGTCTCCAGCTTGCCGTTGACGCCGGCCGCCAGGCTGGAAATCAGGTAGGACTTGCCGGCCTGGGAGAGGCCGAAGAAGCCCACCGTCATCGGCAGCGCGGACACCGCGCCGAGGCGCCGCGCGGTATTGCGCACGCGGCGCAGGCTGAGGATCAGGTCGTCAGCCTCGTTGTCCAGGCGCGGGGCGAAGCGGCGCACCTCGTCGATCCAGCGGATCGCCTCGCCCGCCCCGCGGTGGACAGCGGACCAGCGTTGCGACAGCTGCTCAGGATTAGTCATTTGCGAAATACGCTTCCACTGTCGAGCCAGTATTGGGATTCGCCCAGCCCGGCATCGGGCAGGGTGTTGAGCTTGAGGCGCACATGGGCGCGGCTGACCGAGCCGCTGTCCGATTCCACGCCGAGCAGCTCGAAACGCTCGCTGCCCTCGGCCGGGTTGCGCGACGGCTTGATGCCCAGGCGCACCTTGAGCACCAGTCCCTTGGACGCCATTTCCTCGCGCAGTTTCGGGCTTTCGATGCCGAGAATGTACAGGGGCGCGGCCGACCAGCGCTCGCAGGCCAACTGGCGAAAGCCCAGGCGCATGGTGCCGCGCATGTCGAAGGCGGTGTCCGCCAGGCGGTAGTCGGGGTCGTCCAGATCGATGTCTCGATAGTAGACGTTGCTGTCCTTGAGGACGTTGTTGTTGTCGATCAGCCCCAGCTGCCTGAGCGTCGAGTAGGACTTGAAGGCCGCCACGCGGAAGTAGAAGTTCGGCAGACGCAGGCTGCGGCTCAGCAGGCAGAGCATGGCGCCGACCGCCGCGGTGGTCTTCGGGTCCTCGATGCGGTCGAGCTTGTTGAACGGGTACCAGCCGCCGGTGCGGTACTGGTTGAGCGACAGGATGCGCCCCGGCGGCAACGGCAGGAGTTCGCGGAACAGCGCCTGCACGCCGGGCAGGCACGACGGCCGGCCGGTGAGCAGGAGCACGTCGCAGGGATAGCTGTGCACCACCTCGCAGAGCGCCTGGATGGTCTTGCCGATGCTCATCCGGTCGCCGATGAAGGCTTCGTGGATGCGCCGCAGGCTGACGTCCAGGGGGGTGGCGAGGATGTCGAAGGGCGCCGCCTCGTTGCCCAGCTGGCGGCGCACGGCGCCGGCGACGTAGTCGAGCACGTCCTCGGTGGGGCGCTCGCCGAGCAGTTCGCCGAAGGTGGCGCTGACCCGGCTGCCCGGCTCCAGCGGGTCGTACTGCTCGTAGGCCTTGAGCAGGCGCAGGCCGATGGGGCCGAACACCTGCAGGGTCAGCTGCTGGCGCAGCACGGCTTCCTGCACCGCCAGCGTTTCGCTGCCGATCAGCCGCGACAGCAACGCCTCGGGCGTGGCGACGCCGGCCCTGGACAGCGCCTCGCGCAGCGCCGGCAGGACGAACTGGCGGATCACGTCGAGCAGGATGTCGTCGCCGGCGACCTTGAAGCCGTCGCGAAAGCGCTGTTCGGGGCTGATGTAGACGTTGCCGCCGACCCCGTCGTCGAGGCGGTATTCGGTGATCACCAGATCCGTGGTGCCGCCGCCGATGTCGATCGAGGCGATGGTCAGACGGTCCCGGTGCGGCTGGTCCGGCCGCGCCATGGCGGCGAAGAACTCCTCCGAGCGTCCGGCGAAGTTGTTCTGGGTCTCGTTGAACAGGTAGACCACCTGCCCGCAGGTGGCCTCGTCCCACTGCACATGGACCTCGGGGAACCAGGGCCAGGCGGTCTCGCGGCTCTTCGGGTCCTTGAGGTCGACGGGATCGTCCTCGGGATGCCAGCCGAGGCTCTTCCAGACCAGGCCGATGGCCTGCTCCATGCACTTGGCGAAGATCTCGCGCTCGGGCTTGGGCATCGACGGCGGCACGGTGAGGATGATCGAGCGCAGATGGCGCGGCACCCGCGAGTGGCTCATGCGCAGGCGCTGCGAGGGGCTGTTGATCTGCATCAGCGCCTGGCCGAGGACCTCGGAGAGCATGAAGGTCATCAGCGAGCTGCGCGAATAGTGCGGGTGGAACACCGGCATGCGCTCGTCGAAGGGCAGGCTGTAGAGCGCCTGGCCCTTCTCGTTGATCAGCCCGGCCACCGGCGCGGCGGTGGCGTGCGGCTCGCTCTCGGTGCGCAGCGCGGCGCAGTTGAAGCGCCAGCCCGGCTCGTAGCCGTCCTCGTCCCACAGGTAGCGCTTGGGACTCGACAGCCCGGTCGAGCCCTCGGTGCCGCGCCGGCGCCCGGCCAGGCGCCCGGCCTCGCGGCCGACGCGGGCGATGGTCGGCCACAGGAAGGCCTCGCGACGGCCGCTCTGCACCGAGAAATGGTCCTTGCCGAACATCGCCTGGGCGAACTCGACGCGGCTCTCGAAGGGCTCCGGATAGACCTGCTCGGGGCGGGTCAGGTCGCGCAGCTCCAGCTCGTAGCGCTTGCTCAGGCCGTCGTTCTCCTGCGGATGGTCCTCGATCAGGATGCCGCAGGTGCGCGAGTTGCCGACGTCCAGCACCATGTCCACCGGGATCGCCTTGTGCACGTCGCTGTCGCGGTTGGAGACCACCTTGAGTTCCGGCACCGGCAGGTGCGTGCCGAGCAGATGCAGCAGGTTGAGGTAGTGGGCCTGGTGGTGAAGCTGCTCGCACTCGGCCTGGATGTCGTCGGGCTGCATGCGCAGCGGCGGCAGTCGCGCCTGCTCGCTGAACACCTCGCGCAGCCAGCCGTCGATCCAGCCGAGGTCGAGGAACCAGCCCATCTCGTCGGCCCGGTGGGCCAGCGCGAAACTGGCGCCGGCGCGGACGTCGTCGCGGGTCGGCGCCAGGTAAGTGGTGGCCTCGCGGCTGTCGAAGACCTTGGTGTCGAAGGCGAAGGTGACGCGGTGGGTGTTGCCGTCCGGGTCCTCGCCCTCGCCGAGTTCGACGACGCGCACCCGCGACCAGTTGCTCGGGCCGTCGTCGAAGCGCCGCGGCGGGCTGCAGCGAAAGAACGGCAGGGGCAGCCAGAGCCCCTTGAACAGGCGCAGCGAATCCTCGACGGCCACGGCGAAAGCGGGCGTCACCGCCCTGCCGGGCTCGGCCGGATGATGGAAGGCGTTGCTGCGCGGATCGAACAGCAGGCGAACCAGCGGGCCGTCGCTGCGCGGCCGGACGAATTCGCCGGCCGGCTCGCGGCGCAGTTCCAGTTTGACGGCGAAATCCAGGAACTGGATGCCGCTGCCCATGATCAGGGTGATCCTGTCTTCGTAATCGGTCTTTTCCGGAAACATGCTGCTGTGCTCGCCTCAGTGGCCGCCCTGGCGGATCGACATGGGGAATTCCTGATCGCCGTAATGGCCGGTGCAGTCCGCCGCGCTGCGCGCATCCGGCTTGCAGGTCACCTCCGGCAGACGATAGCGGCTGCCGTCGCTGCAGGCCGCCTGTCCCTGGCTGGCGATCGACAGGTTGCCGCCCTGCATCGAGGCGTTCACCGCGCCCGAGCATTGCACGCCGTCGTCGCGGCGGATACTGACCCGCCCCTTGCCGTCCTTGAAGTCGTAGCCCAGTTGCAAAGGCTTGCCGGTCTTGGCGTCCTGGATGCCGGCGCCGGCCTGCCAGTTGCCGTCGAGGAAGCCGGTCGAACCGCTGCTGCGCGCCTCGGGCGGGATACTCATGGGTTTGGCGGCGTCCCCTTTCTTGGACGGTTCATCCTGCTGCCCCTCCTGGCCCTTCGCATTTTTTTCGTCGAGTTGTGGCGGAACCGGCGGCTTCGACAGGTCTTCGGGTTTCGGTTCGGACTGCGTTTCCGGGACGGGCGGTTGCTCCTCCGCCGCGGACTTGTCCAAGGCGGATTGGTCGGCACCGGCATCGTCCGCCGCGAGATCGCCCGCCGACGCCTCGTCGGCCGGCAGCTCCTCGACGGCCGTGGCTTCGCCCGGTACCGCCAGCTCTTCTCCTTCCACCCCGGTCGCATCGACTCCGGCGACACCGGCATTGCCCAGGGTACCTGTCACCCCCACGGCGCCCTCGCGCAGGTGGACATCCGGCGGAGTCTTTTCTTCGGCCGGCAGACCGGGCAGGTCGACATGGGACAGTTCGAACGGCAGTTCGACGTTCGGCGCGCAGGCACGCATGAGAAACAGCAGCAACAGCAGGAGCAACGGCAGCAGCAGCAACCACAGCCAGCGCCGCCAGCGGGATTTTTCGGCGACGACAGGTGCCGCCGGCGGCGGCAACGCCGCGTCCGCCGCGACGGCCGCGGTCGGCCCAGCCGCCTGCAGACAGGACAGCGGATCGGGTAGCTGGGGGGCCTCGTGCTGGGTGAATCCCCAGAAGGTGATCACCGGCTTGCCGTCCACCAAATAGACGTGGTTGGCATCGGGGAACTGCAGGGCCTTTTCCAGAAGGCGGCCGAAGACCTGCTTTTCCCGGTTCTGCGCATCGTTGCGCATGCTTTCGCCGGTGGCGCGCAGTTGGGCCTGCATCGCCTCGAGCTGGGCATGGGCCTGCACGCGCTCCTCCGGAGTGGCGGCCGACCAGGGCACCACATCGCCATCGACCGGTGCGTACCAATCGATGCGATCGCCGGTTTCGTTGGACTGCGGGATCGCCAGGCAGTCGGCCGCTTCGCGGCGCATCTTCAGGCGGATGGCTTCGCGCAGTTGCAGCGCCACGCCATGGACCGGCTGGCCGTCGACGCCCAGAGCCCTGAATTCCCGCAGCGTACCCGTACGAAGCAATGCACCTGGCATTCTGGTTATCCTTTTTCCCGGCCGCTCGGTGGAGTTCCGGCCTTGTTGAACGATGTCGATGCTTCCGACGCAGCCCCATCCATCGGGCAGGCTTGCTTGCCACTGCTCCGCCTTGTCGCGAAGCTTCCGAGCAAGTCTGTCGCATGGACGAAGCGAATGGACCCAGCGTTTCGAGGTCGACCAGCGACGACTCCCGCAGCCCGGAGCGGGCCGAGCGACGGGTCCGGGCGAATCGACACGCCTGCCGCTTGGAAAGCGTGCAGCATCGCTCATTTTCGCCCGGCCGCCACCGTGGAAGCAAACCTGCCCGCCCCGCTCCGGACAAGCCCTGCCTGCCCTGAAGAGGGACGAAAAATCGGGATGCGCGAGCGTCTGGATAATGGAGGTCGGCAGAAACGCCGGATCGATCGACTCTTCGACAACGGAATGCCCGGACCGTGCGGACCCCGCCCTGTCGGAGCGGGACGGCAGCGCTCCGGGAACACGGCGGCTTGCGGATCGTCGGCCAAGCACCCCGCCGGAGGTGCCAAGAAAAAAGGGTAGCCTTGGCTACCCTTTCGTCGTCGTGCGAAGCGGTGTCGAACTCAGTGACGGCCGTACTTCTTGCGCAGCTCGCTGACGGTGCGCAGCTGAGCGGCAGCCTCGGCCAGACGAGCGGAAGCGGAACTGTAGTCGAACTCCGCCCCCTTCTCGCTGAGCGCCTTCTGGGCGGCCTTGACGGCTTCCTGAGCGGCAACCTCGTCCAGATCCTTGGCACGGGTCGCGGTATCGGCGAGGACTTTCACCAGGTTCGGCTGCACTTCGAGGAAGCCGCCGGAGATGTAGAAGATTTCCTCGTCGCCGCCCTGCTTGATCACACGCACCGGACCGGGCTTGAGATCGGTCAGCAGCGGCGCGTGACCCGGGAGGATGCCCACGTCGCCCATGTGGGCGTGGGCGATGACCATTTCCACCAGGCCCGAGAACAGCTCTTCTTCCGCGCTGACGACGTCGCAATGGACTGACATAGCCATATTCATGCCTCGGTTAGCAGGCGGCGCCACCGAGGTGGCGACCGCCTGGTCGAGCGCCCGCTAGCGGGCGCGCCAGGTTACAGTTTCTTGGCCTTCTCGATGGCTTCGTCGATGCCGCCCACCATGTAGAACGCCTGCTCCGGCAGATGGTCGTAGTCGCCCTTGAGGATGCCGGCGAAGCCGCGGATGGTTTCCTTCAGCGATACGTACTTGCCCGGAGAACCGGTGAAGACTTCGGCCACGAAGAACGGCTGGGACAGGAAGCGCTGGATCTTACGGGCACGGGACACCAGCTGCTTGTCGGCTTCGGACAGTTCGTCCATGCCGAGGATCGCGATGATGTCTTTCAGCTCCTTGTAGCGCTGCAGCACGTACTGCACACCGCGGGCGGTGTCGTAGTGCTCCTGGCCGATCACCAGCGGATCCAGCTGACGGGAGGTGGAGTCCAGCGGGTCGACGGCCGGGTAGATACCCAGGGAGGCGATGTCGCGGGACAGTACCACGGTGGCGTCGAGGTGGGCGAAGGTGGTCGCTGGGCTCGGGTCGGTCAGGTCGTCCGCAGGAACGTAGACGGCCTGCACGGAGGTGATCGAGCCGGTCTTGGTGGAGGTGATGCGCTCTTGCAGAACGCCCATTTCCTCGGCCAGAGTCGGCTGGTAACCCACCGCGGACGGCATACGACCCAGCAGCGCGGACACTTCGGTACCGGCCAGGGTGTAACGGTAGATGTTGTCGACGAACAGCAGCACGTCGCGGCCTTCGTCGCGGAACTTCTCGGCCATGGTCAGGCCGGTCAGGGCCACGCGCAGACGGTTGCCCGGCGGCTCGTTCATCTGGCCGTAGACCAGGGCCACCTTGTCGAGAACGTTGGAGTCCTTCATCTCGTGATAGAAGTCGTTACCTTCACGAGTACGCTCACCCACGCCGGCGAACACGGAGTAACCGCTGTGTTCCATGGCGATGTTGCGGATCAGCTCCATCATGTTCACGGTTTTGCCCACGCCGGCGCCGCCGAACAGGCCGACCTTGCCGCCCTTGGCAAACGGGCACACCAGGTCGATCACCTTGATGCCGGTTTCCAGCAGGTCGTTGCCGCCAGCCTGGTCCGCGTAGGACGGAGCGGCACGGTGGATGGTCCAGCGCTCTTCCTCGCCGATCGGGCCGGCTTCGTCGATCGGGTTACCGAGAACGTCCATGATCCGGCCGAGAGTGGCCGTGCCGACCGGCACGGAGATACCGGTACCGGTGTTGTTCACGTTCAGGCCACGCTTGAGGCCTTCGGTAGAACCCATGGCGATCGAACGAACGATGCCGTCGCCCAGCTGCTGCTGGACTTCCAGGGTGGTGGCCGCGCCTTCGACTTTCAGCGCGTCATAGACATTCGGCACCTGATCGCGCGGGAATTCCACGTCGATAACGGCGCCGATGATTTGAACGATACGTCCGCTACTCATTACTTGGTTCCTCTAACCTTATGAACCGTTCTTAAACCGCGGCAGCGCCGCCGACGATTTCCGAAATTTCCTGGGTGATCGCCGCCTGGCGGGCCTTGTTGTAGACCAGCTGCAGATCGCTGATAAGCTCGCCGGCGTTGTCGGTCGCATTCTTCATCGCGATCATCCGCGCCGCCTGCTCGGCCGCGCCGTTCTCCACCACGGCCTGGTAGACCTGCGACTCGATGTAGCGAACCAGCAGGGCGTCCAGCAGTTGCTGGGCATCGGGTTCGTACAGATAGTCCCAGGTGCCCTTCTGAACGCCTTCCTCGTCGTCGCTTGCGGCCAGCGGCAGCAGCTGCTCGACGGTGGGCTTCTGGGTCATGGTGTTGATGAACTTGTTCGACGCCAGGTACAGACGGTCCACACGGCCTTCGTGGAAGGCATCCAGCATCACTTTGATGCTGCCGATCAGCTTGTTGATCGAGGGCTCTTCACCCAGGTTGCCGATCGCCGCGACCACATTGCCGCCGTAGCTGCGGAAGAAGCTGGCACCCTTGCTGCCAATCACGCAGAAGTCGGCTTCGACGCCCTTGTCGTGCCACTCCTTCATGTTCTTGATCAGGGCCTTGAACAGGTTGACGTTCAGGCCACCGCACAGACCGCGGTCGGTGGAGACGAGGATGTAACCGACGCGCTTGACCGGGCGCTCGACCATGAACGGGTGCTTGTATTCCGGGTTGGCCTTGGCCAGATGGCCGATGACCTGACGGATCCGCTCCGCATAGGGACGGCTGGCAGCCATGCGCATCTGGGCCTTGCGCATCTTGCTGACCGCCACCTTTTCCATGGCGCTGGTGATCTTCTGCGTGCTCTTGATGCTCGCAATCTTGCTGCGAATCTCTTTTGCGCCTGCCATTTGACACCTTTCGGGTTAGCAGGCGGGAGCCTTGCGGCTCCCGCTGCGGCTTACCAGGACTGGGTGGCCTTGAACTTCTCGATGCCGGCCTTGAGGCCTGCGTCGATTTCGTCGTTGAAGTCACCCTTCTCGTTGATCTTCGCCAGCAGATCTGCTTTCTCACGCTGGAAGTAACCGATCAACGCCTGCTCGAAGGCGCCAATTTTGGCCACTGCGACGTCCTGCAGGAAACCGCGCTCGGCGGCGTACAGGGACAGCGACATTTCGGCGATGGACATCGGCGCATACTGCTTCTGCTTCATCAGCTCGGTAACGCGCTGACCATGCTCGAGCTGCTTGCGGGTAGCTTCGTCGAGGTCCGAAGCGAACTGGGCGAAGGCCGCCAGTTCACGGTACTGAGCCAGCGCGGTACGGATGCCGCCGGACAGCTTCTTGACGATCTTGGTCTGGGCCGCGCCGCCGACGCGGGATACCGAGATACCGGCGTTGACGGCCGGACGGATACCCGAGTTGAACATGGCGGATTCCAGGAAGATCTGACCGTCGGTGATGGAGATCACGTTGGTCGGAACGAAGGCGGACACGTCGCCGGCCTGGGTTTCGATGATCGGCAGCGCGGTCAGCGAGCCAGTCTGGCCCTTCACTTCGCCCTTGGTGAACTGCTCCACATACTCTTCGGAAACGCGGGAGGCGCGCTCCAGCAGACGGCTGTGGAGATAGAACACGTCGCCCGGGTAGGCTTCGCGACCCGGCGGACGGCGCAGCAGTAGGGAGATCTGGCGGTAGGCGACAGCCTGCTTGGACAGGTCGTCGTAGACGATCAGCGCGTCTTCGCCGCGATCACGGAAGTACTCGCCCATGGTGCAACCGGCGTAGGGCGCCAGGTACTGCAGGGCAGCAGATTCGGAAGCAGACGCCGCCACCACGATGGTGTTGGCCAGCGCGCCGTGCTCTTCCAGCTTGCGCACCACGTTGGCGATGGTCGACTGCTTCTGACCGATAGCCACGTAGACGCACTTGATGCCGCTGTTCTTCTGGTTGATGATGGCATCGATAGCCAGTGCGGTCTTGCCGATCTGGCGGTCGCCGATGATCAGCTCGCGCTGGCCGCGGCCAACCGGGATCATCGCGTCGACCGACTTGTAACCGGTTTGCACCGGCTGGTCGACCGACTTACGCCAGATCACGCCCGGCGCCACTTTCTCGACGGCGTCGGTAAGCTTGGCGTTGATCGGACCCTTGCCATCGATCGGGTTGCCCAGGGCATCAACCACGCGACCCAGCAGTTCCGGACCGACCGGAACTTCGAGGATACGGCCGGTGCACTTGGCGCTCATGCCTTCGCTCAGGCCCAGGTAGTTACCCAGGACCACGGCACCGACGGAGTCTTGCTCCAGGTTCAGTGCCATGCCATAGATGCCGCCGGGGAACTCGATCATCTCGCCGTACATCACGTCGGCCAGACCATAGATGCGAACGATACCGTCGGAAACGCTGACGACAGTGCCCTCGTTGCGGGCTTGGGCAGTCACATCGGTATTCGCGATGCGCTGCTTGATGATTTCACTAATCTCAGCAGGATTCAGTTGCTGCATGCCATGACCCTCAAATCAGGATTTCAACGATTCGGCCAACTGGCTCAGTTTGCCGCGGACCGAACCGTCGACAACCACGTCGCCGGCACGGATGACCAAGCCGCCGATCAGAGCAGGATTTACGACCTGCCGGGGGTTGACGGAACGATCTAGCCGCTTCGACAGGGCGGCAGCCAAGGTTTCGAGTTGCTCGGCGGAAAGTTCGAAGGCCGTCTCCAGTTCGACGTCGAGCGTTTTTTCGGCTTCCGCCTTGAACGCTTCGAACAACTCGCGCACGGTCGGCAACACGAACAGGCGATCATGCTCGCCCATGTTGGCGATGAAGTTGCGGAATGCATCGTCGGCATCGTCGGCGAACAGACGCAGCACGGCCTCGACCTTGCTTTCGCGGGTCAGGCGCGGGTTGCGCAGCAGTTCGGCGACTTCGGGAGCTCCAACGACAGCGGCAGCCAGGCTCAACATGCCCGACCAAGCGTCGTTGCTGTTGGCCGCGCTGGCATACTCGAAAGCGGCTTTTGCGTAAGGCCGAGCAAGCGTCTGGTTATTGATCATCGCTTGCCTCGCTTAGAGTTGGGAGGCCAGTTTTTCGACCAGCTTGTTGTGTGCCTTGGTATCCACCTTGGACTCCAGGATCTTCTCCGCGCCCAGGATGGCCAGAGCCGCTACCTGAGTGCGCAGCGCGTCCTTGGCACGGTTCACTTCCTGCTCGATCTCGGCCTTGGCCCCGGCGATCAGGCGCTCGCCTTCGGCACGTGCCTGCTCCTTGGCCTCTTCGACGATCGCGTTGGCCTGCTTGTTGGCCAGCTCGATGATCTCGGCAGCCTGCTCGCGGGTTTCACGGAGAGTATTGGAAACCTTTTCCTGAGCCAGCTTCAGATCCTGCTGCGCACGGCCTGCAGCATCCAGACCCTCGGCGATTTTCTTCTGGCGTTCCTGCATGGCCTGGGTGAGTGGCGGCCAAACGTACTTCATGCAGAACCAGACGAAAATAGCGAAGGCGATCGTTTGACCAAATAGCGTCAAATTCATGTTCACTGCGATTTACCTCGTGCTATCTCGTTCGGCGTACTTGCCATTTCCACAACGAGGGGGCTCGCCGGGCGAACCCCTTCTGAACCGGGAAATGCTCAAGCAGCAGAGGGAGCGACAACGAAGATGAGGTACATCGCGATACCGACGCCGATCATCGGGACGGCGTCGAGCAGGCCTGCCATCAGGAAGGTCTTGGTTTGCAGCTGGGGAGCCAGCTCGGGTTGACGAGCAGTGGATTCCAGCAGCTTGCCACCCAGCAGGGAGAAGCCAATGCCGGTGCCCAAGGCACCCAGACCGATCATGATAGAGGCGGCGACGTAGACGAGTTCCATAACAGCTCCTGAGGTTCTAACGGTTAGGGTTTTGTGGTTAAGGGATAGTTTCTGGGTCCACTCAGTGGTGGTCTTCGTGGGCAGCGCTCAGGTACACGATGGTCAGCACCATGAAGATGAAGGCCTGCAGCGGGATCACCAGGATGTGGAAGATCGCCCAAGGCACATTCAGAACCCATTGAGCCCAGAACGGCAGCAGGGCAATGAGGATGAACACCACCTCACCGGCATACATGTTGCCGAACAGACGCAGGGCGAGGCTCAGCGGCTTGGCCAGCAGGCCGATGATCTCGAGGAACAGGTTGAACGGAACCAGCGCCCAGTGGTTGAACGGGGTGAACGCCAGCTCTTTGGTGAAGCCGCCGACTCCCTTGATCTTGATGCTGTAGAACAGGATCAGAACGAACACGCCGAGAGACAGGCCGAAAGTCCCGTTGGGATCGGCGGTCGGCACGATCTTGAAGTAGGGAGCGCCAAAGAGGTGGGCCAGACCGGGGATGATGTCGACCGGAACCCACTTCAGGCTGTTCATCAGGAACACCCAGACGAAGATGGTCAGCGCCAAGGGAGCGATCAGCGGGTTGCGGCCATGGAAGGTGTCGCGAACCGTGCCTTCGACGAATTCGATGCACATCTCGGTGAGATTCTGCAGGAAACCCGGCACTTTGGTGGAGGCGCTGAGCGCGGCCTTGCGGAACAGCCACAGGAACAGCACGCCCATGGCGATCGACCAGCCAAGGGTGTCGAGGTTGACAGACCAGAAGCCCATCTGCTTCACCTCTTCCGGCGTATGCGCGATGATCCAGCCCTTTTCCGGGTGCGAGCCGAAGACCAGGTTCTGTAGGTGATGCTGTATATATTCGACTGGAGTGTTCGCCATAAACGCCTCAAATACTCAATGCTTCGGATTGTTCCTCATCAGCAGGAGTGCGCTCGCTCCGGTGCCGAGCACCAGCAGATAACCGCCGAACAGTGCCAGCAGTTCGAGAGGCTGCACCCCCACAAACACCAGCGCGAAGAGCGCCGCTGTCAGAATCAGTTTTCCCATTTCACCGGACCAGAGAGACTGGACCACGGCCTTGACCGAACGCGCGCCGAAATAGCGAAAGGCCTTATGGGCGAAATACAGGTTGGCCAACCAGGCGATCAGGCCACCCAGCAGGGCCGAATACCCTGCGACCAACCCAAAAAACACACCGCACGCCGCAGCGGCGGCAAGTCCTACCAAGGCCTGCACGGCCAATACGCGAAACACGGGAAGGCGATGGAAAGGTGTTCGATTGCGTATGTTCACACGGTCCCCGTCGCCCTGGCGGAGCTTTCAACGAGCACGCCGCTTCCAAAATGCGCGGCGAGTATAGGGGGGGTTACAAGCCGGTTCAACCATCGGGTAGTCTTTTCCGATCGCCCGCTACACGCCGGAATATCAGCGGATATGGGCCAAAACACCCTGCAGTTCATCCAGAGAGTTGTAGCGGATCACAAGCTGGCCCTTGCCTTTCTGGCCATGCTTGATCTGCACCGGAGAGCCTAAACGCTCAGCCAGCCGCTGTTCCAGACGGGTTATGTCCGGGTCGTTGGTAGGGCTTTTCTCGGGTTGCGGCTGCTCGTTCAGCCACTGGCGAACCAGCGCCTCGGTCTGACGGACGGTCAGACCTCGTGCGACAACGTGTCGCGCGCCTTCGACCTGCCGTTCGGCAGGAAGACCGAGCAGTGCACGGGCGTGGCCCATTTCCAGATCGCCATGGGAGAGCAGGGTCTTGATCTCCTCCGGCAGGGCAATCAGTCGCAGCAGATTGCTGATGCTGACCCGCGACTTGCCCACCGCTTCGGCGACCTGCTGCTGGGTCAGCTGGAACTCCTGCTGCAGGCGCTGCAGGGCGATGGCCTCCTCGATCGGGTTGAGGCTCTCGCGCTGGATGTTCTCGATCAAGGCCATGGCGATGGCTGCCTCGTCCGGCACATCGCGGACGATGGCCGGAATCTTCGCCAGCCCGGCCTGCTGGCTGGCCCGCCAGCGTCGCTCGCCGGCGATGATCTCGTAGCGCTGACCGTCGACCGGTCGCACCACGATCGGTTGCATCACCCCCTGAGCCAGGATCGACTGCGCCAGTTCCTCCAGCGCCACCGGGTCCATGTCGCGGCGCGGCTGGTACTTGCCGCGCTGGATCAGCTCCAGCGGCAGGTGCTGCAGTTCGTGGCCGTCGACCGGCTCCATCTCCTTCTGCAAGGCGGCCACACCACCGGTACCGCCCAGCAAGGCATCCAGCCCGCGGCCCAGGCCTCGTTTCTTGATCGCCATGGAAGCTCCTTATGCTCGGGTACCGCGTGCAGCCTGACGCTGGCGACGGGACAGTTCGCTGGCCAGCGCCAGATAGGCCTGGGCACCCTTGGATTGCTTGTCGTAGACCAGCGCCGGCATGCCGTGGCTGGGCGCTTCGGCGAGTCGCACGTTGCGCGGGATGACGGTTTCGTAGAGCTTGTCGCCAAAATGCGCCTGGAGTTGATCGGAGACTTCGTTGGTCAGGCTGACGCGCGGATCGTACATGGTGCGCAGCAGGCCCTCGATCTGCAGGCTCGGGTTGAGCGCTTTGCCGATGCGCTGGATCGAGTTGACCAGGTCGCTCAAGCCTTCCAGGGCGTAGTACTCGCACTGCATGGGAATGATCACCCCGTCGGCGGCGGCCAGGGCGTTGATCGTCAGCATCGACAGCGAGGGCGGACAGTCGATGAGGATGTAGTCGTAGTTCTCGCGGATCGGTGCCAAGGCTTCGCGCAGGCGGTGCTCCTTGCCCGACTTGTCGAGCAGGACGACCTCCGCCGCGGTGAGATCGCGGTTGGCCGGCAGCAGCTGATAACCGCCGTGCTCGGAGAACTGCATGGCTTCGGCGAAGCTGCAGTCGCCGGTCAGCACGTCGTAGACCGAATGCTCCAGACTCAGCTTGTCCACACCGCTGCCGGTGGTGGCGTTGCCCTGGGGATCGAGATCGATCAGCAGCACGCGTCTGCGCGTGGCCACCAGCGAGGCGGCCAGGTTGATGCAAGTGGTGGTCTTGGCCACACCGCCCTTCTGGTTGGCGATGGCGAGTACTTTAGCCATGGTCTGCGTCTGTCCGGATCATGGAGTGCGGCGCAGTATCAGCAGATGACGCTGACCCTGACAACCGGGAACCTTGAGCTCATAGGTACGTTCCAGTCGAAAATCGTTCGGCAAAGCCTGCAGCTCGTCGTCTGGCTGCACCCCCTTCATCGCCAGCCAGCGGGTTTCGCCGTCGCCGAGATGGCGGGTCCAATGGGCGAAATCCGCCAGCGAACTGAACGCCCGCGAACAGATCCCGGAGAACGGCTGCGCGGGGGTGAATGCCTCGACCCGACTGTGAACAACTTCCAGGTTTTGCAATTGCAGTTCCAGTTTCACCTGGGTAAGGAAACGGGTCTTCTTGCCGTTGGAATCCAGCAGGGTGAAGCGCCGCCCGGGAAACAGGATGGCCAGCGGAATCCCCGGCATGCCCCCCCCGCTGCCGACATCCAGCCAGTTATCCCCAGCCTCGGCAACCTGAGGCACCACGCTGAGGCTATCGAGCAGATGACGCGAGACCATTTCGTCCGGATCGCGTACGGCGGTGAGATTGTAGGCCTTGTTCCACTTGATCAACAGCGCCAGATAGGCGAGCAGCTGTTCCTGCTGGCGATCGGACAGTTCGACGCCCAGCTCGCGGGCGCCACGCGCCAGCTCCTCGGCGTGACGGGAAGCAACGGTGGACATCAGGCGCTCTGCTCCAGATCTCGGCCGGCGCCGCGTTTCTTCAGGTGGATCAGCAGCAGGGAAATCGCCGCCGGGGTGACCCCCGGAATCCGCGAGGCCTGGCCGAGGGTCTGCGGGCGGGCCTGGCCGAGCTTGTGCTGGATCTCCTTGGACAACCCGGAAATCGCCGCGTAGTCCAGATCGTCGGGCAGACGGGTGCTTTCGCTGGCACGCAGGCGGGCGATCTCGTCCTGCTGACGGTCGATGTAGCCGGCGTACTTGGTGCGGATCTCCAGCTGTTCGGCGACCTGCGGGTCGGCAGCCTCGCCGCCGCTTGCCTCGACCAGACCCCGGTAGTCGATTTCCGGGCGGGCCAGCAGGTTGAGCAGGTTGTACTCGCGGGTCAGGACGCTGCCGAAGCGCACGGCGATGGCCTCGCCCTGCGGCGTACCGGGACGTACCCAGGTACTCTTCAGGCGCTGCTCTTCGCGCTCGATACCCTCGCGCTTGGCGCAGAACGCCGCCCAACGGGCGTCGTCGACCAGGCCGAGCGCGCGGCCCCGTTCGGTCAGGCGCAGATCGGCGTTGTCCTCGCGCAGAATCAGCCGGTACTCGGCGCGCGAGGTGAACATCCGGTAGGGCTCCTGGGTGCCGAGGGTGATCAGATCATCGACCAGCACGCCGATGTACGCCTCGTCGCGGCGCGGGCACCAAGCCTCGCGCCCTTGGGCACGCAGCGCGGCGTTGGCACCGGCGAGCAGCCCCTGGGCGCCCGCCTCCTCGTAGCCGGTGGTGCCGTTGATCTGCCCGGCGAAGAACAGGCCGCCGATCACCTTGGTCTCCAGGCTGTATTTCAGGTCGCGCGGATCGAAGAAGTCATACTCGATGGCGTAGCCGGGACGCACGATGTGGGCGTTCTCCAGGCCGCGGATCGAACGGACGATCTGCAGCTGCACGTCGAACGGCAACGAAGTGGAGATGCCGTTGGGGTAGATCTCGTGGGTGGTCAGGCCTTCCGGTTCGAGGAACACCTGGTGGCTGTCCTTGTCGGCGAAGCGGTGGATCTTGTCCTCGATCGACGGACAGTAGCGCGGGCCGATGCCCTCGATGATCCCGGAGTACATCGGCGAGCGGTCCAGGTTGCCCGCGATGATCTCGTGGGTACGCGCGTTGGTATGGGTGATCCAGCAGCTGACCTGCCGAGGATGCTGTTCGCGCGAACCGAGGAAGGACATCACCGGGGTCGGGGTGTCACCGGGTTGTTCGGTCATCGCCGAGAAATCCACGGAGCGGCCGTCGATGCGCGGCGGCGTACCGGTCTTCAGCCGGCCGACCCGCAGTGGCAGCTCGCGCAATCGACGCGCCAGCGCCAGCGACGGCGGATCGCCGGCCCGGCCGCCCGAGTAGTTTTCCAGGCCGATGTGGATAAGTCCGCCGAGAAAGGTGCCGGCGGTCAGCACCACGTTGTCGGCATGGAATTTCAGCCCCATCTGGGTCACCACACCGCGCACCTGCTCGCCCTCGACGATCAGGTCGTCGCAGGCCTGCTGGAATATCCACAGGTTCGGCTGGTTTTCCAGGATGCGGCGGATCTCCGCCTTATACAGCGCGCGATCGGCCTGGGCACGGGTGGCGCGGACCGCAGGCCCCTTGCGGCTGTTGAGGATGCGGAACTGGATGCCGCCCTTGTCGGTCGCGATCGCCATGGCACCGCCGAGCGCATCGATTTCCTTGACCAGGTGGCTCTTGCCGATGCCGCCGATGGCCGGGTTGCAGCTCATGTGCCCGAGGGTTTCCACGTTGTGGCTGAGCAGCAAGGTCTTCACCCCCATGCGCGCAGCCGCGAGCGCGGCTTCGGTACCAGCATGGCCGCCGCCGATCACGATCACGTCAAAACGGGAAGGGAAGTCCACCACGCACCTCGTGCCTGTTCGCAGGGAAAAAGGGAGGGCGGCAAGTATAGAGAGTTAGGCGGTGCGAATGAAGCACTGCACAAAAAATAACCAGCTGCGTCGTGATGGCGATCAAACCGGTCCAGTCGTGGAAACCCGCCGGATGAAATCTTTCGAAAGCGTGCTTTTATGCTGTTTATGCCGGTTGCTCCCCAATCGGTGGATAACTGCAAAAGCACCCTGCCTTTGTGGGGAAGCTGTCCGTCTACTTGCCGATGCAGAAGCTGGAGAAGATCCGCCCGAGCAGGTCGTCCGGGGTGAAGGTGCCGGTGATTACCCCGAGCGCCTGCTGGGCTTGGCGCAGGTCTTCGGCAAGCAGTTCGCCGGCGCTGCAGCCGGTGAGCTGGGCGTGGCCGTGGTCGAGAGAGGCAGCAGCCTGGCGCAAGGCCTCCAGGTGCCGACGACGGGCGCTGAAGCCGCTCTCGATGGTCTGCTCAAAGCCCATGCAGGCCTTGAGATGCTCGCGCAGCAGCTCCAGACCTTCGCCGGTGCGGGCCGACAGGCCGAGGGTGACGCAGCCGTCGCGGCCCTGCTGTTGGACGACCGGCTCGCCAGACAGGTCGACCTTGTTGCGGATCAGGGTGACCCTGGCCGGTTCCGGGCGTTGGTCGAGGAACTCCGGCCAGAGGGCAAAGGGATCGGCGGCCTCCGGAGCGCTGGCATCCACCACCAGCAGCACCCGGTCGGCCTCGCCGATGGCCTGGAGAGCCCGCTCGACGCCGATCCGCTCGACCTGGTCGGCGGTCTCCCTGAGGCCGGCGGTATCCACCACATGCAGCGGCATGCCGTCGATGTGGATATGTTCGCGCAGCAGGTCCCGGGTGGTGCCGGCGATGTCGGTGACGATCGCCGCCTCACGGCCGGCCAGGGCATTGAGCAGGCTGGACTTGCCGGCATTCGGCCGGCCGGCGATGACCACCGTCATGCCGTCGCGCAGAAGCGCGCCCTGCCCCGCCTCGCGCAGCACCGTGGAGAGGTCGACGCGCAGAGCGTCGAGCAGCTCGAGCACGCGGCCATCGGCGAGGAAGTCGATCTCTTCCTCGGGAAAGTCGATGGCGGCCTCGACGTAGAGACGCAGCTCGATCAGCCGTTCGGTCAGCGCACGCACGCGGCGGGAAAACTCGCCCTGCAGCGAGCGCAGCGCATTGCGCGCCGCCTGCGCCGAGCTGGCCTCGATCAGGTCGGCGATGGCCTCGGCCTGGGCTAGGTCCAACTTGTCGTTGAGGAAGGCCTGTTCGCTGAACTCGCCCGGCCGGGCCATCCGCGCGCCCAGCGCCAGACAGTGGCGCAGCAGCAGGTCAAGGATCACCGGGCCACCGTGGCCCTGCAGTTCCAGCACGTCCTCGCCGGTGAAGGAGTTCGGGCCGGGAAAGAACAGCGCGACGCCCTCATCGAGTACCTGGCCGTCGCTGTCGCGAAAGGCCCCGTAGTGGGCATGCCGCGGCTGGAGCGGACGCTCGCAGATACCGGCCGCGACGGCGCCGGCCAGCGGGCCGGAGACCCGCACGATGCCGATCCCGCCGCGGCCCTGGGCGGTGGCGATGGCGGCAATGGTTTCGCGTGCACTGTGCATGGCGGACTCCGGATAGCAAGACGCCCCACTGAGGGGGCGTCTGTGTCTGGCTGACAGTGTCGAGGGGTCAGGCCTGCTGCGCCGCCTTCTCGATCTGCCGGGTAATGTACCACTGCTGACCGATGGACAGGCAGTTGTTGACCACCCAGTACAGCACCAGACCAGCCGGGAACCAGAGGAAGAAGAAGGTGAAGATGATCGGCATCAGCTTCATCACCCGGGCCTGCATGGGGTCCGGCGGCGTCGGGTTGAGCGTCTGCTGGAAGAACATGGTCGCGCCCATAATGATCGGCAGGATGAAGTACGGATCCTTGATCGACAGGTCGACGATCCAGCCCAGCCACGGCGCCTGGCGCATCTCCACGCTTTCCAGCAGCACCCAGTAGAGGGCGAGGAACACCGGCATCTGCACCAGGATCGGCAGGCAGCCGCCGAGCGGGTTGATCTTCTCCTTCTTGTACAGCTCCATCATCGCCTGGGACATCTTCTGGCGATCCTCGCCGTGCTGTTCCTTCAGCGCCTGCAGCTTGGGCGCGACCGCACGCATGCGGCCCATCGAGCGGTAGCTGGCCGCCGACAGCGGGAAGAAAGCCAGCTTGATGATGATGGTGAGGAAGATGATCGACCAGCCCCAGTTGCCCAGCAGGGCGTGGATGACACCGAGCAGCCAGAAGATCGGCTGGGCGATGAACCACAGGAAGCCATAGTCGACGGTCAACTCGAGGCCCGGCGAGAGGGCCGCCAGCTGCTTCTGGTTCTTCGGACCGGCATACAGGCGGGAGACGGTTTCGCCGCTGGCGCCGGCCGGGATGTTCAGTACCGGACCGGTGAAGCCGATGATGTAGTTGCCCTGGCTGTCCTTGCGGGTCTGCACCAGATTACTGTCGTCCTTGGACGGAATCCAGGCGGTCACGAAGTAGTGCTGCAGCCAGGCGATCCAGCCGCCCTGCACGGCTTCGCGCAGGTTCTTGTCGTCCATGTTGCCCATGGAGACCTTCTTGTACGGTTCCGCGGCAGTCCCCAGCGCGGCGCCCAAGTAAGTGGCGGTGCCGGTCGCGGTGGTCGAGGACGGGTCGGCGCTGGCATCGCGCTTGAGCTGGCCGAACAGGCTGCCGGCCCAGGGCTGGTCGCTGTGGTTGGCGATCAGGTGGCGGACTTCCAGATCGTACGCCCCGCGCTTGAAGGTGAAGCGCTTAGTGTAGTCGACGCCGGCCTCGCTGAATTTCAGCTCGACCACCAGGGTGTCCTGTCCGTCGGCCAGCTGGTAGCTGCGCTGCTCGCTGACGTACAGCGGGCGGCCGCTGGCCCGGGCATCCGGGCCGCTGGCGCCGGTCAGGCCGCTCTGCGCCAGATAGAGGCGTTCGCTGCCGTTGTCGAACAGCTGGAAGGGGATCTCCGGATGATCCTGGCGGCGCGGAAACTTGGGCAGCTTGAGCTGGACAATGTCGCCGCCGCGGGGATCGATGGCCACCTCCAGCACATCGGTACGGATCTGGATCAGTTCGGGGCTGGCGGAGCTCGCCGCACTGTCCGGCGTTCGGCTCTCGCTGCCGGCGCTGGGAACGTCCGCGCTGGCCGAGGGAGTGGCAGTCCCGGCTTCCGGCAGGGACGGAGCGGCGCTTTGGGCGACGGCATTCTGGGGCGGTAGCGGTGCCTGGCCGTAATCCTGGTTCCACTGCAAAACCAGCAGATAGGACACGACTGCCAAGGCGACGAGCAGGATCGAGCGTTTGATATCCATGATTACTCGGCCATCGAGGAGGGTCGGGAGGTTTTGATCGGGGGAACGGGATCGTAGCCACCTGGATTCCAGGGATGGCAACGCCCGAGACGGCGCAGGCTCAACCAGCCGCCGTGCAGCAGGCCATGAGTGGCGATGGCTTCGTGCGCATAGCAGGAACAGCTGGGGTGGAAACGGCAATGGCTGGCCATCAACGGACTGATGGCGTAGCGATAGAACTGGAGCGTGGCGAGGGCCAGTTTACGCATGGGAGTTTCCAGCCGCTTCGGCACCACTCTGCGGCTGTGGCCGGTTGCGGGCGAGTCGTTTCCAGAGCTTGCCGAATTGCTGTGTCACTTCGGCGTTTTCCAGTTCGCCGAGGCCCTTGCGTGCAACCACCACGACATCCCAGCCGGCCAGGCTGTCCTGGTTCAGGCGGAAGGAGTCGCGGATCAGGCGCTTCAGGCGATTGCGCCCGACGGAGAGCTTGACGCTCTTCTTGCCGATCACCAGCCCCAGGCGGGGGTGTTCAAGATCGTTGGGGCGCGCAAGGAGCAGGACATGCTTGCCCGGAACCTTGGCGGTCGGGGAGTCGAAGACGGCCTTGAATTGGCGGGGAACCAGCAGGCGCTTTTCCCGACCGAAGTCTCGACTCACCATCCGTTCCGGCTGAATCAGACGGTCAGGCGCTTGCGGCCCTTGGCGCGGCGACGCGACAGGACTTGGCGGCCGTTCTTGGTGGCCATGCGGGCACGGAAACCGTGGGTGCGAGCGCGCTTGAGGGTGCTGGGTTGGAAAGTGCGTTTCATGATGCTCTACCTGGTGGTCACTAACGGGCCGGAAGTGGCCCCCGATTTGAAGAGACCGGCGATTCTAGAGAAAGCCGCAGGACAGGTCAATTTCCAACCAGCGGTGTAACCGGAAAACGCAGGCTCTACCGAGGTTTTTCTGGGGAACGGTCTCCCAGCCTTTCGCGACTGCTGGAAAAGCCTGTGGAAAACGTCCACAGAAAAAATTAGAGAAAGGAAATCTTTAAAAGATTATTACTGCTGTATTTATTAGCCTTCGAGAAATCTGTGGAAAACTTATTCACGGCCTCGGAACGCCTGTTTTGTACGGATGTATAAAGCTGTCGATTTCTGGTGAATTTCTTGTGCAGGGCGTGTGGGAAACCTGGGTATAGAAAGAGCAGTTATGCACAGCAGAGTTATGCACGGATTTTTACCCAGGGTTGTACACGGCTTTCTCGACAAGTTATCAACAGGTTTTCGAGGGAAGGATTTGAGTGATTTGCGAGCGGTCCATCCTCTGCGGATGCTCATCGCGCCATCTATGTGGATAACTCAATTTTGGGCGGCTACAATGGCAGACTGTTTTTTGCCCGCCGTCTGGGCGGCGAGGGGAGATACGTGTCCGTGGAACTTTGGCAGCAGTGCGTCGAGCTGCTGCGCGACGAGCTGCCCGCCCAGCAATTCAACACCTGGATTCGTCCTTTGCAGGTAGAGGCCGAAGGCGACGAGCTGTTGGTCTATGCCCCTAATCGCTTCGTTCTCGATTGGGTCAACGAGAAGTACTTCAGCCGGCTGCTCGAATTGCTCGGCGAGCGCAGCGAGGACGTCACGCCCTCGGTTTCCTTGCTGATCGGCAGCAAGCGCAGCCCCGTATCGCGCGCTGCACAGCCGGCTTCGCTGGTGCCGCCGGTGGTTCAGGTATCCGCCTCGCTGGTGGTCGACGAGTCTCCCAGTGCGAAACCCGTGGATGTTCAGCCGGCAGCGAACCCCACGACGTTGCGCACCGAGCGTTCGGTGCAGGTCGAGGGTGCCCTCAAGCACACCAGCTATCTGAATCGCGCCTTTACCTTCGAGAATTTCGTCGAGGGCAAGTCCAATCAGTTGGCGCGTGCCGCCGCCTGGCAGGTGGCGGACAATCCCAAGCACGGCTACAATCCGCTGCTTCTCTATGGCGGCGTCGGTCTGGGCAAGACCCATCTGATGCATGCGGTGGGTAACCACCTGTTGAAGAAGAACCCCAACGCCAAGGTGGTCTACCTGCATTCGGAGCGTTTCGTCGCCGATATGGTGAAGGCGTTGCAGCTCAACGCGATCAACGAGTTCAAGCGCTTCTACCGCTCAGTCGATGCGCTGCTGATCGACGATATTCAGTTCTTTGCCAAGAAGGAGCGCTCCCAGGAGGAGTTCTTCCATACCTTCAACGCCTTGCTCGAGGGTGGCCAGCAGGTGATCCTCACCAGCGACCGCTATCCGAAGGAGATCGAGGGGCTCGAGGAACGCCTGAAGTCGCGTTTCGGTTGGGGGCTGACGGTAGCGGTGGAGCCGCCGGAACTGGAAACCCGGGTGGCGATCCTGATGAAGAAGGCCGAGCAGACCAAGGTCGAGCTGCCCCACGACGCGGCCTTCTTCATTGCCCAGCGCATCCGCTCCAATGTGCGCGAACTGGAAGGTGCGCTGAAGCGGGTCATCGCCCACTCGCACTTCACCAACCATCCGATCACCATCGAGCTGATCCGTGAATCGCTGAAGGATCTGTTGGCACTGCAGGACAAGCTGGTCAGTGTCGACAACATCCAGCGTACCGTCGCCGAGTATTACAAGATCAAGATCGCCGATCTGCTCTCCAAGCGCCGTTCGCGTTCGGTGGCCCGCCCGCGGCAGGTCGCCATGGCGCTGTCCAAGGAGCTGACCAACCACAGCCTGCTGGAGATCGGTAACTCCTTTGGCGGTCGCGATCACACCACCGTCCTCCACGCCTGTCGCAAGATTGCCGAACTGCGGGAATCGGATGCGGACATCCGCGAGGACTACAAGAACCTGCTGCGCACTCTGACCACCTGAGCCAGACGCAACCGACTGGGGACTGGACCATGCATTTCACCATTCAACGCGAAGCCTTGCTGAAACCGCTGCAACTGGTTGCCGGCGTCGTCGAACGCCGGCAGACCCTGCCGGTGCTCTCCAACGTCCTGCTGGTCGTCGAGGGGCAGCAGCTGTCGCTCACCGGCACCGACCTGGAGGTCGAACTGGTCGGCCGGGTTCCCCTTGAGGAAACCGCCGAACCCGGCGAGATCACCGTACCGGCGCGCAAGCTGATGGATATCTGCAAGAGCTTGCCGAACGACACGTTGATCGATATCCGCCTCGACGAGCAGAAGCTGCTGATCAAGGCCGGGCGCAGCCGCTTCACTCTTTCCACCTTGCCGGCCGGCGATTTCCCCACCGCCGAGGAGGGTCAGGGTTCGCTGACCTTCTCCCTGGTACAGAGCAAGCTGCGCCGGCTGATCGAGCGCACCAGCTTCGCCATGGCCCAACAGGATGTACGCTACTACCTGAACGGCATGCTGCTGGAAATGAACGGCGGTGTGCTGCGTGCGGTCGCCACCGACGGTCACCGCCTGGCGCTGTGCGCCATGCAGGCCGGCATCGAGCATGCCGACCGTCACCAGGTCATCGTGCCGCGCAAGGGCATCCTGGAACTGGCCCGCCTGCTCACCGACCAGGACGGCGAAGTCAGCATCGTCCTTGGCCAGCATCACATCCGCGCCACCACCGGCGACTTCACCTTCACCTCCAAGCTGGTCGACGGCAAGTTCCCCGACTACGAGCGCGTACTGCCGCGCGGCGGCGACAAGAAGGTGCTCGGCGACCGCCAGTTGCTGCGCGAGGCCTTCAGCCGCACGGCGATTCTCTCCAACGAGAAGTACCGCGGCATTCGCTTGCAGCTGGCCAGCGGTCTTCTGAAGATCCAGGCCAACAACCCGGAGCAGGAGGAAGCCGAGGAGGAGGTCGCGGTGGACTACAGCGGCGACGACTTGGAGATCGGTTTCAACGTCAGCTACCTGCTCGACGTGCTGGGAGTGATGAGCACCGAACAGGTGCGCCTGATCCTCTCGGACTCCAACAGCAGCGCCCTGCTGCAGGAAGCCGACAATGACGACTCTGCCTATGTCGTCATGCCGATGCGTCTGTAAGCCAGCCCCCCGCCTCGATGTCCCTCGGCCGCGTAACCGTCACCGCGGTGCGCAATCTGCACCCGGTGACCCTTTCTCCTTCACCCCGCATCAACATCCTCTACGGCGCCAACGGTAGTGGCAAGACCAGCCTGCTGGAGGCGATTCACCTGCTCGGTCTGGCCCGCTCCTTCCGCAGTGCCCGGCTGCTGCCGGTGATCCAGCACGAGCAGCCGACCTGCACGGTATTCGGCCAGGTGCAGGGAAGTGACGGGCGTTTGTGCAATCTCGGCGTGGCCCGTAGTCGGCTTGGCGAGCTACAGATCCGCATCGACGGGCAGAATGTGCGCAGCGCCGCGCAGCTGGCCGAAGCCCTACCGCTGCAGTTGATCAATCCGGACAGTTTCCGCCTGCTGGAGGGATCGCCCAAAGTACGCCGGCAATTCCTCGATTGGGGCGTGTTCCACGTGGAACCTCGCTTTCTGCCGGCCTGGCAGCGTCTGCAGACCGCCCTGCGTCAGCGGAACTCATGGCTGCGGCATGGTAGAATTGATGCCGTTTCGCAAGCCGCCTGGGACCGTGAACTGTGCCTGGCGAGCGAGGAAATCGACGGCTATCGACGCGACTACATTCAGGTGCTGAAACCGGTTTTCGAGAGCATTCTGCGCGAGCTGGTGGAGCTGGACGATCTGACCCTGAGCTACTACCGCGGCTGGGACAGGGAGCGTTCGCTCGGTGAGGTTATTGCTGCTTCCCTCCTGCGCGATCAACAGCTGGGCCATACCCAGGCCGGCCCCCAGCGGGCTGATCTGCGTCTGCGATTGGCCTCGCACAACGCCGCGGATCTTCTTTCACGCGGTCAGCAGAAGCTAGTGGTCTGCGCGCTGAAGATCGCCCAGGGACATCTCGTCGACCGCGCCAGGCGCGGCCAGTGCATCTACCTGGTCGACGACCTGCCGTCCGAGCTGGACGAACAGCATCGCCGCGCCCTTTGCCGGTTGCTCGAAGAACTGCACTGCCAGGTGTTCATCACCTGCGTAGACCTTGAAGCATTGCGTGAAGGCTGGCGCACGGACACGCCAGTTGCCCTGTTCCACGTGGAACAGGGCCGTATCACCCAGACCCACGATCGGGAGTGAAGGTAATGAGCGAAAACCAGACGTACGACTCGTCCAGCATCAAAGTCCTGAAAGGGCTGGATGCCGTACGCAAACGCCCCGGCATGTACATCGGCGACACCGACGATGGCACCGGTCTGCACCACATGGTGTTCGAGGTGGTCGACAACTCGATCGACGAGGCGCTGGCCGGCTACTGCAACGATATCAGCATCACCATTCACACCGACGAATCCATCACCGTGCGCGACAACGGTCGGGGTATTCCGGTCGACCTGCACAAGGAAGAAGGCGTCTCCGCCGCTGAGGTCATCATGACCGTGCTGCATGCCGGTGGAAAGTTCGACGACAACAGCTACAAGGTGTCCGGCGGCCTGCATGGCGTGGGGGTTTCTGTGGTCAACGCACTCTCCGAGGAGCTGATTCTGACCATCCGTCGCGACGGCAAGGTCTGGGAGCAGGTCTACGTGCATGGCGTGCCGCAGGCTCCGCTGGCCGCGGTTGGCAACACCGAGGGCACCGGTACCCAGATCCACTTCAAGCCCTCCCCCGAAACTTTCCATAACATCCACTTCAGCTGGGACATCCTTGCCAAGCGCCTGCGTGAGCTGTCGTTCCTCAACTCCGGGGTCGGCATCTTCCTCAAGGACGAGCGCAGCGGCAAGGAAGAGGAATTCCGCTACGAGGGCGGTCTCAAGGCCTTCGTCGACTACCTCAACACCCACAAGACCGCGGTCAACCAGGTGTTCCACTTCAATGTGCAGCGTGAGGAAGACGGGGTCGGCGTGGAAGTCGCCCTGCAGTGGAACGACGGTTTCAACGAGAACATCCTCTGCTTCACCAACAACATTCCCCAGCGCGACGGCGGTACCCACCTGGCCGGCTTCCGCTCGGCGCTGACCCGCAACCTGAACGCCTACATCGAGCAGGAGGGGCTGGCTAAGAAGCACAAGGTGGCGACCACCGGCGACGACGCCCGCGAAGGCCTAACCGCGATCATCTCGGTCAAGGTGCCGGACCCCAAGTTCAGCTCGCAGACCAAGGACAAGCTGGTCTCCAGCGAGGTGAAGACCGCCGTCGAACAGGAGATGGGCAAGTACTTCGGCGACTTCCTGCTGGAGAACCCTAACGAGGCCAAGGCGGTGGTCGGCAAGATGATCGACGCCGCCCGTGCCCGCGAGGCCGCCCGCAAGGCTCGCGAGATGACCCGTCGCAAGGGCGCGCTGGACATCGCTGGTCTGCCCGGCAAGCTCGCCGACTGCCAGGAGAAGGACCCGGCCCTCTCCGAACTCTACATCGTCGAGGGTGACTCTGCCGGCGGTTCCGCCAAGCAGGGACGCAATCGCCGGACCCAGGCGATCCTGCCGCTCAAGGGCAAGATCCTCAACGTCGAGAAGGCGCGCTTCGACAAGATGCTCTCCTCCCAGGAGGTCGGCACCCTGATCACCGCGCTGGGCTGCGGGATCGGTCGCGAGGAGTACAACATCGACAAGCTGCGCTACCACAACATCATCATCATGACCGATGCCGACGTCGACGGCTCGCACATCCGCACCCTGCTCTTGACCTTCTTCTTCCGCCAGATGCCCGAGCTGATCGAGCGCGGCTACATCTACATCGCCCAGCCGCCGCTCTACAAGGTGAAGAAGGGCAAGCAGGAGCAGTACATCAAGGACGACGAGGCCATGGAGGAATACATGACCCAGTCGGCCCTCGAGGATGCCAGCCTGCACGTCAACGAGAGCGCCCCGGGACTCTCGGGGGCGGCGCTGGAAAAACTGGTGGGCGACTACCGTGCGGTGATGAAGACCCTCGCCCGCCTGTCGCGGCTCTATCCCCAGGACATCACCGAACACTTCGTCTACCTGCCCCGCGTCGGCCTCGAACAGCTGGCCGACCAAGCCGTCATGCAGGCCTGGCTGGAACGCTTCCAGACCCGTCTGAAGAGCGCCGAAAAATCCGGACTGAGCTATCGGGCCAGCCTGCGCGAGGACCGCGAGCGGCATCTCTGGCTGCCGGAGGTGGAAATGGTCGCCCACGGGCTGTCCAGCTACGTCACCTTCAACCGCGACTTCTTCGCCAGCAATGACTACCGCACCGTCACCGCCCTCGGTGAGCAGTTGAACAGCTTGCTGGAGGAAGGCGCCTATGTGCAGCGCGGCGAACGCAAGAAGCCGGTGTCCAGCTTCAAGGAAGCCCTCGCCTGGCTGATGGCGGAAAGCACCAAGCGCCACAGCATCCAGCGCTACAAGGGGCTCGGCGAGATGAACCCCGAGCAGCTCTGGGAAACCACCATGGATCCCAGCGTACGGCGCATGCTCAAGGTCACCATCGAGGACGCCATCGCCACCGACCAGATCTTCAACACCCTGATGGGGGATGCCGTCGAGCCGCGCCGCGAGTTCATCGAAAGCAACGCGCTGGCGGTGGCGAATCTGGACGTGTGATGGGAGAGGAAACGGTCCGGCAGGTAGTTTGGAGCGCCGGGCCATCGTCCTTGCGGACGTCGGCGATGGTCAAGTCCGGAACCGTGCTCTTCGGCGCAGCTGCCTGGTTTCGACATTGTGCCGGCTTCGACGGGAAGAGCGGACGCGCTGGAAATAATCGTATGGATAGGGCTTGAGCAGGCCGACCGGATCATGCAGGGCGCTGCGCGATTTGATTAAGGCCATAAGCGGCGACGCGTACAAGGTGGGTGATCTTCGATCTGCCCGTCGAGGCTGATGGGGAACAGGTCGCCCTGTCCGGGGGGGGGGGGGGGGGCCTCGTTGGCCCCGCCGGCTGTCAGGTTTAGAGCGGGCTTTTTCTGTTCATGTCGGGATCGGCTGGTCGGGGCGGGGCTGCAGGGGCGATTGTTGCCCAGCGCCGCCAAACCTTTCCATCTGCATCTCCCGCAACCGGCTCAAGGTGCGGCGGAATGGGAAGGCCAGATACCCTTCTGTGTATAACTCCTCCAGCGGCACCGCCGCTTCCAGATACAGCGGCACGCAGCGGTCGTAGCATTCGTCGACCAAGGCGATGAAGCGGCGCACGCTATCGTCCTGGGGGGCAAGGGCGGGCAGCTGGCGGTCGCCGGCGATGACCCGTTCGATGCCGTCCTCAGTGCCGCGGGCGATCTTCGCCGCGCGCGGTTGGCCGCCGAGGCGGGGTACCTCGCCGAGGAGGATGGCGGCGAAGCGGTCGCACAGGGCGATGAAGTCGAAGGCCGACAGCGGCTGCTGGCACAGGTCGGCATAGCGACACCAGAGGATGCGGGTGCTGTGCTGCACGTTGGTGATGCGCCGCTCGCCGAGCGCCAGTGGGTCGGCGGAGGTGGGTTGCCCGGCGTTCAGGCGTTCGAATACGCCGCGCAGGGCGCTGCTCTTTGCCGTATCGGTGATCCAGTAGCGCTGGTGTCCGGCGCCGGGATGCAGGCGGTGATCCTGGCCGCCGTCGACGGCGACCACCTGCATGTGCTGCTCGATGGCGGCGATCGCCGGGAGGAAGCGCTCGCGGTTGAAGCCGTCGGCATACAGCTGCTCGGGCGGCTGGTTGGAGGTGGCGACCACCGTCACCCCGGTCTCGAATATCGCCTGCAGTAGTCGACCGAGCAGCATGGCGTCGCCGATGTCGCTGACGAACAGTTCGTCGAAGCACAGTACCCGCACCTCCGCGGCCAACTCGCGTGCCAGCGCTTGCAGCGGGTCGGGGGTTCCGGAGAGCTGGAACAGACGCTGGTGTACCCAGCGCATGAAGTGGTGAAAGTGCTGGCGTCGGGCCGGGACGCGCAGGCTCTGGTAGAAGCGGTCGAGTAGCCAGGTCTTGCCGCGCCCGACCGGCCCCCACAGGTAGACCCCGCGCGGTGGCGACGCCGGCCCGTCCTGTCGGTGCAGGGCCTGGTAACAGTCTTCCAGCCGCTGTGCGGATTGCCACTGCGCGGCATCCGGAACGAAGCCGTGCTGCTCGATGGCCTGGCGGTAGGCTGCCAGCGGCGAGGCGATGTCGATGCGGTTCATGGTGCGGAAGTTTCTCCCGGCCCGAGGCCTGTGTGCTGCCCTCCCCCGCTGCTGGAAGAGGACAACGAATGCCATTAACCCAGCAGGATCCGCAGATCGAGGTGGCTGTCGCGCACCGGTGGACACCAGTAGTAACCGCCGCTGGTCGGCTGGCTGAAGCGGAACAAGGCGTCGACGATGCCGTCCTCCAGGCCGGCCATGCGCCGCAGCTGGGCTTCGAAGGCCTCGAGGGAGTGGCCGAAGGCGAGGAACAGCAGGCCGGCCTGCTGGCCGTCGCTCCAGGGCATCGAGCGGCGCAGGACGAAGGCTTCCGGCTCGAAGCTTTCCTGGGCGGTGCGCTTGACGTGGGCCGACTCCGGCGCGTCCTCCAGTTCCTCGTTGTCGCTCTGGCGCCGGCCGATGATGTGGTCCTGCTCGCCCGGCGGCAGGGCTCCGAAGCGGTCGAGATCGTGCACCCAGTGCTGCACGGCGGCGAAGCTGCCACCGCGCAGCCCATCGGCGCCCTCGCCGACGAGGGCGGCCGCGACGGCCTTCTCGCCTTCGGGGTTTTCGGTGCCATCCTCGTAGCCGGTCAGATCGCGGCCTTCCCGGTAGCGGAACGCGTCGGTGCTCTGTACCAGGCGCAGGGCCGAGGCCTGGGAGGCGATCAGTTCGCGGCTGCGATGCAGCAGTTCGCCGCGATCCTCACCACGCAGCCAGCACCACAGGGCATGCTGGGTCGAGGGGACGTCTACGCCGGCGCCGCTCAGCGCCGGGAACGCGCGCAGGCCGTCGAGGTGGCGGCCCAGCGCCTGCAGCAGCGATGCGCCGAAACCGACGACGATGGTCTCGCCGTCGGCCAGGCGGGCCAGACGGGTCAGGGCATCGGGCAGAGCATCTGCCGATTCGAGGGTGAAGAACAGGTGGCGGGCCTGCGACGGCACGTCGGCAAGGATGCCCGGCTGGGAAGGCTGCATGTGAACTCCTTTCAGGGAAGCGGCGACTTCGGAGGCTCTTTCCCGGTTGCGGGTTACCCAAGCTGTCGGTCCGGGCTCGGCGTCTGCGGGAGCCCGCCGTTTTGTTGTTGCCGGCCATCGCGTTTGGTTTGAGCGACACGCCACCGGCACACCGGCAAGTGGGGCAGAGCCGTTCCGAAAGCCCATTGTGCCGGAATCCCTTCCGGCGCGAAGCAGGGAAAGGCCGATAAGGCGGCACTCCGAACGCGAGGACCTTCAGAGTCTGCTGCGGTCCTCCGGCAAGGGCCTGTCCAGCACCGCCCGTGCCCGGCAGTATTCGCGGCGGTAGACGGCGAAGATCTCGGTGATCGCCCAGTCCGCCATGCCCAGTCGGCTCAGGGTCCTCTGCAGGTAGGCGCAGCTCTCCGCGAAGCGGAAGGACTCGCAGAGCAGCTGGCGGTTGAGGGCGAGATCGCCCTCCCCGCTCTCTTCGCCGAGGATCCTTCGCAGGACGGCGTCCATCAGTCCGGTGAGCGCGAGGGCCGTCGGCCGGCGACGGCCCTCGCGCCAGTCGCCGAGCAGGCGCTCCCTCGCCAGGACGTTCGTCCCCTCTCCCGCCCAGAGTCGAGCGAGGCCGCTGCCGTCGGGCTGTGGCTCGGGACAGCCGCCGAGAGTGGCGAGATGGACGAGGTAATCCTCCACGGGATTGCTCCACTGCCCGCTCGCGGAGTCGAAGGTCGGCAGAAAGGTCTCGAGCAGCACTTCGTCCTGCTCGCCGTTCTGGTTGAGCAGCTCCCAGTGCTGGAGACTGAGGTCGACCACCCGCCAGGCAGCCAGGCGTAGCGCTACGGCGAATACGTCGGCGAGGCGCGACTCGAGCACCAGCTCGCTTTCCAGCAGTGTGCCGGCGTCGATTTCCGGCGTCTGCAGGTGACGGCGCAGTCGCTCGCCGGCGGGCGGGCAACCGAGTTCCGTGGCCAGCGGGCTGTGTGCCAGGCAGCGGAGCTTGTCGAGGCCGGAGTCCAGCTCCGGCAGGAGCTGGCAGGCCAGCGTGCGCTCTTCCTCCAGGCGCCGTTGCCAATAGTCCCGGGCGGCCGGATGCCCGAACAGGCCGTCGGCGAGCAGTCGCTGCCATTGCGCATGGGCAGGCCAGCAGGGGGCGGACGCTTCCGACAGTTCGCTCGGGCCGGCCGGTAGCGGCAGGTTGAGCAGTTCCAGCAGCTGGGGCAGTGGGAGGAAGAACAGAGTGCCTTCGACAGCCGCCTCCTGCAGCGGGACAGTTCCACCGGCGGTCATGACAAGGACATCCCGCTCGCGGGCTCCCCGCCGGTTCGGCGGTCGAGGAAGCGCTGGCGACGGCATTGGGCGGTGTAATCCATGGGGGGGTTCCGGCTACGTCTGGTCGGGCGAGAGGGTCTATGGGGGCCTGCCGCGCAGGGTTCCACGTGGAACACGGCCCGGCAGGCAACGGACCTCATCATGAAAAAGCCGGGTATATTGGGGCCGGCTTTGGGGTGCATGCCGGGGATGTTAAACCTTGGCAGGCCCCTCCACCACCGGGTTGTCGGCCAGAACGCCGAGTTTCCGCTGGGTCTGCTCGACCCAGGCGAAGGCCCGCTCGTTGAGTTCGGCGATGGCGCGCGGGCCCTCGCCTTCGGCCTGCAGCGGCGGACCGAAGACCACCCGGACGGTGCCGGGGGTCTTGCCCCAGCCGTCCTTGGGCCAGTAGCGACCGGCATCGTGGGCGACTGGCAGCACCGGCAAGCCGGCATTCACCGCGAGGGCGGCGCCGCCGCGGGAGAACTTGCCGATCTGCCCGACCGGCACGCGGGTGCCTTCGGGGAAGATCAGCACCCAGGCGCCCTGCTCCAGGCGCTTGTGGCCCTGCTCGGCGAGCTGCTTGAGCGCTGCCTTGGGGTTGCCGCGGTCGATGGCGATCGGCTTGAGCAGGGCGATCGCCCAGCCGAAGAATGGGACGCGCAGCAGCTCGCGCTTGAGCACCTGGCTGAGCGGCTCGAAGTGGGCGGAGAGGAAGAAGGTTTCCCAGGTGCTCTGGTGCTTGGCGAGGATCACGCAGGGCCGCGCCGGAATGTTCTCCAGGCCGTGCAGCTCGTAGCGAATGCCGAGGATGTGCCAGGCCAGCCAGACGGCGCAGCGGCACCAGGTCTGCACGACGAAACGGTAGCGGGCGCGGAACGGCAGGAAGGTGGCGACCGCCAGACTGATCAGGCACCAGACGATGGTACTCAGGGACAGCAGCAGATAGAAAATCGGGATGCGAAGGGATTGCATGGGGCTCAGCCACCGGCCTTGAGAAGATGGTCGACGACGGCCGCCAGGTCATCGAACACCTGGGTGCCGGGCGGCAGGATGTTTTGCAGGGTGCGCTGGCCCTTGCCGGTCTTCACCAGACAGGGGCGGCCGCCGAGCACCAGGCCGGCGTGCAGGTCGCGATGGCTGTCGCCGACCACCGGCACGCCCTTGAGGTCGGCGAGCCGGAAATGCTCGGCGATGCTGCGGAACAGGCCGGGCAGCGGCTTGCGGCAGTCGCAGCCATCCTGCGGGCCGTGCGGGCAGTGCACGATCAGGTCGACCCGCCCGCCCTGCTCCATCACCAGCCGCTGCAGCTTCAGGTGCATGTCGCTGAGGGCGGTCATGTCGAACAGGCCGCGGGCCAGGCCGGACTGGTTGGTGGCGACTGCCACCGTCCAGCCGGCCTTGCTCAGGCGAGCGATCGCCTCGATGGAGCCGGGGATGGGAATCCATTCCTCTGCGGATTTGACGAAGGCGTCGGAGTCTTCGTTGATGACCCCGTCGCGATCGAGCACGATCAGCTTCATCGGTCACTGTCCCAGCATGGAGATGTCGGCGACGCAGAGGAACAGGCCGCGCAGCTGCGCCAGCATGGCGTGGCGATTGGCGCGGATCGCCGGGTCCTCGGCATTGACCAGCACCGCCTCGAAGTAGGCGTCGACCGGGTCGCGCAGGCTGGCCAGACGCTCCAGCGCCTCGCGGTAGCGGCGTTCGGCGGCCAGCGGGCGGACCGCGTGCTGGGCCTGCTGCAGTGCCGAGTACAGGGAGAACTCGCAGGCGTTGTCGAAGTAGCGGGCCTCGACGGTGGTTGGCAGCTTGCCCTCGTACTTGCCGAGCAGGTTGGAGACCCGCTTGTTCACCGCGGCCAGCGCCTCGGCTTCCGGCAGCCGGCGGAAGGCCTGCACCGCCTGTACGCGCATGTCCAGGTCGGACGCCGAGGGCGGCTGCAGGGCGCGTACCGCCAGGTAGCTGGAGACGTCGATGCCTTCGTCCTCGTAGCGCGCACGCAGGCGGTCGAGGATGAACTCGCTGACCTGCTCGGCCAGACCGGCGGCTTTCACCTTGGCGCCGTACTGGGCGACCGCGAAGTGGCTGGCCTCCTCCAGGTCCAGGTCCAGCTGCTTTTCGATGAGGATGCGCAGGATGCCCAGGGCGGCCCGGCGCAGGGCGTAGGGGTCCTTGCTGCCGGTGGGCGGCATGCCGATGCCGAAGATGCCGACCAGGGTGTCGAGCTTGTCGGCCATCGCCACGGCGGCGCCGGTCAGGGTCGATGGCAATACGGCGCCGGCGCCGCGCGGCATGTACTGCTCGTCGAGGGCGCGGGCGACGTCCTCGGGCTCGCCGTCGTGCAGCGCGTAGTGGTAGCCGGCGACGCCCTGGAGTTCGGGGAATTCGCCGACCATCTCGCTGGCCAGGTCGCTCTTCGACAGGATGCCGGCGCGGATGGCGTGCTCGGGGTTGCCGCCGATGCGCTCGGCGATGAAGCCGGCCAGCCGGGAGACTCGCTCGGCCTTGTCCAGCACGCTGCCCAGCTGGGCCTGGAAGACCACGTTGGCCAGGCGCTGGTTGAAGCTTTCCAGGCTCTGCCGCTTGTCCTGGTTGAAGAAGAACTCGGCGTCGGTCAGGCGCGGGCGCACCACCTTCTCGTTGCCGGCGACGATCTGCGCCGGGTCCTTGCTCTCGATGTTGGCCACCGTGATGAAGCGCGGCAGCAGCTTGCCATGGGCATCCAGCAGGCAGAAGTACTTCTGGTTGTCCTGCATGGTGGAAATCAGCGCCTCCTGGGGCACGGCGAGGAAACGCTCCTCGAAGGAGCAGACCAGCGGCACCGGCCACTCGACCAGGGCGGTCACCTCGTCGAGCAGCTCCTCGGGGACGATGGCGCTGCCCTGCTGCTGCGCGGCCAGCTCGGCGACGCGCCCGGCGATCAGCTCGCGGCGCTCGGCGAAGTCGGCCAGCACGTAGGCGCTGCGCAGGTCTTCCAGGTAGCTGGTCGGCAGGCTGATGCGCACCGCGTCCGGATGATGGAAGCGGTGGCCCATGGATTCGCGGCCGGCCTTCTGGGCGAGGATCTCGCAGTCGACCACCTGGTTGCCGAACAGCATCACCAGCCACTGGCTCGGGCGGACGAACTCCTCCTTGCGGGCGCCCCAGCGCATGCGCTTGGGAATCGGCAGCTCGTCGAGCGCGGTCTGGACGATCGCCGGCAGCAGCGCGGCGGCCGGCTGGCCGGGAAGGCTGCGGCTGTAGCGCAGCTTGGGGCCGCTGCTGTCGATCTCGCTCAGTTCCACGCCGCACTTGCGGGCGAAGCCGAGAGCGGCCTGGGTCGGGTTGCCTTCGGCATCGAAGGCGGCCGCCAGCGGCGGGCCGTCGAGGCTCTGGGTGCGGTCCGGCTGCTGGATGGCCAACTGCTCGACCAGCACCGCCAGGCGACGCGGCGCGGCGTAGAAGCGGGCGACTCGGTAGGCGAGGCCGGCGCCGACCAGGCCCTTCTCGATGCCGGCGAGGAAGGCGGCGGCGAGGTTCTTCAGGGCTTTCGGCGGCAGCTCTTCGCTGCCCAGTTCGACCAGGAAATCTTGTGCACTCATTCTGCAGCCTCCAGCTTGGCCAGGACTTCGTCACGCAGTTCGGGGGGGGCCATCGGGAAGCCGAGTTTGGCGCGGGCCTGCAGGTAGCTCTGCGCCACGGCGCGGGCCAGGGTACGCACGCGCAGGATGTAGCGCTGGCGTTCGGTCACCGAGATGGCGCGGCGGGCGTCCAGCAGGTTGAAGGTGTGCGAGGCCTTGAGGACCATCTCGTAGGTCGGCAGCGGCAGTTCCAGCGCGATCAGGCGGTTGGCCTCGGACTCGTAGAAGTCGAATTGCTCGAACAGCTTGGCGACGTTGGCGTGCTCGAAGTTGTAGGTGGACTGCTCCACCTCGTTCTGGTGGAACACGTCGCCGTAGGTGACCTTGCCGAACGGGCCGTCGGTCCACACCAGGTCGTACACCGAATCCACGCCCTGCAGGTACATGGCCAGGCGTTCCAGGCCGTAGGTGATCTCGCCGGTGACCGGGTAGCACTCGATGCCGCCGACCTGCTGGAAGTAAGTGAACTGGGTGACTTCCATGCCGTTCAGCCAGACCTCCCAGCCCAGTCCCCAGGCGCCCAGGGTCGGCGACTCCCAGTTGTCCTCGACGAAGCGCACGTCGTGCACCCGGGTGTCGATGCCGATGCGCCGCAGGGATTCCAGGTAGAGGTCCTGGATGTCGTCCGGGTTGGGCTTCAGGACCACCTGGAACTGGTAGTAGTGCTGCAGGCGGTTGGGGTTCTCGCCGTAGCGGCCGTCGGCCGGCCGGCGCGAAGGCTGCACGTAGGCGGCGTTCCAGGTTTCCGGGCCGATGGCGCGCAGAAAGGTGGCGGTGTGGAAGGTACCGGCGCCCACTTCCATATCGTAGGGCTGCAGCACCACGCAACCCTGTTCGGCCCAGTAGTTCTGCAGGGCGAGAATCAGGTCTTGGAAGGTGCGCACGGCAGGCGTAGTCTGGCTCACAAAAATCACCCTGTCCTGAGGCTGCGACGTAAAAGGCTGCGAGTATACCCGATTCCCGGCGGCCTCCACTGTGATGCGAAAGCCCCATGCCACGCTGCTTCTGGTGTTCCGCCGACCCTCTGTACAGGGCCTATCACGACGAGGAATGGGGCGTGCCCCTGCACGATCCGCAGCGCCTGTTCGAGCTTTTGCTGCTGGAGGGTTTCCAGGCCGGATTGTCCTGGTTCACCGTGCTGAAGAAACGCGAGCACTACCGCCGCGTGCTGTTCGGTTTCGATTCGCAGCGCCTGGCGCGGCTGAGTGACGCCGAGATCGAGGCGTTCCTGCAGGACCCCGGAATCATCCGCAACCGCCGCAAGCTCGAGGCCGCCCGGCAGAATGCCTGCGCCTGGCTGAAGCTCGAGGAGCCGGTTGACTGGCTGTGGTCGTTCGTCGGCGGTGCCCCGCGGATCAACCGCTTCCGCACGCCGGCCGAGGTGCCGGCGGCGACCCCGGAGGCCGAGGCGCTCGGCCGGGCGCTGAAGAAGGCCGGCTTCGCCTTCGTCGGACCGACCATCTGCTATGCCTTCATGCAGGCGGCCGGGATGGTCATGGACCACACTACCGATTGCGACCGCCATGCCGAGCTGGCTGGGTTGTCCGCCGGGCCGGCGCCCGTGCGTCGCCGCTGAGCGGTGTCCCCCGAGCGCTCCGGAAAGCCCCTGCCCCTGCCCCGGCTCTTCCTGTGGGCTGCACTAGACTATGAGCCGTTTTCAAGCCGGGAGTCCGTTTGTGGAAAAGCTCAAGGGGGCGGTAGCCGTCATTTCCCTGCGCCTTTTCGCCCTGCTGCCCTGGCGCGCCGTCGAGGGCGTCGGGGCCGGCCTCGGCTGGCTGCTGGCGCATGTGCCGAACCGTTCGCGCGAGGTGGTACGGGTCAACATCGGCCAGTGTTTCCCCGAACTCGACGCCCGGGCGCGCGAGTGCCTGGTGCGCCAGAGCCTGCGCGACATCGGCAGGACCCTCACCGAAAGCGCCTGCGCCTGGATCTGGCCGGCGCGCAAGTCCCTTTCCCGGGTGCGTGAGGTGGAAGGCCTGGAGGTGCTCGAGCAGGCGTTGGCCTCCGGCAAGGGGGTGGTCGGCATCACCAGCCACCTGGGCAACTGGGAAGTGCTCAACCATTTCTACTGCAGCCAGTGCCGGCCGGTCATCTTCTACCGGCCGCCCAAGCTCCGCGCGGTGGACGAGCTGCTGCAGCGCCAGCGCGTGCAACTCGGCAACCGCGTCGCGCCTTCGACCCGCGAAGGCATCCTCAGCGTGCTCCGCGAGGTGCGCCGGGGCGGCGCGGTGGGCATTCCGGTCGACCCCGAGCCGGGCGAGGGCAGCGGCCTCTTCGTGCCTTTCCTCGGTACCCGGGCGCTGACCAGCAAGTTCGTGCCGAACATGCTCGCCGGCGGCAAGGCGGTTGGCGTCTTCCTGCATGCCGTGCGCCTGGCGGACGGCTCGGGCTACCGGGTGATCCTCGAGGCCGCGCCGCCGGAGATGTACAGCCGGGACACGGAAACCGCCGTGGCGGCGATGAGCGCGGTGCTCGGCAAGTACGTGCGCGCCTATCCCAGCCAGTACATGTGGACCATGAAGCGCTTCAAGAAGCGCCCGCCGGGCGAGCGGGAGTGGTATTAAGGACGCCGCGGGGCACCCGCCGGAGCCTTTTCGCGATCATCCATGTGCCCAGGGTAGCTTGCAGACTCCGGCCCAAGAGCCGATGGAGCGCTCATGTCACGATCATCGATCCGGTCATCGACCCTGCTGTTCGCCGTCCTCGCTCTGGGCGGCGGCTGCAGTCTGACTTCGCAGCCGCCGCAGCCGGTCGAGGTCAACCTCCTGGCTGTAAACGATTTCCATGGCCACATCCAGCCCACTACCTTCACCTATCGGAACGCCTCTGGCGAGCAGCTCAGCCTGAAAGCCGGCGGTATCGCGGCCATCAGCGGGTTGCTGGCGCAGATGCGCGCCAAGGATCCCGAGCTGCTGTTCGTCGGCGGCGGCGACCTCATCGGCGGCAGTCCGCCGCTCTCGGCCATGTGGGCGGACGAGCCGTCGCTGCAGGCGCTCGATCTGCTGGACATGCGCCTGTCCTCGGTCGGCAACCATGAACTCGACCAGGGCCGCGACGAACTGCTGCGCCAGGTCCGGGGCGGCTGCCACTCGCCGCGCCCGGACAAGGCCTGCCGGTTCGAATCCGTCCACCGCGGAATCGGTTTCACCTATATCGCCGCCAATCTGGTCGACCGCCAGACCGGCGCCCGGCTGTTCCCGGCCTACCGCATCGAATGGGTGCGCGGCGCCAAGGTCGCCTTTGTCGGCGCCGTGGTGGAAGACCTCGGCACGCTGATCTCCCCGCGCAGCATGCAGGGATTGCGTACCCTGGACGAGGCGGAGGCGATCAATGCCCAGGTTCCGGCCCTGCTGGCGCAAGGCGTCGATGCCATTGTCGCGGTGGTGCACCAGGGCGGTGCCACGCCTGAATCCCACGACCAGCCGGACTGTCGCCAACTGAGCGGCCCGATCGTCGACGTTGCCCGGCGCCTGGACCCCAGGATCAAGGTCATGCTGAGCGGACATACCCACCAGGGTTACCTGTGCCGGGTGGGCGACGTGCTGGTGACTCAGGCCGGCTCCTATGGGCGGCTGGTCACGCACCTGACCCTGAGTATCGACCCGGCCCGCCACCGGCTGCTCGACGTCAAGGCCCGCAATCTGCTGGTCGACCCCCGGCGCTACCCGCCCACTGCCGAGGTCGCCGCCCTGCAGCGGGCCGTGGAGCAACGTAGCCAGAAACTGCTCGGCCGCCCGCTGGCGCGTCTGGCGGTGCGCCAGGTGCCGCAGGCGCCCAACAGCGCGGGCGAATCCCCGATGGGCAACCTGATCGCCGATGCCCAGCTGGCGGCTACCGTGCACCTGGGCGCCCGGCTGGCGCTGACCAATCCGGGCGGGATCCGTGCCGGCCTGGCGCTGGAGCCCGGCCAGCTCGAGGTCAGCTACGGCCAGGTCGCCAGCGTGCAGCCGTTCGACAACAGCCTGACGATACTCACCCTCAGCGGCGCGCAGCTGCACGAGCTGCTCGAGCAGCAGTGGCAGGAGGACGGTTTCAGGCCGCTGCAGCCGTCGTCATCGCTCAGCTACAGCTGGGACCCCGGACGGCCCGTCGGCCGGCGTGTCGTCGCCGGCAGCCTGAAGGTCGATGGCCGGCCGGTGCAGGACACTGCCCGATACCGAGTCACGGTGAATTCCTTCATGGCCGAGGGCGGCGACAAGCTGAGCGTGCTGGCCAGGGCGACTGAGCGCCTGGATACGGGGCTGAACGACCTGGAGGCGCTGATCGACTATCTGCAGGCCAGGGACCGCGCCGGTTCGCCGGCCGGCCACAGCCTGGCCGCCGGACGCATACGGCGGCTTGCAAGCGGCCAGCCGGAAGAGGCGAGGTGAACTGGCCGGTGGTTTTCAGCGGCTTGCCCAACCCCTCTTCCGGCCGCCCCGGGCCAAGGCGACCCCGGGGCGCTCAGAAGAAGGTCAGCCCCACCTGGAACAGCCGCTCCACGTCGCGGATGTGCTTCTTGTCGACTAGGAAGAGAATCACATGGTCGCCGGACTCGATCAGGGTGTCGTCGTGGGCGATCAGCACCTGCTCGGCGCGGATCACCGCGCCGATGGTGGTGCCCTGGGGCAGCTCGATCTCGCCGATCATCCGCCCGACCACCTTGCTCGACTTGGCGTCGCCGTGGGCGATCGCCTCGATGGCTTCCGCCGCGCCGCGGCGCAGCGAGTGCACGCTGACGATGTCGCCGCGGCGCACGTGGGTCAGCAGGGTGCCGATGGTGGCCAGCTGCGGGCTGATCGCGATGTCGATCTCGCCGCCCTGCACCAGGTCGACGTAGGCCGGGTTGTTGATGATGCTCATCACCTTGCGCGCGCCGAGGCGCTTGGCCAGCAGCGAGGACATGATGTTGGCCTCGTCGTCGTTGGTCAGGGCGAGGAAGATGTCGGCCTCGTTGATGTTCTCCTCGACCAGCAGATCCTTGTCCGAGGCGTTGCCCTGCAGCACGATGCTGCTGTCCAGGGTATCCGAGAGGTAGCGGCAGCGCGCCGGATTGGACTCGATGATCTTCACCTGGTAGCGGCTCTCGATGGCCTCGGCCAGCCGTTCGCCGATGTGTCCGCCGCCGGCGATGACGATCCGCTTGTTGCTGATCTCGAGACGCCGCAGCTCGCTCATCACCGCGCGGATATGGGTCTTGGCGGCGATGAAGAACACCTCGTCGTCGGCCTCGATCACCGTGTCGCCCTTGGGCAGGATCGCCCGGTTGCGGCGGAAGATCGCCGCCACCCGGGCATCCACGGTCGGCATGTGCTCGCGGATCTGCTTGAGCTGCTGGCCGACCAGCGGGCCGCCGTAGTAGGCGCGCACCGCCACCAGCTGGGCCTTGCCGTCGGCGAAGTCGATCACCTGCAGGGCGCCGGGGTACTCGATCAGCCGCTTGATGTGGTTGGTCACTACCTGTTCCGGACTGATCAGTACGTCGACCGGAATCGCCTCGTTGCTGAACAGCCCGGCGCGGGTCAGGTAGGCCGACTCGCGCACCCGGGCGATCCGTGTCGGGGTATGGAACAGGGTGTAGGCGACCTGGCAGGCGACCATGTTGGTCTCGTCGCTGTTGGTCACCGCCACCAGCATGTCGGCATCGTCGGCGCCGGCCTGGCGCAGCACGGTGGGGAAGGAGCCCTTGCCGAGGATGGTGCGGATGTCCAGGCGGTCGCCGAGATCGCGCAGGCGTTCACTGTCGGTGTCCACCACGGTGATGTCGTTGGCCTCGCTGGCCAGGTGCTCGGCCAGGGTGCCGCCGACCTGGCCGGCGCCAAGAATGATGATCTTCATCGGGTCTGTCCTCAGCCGCGCGGACCGGCGGCGATCTTGATCAACTTGGCATAGTAGAAGCCGTCGTGGCCGTGGGGCTGCGGCAGCAGCTGGCGGCCGTGGCGTTGCGCCAGGCCCGGCTTGGCCCCGGCGAAGCTGGCGGCGACGTCCAGCTCGCGGGCACCGGGGGTGCGGGCGAGAAAGGCGGCGATGGTGTCGCTGTTCTCCGCCGGGAGGACCGAGCAGGTGGCATAGAGCAGGATGCCGCCGACCTCCAGGGTCGGCCAGAGGGCGTCGAGCAGTTCGCCCTGCAGGCCGGCCAGGGCGGGAATGTCCTCGGGCTGGCGGGTCAGCTTGATGTCCGGATGGCGACGGATCACCCCGGTGGCGGAACAGGGCGCGTCGAGCAGGATGCGCTGGAAGCGGCGACCGTCCCACCAGGTTTCGATGGCCCGCGCGTCGGCGGCGATCAGCCGGGCCGTCAGGCCCAGCCGGGCGAAGTTCTCGCGGACCCGTTCGAGACGCCGCTCCTCCAGGTCGACGGCGACCAGCTCGGCCAGCCGCGACTCGGTTTCCAGCAGGTGACAGGTCTTGCCGCCCGGCGCGCAGCAGGCATCCAGCACGCGCTGGCCGGGCATCAGCTCGAGCAGGGGGGCGGCCAGTTGGGCGGCCTCGTCCTGCACGCTGAAGCGGCCCTCGGCGAAGCCCGGCAGGTTGCGCACGTCGCGCGCCTCGCCGAGCAGGATGCCGTCGCGGCTGAAGCGGCAGGCGCTGGCCGGGATGCCGGCCTCCTCCAGCTCGGTGAGGTAGGCGTCGCGCGCAACCTGCCGGCGGTTGACCCGCAGGGTCAGCGGCGGATGCTCGTTGTTGGCGGCGCAGATGGCTTCCCAGTGCTCCGGCCAGTGCGCCTTCAGCGCCTGCTGCAACCAGCGCGGATGGGCGGTGCGCGACACCGGATCGCCCTCCAGGCCGGCGAGCAGCTCCGTGCCCTCGCGCTGCACGCGGCGCAGCACGGCGTTCAGCAGGCCCTTGGCCCAGGGTTTCTTCAGCGCTGCGGCACAGGCCACGGTTTCGCCGATCGCCGCATGGGCGGGGATGCGGGTGTACAGCAGCTGGTACAGGCCGATCAGCAGCAGCGCTTCGACATCCCGGTCGGCAGCCTTGAGCGGCTTCTGCAGCAGTCGTTCGGCGAGCAGGGCCAGGCGCGGCTGCCAGCGGGCGGCGCCGAAGGCGAGTTCCTGGGCCAGCGCCCGGTCGCGCGGTTCGACCTGTTCCAGCTGGGCCGGCAGGGCGGCGAGCGACGCCTTGCCGGCGAGCACCGCCGTCAGCGCGCGGGCGGCGGCCAGGCGCGGATTCAGGCTCATGTCCCCAGTACCTGGCCGACGGCGAACTGCTCGCGGCGGCTGTGGTACAGCTCGGCGAAGGCCAGCGGCTTGCCGCCCGGCAGTTGCAGGCGGGTGAGGCGCAGGGCGCCGCCGCCGCAGGCGACGGTCAGGCCATCGCGGCCGACGGCGAGGAGAGTCCCCGGCGCGCCGCTGCCCGGCTCGACGAACGCAGCGAACACCTTCAGCGGCGTGCCGTTCAGGCTGGTGTGGCTGACCGGCCAGGGATCGAAGGCGCGGATCAGCCGTTCCAGCTCCACGGCCGGACGGTTCCAGTCGAGGCGCGCCTCGTCCTTGTTCAGCTTGCGGGCATAGGTCGCCAGGGCATCGTCCTGCCGCTCGCCTTGAAGCTCACCGGCGGCCAGCCGGCCGATGGCCTCGACCAGCGCCGCGGCGCCCAGTCCGGCCAAGCGGTCGTGGAGGCTGCCGCCGGTGTCGGCGGGCTGGATCGGGGTGGCGACCTTGAGCAGCATCGGTCCGGTGTCCAGGCCGGCCTCCATGCGCATCACGGTGACCCCGGACTCGCCGTCGCCGGCCTCGATCGCGCGCTGGATCGGCGCCGCGCCGCGCCAGCGCGGCAGCAGCGAGGCGTGGCTGTTGATGCAGCCGAGGCGCGGGATGTCCAGCACCGCCTGCGGCAGGATCAGCCCGTAGGCGACCACCACCATCAGGTCGGGTTCGAGTGCCGCGAGTTCCGCCTGGGCGGCGGGGTCGCGCAGGGTCACGGGCTGGTGGACGGGGATGCCGTGCTGCAGGGCGAGCTGCTTCACCGGGCTGGGCATCAGCTTCTGGCCGCGCCCGGCGGGACGGTCTGGCTGGGTGTAGACGGCGATCGGCCGCTGGCCGGCGGCCAGCAGGGCCTCGAGGTGTTCGGCGGCGAATTCGGGCGTGCCGGCGAAGACGATGCGCAAAGGCTGGGTCATGGTCTCTCGCTCAAGAAAGAAAAAGGCTTGCCGCAGCAAGCCTTCGCAGGGAGGGGTACTCAGCCGTGTTGGCGATGCTGCTTCTCCAGCTTCTTGCGGATGCGGTCGCGCTTGAGCGTCGACAGGTAGTCGACGAACAGCTTGCCGTTCAGGTGGTCGCACTCGTGCTGGATGCACACCGCCAGCAGGCCTTCGGCGACCAGCTCGAAGGGCTGGCCGTCGCGATCCAGGGCGCGGATGCGAACCTGCAGCGGGCGCTCGACGTTCTCGTAGAAGCCGGGCACCGACAGGCAGCCTTCCTGGTAGGGGCCCAGCTCCTCGGTGAGCGGCTCGAATTCCGGGTTGATGAACACCTGCGGCTCGCTCTTGTCCTCGGACAGGTCCATCACCACCAGGCGCTTGTGCACGTTCACCTGGGTCGCCGCCAGACCGATGCCGGGCGCGGCGTACATGGTTTCGAACATGTCGTCGATCAGCTGGCGCAGCTCGTCGTCTACCGACTCGATGGGTTTGGCGACGGCGCGCAGGCGCGGGTCGGGGAATTCGAGGATGTTCAGTATCGCCATATGCGTTTGTGATGCACTTGGGGAATTGTTCAAAACGGCTGCTGCTAAGATGCTGAGCAGCATTGAAAAAACGGCTTTACGCCGCGATCCCGAAGGGAAATCCGGCGGCGCTCGGGCGTTTCACGCGAAGGCACATGATAAAGGGATTCACCGCATGAGGAAATCACTACTCGCCCTGCTGCTGCTGGTCGCCGGCGGCTCTCTGGCGCAGGCCGAGGTGCGGCTCCGCGAGGATCATCCGCAGAGCTACACGGTCGCCCGGGGCGATACCCTGTGGGACATTTCCGGCAAGTTCCTTCGTGCGCCCTGGCAGTGGCCGCAGCTCTGGCAGGTCAACCCGCAGATCGAGAATCCCCACCTGATCTATCCGGGCGACGTGCTGAGCCTGGTCTACGTCGACGGCCAGCCGCGCCTGATGCTCAACCGCGGCGCCAGCCGCGGCACCATCAAGCTGTCGCCGCAGATCCGCAGCGCGCCGATGGTCCAGGCCATCCCGACCATTCCGCTGGAGAAGATCGGCAGCTTCCTGCTCAACAACCGGATCGTCGACGACCCCGCGCAGTTCCAGAAGGCGCCCTACGTGGTCGCCGGCAATGCCGAGCGGGTGGTCAGCGGTGCCGGCGACCGGGTCTACGCGCGCGGCAACTTTTCCGCCGGCGAGGCGGCGTACGGGATCTTCCGCCAGGGCAAGACCTACCTCGACCCGCAGAGCCAGAAACCGCTCGGCATCAACGCCGATGACATCGGCACCGGCGAGGTGGTCGCCGAGGAAGGCGACATCGCCACCCTGGTGCTCAAGCGCTCGACCCAGGAAGTGCGCATCGGCGACCGCCTGTTTCCCACCGAGGAGCGGGCCGTCAACTCCACCTTCGTGCCCAGCGAGCCGGCCGCCCCGGTCGAGGGGGTGATCCTCGACGTGCCGCGCGGGGTGACCCAGGTCGGCGCCTTCGATGTGGTCACCCTGAGCCGCGGCAGCCTGGACGGCCTGGCCGAGGGCAACGTGCTGGCGGTGTACAAGACCGGCGAAACCGTGCGCGACCGCGTCACCGGCGAGTCGGTGAAGATCCCCGACGAGCGCTCCGGCCTCTTGATGGTGTTCCGTACCTACGCGCGGCTCAGCTATGGCCTGGTCCTCACCGCCAGCCGCCAGCTGGCGGTGATGGACAAGGTGCGCAACCCCTGACTCCGCACGACCCCGCTTCGCCCTCTCCCGCCCTTTCGTTCCATGGATCAAGGATGATCGCCCCATGTCCCTCTCGCCCGCCGAACTGGAGGCGCGCTTGCGCCTCCATGCCCTGCCCGGACTCGGCCCGCGCCGCCATCGCCGCCTGCTCGAGGCCTTTGCCAGCGCCTCGGCGGCGCTCAGCGCGCCGGCCGCCGCCTGGCGTGCGCTGGGGCTGCCGGCCGAGTGTGCCGAGGCGCGGCGCAGCGCCGAGGTTCGCCAGCAGTCCGCGCTCGCCCTCGCCTGGCTGGAGGAGCCGCGGCGGCAGCTGCTGGTGCTCGGCGAACTCGCCTACCCGGCCCTGCTGGCCGAGCTGGACGACGCCCCGCCGCTGCTCTTCGTCGAAGGCGACCCGACGCTTCTGGAGCGGCCGCAACTGGCCATGGTCGGCAGCCGGCGTGCCTCGAAACCCGGGCTGGACACTGCCCGCGCCTTCGCCCGGCATCTTGCCGGCGCCGGCTTCGTGGTCACCAGCGGGCTGGCCCTGGGCATCGACGGCGCCGCTCACCAGGGGGCGCTGGATGCCGGCGGACGGACCGTGGCGGTGCTCGGTACCGGCCTCAAGCGGTTGTATCCGGCGCGCCACGAGCGCTTGGCGGCGGAGATCCTCGCCGGCGGCGGCGCGCTGGTCTCCGAACTGCCGCTGGACTGCCCGCCCCAGGCAAGCAATTTCCCGCGCCGCAACCGGATCATCAGCGGCCTGTCCCTCGGCGTGCTGGTGGTCGAGGCCAGTCCTTCCAGCGGCTCGCTGATCACCGCCCGCCTGGCTGCCGAGCAAGGCCGCGAGGTCTACGCGATTCCCGGCTCGATTCACCATCCCGGCGCCCGCGGCTGCCACCAGCTGATCCGCGACGGCGCGACCCTGGTGGAAAGCGTCGAGCACATCCTCGAGGCGCTGCGCGGCTGGCAGAACCTCGCGCCGGCGCCTCAGCCGTCGGCCCCGGCCGACGAGCGGCATCCGCTGCTGGCCCTGCTCCACGCCGCCCCGCAGACCAGCGAGGAGCTGGCCCTGGCCAGCGGCTGGCCGCTCGCCCGGGTGCTGGCGACGCTCACCGAACTGGAGCTGGACGGTGCGGTGGCCCGCGAAGGCAGTCGCTGGCTGGGCCGCGCCGGCTGACGGACTTCGTCGCCGCCGGCGCCTTGGGTACACTGCGCCGACGATTTTTCCGGAGGCAAGCGATGCACGGCAGTTGGCGGGTGCGACAGGTGGCGCGGGTGCTGCGCGCAGGCGGGGTGATCGCCTATCCGACCGAGGCCGTCTGGGGCCTGGGTTGCGACCCGTGGAACGAGGCCGCGGTGCGCCGCCTGCTGGCACTCAAGGCGCGACCGCAGGCGAAGGGCCTGATCCTGGTCGCCGCCGACATCGGCCAGTTCGACTTCCTGCTCGCCGACCTGCCGGCGGCCTGGCGGGAGCGCCTGGCCGGCAGCTGGCCGGGGCCGAACACCTGGCTGGTGCCCCACCGGGACCGCCTGCCGGCGTGGATCACCGGTCGCCACGCGAGCGTCGCCCTGCGGGTCAGCGATCATCCGCTGGTGCGCGCGCTGTGCCGCCTCGCCGGCCCGCTGGTGTCGACCTCGGCCAACCCTGCCGGCCATCCTGCCGCGCGTTCGCGGCTGCGCGTCGAACAGTATTTCCCGCGCCGACTGGATGCCGTGCTCGGCGGCGCCCTGGGCGGACGGCGCAACCCGAGCCTGATCCGCGACCTGGCCAGCGGCCAGGTGATCCGCCCGGCCTAAAACACCGCTACGGCAACAGGATGGTCGAGCCGACGGTCTGCCGCGAGGTCAGCGCTTCCTGGGCGCGGGCGGCCTCGGCGAGGGGGAAGCGCTGGCCGATCTCGACCTGCACCTGGCCGCTGCCGAGCACGGCGAACAACTCGTCGGCCATCGCCTGCTGGCGTTCCGGGGTGTCGGCGTAGCCGGCCAGGGTCGGGCGGGTGACGAACAGCGAGCCCTTCTGCGCCAGCACCCCGAGGTTGACCCCGCTCACCGGCCCGGAAGCGTTGCCGAAGCTGACCAGCAGGCCGCGCGGGGCGACGCAGTCCAGCGAGGTGTCCCAGGTGTCCTTGCCGACCGAGTCGTAGACCACCGGGCACTTGCGTCCCTCGGTCAGCTCCAGCACCCGCTGCGCGACGTTCTCGCGGCGGTAGTCGATGGTCGCCCAGGCGCCCAGGGCTTTGGCCCGTTCGGCCTTCTCCGGCGAGCCGACGGTGCCGATCAGCTTGAGCCCGAGCGCCTTCGCCCACTGGCAGGCGATGCTGCCGACGCCGCCGGCCGCGGCGTGGAAGAGGATGGTCTCGCCGCCCTGGAAACGGCCGATCTGGCGCAGCAGGTACTGCACGGTGAGGCCCTTGAGCAGCGCCGCAGCGGCCTGTTCGAAATCGATGTCGTCCGGCAGGGCGACCAGCTTGTCCGCCGGCAGCACGTGCAGCTCGGCGTAGGCGCCCAGCGGGCCGCCGGCATAGGCGACCCGCTCGCCGACCCGCACGCGCTCGACCTGGCTGCCGACCGCCTCGACCACCCCGGCGCCTTCCAGGCCGAGGCCCGACGGCAGTTGCGGCGGCGCATAGAGGCCGCTGCGGTAGTAGGTGTCGATGAAGTTCAGGCCGATCGCCCGGTTGCGCACCCGGACTTCGTGCGGGCCGGGTTCCGGCGGCGTGTAATCGGCCCATTCGAGGACCTCGGGGCCGCCGTGGCGGCTGATCTGGATGCGCTTGGCCATCTGCTCTGTTCCTCCTGAGGATCGTTGGGGTGCCCGTCTGCGGGCCGCGACGAAGGTGCTATCCATGCGCCAAGCCCTCCGTCCCGTCAACTTCGGCAAGGGATTGCGCGATGCTATGCTAGCGGCCCGTCCGGGCCACCGGGCCGCCTTGTCCAGTGCCGCTTTCAACATGGGAAATGCCGTGAACGATCAAATCGAGGCCGTGAAGGCCTACCTGCTCGACCTGCAAGACCGCATCTGCGCCGCCCTCGAGGCCGAGGACGGCGGCGCGCGCTTTCGCAAGGACGCCTGGCTGCGCGAGGGCGGCGGCGGCGGGCGTACCCGGGTGCTGGAGAACGGCGCGCTGATCGAGAAGGGCGGCGTCAATTTCTCCCACGTCTACGGCGCCGGCCTGCCGCCGTCGGCCAGCGCCCACCGGCCGGAACTGGCCGGGCGGGGCTTCCAGGCCCTCGGCGTGTCGCTGGTGATCCACCCGCGCAATCCCCACGTGCCGACCTCCCACGCCAACGTGCGGCTGTTCGTCGCCGAGAAGGAAGGCGAGGCGCCGGTCTGGTGGTTCGGCGGCGGCTTCGACCTGACCCCCTACTACGCCGTCGAGGAAGACTGCGTGTTCTGGCACCAGGTCGCCCGCGACGCCTGCGCGCCCTTCGGCGCCGACGTCTACCCGCGCTTTAAGGAATGGTGCGACCGCTACTTCCACCTCAAGCACCGCAACGAGCCGCGCGGCATCGGCGGGCTGTTCTTCGACGACCTCAACGCCTGGGATTTCGACACCAGCTTCGCCTTCCTGCGCGCCGTCGGCGATGCCTATATCCAGGCCTACCTGCCGATCGTGCAGAAGCGCAAGGACACCCCCTACGGCGAGCGCGAGCGCGAGTTCCAGGCCTACCGCCGCGGCCGCTACGTGGAATTCAACCTGGTCTACGACCGCGGCACCCTGTTCGGCCTGCAGTCCGGCGGACGCACCGAGTCGATCCTCATGTCGCTGCCGGCCGAGGTGCGCTGGGGCTACGACTGGAAGCCTGCGCCGGGCACCCCCGAGGCGCGCCTGACCGAGTACTTCCTCACCGACCGCGACTGGCTGGCCGGCCAGCCCTGAACCTCCATCCGTAGGGTGGGTTGGCCGCCACGCGGCGTGACCCACCAAGGATGCCGGCAGGCATCCCGATTGCCGGCCCTGCGGTCGGTCGGTGGGTTACGGCCTCTGGCCTAACCCACCCTACGACAACTACGACAACTCCCGAGGACTCCCATGGACCGCTACGCCGTGTTCGGCAATCCCATCGGCCACAGCAAGTCACCGCAGATCCACCGCCTGTTCGCCGCGCAGACCGGCCAGGTGCTCAGCTACGAGCCCCGGCTGGCACCGCTGGATGATTTCGCCGCGGCGGCCCGGGCTTTCTTCGCCGACGGCCGGGGCGCCAACGTCACCGTGCCCTTCAAGGAGGACGCCTTCCGTCTGGCCGACCGGCTCACCCCCCGCGCCCAACGTGCCGGAGCGGTGAACACCCTGATGAAGCTCGCGGACGGCGCGCTGCTCGGCGACAACACCGACGGCGCCGGGCTGGTGCGCGATCTCCAGCAGGCCGGCCTGGCCCTGGCGGGGCTGCGCATCCTGCTGCTCGGCGCCGGCGGCGCGGTGCGCGGGGTGCTCGAGCCGCTGCTGGCGGAGCGCCCGGCGGCGCTGGTGATCGCCAACCGCAGCGAGGACAAGGCCGAGCAACTGGTCGCCGAGTTCGCCGAACTCGGCCCGCTGAGCGCCTGTACCTTCGCCGCGTTGCAGGGACCGTTCGACCTGATCGTCAACGGCACCTCGGCGAGCCTGGCCGGCGAGCTGCCGCCGCTGCCCAGCGGGCTGATCCAGTCGGGCCGCGGCTTCTGCTACGACATGATGTACGGCCGCGAGGCCACGCCCTTCTGCCACTGGGCTCAGCAGCAGGGCGCGGCGCGGACCCGCGACGGCCTGGGCATGCTGGTCGAGCAGGCCGCCGAATCCTTCCAGCTGTGGCGCGGTGTCCGTCCGGAAACCGCCAGCGTGCTGGCCGAGCTGCGCCGCCAGATCTGACGGCGCTCAGTCGTCCCGGCCGCGGGCGACCAGCAGGCCGAGCAGCGCGGCGGCGCCCACCCCCGCCGCCAGGCTGGCCCAGGGGTGGGCGCGGACGCAGTTGCAGGCGCACTGGCCGACCTGTTGGCAGTGGCGGGACAGGCTGTGGCAGGTTTCGCTGCCACGCTGGCAGGACTGCTGCAGCAGGCCTTCGGCGCGTTCCCGAAGCTGCTCGTAGCTGCGCTGGGCGTCGTGCGAGGCGCTGGCCTTGAGATGCTCCAGGGCGTGCATCAGGTCGTGGATCTCCTTCTCGAGCCGTGCTTCGGCCTGGGACGTGCGGTGGGTCTTGAACAGCGACATGGTGCGGCTCCACTCGGTTGGTCATGGATGGGCCGCGGCAGGCTCCGGCGTGCCGCGCTGTCGAGCAAGCATAGTCCAAGGGGCCGGGCGTCCGCCGGTCCCGTCCCACCTTACCGAATTGTAATCACCCCCCTTCGCCGGATATGGCAGTTTTCCGGAACGCCGCCTTGCGCGGCCCTGTTTTTCCGATCGACTGGACATCAACGGCATGCATTGCAAAACCTCGCGGCGGACCTTCGTCAAGGGGCTCGCCGCCGGCGGCCTCCTCGCCGGCTTCGGCCTCTGGCGGACGCCGGTCTGGGCGCTGAGCGGCCCGGATCGGCCCGCGCTGCTTTCCGGCAGCGACTTCGACCTCGCCATCGGCGAAACCCCGGTGAACCTCACCGGCTCGCCGCGTATCGCCACCACCATCAACGGCTCCCTGCCCGGCCCCACCCTGCGCTGGCGCGAGGGCGACACCGTCACCCTGCGGGTGCGCAACCGCCTGGACGAGGACACCTCGATCCACTGGCACGGCATCCTCCTGCCGGCCAACATGGACGGCGTGCCGGGCCTGAGTTTCGACGGCATCGCCCCCGGCGGCCTCTACGAATACCGCTTCAAGGTGAAGCAGAGCGGCACCTACTGGTACCATGGCCACTCGGGCTTCCAGGAGCAGACCGGCGTGTACGGCGCGCTGATCATCGATCCGCGCGAGCCCGAGCCCTTTCGCTACGAGCGCGACTACGTGGTGATGCTCAGCGACTGGACCGACGAGGACCCGGCACGGGTCCTGAAGAAGCTCAAGAAGCAGTCGGGCTACTACAACTTCCGCAAGCGCACCGTCGGCGACTTCATCGCCGACGTCAGCGAGCACGGCTGGGCGGCGACTGTCGCCGAGCGCAAGGCCTGGGCGGCGATGCGCATGACCCCCACCGACCTGGCCGACGTCAGCGGCTACACCTACACCTACCTGCTGAACGGCCAGGCCCCCGCCGGCAACTGGACCGGGCTGTTTCGCCCCGGCGAGCGAGTCCGCCTGCGCTTCATCAACGCCTCGGCGATGACCTACTTCGACGTGCGCATCCCCGGCCTGAAGATGACCGTGGTGGCCGCCGACGGGCAGTACGTCGAGCCGGTGAGCGTCGATGAATTCCGCATCGCCGTGGCCGAGACCTACGACGTGATCGTCGAGCCGCAGGACGCCGAGGCTTACACCCTGTTCGCCCAGTCCCTCGACCGCAGCGGTTACGCCCGCGGCACCCTGGCGCAGCGCGAGGGACTGAGCGCGCCGGTGCCGCCGCTCGACCCGCGTCCGCGCCTGACCATGGCCGACATGGGGCACGGCGGCATGGAGCACGGCGCGCATGGCGGTGCGGCCCCGGCGAGCGACGAGCCGGCCGGCCGGAGCGCCATGGACCACGGTGTCCACGGCGGCACGGCGCACGCCGGTCACGACATGGCGGGCATGGATCACGGCGGCATGAACCACGGCGAAATGGCCGGCATGGATCACGGCGGCCACGCTGGCGCGGGCAGCGGCATGCAGGCCCACCCGGCCTCGGAAGCCGGCAGTCCGCTGGTCGACATGCAGACCATGAACCCCATCCCCAAGCTCGACGACCCCGGCTTCGGCCTGCGCGACAACGGCCGCCGGGTGCTGACCTACGCCGACCTGCGCAGCGCCTTCGCCGACCCGGACGGCCGCGCGCCGGGACGCACCCTCGAACTGCACCTGACCGGCCATATGGAGAAGTTCGCCTGGTCGTTCGACGGCATTCCCTTCGCCGACGCCGAGCCGCTGCGCCTGAAGTACGGCGAACGGCTGCGCATCGTCCTGGTCAACGACACCATGATGACCCACCCGATCCACCTCCATGGCATGTGGAGCGACCTGGAAGACGAGCAGGGCCATTTCCTGGTGCGCAAGCACACCCTCGACATGCCGCCCGGCTCGCGGCGCAGCTACCGCGTCACTGCCAACGCCCTGGGCCGCTGGGCCTACCACTGCCACCTGATGTTCCATATGGAGACGGGCATGTTCCGCGAAGTGCGGGTGGAGGAATGATGGCCGCCCTGCGCAAATTCCCGACGCCCACCTCCCGCGCCGCGGCCCTCGCCGCCGCGCTGGTCGCCGCGCCCCTGTCCGCGCTGGGCGCCGACGAGCACGCCGGCCACGCGCGGCATCCGGCGGCGCCGGCCGAGCCCATGGCGCATGGTGCGATGGACCATGGCGAGATGGGGCACGGCGACGAAGCGTCGGACGATATGGAGATGCAACACGGCCAGGCGGGGCATGGCGGGATGCGGATGGATCACGGCACGCATGGCGGCACGGGCCACGCCAAGCGCTCGTCGGCCGTCTCCCGGCCGCCGAACATCCCGGCCCTTACCGACGCCGACCGCGCCGCGGCTTTCCCGGTGCTCTCCGCCCATGCGCCCCACGGCCGGTCCCTCAACAGCTTCCTGCTCTTCGACAAGCTCGAATACCAGGATGCCGACGACGGCAGCGCCCTGGTCTGGGACGCCAAAGGTTGGATCGGCGGCAATGTCGACCGGCTCTGGGTGCGTTCGGAGGGCGAGCGCACCAACGGGCGCACCGAGCGGGCCGAGTTCCAGGCGCTCTGGGGGCACGCCATCGGTCCCTGGTGGGATCTGGTCGGCGGCCTGCGCCAGGACTTCAAGCCCGGCTCGCCGCAGACCTGGGGCGGCTTCGGCATCCAGGGCATGCCCTTCTACGGCCTCGAGACGGAAGTCACCGCCTACCTCGGCGAGGGCGGCCAGAGTTCCCTGCGCCTGGAGGGCGACTACAGCCTCCTGCTCACCAACCGGCTGATCCTCCAGCCGACGACCGAGATCAATCTCTACGGCCGCAACGACCGCGAACGCGGCGTCGGCTCCGGCCTGGGCGACGTCGAGGCCGGCCTGCGCCTGCGCTACGAGTTCACCCGCCAGTTCGCCCCCTACCTCGGCGTCACCTGGAACCGCTTGTACGGCGAAAGCGGCGACCTGGCCCGCGCCAAAGGCGAGGACGATGAGGAAACCCGTTTCGTCGCCGGCATTCGCCTGTGGTTCTGAGGCGCGTGGCGAAGAAGCCGGCGGGGAGGATTGATTTGTTCTGCCGGGAGACTCTAACGTGCAGTGACCAGTGCGGAGTTGCACTGGAATAACAGAGGGCGGGCATCCGATTCCGTCCTCGTCAGCGTTGAGGAAGCCATATGAAGAAGATCCTGGTTCCGTTGTTCGCCCTCGGCGGCGCGCTGGTCCTGCAGCCGGTGCTGGCCGCGGACGGCGGCGAACTGTACAAGACCAAGGGCTGCTCGGTCTGCCACGCTATCGACACCAAGCTGGTCGGCCCTTCCTACAAGGACGTCGCCGCCAAGTACGCCGGCCAGGCCGATGCGGCCGCCCTGCTCGCCGCCAAGATCAAGAGCGGCGGCTCGGGCACCTGGGGGCAGATCCCGATGCCGCCGAACGCGGTCACCGACGAGGAGGCCAAGGCTCTCGCCGCGTGGGTCCTGACCCAGAAGTAAGCGCTCCGGGGCGCCGGCCTGCCCGGCGTCCTTTCCTCCCCCCTCTCCCGTCGCCGTCAGCTCACCGGCGCGTCCTCGCTCCCGACTTCCAGCTGCCCGGCCAGGGCGATCCGGTTGCGGCCGCTACGCTTGGCCCGGTACAGCGCCTCGTCGGCGAGCTTGAGAACCGCGCTCGGCGAAGCGGCGCAGCTCGGCCAGTGGGCGACCCCGGCCGACAGGGTGACGCAGCCGCCGGTGGGGCTTTTCGTCTGGCCGCTCAGGGCCCGCAGGCGCTCGGCGACCTGCGCCGCCGCCTCCAGGCCGGCCTCCGGCAGCAGCAGGGTGAACTCCTCGCCGCCGCCCCGGCAGACCAGGTCGCCGCTGCGGGACACGCTGCGCATCAGCCGGCTGACGTGCTGCAGCACCCGGTCGCCGACGTCGTGGCCGTAGGTGTCGTTGACCTGCTTGAAGTGGTCGATGTCCACGGCGATCACCGCGAAGGGCCGGTTCTGCTCCTGCCAGCGCTTCAGGGCGAGCTGCAGGCCCCGGCGGTTGGCCAGGCCGGTCAGCGGGTCGGTGACGTTCTCCTGGTTGAGCTGGCCGAGCTTGCGGTGCAGCAGGGACAGGCCGCCGAGCATGGCGAGCCTGAGCTGCTCGGCCTCGAAATACCAGGAACGTACCTGGCGGATCTCGGTCCGGGCGGCCGCGTGCTCCCAGTGCCGGGCGGTGACGGCCAGCTGGCGCAGCGGCCGGGCGATCAGCTGCGACAGCCACCAGATGGCCGCCAGCACCGGGATGAAGAACGGCAGCGCATTGAGCAGGATGTCCAGCATCAGCCCGTCCAGCGCCTTCAGCGTGGCCGCGGTGGGCCGCTGGGCGACCACGCCCCAGCCGCTGCTGGGCACCGGGGCATAGCCGGCGAGCATGTCGATGCCGCTCGCATCGCGCAGCCTCAGGCTGCCCTCCTCGCCCCGCAGCACGGCCTCGACCGCCGGATTGCCGGCGACGACCCCGCCGGTTAGCGACGGGTCTTGGTGGTGGAGCAGATGCCGGTTGCCGTCCACCACGTACAGCTGCGAACCATCCTGGTAGTAGTGGCTGCCGAGCAGCGCCTGCAGGCTGGCGTCGCTTTCCCCCAGGTGGATGGCGCCGCCGACATAGCCCAGGTAGCGGCCGTCCGGAGCGAAGATCGGCTGCGACAGGAAGACCAGCAGATGCCCGCGCAGACCGATATAGGGCGTGCTGATCAGGGGCGCTCGCGCGGCCAGCGCCCGCCGGGCGCCCTCGGTCTGCAGCACGCTGTCGACCAGCCCCGGGCGCCAGGGCGCGACGGCCTGTACCCGGCCCTTGGCGCAGACGATGAAGACTCCGTTGAAGGTGCCGGTCTGCTCCTTCAGACGCGTGACCTCGGCGTCGAGCCGCTCCGCCTGGCCGAGCATCTCCGGCAGCAGGGCCGCGCTGTAGGCGAGCTGCTGCTGTGCCGCCTTGAGGAAGTTGTCGGTACTGTGCGCCAGCTTGGCGGCATAGGCGCGGTTGGCCTCCAGCGTCTGGCTCATCAGCTGGCTGCGCAGGGTCTGGTAGCTGGCATGGAAACTGATGGCGAAGGTCAGCAGGGTGGCGGCGATCGTCAGCAGCAGGATCAATCGGCGCAGATCGACTCGGTGCATAAGGCCCCTGGCGGAAAAATGGCCACCGGCAAGACCCTTTCCCGGACCCCGGTGGAATGCTGGCGCCGATCCTTGGCCCTGGAGCGCTCGCCCGAGCGCGACGGCCCCTCTCGAGGCACATCACCGCATCGTTCGCCACGCACAGAAACGGCGCCACCATCCCGGGGAAGCACGACCGAAAACTGCACAGAGTGTGATATCAGAAAGTCATCGCCGAAAGGCCTTTACGACCACGATCCATCCGTTGGCCGACGACCGGCCAGGCCGCTAAAGGGCCGCCGCTACTGCAGGCGCACCGCCAGGCGGGCCACATGGGCGCCCTGGAAGCGGGCCAGGATCAGCTCCTTCTCGCTCGGCCGGCGCGAGCCGTCCGCGCCGGCGATGGTCGCCGCACCGTAGGGCGAGCCGCCGCGCACCTCGCCGACGTCGCTGAGTTCCGGCAGCGCATAGGGCAGGCCGACGATCAGCATGCCGTGGTGCGCCAGGGTATGCCAGAAGGAGGTGATGGTGGTTTCCGAACCGCCGCCGGTGCCGGTGCTGGTGAACACGCTGGCGAACTTGCCGACCAGCGCGCCGCTGACCCACAGCCCGCCAGTCTGGTCGAGGAAGGTGCGCATCTGCCCGGCCATGTTGCCGAAGCGCGTCGGCGTGCCGAACAGGATGGCGTCGTAGTCGGCCAGCTCCTTCGGCTCGGCCACCGGCGCCGTCTGGTCGAGCTTGGCGCCGGCCTTGCGTGCCAGCTCTTCGGGCATGGTCTCGGGCACCCGCTTGAGGGTCACCTCCACCCCCGGCACGCTGCGCGCGCCCTCGGCCACCGCTTCTGCCATGCGCTCGATATGGCCGTACATGGAATAGTAGAGGACGAGAATCTTCTTCATGGCGGCGCCTCCTGGCTGGCTGGATCAGACAAGGTATAGCAGTACACCGGCACCGTTGCGGAAAGGTGACCGGGCTGCGGCGCGCCCGGCAGCGGCAGACTCGCTATCATGGGCGGCCACGTTTTCCGGGAGATCGACATGCTCAACGGCCTCTGGCTGGGTTTTTTCCTGATCGCCGCGCTGACCGCCTTCGGCCGCTGGCTGATGGGCGGCGAACCGGCGGTGTTCGCGGCGATGGTCGAGGCCCTGTTCGGCATGGCCAAGCTGGCGGTGGAGGTGATGGTCCTGCTGTTCGGCACCCTCACCCTCTGGCTGGGCTTCCTGCGCATCGCCGAAAAGGCCGGGCTGGTGGAGCTGCTGGCGCGCCTGCTCGGCCCGCTGTTCCACCGGCTGATGCCGGAAGTGCCGCCGGGCCATCCGGCGCTCGGGCTGATCACCCTCAACTTCGCCGCCAACGGCCTGGGCCTGGACAACGCCGCCACGCCGATCGGCCTCAAGGCGATGCGCGCCCTGCAGGATCTCAACCCCAGCGCGACCACCGCGAGCAACGCGCAGATCCTCTTCCTGGTGCTCAACGCCTCCTCGCTGACCCTGCTGCCGGTGTCGATCTTCATGTACCGCGCCCAGCAGGGCGCCGACGACCCGACCCTGGTGTTCCTGCCGATCCTCCTGGCGACCAGCGCCTCGACCCTCGCCGGACTGCTCAGCGTCGCCTTCATGCAGCGCCTGAAACTTTGGGACCCGGTGGTGCTCGCCTACCTGCTGCCCGGCGCGCTGCTGCTCGGTGCCTTCATGGCGCTGCTCGCCGGGCTCTCGGCGACGGCGCTGGCGGCGCTGTCCTCGCTGCTCGGCAACCTGGTGCTGTTCAGCCTGATCCTGCTGTTCCTGGTGATGGGGGCGCTGCGCCGGGTGGCGGTCTACGAACACTTCGTCGAAGGCGCCAAGGAGGGCTTCGAGGTGGCCAAGAACCTCCTGCCCTACCTGGTCGCCATGCTCTGCGCGGTGGGCGTGCTGCGCGCCTCCGGGGCGCTGGACTACGTGCTGGAGGGCCTGCGCTGGCTGGCCGGGGTGGCCGGCTGGGACGTGCGCTTCGTCGACGCCCTGCCCACCGCGCTGGTCAAGCCCTTCTCCGGCAGCGCGGCGCGCGCCTTGCTGATCGAGACCATGCAGACCCACGGGGTGGACAGCTTCCCCGCGCTGGTCGCCGCCACCGTGCAGGGCAGCACCGAAACCACCTTCTACGTGCTCGCCGTGTACTTCGGCGCGGTCGGCATCCAGCGCGCCCGCCACGCGGTGGGCTGCGCCCTGCTGGCGGACTTCTGCGGCGTGCTGGCGTCGATCGGGGTGTGCTACTGGTTCTTCGGCTGAGGCGGGCGCTTGGCGGGGGCGCTGCCGGCAGCCCGGCGTCGCCCCTTTTTTCCGGTGTGGCGCCCCGAAGATACCTCGGAAGCGACTGGCAGAGCAGACAGCCCGCCTGGTGGCGGGCCGAGTTATCGGGAACAGGTTTTTCCGTGGTTGCGGTGGACAGCGGCATTGTCGGAACAGGCGAGTCCTGCAACGGAGCAAGGCCGATAACAATCATGATCCCCGTGATCGATTGAGCGCTTGGCCCCCGTTGCGCGAACTACAGAGAGGCCCGGGCGGCAATGCCCAGCAAAGGCCGGATATACGAATGCAACCGCTCTGACGACAGTAAGTGATCCATGAACCCCATCTTCAACCGAGGTAAAGGCCCGCGATGCTGTGCTCCCGATTTCCTTCTGGAGCCCGTCATCATGATGCGACCCGACGCCAAGGTCGAAAGAGTCTACCTCTACCCCAGGCCGGTAGATTTCCGAAAATCCATCGATGGTCTCGCGGCCC